>Ga0210334_11040769_pt1 | contig 10218 bp, 6 predicted proteins | sample S306metaT_FD_164440 | JGI IMG/M metagenome (GOLD analysis project Ga0210334, IMG submission 164440) | Metatranscriptome of estuarine sediment microbial communities from the Columbia River estuary, Oregon, United States - S.306 (Metagenome... | ecosystem: Environmental > Aquatic > Marine >... | reverse complement strand
GTCTTTGGAATTCTCGGTGCCTTCAAGGTCATTGGGCAAGACGGGGGGGGCGGTTTGAGCACGATCGGACCTCTCATCGGCGAAGCGCTTTACGTCACGGGATACGGCCTGATGGTCGCGATTCCGTCCGTGATGCTCTTCAACTGGCTGAGCGGACTGATCTCCAAATACGAAGCTGGCCTCGCCAATGCTGGCAGTGAGCTGGTCGATCAACTCGAGGCCGGGGCGCTCGGCGGCGACCCCGAGCCGATCTTCCGCGAGGTCAGGCCCTCGATGAACGGCGAAGCGTCGGCACCGCTTCCGGCCGAATAAATGAACGGATCTGACCGGATGAGCTCATGAGCAGTCTCTCACGAAAGAAGCGAGAAAAAGTAAAGCCCGAGATGAACGTCACGCCACTGGTGGACGTCGTGCTCGTGCTCTTGATCATCTTCATGGTGATCCTGCCGGCTACCGTGAGCGACATGAACCTCGAGCTCGCGAAGATGGAGAATCCCGACGAGGAACGAAAGAGCGAGCCCGAGCCTTATGTACTCTCGATAGACGTCGATGGACGGCTGTATCTCGACGACTACGCGGTGCACCGGGATCAGCTCGCCGATCACCTGAGGGCGGCGAACGCCCGCGACCCGAGCAAGAGACTGGTTCTGCGAGGCGATCACCGCCTCACCTACGAGAAGGTGCGCGATGTCCTGGCCATCGTGCAGGAGGTGGGCTTTCCTGGTGTCGCGCTGCGCGCCACCAAGGCCGCTTTAGACGACGCTGCTGCATTCGCGGAGAGTGTGCGCAAGACGGGACGCCCCGCGAACTAGGAGACAGATCACATGGCGATGAACGTCGGCTCGCACGGCGAAAAAAAAGGCAGAGCCAGACCAGAAATGAACGTCACCCCGTTGGTCGACGTCGTCCTGGTCTTGCTGATCATCTTCATGGTGATCATGCCGCTCATGCCGGCGCACTTCTGGGTGCACGTGCCGGACAAACCCGACTCGGAAGACGTTACCCTACCAGACCCCAAGGAAAAACAGCCCCTGGTGATCAGCGTGAATCAGGAGGGCCAGTTTCAAATCAACAAAGAGGTCGTGCCCGATGCGGACTTCACGGAGAAGCTCAGGCGTGTGTTGATCGCCCGCGGAGAGCGCAAAGTGTTCTTCGATGCGGCGGATGATGCTCCGTATTCCAGGGCCGTGCGCGCGCTCGATCTAGCGCGCGCCGGCGGGGCAGCGCACATCGCAGTGCTGACGGAAAGCGTTCACGACTGACGGCTCGTCGAGCCGCCGTCCCCATCGAGCGGGTTCGACGATCTCAAGGAGAGGAATGTCCAAGGCGGCAAAAAGGGGGCTCTGCATCGCCGTTTTCATCGGGATGAGTATCGCAATTCCGGTAAGAGTCGACGCCCAGAAGTCGGAAGAGCCTCCGACCGAAGACCGACTGCCCAAGGAACAACGCCCAGCAGATGAACCGAAACCGCCCGTGGGCGAGACACCCGCGGAGAAGCCCGCCGCAAAGAACGACGACAGCCCAAAGCGGGATGTCGACGGGAAAGAGTGGATCACACCAGACGTTGGCGCCGCCGAAGAAAAGCGCGAGGAAGACGATGCAGGCGACGTCGACGAAGTGATCATCGAGTACGCGCCGAGCCCCGACATGGAGGAAGCGGACACCGTCAAGGATGCCGAGGGAAAGAAACTTGAACAGCCGGCGACGCCCATCGTCTCCCAATCGTTCACGGTTCAGGACCCAGACAAGCTCGAACCGGGTGCCGACAAAGAAACCGGGGTGCAAGGTCAGGTCGTTTCACGAAGCCCCAAGAAAGTGCTGCCCGATGCGCCGGTGCTCGCGAAGGGCAACGAGGACGGCAAGCTTCGGAGCACCATCACCGATGAGCGCGGCCGCTACCGGCTCTACCTACCCCCGGGCAAGTACACTCTTCGTTCGTACTATGACTTGTACCACGGTGCGCGGTGGGACGACGTCGAGGTCAAACGCGGCAAGTTCAGCCGGATCAACTTCATTCTCGATCCGATCAGCGAAAAAGACGCAGGAGTCGAGGAGCAAGAGGTGGTCTACCTAGGGGACACCTCGAGCGAAGCCGCGCAGCTCAACATCCGAAAGGAAGCGGTCAGCGTGCAGGACGCGATCAGCTCCGAGGAGATCAAGCGCGCGGGCGACAGCACGGCCAAGAGCGCGGTGGCCCGCGTGGTCGGCGTCACGGTCGATGAGGAAGGTCGCGTCATCATCCGTGGCCTGGCGGACCGCTACAACCAGACTCTGCTGAACGGCGTCCCGATTCCGGGAGTCGATCCCGACATCCCCAGCGTGAAGCTCGACATCTTTCCCGCCGACATCGTCAGCAACCTTTCGGTCGTCAAGACGCCGCGGCCCGACCTGCCAGGAAACTTCGCTGGCGGATTGTTGCTGATCGAGACCTCGAGCTACCCGGCCGAGCAGATGCTCAAAGTGGGTATCTCGATCGGCGGAAACTCGATTGGAACGTTTCGCCAGATGCCGAGCTATCAGGGTGGAAAGCTCGATTGGCTTGGCTTCGACGATGGATCGCGAGCCTTTCCCCGGTCGCTCGGCTCCCAACGTCTCGATATCGAACGCGGCGGCCGCTACGGGACCAACGACCAAGTTTCGCAGGTTGGCCGGGGCTTCTCCGACGTCTGGAATCCAAGCTACAAGCTCGCCATTCCACAGCTCGCCGTGAAAGTGAGCGTCGGCAACTCCGGAGGGATCGGCAAAAAAGGCCTTCGGGCGGGATATCTGTTGAGCTTTCTCTATGACTACGAAGAAGCGATCGAGACGGGTTTCAACAAGCGCTACACCTACAACAGCGACGGTAGCACCGACACACTCATCGAGGACTTCGACTTCAAAGAGGGCAAGCAGGAGGTTCTCTGGGGAACGTTCGCAAGCGCCTTCCTAGAGATCGATCCCAACAACTTCTTGAACGTGACCAGCCTCTACAGTCGCACGGGTGAAAATCACACCATCCTGCAGCTCGGCGGCCAGCAGAACGACAACTTCATACCGCTCGCGGACAACAGCTACAATTTCATCGGTCGCTCCATCTTCTTCAACCAGCTCACCGGCGATCACCGAAACATCAAGAAGAGCAAGGTCAGGCTTCGGTGGAATGCGGTCGTCAGTACCGGAAAGCGTGACGAACCGGACCGCCGGCAGGTCTTGCAGCAGGTCGAATCACAGACCATCACGTCCGCGAACCGCTACTTCTCCGACCTCGAGCAGCTTTCGGCTGGCGGCAAAACGAGTGTGCGCTTCCCCCTCTACAAAGCGCTCGACTCGACGGCCTATGCGACCATCGGAATTGACGCTGGATATACGGATCGTAGCTTCAACGCGCGGCGCTTCACGCAACAAGGCCGCGGAGGCTCGGTGCTGGTCGGTGATCCCGAGGTCTTGTTCGGACCCAATGGCCTTGGACCTGTCAGCACGATTCGGGAGGTTACGCGTCCCGATGATAGTTACGTCGCCTCCAACACGCTGGTGGGCGGCTTTGCCCAGCTCGAGACCCCGATCGCCCGGTGGCTGAAGTTCCTAGGACTCTTGCGGTTTGAAGCCTTTCGGCAGCAGGTGCAGTCGAGCAGCCCCTTCGCCGATAGCTCAGAGGCGACGCCAGGGACCGACCGCACGGATCTCGACCCGATGCCTTCAGCCAACTTCTCCTTCGAGATCAACGACAAGATGTTCGTGAAGCTTGGCTATGGGATGACCGTGATTCGACCGGCCATCCGGGAGCTTGCTCCGTTCGTTTACCTGGATTTTCTTCGTGGGTGGCTCGTCGCGGGCAACCCAGACCTTCAGCGCACGCGGGTCCAGAACGCCGAGGCACGTTACGAGTTCTACTTCGGGGATAGCGATCTGATCGCCGCCACAGCCTTTGGCAAGTACTTCGTCAAACCCATCGAGTTCGTGATCACGAGTCAAGTCAATGGGAACGCCGGTTATCGGAACGCAGACACGGCGTGGCTCGCCGGGGGAGAGATCGAGCTTCGTCTCGGCTTTGCCCACTTGCACGAAAAGCTCGAGAAGTTCTATTTCCTCGGAAACGTTGCGGTGATGGCTTCGCAGACGACGCTACCCGAAGGGCAGGGCATTTCCGGCCGCTTGCAACGACGCCTCTTCAACCAATCACCCTTCGTCACCAATCTGTCACTCCGTTTTGACGATCCTGATTCGGGCGTGATGGTCGGTCTGGTCTACAACGCTTTTGGGCCCCGCATCGTGGAGGCAGGCGGCCCGCAAGGGGGCGATGTCATTGCACCGGATGTTTTCGAACAGACCCAGCACATCCTGGACCTCATTGCGACGTGGCAAGTCTCGCCGCACGCCAAGCTCGGCTTCAAGTGGAAGAACATCGCCTTCGCACGCCGGAGATACAAACAGGGTAATGCGCTCACGTTTCTCGAGAACCGAGGTACGACCGTAAGCATCAGTGCCGAGTACATCTACTGATCGGCGACTCAATCACGAAAAACATCGACGAGCGACGAAACAGAGTCACACGGCCCCCACGAGAGGCCGCTCATCAAGAGGATAAGAACATGAAAAGATACCTAGGACTGGTTCTTGTGGGCGTCACGATCGCCTTCGGCACGGGCTGTGGCGACGGCACTGGCGGCACTGGCGGCACAGGCGGCAGTGGCGGCACTGGCGGCACCGACTTCTCCTGTGGCAGCGGAGTCTCCACGAATCCGTGCCAAGACGCCGGCGGTAGCGGAACGGTCGAGATCAACGCACCAGGAAGGTGTGTCGAGATCACCGAAGATACTCTGCTCGAAGCGGCCTGCACCTACGTGTTGACGAAAGAAACGTATGTCGTGGGCGCCCGGCTCGAGATCGAAGCAGGCACGACCATCCAGGGGGACTCCGGATCCGCTTTGGTCGTCACCACGACGGGTAGCATCAACGCAGTCGGCACTGAAACGGCACCGATCGTGTTCACATCATCGAATCCCTCTGGCGAGGCTGCGCCGGGAGATTGGGGCGGTGTCGTTCTACTCGGGCTCGGGCGGCTCAGCTGGGGCGACACGCCATGCAACGGCGAGGCCGGTGAATGCGTCGGCAGCATCGAAGGCATCGCTCCGGAAGACCCGAAGGGAGCGTTCGGCGGAAATGACGACACGCATGACTGCGGGACGCTCAACTATGTTCGCATCGAGTATGCGGGTTTCCAGTTTGGTGCCGATAACGAGCTGAACGGCCTCACCGTGGGCGGTTGCGGCGACCGGACCGACCTCAGCTACGTTCAAATCCACCGTGGTCTCGACGATGGCGTGGAGTTCTTTGGAGGTACGGCGCCGATCGATCACCTGATCGTCACCGGTCCCGGGGACGACGGCCTCGACTGGGACCAGGGCTGGCGCGGCAGCGCGGACAACGTGATCGTGCACCACTTTTCGTCCACGACCTCGAGCCCGAATGGCATCGAGGCAGACAACTACGGGTCCGGGGACAACAACGTGGAACCTCGTTCCGCCCCTCAGATCACCAACGCGACGATCATCGGCGATGGCCGACCTGAGGGCTCAGGCGTGGTGACACGCGTCGGAACCTGGGGCATCCTCGACGGCCTCGTCGTCGTCGGCTTCGGCGGCGCGGGCTACGACATGCGCAACGGTGCTTGGAGCGTGGCGGGCGGATGGCCGGATGGCATCGTCGTCGACAACAGCTGCTTCTTCGACAATGGCGAGAACTACCCAGTCGACGACAACGATCCGAAGGATCCCAGCGCGGCCACAAGCACTGCCGACTTCTTCGACGAGCCTACGCTGTTGGCGGACGCCGCGAGAAACAACACCGAGGGCGACCCGGGGATCGGAGATGCCAGTGGTGCATGCACCGGCACGTCCTCGCCCGACTACAGCCTGACCAATGCGGCCTGTCTTGGCGCCTTCGGCGGCCCCGGCGGAACCGACTGGACCGACGGCTGGACAGCCTTCCCGGCCGGCGCGTTCAACACCGCGAATTGCCCCTGAGCTGACCGAAGGTCGAGTCTCAGGCCGTTCGTTTGTGCGGGGTGAGAGGTCTCCGTATGATGACGCCGTGCTTCGCTTGGTCGGTGCGCTGGTCATCCTCTGCATCCTCGCGAGCGGGGCGCGCGCCCAACAGAGGCCTGAGCCTTCCGGCGAGCCCGACAACAAACCGCTGATCACCCCGCCGAAGCTCGTTCGCTTCGTCGAGGCTGATTACCCGCAGACCGAGGGCCAAGCGCCGGTCGAGGCCGTCGTCGAGCTCGACCTCGTCGTTGGAAAGGACGGCCTGGTCACCGAGGTCAGCGTCGCCAAGTCGGCGGGGGCCGAGTTCGACGAGGCAGCCCTCGCGGCGGCGCGCCAGTTCGTGTTCGACCCGGCGCGCAAAGACTGGCAGCCGATCGCCGCGCGGATCCGCTACCGCTATGTCTTCGAGCTCAAAGCCCCACCCGAGGAGATCACGACCGGATGGTTTTCCGGCAAAGTGCTCCTTGCCGAGGATGACAGCCCAGCCGGGTCGGTGGGGATCGAGATCCTCCGTGGGGACGGTGCGGTCGCTCGGGATCTGGTCGCCGGCGCCGATGGAACGTTCATCGCGACCGATCTCGAGCCGGGTACCTACACGGTCAACATTCTCGGCGGCGAGCTCGGTGATCTGACGGCCGAAGAGGAGCTCGTGGCGGGGCAGGTGACGGAGGTCACCTATCGCCTGGGCGCGAAGAAAAAAGCTGCCTACAGCGGGTTTGGCGAGACCGCGGTCATCGACGCCCCGCCTCGCGAGGTCATCAAGCGCACGATCGACAAGGAGGAGCTGACTCGCATCCCCGGTACCCGAGGGGATGCGCTTCGGGCGGTCGAGCTCTTGCCCGGCGTGGCGAGACCGCCCTTCGGCCTCGGCCTCCTCATCGTTCGCGGTTCCGCTCCGCAGGACAGCGAGTCGTACATCGACGGTGTACCCGTGCCACTCATCTATCACTTCGGCGGCCTGACGAGCGTGTACAACTCGTACGCGCTCGAGAAGATCGACTTTTTCCCTGGTAATTTTTCGGTTCGCTACGGACGGCGCATCGGCGGCATTCTGGAGGTGACCACGCGCGATCCGGCGCAAGATCGCATTCACGGCGTGGCCGAGTTCTCTATCATCGATACGTTCTTCACCATCGAGGCTCCGCTCAACGACAAGATCGGCATCTCCGGCGGCCTCCGGCGAAGCATCATCGACTTGATTCTCCCGGCCGTGCTCCCGAGTGACGTGGGCGTGCGGCAGGCCCCGATCTACATCGACTACCAGTTCAAGCTGAAGTTCGCTCCAACCAAGCGCGACCGCATTCGAATCTCCGCGTACGGGTCGAGCGACCGGGTCGAGCTCATCCTCGCCGAGGGTGGAACCGATGATCCGGCGATTCGCGGCAACGCGCAGTTCGGCACCAGCTTCTACAACAACCAGATCGACTGGACGCGTCAGATCGGGGACAAGGTCGAGCAGCAGCTGTCGTTCAACGTCGGCCCGAGCAAGATCGCCTTCGGACTAGGCAACGATTTCCAGCTCCGAGGCACGTTCCTTCAGAACTACGCCCGCGGAGAATGGCGGTACCAGATCACGGACAGGGTTCGGTTGATCGCAGGGCTCGACGTCTTCATTGCTCCGGTCGACTTGCAGTACGTGGGCCCGCAGCCGAGGTCACAGGAGGGAGCCGGAAGCCAGCAGGGATCGCTCGCCGGCGAGGAGCAGGTGTTCGCCGACGTGAACACGACCGTCTACCGCCCCGGCATCTATCTCGAATCGGGCCTGCGGCTCGGCAAGCTCACCGAGCTCATCCTCGGGCTCCGGATGGACTACTTCAGCGACGTCAACGCCTATGCGGTCGACCCGCGTCTCACGACGATCTTCAGCGTGCGTCCCGACATGCGGGTGAAGCTCGGCGTGGGAATCTTCAGCCAGCCGCCCGAGTTTCAGGAATCGGCCGCGGACATCGGCAACCCCGACCTCGACCCGATCCAGGCGGTCCACGTCGGTGCCGGCTGGGAGTACGATCCGTTGCCCGGTTTCCGGTTTGGCGTCGAGGGCTTTTACAAATACCTCTGGGACCGCGCCATCCAGACGCCGAACGGCGAAGCGCCCTTCTACGTGACCGGCGGCATTGGACGTATCTACGGCGCCGAGCTCAGCGCGAACTTTCGGCCGGCGACGGGTCGACGGTACTTCGGCTATTTTTCGTACACGTTATCGCGAAGCGAGCGCAAAGACGGGCCGCTCGAGCCCTGGCGTCTGTTTGATTTCGATCAGACACACATTCTCACCGCGGCGTTCGTCTATAACTTTCGGCGCAACTGGGAGATCGGCGCGACCTTCCGGCTCGTGAGCGGCAACCCAAACACGCCGGTCATCGGCTCGGTCTACGACGCGTTGAGCGACGTCTACATCCCGATCGACGGTCGTGTGAACTCGTTGCGAAACCCGCTCTTCAATCAGCTCGACCTCCGCGTTCAAAAGACGTGGATCTTCAAAGGATGGAGGCTCGCGTTGTTCCTCGACATTCGGAACGCCTACAATCGGCAGAACCAGGAGGGCATCGTCTACAACTATGACTTCAGGGAAGAAGGCCGGTTGCTCGGGCTTCCGATCATCCCGGCGCTCGGGGTGAGGGGGCAGCTGTGAGACGTGCGCCCAGGTTGCTCGGGCTCTTCGCGATGGCCGCGTGCAGCGCAAACTTCCTTCCCGCCTCGGCGGTGACCGACCTTCGCGTGATCGGCGCCCGTGTCGAGGTCGAAGGGGACGCCACGCGAGCCAATCCGAGCCCAGGCGAGGATGTACAGGTTTCGGTTCTGGTCGTCGATCGAGGGGCGGAGCCCTCGAAGGATCCTGACGTACCAGCGTTGACACCGCCGCTTCTGACCTGGTTCTTCGTCGCCTGCGTCCCCACGCCGACGCGCATCGGTCCGCAGATCTGCAGCGCCCCCATCACGCCGTGCGACGGCTGCACGGGACCGCCGCCGACCGATCGGTTTGCCTTTCCCGTCATCGGTTTCCAGGTGCCGCCGAAAGAAGAGCTCGACGCGGTGGAGGCCCGAGACGTTCTTCTTCAGGGCGCGGTCTGCGGCAACGGCGTGCCTTCGCCCACCGCGATTCAGCGGTTCATCTCCGGCGAGAGCGACGACCTGGAGCCGTGCGAGGGCCCCGAGATCATACCGGGAGTACCGATCCAAGGGAGGTTCGTCACCATTCAGATTCCCATCGAGCGCGACCCCGAGGATCCCAACCTCAATCCGGAGATTTCGACCGTGACGTTTGCCGGCAAGGCTTGGCCGCCGCCGTACGATGAAGGTGTGCCCCGAACCGCTCCCCGAACCGGCTGCGAGCGCGATCTCACCGACGCCGAGCGGGATGCTCATCCGCGTGCGGGAAGCGGGCCTTCGAACATCGAGCTCTTCGTGCCCCGCAACAGCTTGCAGTCCTACACGGTGGATGGCACCGACTTCACCGAGGAGATCCAAGTCAGCTGGCTCGGTGATGGAGGGGCGTTCGAGGTGAGCTTCTCGTTCATCACCGACCCGGCGGTCTCGATCCTGACCCAGTGGCAGGCGCCCCCTGAAGACGGCCTGCTGGTCCGTTTCAACTTCGTCATCCGGGACGGCCGAGGCGGGCTCGACCGGGTCGAGCGAGGCCTTTGCGTGCTCCCCTAGCGCCCAAGCCGCTTTCCGCCCTAAGTGTGTGTTTTCCTCAAACTTTTGGCCGTCGTTGACACTCCGCGACCCCCCACCTAGTGTGATCGATCGCGATGGTTGAGCGAATCGGAACCTGCCGCGTCCTCGGCGAAATCGGGAGCGGGGGCATGGCGGTCGTCTACGAGGCGATCCAGGAGCCGCTCAATCGGCGCGTCGCCATCAAGGCGCTCAAGCCCTCGATTGCGATCGACAGCCAGTTCGCCGAGCGGTTCGAGCGCGAGGCGCACTTCATGGCGTCGCTCCAGCACGAGAACATCCTGCACGTCATCGATTTCCTCAAAGACGGCAAATCGATGTTCATCATCATGGAGTACGTCGATGGCATCGACCTCTACGATCTTCTCGAGCGTTCACCACGGCTGCCGGCCGACGTGGCCGCGATCATCACACTTCAGCTCGCGCGCGGCCTCGACTACGCTCACTTCCGGGGAATCATCCACCGGGACATCAAGCCCGCGAACATCATGGTCTCCATGCAGGGGGACGTGAAGCTGAT
>Ga0210334_10168303_pt1 | contig 10232 bp, 7 predicted proteins | sample S306metaT_FD_164440 | JGI IMG/M metagenome (GOLD analysis project Ga0210334, IMG submission 164440) | Metatranscriptome of estuarine sediment microbial communities from the Columbia River estuary, Oregon, United States - S.306 (Metagenome... | ecosystem: Environmental > Aquatic > Marine >... | reverse complement strand
TCGTCTCGGCTCGCAGAGATGGACAATTGCGGCAGACATGTTCATGACTACCGCGTCCTAGACCGTCAAATGCTGCCGAACCATCTCGGCGTTCAATTGATCGCTCTTGCCGGCCGCCATCACGGTGCCTTTCGCCATCACCACGTATTTCTCCGCGAGCCGGGCGGCGAAGTGCAGCCCCTGCTCGACCAACAGAATCGCAAAGCGCCGTGATTGCTTGAACCCGATGATCACATCCTCGATCTGATCCACGATCGAGGGCTGAATGCCTTCCGTCGGCTCATCCAGCAACAACAGCTTCGGGCGCGACAAGATGGCGCGGCCGATCGCGAGCTGCTGTTGTTCCCCGCCGCTTAAGACCCCGCCGGGCCGATTGAGGATTTGCGTCAGCTTCGGAAACAAGTGATAGACTTCGTCGAAGGCGTCCTGCTCGGAGCCCTCGCCGCTGCTGGCGGGCCGATTCCAATAGCCCAGCAGCAGGTTCTCCCGCACCGTCAGGTGCGGAAGAATCTCCCGCCCCTGCGGCACATAAGCCAGGCCGCCTTTGGCCCGGCGATCCGTCTTCTCGTGCGTAATGTCCTTGCCGTCGAAGGTGATCGTCCCGGAGCGCACGGGCAAGAGGCCCGTTAAGGTCTTCAGCGTGGTGGTCTTGCCCACCCCGTTCCTCCCCATGAGGCAGACGACCTCCCCCGGCTCGATCGTAAAGGAGACGTTCCGGAGAATGTGGCTTTCGCCGTAGTAGGCGTTTACGTTGTCCAGTGCCAGCGTCAGTGCCATGCGACGTGTTCACACTCCGGCGCTCAATGCGCCACGTTGGCCCGCCCCAGATAGATTTCCCGCACATGATTGTCGGCTTGGACCTGCTCCACGGTCCCTTCGCAAATGACGGTCCCCTCGGCCAACACCGTCACGATGCGCGCGATCTGCCGGACAAAATCCATGTCATGCTCAATGACGACGATCGCGTGTTTCTTCGCCAGCGCCTGGAGCAATTGCCCGGTCTGCTCCGTTTCTTTGTCGCTCATGCCGGCCACCGGCTCGTCCACGAGCAGGAGCGAGGGATCCTGCAAGATCACCATGCCGATTTCCAGCCATTGTTTTTGGCCGTGCGACAGGGATCCGGCGCGCGTATGCGCGTGCGCCGTCAAGCCGATGGTGGTCAACCCCTCGTCGATCCGGGCCCGCTCCGCGGGCGTCGAGCGGCCCATCAGCGTGGGGAACACCCCTTTGCTCGCCCGTTTCAACGACAGATCCAGATTCTGCCAGACCGACAGGTTCCCATAGATCGAGGGCGCCTGGAACTTCCGCCCGACGCCCAGCTTGGTGATATCTTCCGCGTTCTTGCCGACTAAGTTGATGTTGTGGCCGAACGTAATCGTGCCGGAGGTCGGATGGGTTTTGCCGCAGATCACATCCAAGAGCGTCGTTTTGCCGGCCCCGTTCGGCCCGATCACCACGCGCAGCTCGTTGTACTGGACGCTGAAGTTGCAATGGTTCAGCGCCTTGAAGCCGTCGTAGTCCATGACGACGTTTTCGCACTTGAGGATCAGGCCTTCGGGGGTCATGCGCCGGGCCCTCCGGTACGCGGCGCGGCCGGCGCCGCCTCGGGGGGACTCGCCGGGTCCGCGGCCGGGGTGCGGCCGAACAACTTGCGGAGGATGCCGACCAGTCCATCCGGAAAGAGGGTGACGCCGACCACGAAGAGCCCGCCCAAAATGAACGGCCAGGCCTCGGGGAAGGAGTTGGTCAGGACGCTCCGGCCATAGTTCACGGCCACGGCGCCCACGACCGCGCCGATTAAGGTGCCCCGGCCGCCGACCGCCACCCAGATGACGACCTCCAACGACGGCAACACCCCGATCTGGGCCGGGGTAATGATCCCGACCTGCGGCACGTACAGCATCCCCGACAAGCCCGCCAGGCCCGCCGCGACGACAAAGACGAACAGTTTATAGACCCACGGCGTGTAGCCGGAGAAGGTCACGCGCTGTTCGCTGTCCCGAATCGCGATCAACACCTGGCCCGCGCGCGACGCCACGATCCATCGACACAACAGATAGGCCGCGCACAGCGCGAGGACCGTGAGCAGATAGAGGCCGCGCTGCGTCGCGGGATCCGTCAAGCGAAAGCCCAGGGCTTGTTTGAAATCGGTCAACCCATTGGTGCCGCCCAGCCGCGTCTCGTTCCGGTTGAACACCAGCCAGGCGGCAAAGGCCAGCGCCTGCGTCAAGATCGCGAAGTAGACGCCCTTGATGCGGCTGCGAAAGGACAGCACGCCGAAGACGGCGGCCACGAGCATGGGCACCAGGAGGGCCCCCAGGAGCCCGCCCCAAAAACTCTTGAACGGATACCAGAAGAGCGGAAGTTCTTTGACCTGGGTCCAGACCATGAAGTCCGGCAACTCGCTGCCATAGACACTTTCCGACCCGATCTGCAGCGACAAATACATTCCCATGCAGTAGGCGCCGAGTCCGAAAAACACCCCTTGGCCCAAGCTCAGCACCCCGCAATAGCCCCAGATCAGGTCCAGCCCCAGCGCAAGAATGGCAAAACACAAAAACTTGCCGAATTGATTCAACCGAAAGTCCGACAGGTGCAGCCAGGAGTCTTCGGCCGGCACCAGGTTCAGCAGGGGCAGGACGATCACGAAGAGACCGGCCGCCAGGTAGACGGACAGGGTTTCCCGGCTGTTGAATGTCGGTCTCCCCGGTTCAGGCATCGGCGCTCCGTCCTTTCGCGGCGAAGAGCCCGGAGGGCCGCCATTGGAGGAAGAGGATCACGCAGACCAGAATAAAGACTTTGCCATACACGGCGCCGGTGAACGGTTCGATCACTTTGTTCAGCCCGCCGATCCCCAACGAGGCCCAGATCGTCCCGGCCAATTTCCCAACTCCGCCGGTCACCACCACCATGAAGGAATCGACGATGTAGTTCTGCCCAAGCCCCGGATCGACGTTGCCCACCATGGTCAGGGCCCAGCCGGCGATCCCGGCCAAGCCGGAGGCGAAGGCAAAGGTATAGGCGTCTACTTTGCGGGTCGGAATCCCCAGGCACGCGCTCATGTTGCGATTCTGGGTGACCGCCCGCACCCGCAGCCCCAGGTTCGACCGGAACAGCAGGTAGTAAATCCCCACGACGCAGAGCAGGGACAGCACGATGATGAAGAGCCGGTTATAGGGCAGGTACACGCCGACCATCACTTGGGCCCCGCCGCGCAACGCCTGCGGCGCAATCACGGCCGTCAAGTCGCCGAAGTACACGCGCGCCGCCTGCATCAAGATTAAACTCACCCCCCACGTCGCCAACAAGGTTTCGAGCAACCGTCCGTACAGAAACCGGATGACGGTCGCCTCCAGAATCCAGCCGGCTCCGGCGGCAGCGAGAAACGCCACCGGGAAGGCCACGAGGAAATACCAGTCGAAGACCTCGGGCGACAACCAGGCCACGAACGCCTGCTGGGTGACGAAGGTGGCGTAGGCGCCGACCATCATCAATTCGCCATGGGCCATATTGATGACGCCCATCAGGCCGAACACGATGGCCAGCCCCAGCGACATGATCAAGAGAATGGAGCTGAGGCTGATCCCGCGAAAGATCGTCTCCAGGATGTTGGCCCACCAGCCCCAGGATTCAATTTGCGCCACGGCGGTGCCCGCCGCCGCCGCGAGCGCCCGTTGCGGGTCGGTCGCCCCGGCCTCCTGGCCGGCCGCGATGAGTTCGTGGAGCAACGGCACGCTGTTGCTGCTGCGCAGTTCGCCCAACTTCTGCGCGGCGGCCAGCTGGACGGCGGGAGCCGCGGCGCGCAGCTCCAGAAAGTTCGCCGCTTCCTCCATGGTGTACTTGACCCACCAGACGGCTTCGTGCGCGGCCGCCTGTTTCAGGAAGGGAATGGCCTCGCCGCGCCCCGAGGCGCCCAGATCGGAGGCGGCGGATCGCCGGACATCGGGTGAGTCGCTCGTGAGGTTCACGCGATTCTTTAGGAAATCCACGACCGGCTTGATGGCCACGCGGACGGCCCGGTCGCCCCCCGCCCGAATCGCATCGAGTGTGGGAAGCAGCTCCGCATCCCCCTGCTCGATCAACACGGCCGCAGCCGCGGTTCGGACGGCCGCCTCGTCACTCTGAATCTCAATGAGCGCTTGGTCAATCGGCGAGGCGGCGACAGGAGGAGCGAGAGCAGGCGCCGACGCTTGGTCCGCCGCAAACAGCAATCCTTGACTTGGATTCACCTCGAACTGCAGAACCATCGACGACGCGATGGCCAGCACACAAAGCCCTTTATTCATGGGTCCTTTTGTTTCGATTCCGTCGAAGGTCATCGCCCCCTCACCTCATCTGCAGAACCGCCCAACGAGGCACTACCGGCTTGTTTCTGCCGGCAGTGCCGTCATCTGGAGGTCCCCTGTCAGAGGGAACGCCACCTACACGTCTCTTACGTTACTTCGTATAAGTCCCCTGGTGATCGATCCAGTCGCACCCCTTCTCCGGGTTGGTGAATTCGCTCCAAGGTTCGGGCTTGACCAATCCCTTCGAACGCCAGACCACCTTGAACTGGCCGTCCTTTAGGATTTCCCCGATCAGCACCGGCTTATGGGTGTGCTGGTTGCGCTCATCCATCATGATCGTGCCGCCCGGCGCCAAGAATTTCTGGCCATACACTGCCTTGCGGACCTTGTCCACTTCGATCGATTTCGCCTGTTCAACCGCCTGCTTCCAGACATAGACGCCGAAGTACGCGGCTTCGATCGGATCGTCCGTGACCCGATTGTCGCCGTCCGGCAGGTTGTTCCGCTTGCAGTACGCCTTGAAGTTCGCCACGAACTTCTTGTTCTGCGGGGTATCCACGCTCTGATAGTAGTTCCACGCAGCCAAGTGTCCGAGCAAGGCGCTCGTGTCCATGCCGCGCAGCTCGTCTTCTGCCACGCTGAAGGCCATGATCGGTGCATCTTCCGCCCGCAGACCCTGGTTGCCAAATTCCTTGTAGAACGGCACGTTGCTGTCTCCGTTGATGGTACTGATGACGGCGGCGCCGCCGCCCGCAGCGAACTTCTTGAGCTTGCCGCAGATGGTTTGATAGTCCTGGTGATGGAACGGCGTATATTCTTCCGCGATATTGGCGGCGGGGACACCCTTCGCCAACAACATGGCGCGGAGAATCTTGTTCGTCGTGCGGGGATAGACGTAGTCTGTGCCCAGAAGATAGAACTTCTTAAAGGAGCCGCCTTCTGGGCTCATCAGGTATTCCACCGCCGGCTGCGCCTGTTGATTGACGGCTGCCCCGGTGTAGAACACGTTCTTGGAGCACTCTTCTCCTTCGTACTGCACCGGATAGAACAACATCCCGTTGTTCTTTTCGAAGACCGGCAACACCGACTTTCGGCTGACAGACGTCCAACAGCCGAACACCACGGACACCTTGTCCTGGAGGAGCAGCTGCTTCGCTTTTTCCGCGAAGAGATCCCAATTTGAAGCCGGATCGACAACGACAGGCTCGATCTGCCTGCCCATCACGCCACCTGCTTTATTAATCTCTTCGACCGCCATCAACACGACATCGCGCAGCGACACTTCGCTGATGGCCATCGTTCCGCTGAGGGAGTGCAATATGCCGATTTTAATGGGAGGACCGCCTGCCGCATAGGAGAGGGCGTAGTTTCCGAGGTTGCCCAACAAGGCGGCAACCCCAACGCCTGCGGCGACTCGGCCGGTCTGACCGAGAAATTCTCTTCTGGAGGATCCGATCGCTTCGGGAACAGCTACATCGTCCTTAACACCTACTGCTTCCTGTGGCTCTTTCGTTTCCATCTGCATCACTCCTTTCGGTTGCTGTGAGTGGCGAACTTCCAGTTGATGCCAACGGCCTATGAAATTGTGCCAGCATGGTACCAGCCTGAGCACGGCACTGAATCGGCCCCGGCTGTTGTGACGATGCGGTGTTATAAAGCCAGGCTCAAACGGAGCCCAATTCCCTCCTTTCCAGACAAGTCAAAGGCTCCATCGAACGATTACGAATACCTTCTCCAGCCTGTCCCATACGAAATCATCGCGCAGAAGAGTCGAGAGTGCCTATCGTGTTTGTTATGTATCGTGTCGCATCGTTATTTGAATACGTACGACCCCTCTCACATCTCATATTAGTCCTGATCGCCCCACTCGCTTGGTCGAACCGGTCGGATCATTACAGTCAGCGACCTTATAGCCAATCATTATGATGGCGTCAATGGTTTTCGCTGGGAGTTCAATCGGTTGCATTGCCTAAACGTCCGCGTGGCGACAAACGATTCACGGTTTGCCGACAGATCGAATACAGCGCGAATCATTCTGCCCATGTTCTGAAGTCCAGCATAATGCCCCCCCCCGCAGCAGCCTACTCCACCGAAGTAGCCACTTCGGCTACGAAGGCCGGAAGCTACGGGGTATTCGGCGAAGGAGAATAAAAGGCGCTGTATCCCTATCATAAAAAGACGACCTAGCCCCATCGGGAAAACCCTGAAAGGGAACCGGGAAATCACTGAGGAGGTTCAGAGAACTGAACACTCGGTGAATATGAATGACTGACAGACAGACAGTCTCACTCATTGCGAATAGGCAATCCGATTCATGGGGAAAAATCACCGCCGCCTCCTTTTGTTTTGACAACTATTCCTGCTAGACTGAGTCGGGTAACAATCATTTCTAGAGAGAAGCTACCGCCATGAACCCTGTCGATCGGTTTCCGCTGTGCCGGCATTTCATCGGACGTCTCATCTCGATTGGATGTCTGATACTGCTCTTCGCCGGCTGTGTCGGTCCACAGATTCCCGTCACGACTATTCATCAAGACTCCCGAAGCGCCGTCTTTATCGAGACCTTGTCGGACAAGTCGTTTCGTGCCGCGCATCCCATCAAGCTGGAAGAAGAAACCGTGGCGAACGTGCTGCGTGGCGTCCACACCAAAGAAAAAACCGACCTGCTGTTGCTGATCGGCAAAGCCTTACGCACCACCGATCTCAGCGCAGCCCGCACGTTTTTTGAGGACGATATCGAGACCTTGACGCCGCACCTCACCGCGGCTCTGGCGCAGGCGGCGCCGAACCAGCGGATTGGATTTCGCCTGTCGCATACACCGGTGGTCCCAGTCCCAACGAAGAAGGGCAGCTCAAATCTCGAAACCACATCAGGGCACCTCTTCGCAGACGGCCTCTCGCTTCATCTCACCTTGACGCAGTATCGCTACATGCCCGGCAAGACCGAGACAATCCAAAAGCAACCTCGCCAACTGCCGGACCCTGACGGCCTGCGCGATCGTGAAATCCAATTCATCCCGGAAGCCGCGGTGCGCCAGGACTCCGACAATGAGTCGAGCTGGTTCGGCGGATCCCACGACCGCACGTTGGTCATCGACTATCAGCTGCTGACCAAACTGCTGGCCATGCCGCCAGAACCACAGCGTCCCGTCCTCGCTCCAACCGGCCGGCCGATTCCATCGGGACAGCAGCCCATGGCACAACCACTTCAACCGGCGCCGACTGCAAGCGATGCCGAACTGCGCGCGTTCAGAGAAGAATTGAAAGCGATGCAGAAGAAGCTGGCCGAGCAGAACGCCGAACTGGAACGGCTGAAGAAGTCTTCACCCTCGAAATAGCTGGTCCTCTCGTCTGTACTCGACGCCGCCGCTGAGCCTTGAATATTCCGGCATGCACGGCACAACTCGCATTGTTCCTCTATCGCCGCTGTAAAACCGTCCTCATTACCCTACAGATACCAATGCGGGTTCGCCGCCCGGCGCGGCGGAGATGACTGAAACTACTACGTATTTTCCGTATCAGTAGAAGGCATAGGTGTTGCTTGGATGAACCCATACGGCAAATCATTTCAGAACAGGGGGAGGCCATCATGTGGGACGGCAAGAAACGAAACGACAATCAGCCCAACGGTGAACCATTCACGATTCTCGGGAAAGATGTCCTGTTCAAAGGCATCGCCCACTTTGAAGGCACCGTCCAGCTGGATAGCTGTTTTGAAGGGGAAATTCATTCGAACGGCACGATCGTCGTCGGCGAAAACGCGGTCATTCGAGGCACAATCAACGCCTGCACGTTGATCACCAGCGGAAAGATCCAAGGAAATGTGGCGGCCAGCGGCAAGGTGCAACTCCTCAAGCCCGCCGTCCTCATCGGCGACGTGCAGACTCCGATGCTGTCGATCGAGGACGGGGCCTACTTCAAAGGATTCACCGACATGGGGGCCCATCCAGCCGTTGATGCGCTCCAGCACCCTCCCTTGGTCCTGACCGGCATGACCCAGCAGCTGAATGGGTCCGGTCCCGTGCTCATCGAAAGCGAGCGAGGAAGCTGACGCTCCCTCGCCTTGTTCTTCCTGGACGGGATAGCCGCCGTGCGCTCACCTCTTTCCGCATCTCTGGCAACTCTGCTGCCCCCTAGACGCCATAAGGCCGATCGGCCTAGCCATCAGTAGAGCTTAACTATCTACGCAGTAGGGCCAAACAGCCCTAACCTTAAGGGTTATATCGCAACTCTATTCTCCTGTGCTACCGTTCGCGCCGAACCATGCATACGTATTTTCATATACGCTGCAATGGTTAAGCACGATGGATTAGCAGGTGAGATCAGTATGGGAACACATGCTGAGGTTCTCATGAGACTGCTTGCAGCTACGTTCTGTGCCGTTGCGTTAACCGGTTGTGCGTCCAACCTCCCCTACTCGATTGCGATCGGCCATCCGAACCCGAATACCCCCCTTCCCGGCAAAGAACAGTGCGTCCTCCGCCTTGATGACCTTGTCGAGGAGATGGCAGAGAAGTACAAAAATAACACCCCCGCACTGACGATCCGATCCCTACAGGTGGAATTCGAAACGGCGCTTTACAACAGAACAGGGGGTGAAACCCGTGATACATGGGAGCGCTTCTGGGATTGGCTCCCCCCGTCACGTCGTCTAGAGCCCCCCAAGGACGTCCTGGCAAACTGCACAGACAACAATGGACATCCGGTACAACAGGAAGACTATCCTGCCCTTGAGAAAATCTCAAAAAAATGGCTGACCACATATGCATTGGACGCGACAAACCCAGATCAGGAGCTAGACCGTTTCCACGAGTACGTGCGGTCCGCGCAACTCGTGCAGCACCTGGCAAACCAGAGAATCTGGCAACTTACACCGGACGAAGATCCGCTCAACACCTATGACCTCGTCGAACAAACATCGATGCGCCAGTCACAGTGGTGTGGAGCGCTGCCCCCCGAAACAGAAAAAGAGTCTCCTTGCCTCAAAGGACAATCGCTGTACCACGTCACAACCACCCCCACAGATTTGTACGAACAACTCCTCTCGGATATTGCACAGGTGGAGACAACCGGTACTCAGCGGGACCAGCGCTACTTCGCGCTCAGCTATGAGATTCCATGGGATGGGGACCGGACGCTGGTGCGTTATGGAGTGACGTTTTACTTTAAGCAAGCTACGCAGAACAAGTCTGTTCAACTGCTCGGCTATGACCTGGTTTATGCCAATGAGGCAACCCCTCAGCCATTGGAGGAAAAAACGACGGGTGTGACGCCCCAACGATCGGAGCAGAATACCTCGTCCTGGGCAGCTGAGGCCTGGCACTCCACGGGGTACCCCTTCTCCCTCGTCATTGGACTGAAGAATGCGGCGTTTGAGGTTACCAAAATACCCTTCAGCTTCATCGCGGGCCGGGCCTTCGGACGAGACGCCTGGAACTATCCACTAACAAACCTCCTCACAGCCCGTGACGCCCTGCTGGTGGAGACTACCACCAAACCCCGCGGAGGACTTGAATGGGGAATCTATCGCCTGTTCACGGAAATACCTCTTGTAGGCCAGATTTTCCAATACAATTTCAGCTTCGACCGATCAGAACAGGACAAGCCTTCTCCGGATGCTCGCCGAAAGCTGTTTTTATCCCGCGGAATCTATGGTGGACACAAATGGGGACAGGACATAGGGCTCTGGGCCCTGTTTGCCAAGCAAAGCTATCCAGACTACGACATCTATAGTCCTCCCTACCGGCATGGGACAGTCATTGATGTGGTCTGGTCGATGTTCAACCTTTCGCACGGTCCGGCCTACAGTGAAGCCCGCTATATCATAAACCACGCGACACGCGAGGACCGGTTATACCTCGCGGGACACAGTGGTGGCGTGCAGCGAAGCGCTGCTGCTTCGCGGATTCTTTCTCTCCATGATTATCGGGTCATCAAAGCCGTCGG
>Ga0210334_10003336_pt1 | contig 10264 bp, 10 predicted proteins | sample S306metaT_FD_164440 | JGI IMG/M metagenome (GOLD analysis project Ga0210334, IMG submission 164440) | Metatranscriptome of estuarine sediment microbial communities from the Columbia River estuary, Oregon, United States - S.306 (Metagenome... | ecosystem: Environmental > Aquatic > Marine >... | reverse complement strand
GGCGCCGGCGCCGCAAGGGCCCGGGCCGGGAGGAGGCGGCCGCGCCGGCGCCCGCGGAAGAATGACGGAGCCGGTTTTCGCGCCATCGCCGGGACGGCGGCTCGCCTCATGATTGCCGGCCGCTACCGCTACGTGGTGGTGGAGGGGCCCATCGGCGTCGGCAAGACCAGCCTGGCGCGCCGCCTGGCGGAGCGCTTTCAGACCCGGCTCCTCATGGAGAAGCCCGAAGCCAATCCGTTTCTCGCCCGCTTCTACGAGAACACCGCCCGCTACGCCCTGCCGACCCAGCTCTTCTTCCTGTTCCAGCGGGTGAACGAGATCCGGAACCTGGCCCAGTTCGACATGTTCAGCGAGGCCACGGTGGCGGATTTCATGCTCGACAAGGATCCCCTGTTCGCGCGCCTGACCCTGGGCGACGACGAGTACGACCTTTACCAGCAGGTGTGGCGCCACCTGCAGCCTCCCAGCCTGGCGCCGGACCTGGTGATCTTCCTCCAGGCGCGGCCGGAGACCCTCATGCAGCGGGTGCGCCGGCGCGCCAGCGAGTTCGAGCGGCCCATGGGCGAGGAATACCTGCTGCGGCTCGCCGACAGCTACGGCCGGTTCTTCCACCACTACGAAGCGGCGCCGGTGCTCATGGTGAACAGCGAGAACCTGAATTTTGTTGAAAGCGCCGGCGACTTTGATTTATTGTTGGAGCGCATCGAGCGCATGCGCGGCCCGCGCGAATATTTCAGCCGCGGGGATTGAAGTCTAACCACAGTGACACGGAGGCACCGGGGAAGTCCAGGCATTCAATGCAGCGCGCGCCGGAGAAATCCTCCCCGGCATCCGGGCAGTCTCCGCGCCCCGCGTTGAATCCGTTCGTCCTGCCGTTCTCCCTGTCCCTGTGCCCCTGTGGTGAGGAGTGCTGTTCATGCGGACGACCCTGAGCGCCCTGCACAAGATGGCCCACGAGGGCGTGAAGATCGCGATGCTCACCTGCTACGACGCGAGCTTCGCGTCCCTGCTGGAGCACGCGGGGGTGGACGTGCTGCTGGTGGGGGATTCCCTGGGCAACGTGATCCAGGGCCAGGACACCACCCTGCCGGTGACCCTGGAGCAGATGGCCTATCACACCGCCTGCGTGGCCCGCGGCGCCAGGAAGGCCTTCATCGTGGCCGACATGCCCTTCGGCACTTTCCAGGTGAGTCCCCAGCGCGCGTTCGAGAGCGCCGTGCCCCTCATGGCGGCGGGCGCCCACATGGTCAAGCTGGAAGGCGGGCTGGCCATGGCCGATACCGTGGCGTTCCTGGCGGAGCGGGGCGTGCCGGTGTGCGGCCATATCGGGCTCACGCCCCAGTCGGTGCACGCCTTCGGCGGCTACAAGGTTCAGGGCCGGGGCGAGGAGGCGGGCCGGCGCCTGCTGGACGATGCCCAGGCGCTGCAGGAGGCGGGCGCCGGGATGATCGTCCTGGAGATGGTGCCCTCCGCCCTGGCCGAGGCGATCTCCGAGCGCGTGGCCGTGCCCACCATCGGCATCGGCGCCGGCGCGGCCTGCGACGGCCAGGTGCTGGTGCTGCACGACATGCTGGACGTGTACCCGGGGCGCAAGGCGCGCTTCGTCAAGAATTTCCTGCGCGGCGCGGGCTCCATCCAGGCCGCGGTCGAAACCTACGTCAAGGAAGTGAAGGCCGGCGCTTTCCCCGGCCCCGAGCACGGCTTCTGAGTTTCCCGTCCGAATGTGTCGCGGTGAGGTGCCGAGCATGGCCAGGGTCCTGGGCAAGATTTTTCCGGCGCACCGGTTTCTGATGCCCGGCGGCTGCTGTTGGCGGGCAGCCGCGGGCCATATCGGGAGGCGAGCCGCGTGTTAGTCCTGCCCACCGTGGCATCGGTGCGGGAGCGGCTCGCCGACGAGCGGTCGGTGGCCTTCGTTCCCACCATGGGCAATCTCCACGAGGGGCACCTGGAACTGGTGCGCATCGCCGCCCGCCAGGCCCCCTGCGTGGTGGTCAGCATTTTCGTGAACCGCCTGCAGTTCGCCCCCCACGAGGACTTCGATCGCTATCCGCGGACGTTCCGGGAAGATTGCGCGGCCCTGGAGAAGCTGGGCGTGGCCGGCGTGTTCGCGCCGGACGAGGCGGAACTCTATCCGTCGCCCCAGCAGGTGCTGGTGGAGCCGCCGCCGGTGGGCAACACCCTGGAGGGTGAATTCCGTTCCGGCTTCTTCCGGGGGGTGGCGACGGTGGTGCTGAAGCTGTTCAACATCCTCCAGCCCCAGTTCGCGGTGTTCGGGAAAAAGGATTACCAGCAGCTGTTCGTGGTGCGGGAAATGGTGCGGCAGCTGAACCTCCCCATGGAGATCGTCCCGGGGGAGACCTGTCGGGATTCCGACGGCCTGGCGTTGAGTTCTCGTAACAAATATCTCAATTCCGCCCAGCGGAAAGAGGCCCCGAGGCTTTATTCGACCCTGCTTTGGGTGAAAAAGGAGCTTGAATCCGGGAACCGGGATTTCCGGGGGCTGGAAAAAACAGCGCGATCAAATCTTGACAATTGTGGTTGGAATGTTGATTATGTTGCGTTGCAGCAGCAAGCCACGCTTGGTCCGGCTCAGCCGGGGGACCGGGCGCTGGTCGTACTGGGAGCCGCGAGGCTGGGCGCCACGCGGCTCATCGATAATGTCGAGGTATGCCTCGGCGCCTGACAACCGACATAAGTTGAGTCCCTTTTTCGGGACCGGAGTTGGCCGCGATGCAGAGAACGATGCTCCAGGCGAAGATTCACCGGGTGAAAGTGACCCATTCCGAGCTCGATTACGAGGGCTCCTGCGCCATTGACGACGCGCTGCTGGACGCCTCCGGAATCCGCGAATACCAGCAGATCGACATCTACAACGTCACCAACGGCGAGCGCTTCACCACCTACGCCATCCGCGCCCGCCGGGACTCCGGGATCATCTCGGTGAACGGCGCGGCGGCCCGCAAGGCGAGCCCCGGCGACATTCTCATCATCGCGGCCTACGCCGCCTATTCGGAGCTGGAACTCCAGAAATACCAGCCCTCCCTGGTTTACGTGGATGACCGCAATCGCGTGCGGGATCGCCGCGGCAGCATACCGGTCCAGGCGGCCTGAGACCGGGCATCTTTCTTGCTCTGATAAATCTCACAAGCCGATAGGTTTTTCCGTTGTGGCGTTGTCGCAACGGATTTTCCTGGAGGGACCCGGTCTAGGCCTATTGTGCGATTTCCCACAACCGCGCGGTTGGTATAGACTAAGTCCAGAATGCCCGGAGGCCGACAAAAGTCGGCCTCCAATAAACGACCGGGGCTAACGGCAGGGGTGCCGTGTGCCACCAGTCAGGCTTCCCAGGAGAAGCGGGTGTGGAAACGGCTTGGGTGGACGCGGGTTGGACTGGAGCCTTGCCAGTGAGGGCGGCCGGCTGCCTCGCGTTCGGGACGAACGTAGAGCGAGGAATAGCGGGTCGTCATGACCGGCGCGCCAAAGCCTTTCAACCTCATCCGCTGGTTCGCGGTGCTGAGCCTGATCACCATCGTGATCGGCGCCGTGAGCATGGCCACCATCCTGTCGCACTTCCTCGCCGAGGAAGTCCTGCGCCGGGACGCCATGCTCACCAGCCAGTTCATCGTCAGCGTCGCGGAGAACGAAAGCTCCCATTTCGGGCTGCCGCGGCCCAGTTCCGTCGCCGAGCTGGTGGCCGGGACGGTGGGCGCGGACCTGCTGGGCATCGACGACCAGTTGGTGACCAAGGCCAAGGACGAATTCTTCGGCCACATCCGGATCCTGCCCGACGTGCTGCTGGCCAACGTGTACGCCCGGGACCGCACCATCGTTTGGTCCCACAACCCCAGCGCCATCGGCTCGCGCCCCGGCCCCCACGACGAGCTGGAGCAGGCGTTTCAGTCCCGCATCCTGGTGGCCCACGGCTTCATCGGCCGCCATCGTCACACCCAAAGCCAGTTCCTGCTGGGCCAGCCGGACCACTACTACGTGGAGAACTACGTTCCCCTCTACGATTCCTACGGCAACGCGGTGAGCGTGGTGGAGATCTACAAGGAGCCCTCGGGCCTCTTCGCCACCATACGCCGGGGCCAGGTGCTGGTGTGGGTGGGATCCCTGCTCACGGGCCTGCTCATCTATCTCGCGCTGTTCTGGCTGGTGCGGCGGGGCTCGGTCCTGATCAAGAACCAGCAGCAGCAGCTGGTGGATTCCGAGATGCTGGTGATGATGGGAGAAATGGCCCAGGCCGTTGCCCACGGCATCCGCAATCCCCTGGCCACCATCCGCAGCAGCGCGGAACTGGCCCTGGAGGGGGACGAGCAGCTGGCCCGCAAGAGCGCCAACGACATCATCCAGCAGGTGGACCGGCTCAGCTACTGGGTGCGGGACCTGCTGGTGTTCTCGCGCCCGCCGGACGGCGTCGCCGAGCAGGTGGACATGATCGCCATCATCCGCGACACCCTGCGCAACTTCGCCCCGCGCTTCGAGCGCGCCGGGATCACGCCCCAGTGGAGCGAGCCGGCGACGGAGCTGCCCAAGGTGATCGGCAACCAGGCACTGTTCGTGCAGGCCTTCAACAGCATCATCGCCAACGCCGTGGAAGCCATGCCCAAGGGGGGCAGCCTCTCCATCTCCACGGAGCTGGACACCGCCCGGCGCCGCCTGCGGGTGAGCGTTTCCGACAGCGGCGTGGGCATGACCGAAAAGCAGCTCTCCATGGTGTTCAAGCCTTTCCACACCACCAAGGCCCGGGGACTCGGCGTCGGGCTGGCCCTGGTGAAGCGCATCATCGAGCGCTACGACGGCTCGATCTTCCTGGAGAGCACGGAAAACCAGGGAACACGGGTCCATATGATTTTCAATCCGGCGGGTTAACAATACAAGAAGCGGAGTAGGTAACGACATGCCTGGAACAATACTCATCGTAGAAGACGACGACGTCCTGGCGGACAACATGCGTCTTTACCTGGAGCGCAACGGTTGGGACGCCCAGGTTTGCGGCAGCGCCGAGCAGGCCCTCGGCGTCCTGGAGACCATGCGCCCGGACGTGCTGCTCACGGATTACATGCTGCCCGGGCGCACAGGCCTGGAACTGCTGAACGAGGTGATGACCACCGACGCCCAGATGAAGGTGATCATGGTCACCGGCGAGGGCGGGGTGCAGCTGGCGGTGGACGCCATGAAGGCCGGCGCCTACGACTACATCACCAAGCCGGTGGCCCTGGCCGAACTCAAGCTGCTGCTGGAGAAGGCCATCGGCGTCGCCCGCATGGAGAGCGCGCTCACCTTCTACCGCAAGAGCCAGGCCAAGGACAGCGGCCTCGGCAACCTGGTGGGAAGCTCGCCGGCCCTGCGCGGCGTCAAGGACACGGTGCGCCAGATCCTGGACGCGGAAAGCCGCATGGCCGCGGCGGACCTGCCCGCCATCCTCATCTCCGGCGAGACCGGCACCGGCAAGGAGCTGGTCGCCCGGGCCCTGCACTTCGACGGTTCCCGCCGGGAGGGCCCCTTCGTGGAGGTCAACTGCGCCTCCATCCCCTCCAACCTGCTGGAGGCCGAGCTGTTCGGCCACGAGCGCGGCGCGTTCACCGACGCCAAGGAGCGCAAGATGGGCCTGGTGGAGGCGGCGGAGGGCGGCACCCTGTTCCTGGACGAGATCGGCGAGGTGGACCCCTCGACCCAGGCCAAGCTGCTCAAGCTGCTGGAAGAGAAGTCCGTGCGCCGCATCGGCAGCGTGCGCGAGCGCAAGGTCAACACCCGCATCATCAGCGCCACCAACCAGGACCTGGAGCAGATGGTGCGCATGGGGCGCTTCCGGGGCGACCTCTACTTCCGGCTGCGCATCATCACCATCACGCTGCCGCCCCTGCGGGAGCGGGGCAACGACGTGCTGGAGCTGGCGCGCCAGTACCTGGACCAGACCGGGCGGCGCTACGGCAAGCGCGACCTAATGCTGTCGCCGGAGGCCGAGCGCATGCTGCTGGCCTACAGCTGGCCGGGCAACGTGCGCGAGTTGCGCAACGTGCTGGAGCAGACCGTGCTCCTGGCCCATGACCGGGTCATCGGCCCCGAGCACATCGGCGTTTCCCCGTCCCTGCACCGGCAGCAGCCCCAGTCCATGCCCCAGCCCAATCCCCACTTCCCGGGCCACAACCATTTCGGGCAGCAGGGAGGTGGGCTGGGTCCCGAGACCGTTTTCCTGTCGCCGCCCCGGGCGGGGGTCAAGCTCTCGGACGTGGAGCGGGAGATGGTGCAGGCGGCCCTTGCCAAGACCGACTGGAACGTGTCCAAGGCGGCCAAGCTGCTGGGACTCACCCGGGACATGCTGCGCACGCGGATCGAGCGCTTCGGGCTGAGCCGCCCGGCGCAGTAGCGGGGTTCCCCGGGAATCGGTAATCCCGGGCGGGATACCTTATTGAATGCTGGACGCCAGCTCGAAGATCGGGATGTACATGAGCACCACCACCACCCCGATCACCACGCCGATCACTGTCATCAGAATCGGCTCGAAAAGCTTGATGAACCAGTCCACCCAGCGCGCCATCTCCTCGTCGTAGAAGTCGGCGGTCCGCTCCAGCATTTCTCCCAGGTTGCCCGACTGCTCGCCCGCGCGCAGCATGCGCAGGGCCACCGGCGTGGTGAGGCCGTTGCGTTCCAGGGCGTCCGACAGGGACTGGCCCTCCCGCACCCGGGCCTGGGCCTGCTCCAGGCGCGCCCGCATGGCCGCGCTGAGGAGCCCCTTCACCATGTTGATGGCGGTGACGATGGGGATGCCCCCCTGCAGCAGCATGCCCAGGGAGCGGTACACCCGCGCCACGTGGTAGAGGAAGACCCGCTGGCGCACCGCGGGGATGCGCTCGGCCATGAGCCCTGCCCGGGCGCGGATGGTCTCGTCCTGGGCCATGTAGAAGACGACGCCGGCCAGGCCGGCGGCGGCCAGGGCCATGGTGACCTGGTGCTCCTGCAGGAACCTGCCCCACAGCAGCAGCAGCTGGGACAGCCAGGGAAGGTTGTCCCCCAGCTCCTCGTACACCTGGCTGAATTTGGGCACCACGAAGCCCAGCAGGAACAGCATGACGCCGGTGCCCACGACGAACAGCAGCGCCGGGTAGATGGAGGCGCTGATGATCTTCTTCTTCACCTGGTCCACCTGGGTGCGGTAGGCCACGTAGCGGCTCAGGGCCTGCTGCAGCTCGCCGGTGCGCTCGCTGGAGCGGATCAGCGCCACATACAGTTCCGGGAACACCGTGGGGAACGACGCCAGGGTCTGGGAGAAGGACTTGCCCTCGTACAGCAGCCGCGCCAGGTCTGTGAGCACCTTGCGGTGGTCGGTTTGGGATTCCTTTTCCGCCAGGCTCTCGATGGCGTCGATGAGGGAGAGGCCGGCCTTGGTCAGGGTCGCCAGCTCCTGGCTGAACAGGAGCAGGGGGAAGGTCTGCCGGCGGGCGCCCGAGAACGGGAGCCAGGAGCGCTGGGGCGTCACCGAGAGCACCTGCAGGCCCTGGCTGCGGGCCATGCGCGCCGCCTCCGTCTGGTTCGGCGCCTCCAGGACGGCCTGGGTCACCCCCTCGGCCTTCCGGATCGCCTTGACCCGGTAGAGCATGGCTCAGGACTCCCGGCGGCGGGATGTCACTGCCAGTTGCCGAGGTCGGCGTTCTCGCCGTCGCCCCCGGGGCGTTTGTCCTTGCCCAGGGAAAACAGGTCGAACTCGGCCTTTTCGCCGGGGTACTTGTAGACGTAGGGCTCGCCCCAGGGATCCGGGGGCGGCGCCTTCTTGAGGTAGGGGCCGCCCCACCGGGGTTCGTTCTGGGGGCGGGTGTTGAGGGCGTTGAGGCCCTGCTCGGTGGTGGGGTAGTGGCCGGTGTCCAGGCGGTACATGTCCAGGGCCTTTTCCAGGGACTCGATCTGGGCCTTGGCGGCCTTGACCTCGGACTTTCCCACCTGCTGGAAATACTTGGGCGCCACGTACCCTACCAGCAGGCCCAGGATCACCATCACCACCAGCAGTTCCAGGAGGGTGAAACCTGCCTGGCGGAGGGAGCTAAGGGTGCGCATATATGACGAAATCTCTCGGAAATGTGTTTGAGTTAGAATGTTAAGAACCGTGGTCCCGGCCGTCAAACCGGGAGTGCCGGCGAATCCGGCATGGAGCTTCCGTAGTTTACCGGTAGATGAGAACAAAACAGGAAAATCGCTGGGCGGGATGGGGGCAGGCGGCCCTGCTGGCCCTGCTGCTGGCCGTCGCCGGCGGGGCCCGGGCCGACTTCTACACCTATACCGCGCCCGACGGCTCGGTCCATTTCAGCAACGTCCCCACCGATCCCCGCTACGAACTGCTGATGCGGGAGGGCGGCGCCCCCGCCCCGGGGCCCGCGCCTGCCGCGACGGCGTCCCGGGAGCGCTACGCGCCCCTGGTGGCCCACGCCGCCGCCGAGACCGGGGTGCCCGCAGGGCTGCTGCACGCCGTGGTGCAGGCGGAATCCAATTACGATCCCAGGGCCGTGTCGCCCAAGGGCGCCGTGGGCCTGATGCAGCTCATGCCCGACACCGCCCGCCAGTACGGGGTGGCGGATGCCCGGGACCCCGCCGCCAACCTGCTGGGGGGCGCGCGCTACCTCAAGGACCTGCTGGAGCAGTTCAACAACGATCTGTCCATCGCGCTGGCCGCCTACAACGCGGGGCCGGCGGCGGTGTTGCGCAACGGCGGCGCGATTCCCCCCTACCGGGAAACGCGCCTCTACGTGCCCAAGGTGCTCAAGCTGTATCGCCAGAACGGGGGCGTTTCCCTGCGCTGAAGGACAAGGTTCCGCGGCCGGGGAACTTCGGCCGCGGTCCCGGACACTTATATTGGAGCTGGTTGCGGGAAACGGTTTGCCGGTTCCCGAAAAAATAGAGAGGAAAGGCCGATGCATTTCGCGATAGACGGCGTCTGGAGAGGCGTCGCGAGGGCCCATGGCCTGGCGGCTGCCGCAGCCCTGGTGTTTTTTGGGTTTGGCGCCGAGGATGCCGGCGCGGGGCACGAGCTGCACCACAGCCCGCGCTCGGTAGGCCCGGTGGTGGGGCCTCCCGACCTCTCGGGACCCACTCCCGAGGAGCGGGAAGCCAAGCAGCGGGGCTATTTCACCGACACCCTGCTCACCGACCAGGACGGCAGGCAGGTGCGCTTCTACAGCGACGTCCTCAAGGGCCGCGTCGTGCTCATCCACTTCATCTTCACCAGCTGCACCGATGCCTGCCCGGCCATGGTGCAGAAGATGCTGGGGGCGAAAACCGATCTGGGCGCCGAGTTCCGCAAGGACATGCGCTACGTCAGTATCTCCATCGACCCCGAACGGGACACCCCTGCGGAACTGCGCAGGTTCGCCCAGCGCCTGGGGGCGGTGGACCCGGAGTGGGTGTTTCTTACCGGCTCCCGGGAGAACATTGACCTCATCGTGAAGAAGCTCGGCGCCTACACCGGCGAGGTGGAGAACCATTCCACGGTGATGATCGCCGGCAACGTCAAGGCGGACCGCTGGCGCAAGCTGGGGCCCGGCGTTTCCCCCAAGGGAATCGCCCAGCACCTGCGCTCCCTGGAGAGGACCGAGATTTTCTCCGCCCAGCCGGTGACGGCGATCCCTGCCGCCGCGACCCGCAAGGATTAGACACGGGTCGGCGCATTCGCGCCGACCGGATTTTCGCAATTCTCATCCAACGGACGGCCCGCCCTGCGGGCCGTTCTTTTTTCCGTTTCGCGCCACGGCCGCATCCCGGCACTTCCGGGTATTCCTGTTTGCCGACCATGCCAAGGGCATCCAACGTGGCGCTGCCGCATATGCATATTGGATTTGGAGAGATCCCCAGGCGTGTGTGTAATTCCGCACATTCGTGGGGAAGCCACCACCCGATTCCCAGCCAGGCTAATCCGTAAACACGCCTTTTTTCATTGGGTTGCAGTGTGGTTTTTGGTTGCCTCGAATTTGGCACGGTTCCTGCGAGGAGGGCTAGGCGCTCCAGGGCTTGGGTTGGGAACCTTGCGGGGGCGCTTTCCCTAGTGCTCCGCAATAAAAGGAGGTTGTCATGGATCAGAACGAGAGGAACCGGTTCCGGGCGGGATCGGGAAGCGGCGGCGGGCGCCTGAAGACGGCGCTGGCGGCGGCCGGGCTGGTGGCGCTGGCCGGGTGTCTTTCTGCTGGAGCTCAGACGGCCAAATTGACCGCGAACATCCCCTTCGAATTCCGGATGGGAGAAAAGACGATGCCGTCCGGTAACTACTCGATCACCCAGG
>Ga0210334_10057476_pt1 | contig 10282 bp, 15 predicted proteins | sample S306metaT_FD_164440 | JGI IMG/M metagenome (GOLD analysis project Ga0210334, IMG submission 164440) | Metatranscriptome of estuarine sediment microbial communities from the Columbia River estuary, Oregon, United States - S.306 (Metagenome... | ecosystem: Environmental > Aquatic > Marine >... | reverse complement strand
TGCGGGCCACATGGACGTGGCCCGCAATCTTGACGCTCATGCTTCTGGGAAAGTTCGTCCGCAAATCCATCGTTACAGGAGCTTGTGATTTTTGAAGATCAGATGTTTGACGAAGACGGTGCCATTTTCAAATGAGATGATCCGTCTGGTGGCCGGCAAGTCAGACGAGCCTAGGCGCGTATGGGTGTCGGTAAAGCTTTCCACGTTGTTCAGTTTGCCGTCAGCGGGCGAGTAGTAGTAGACGGTATAGCGGGTCGTCAGGTTCTTCTGATCCTGCGTGACGGTGCTGTCTTCGACATTGATCGTGAAGGCGAACGGGGTCATGCCCGGATGCGCCATCGTCCGATTGATTTGCGTGATGCGGTCGTTCTTAACGCGATAAAACGAGTTCGAACCGTGGATGATGAGTTTGGTTCCCAAGGGGTGTCCGTCTTCTTCCATCGTCAAGGAGTATTTCCCATCCGACTCCTCAAAGCTGCGCGGACCCCGATGGACGGCGATCATGCCGAGTTGTTCTTGGGCCCACTTTTGCGTGTCGGCATCGCTAAGCTGGACCGAGACCTCACGCGGACCCTTGACCAGGACGGGGCCGCTGGTCTCCTTTCCATTGACGTTCACGGTGAGATCGGCGGTGAAACCGTTGAAGTCTTTTGGCCATCTGGCGGTGTTGTCAAATGCCCGGCGGAGCAGTTCGCGCGCGTTGGGATCGTCGGCTACGGTCGGCTGGTTGTGCTTCTGTTGGTCCATGATGTGTTCTCCTATGGGTGTCGACAAACAACAGCGGAGTATACACGCCGGTCCTCAGCACGCTCAATGGCGGATAGGGCCTCAATTCGATTATCGACTGCTTGCCCGTAGCGATCAGCTCTTGTCCTCGGCAAGGCACGCGTATTCGGGCGATGTCTCGACAATTTGTCATGAAGAGTACGGGCTAGAAAATGACGGCGGTTTTCAGTACACTTGCTCCAGATCGTTTGTCGATGTGTCCAGTTTGTTCGGCGCCGTCTGTGTAAGTCATCGCGTGTTTCGGGAGTGGCATGGGAATTCTCGGTCGACTCTTCAGCATACCGTCGTTCGATGGAGCCGCGAATGCTCTGTTGGTTGAGTTGACCCTGCCGACCCTGACGGAATCCCAGCGCGTTGAGCTGAAGACCCGTGTGATCGAAATCTTTCAAAAGAGCGGCCCCTCCGATCTTTCTCAAGAAGCCGCGCTTCTCGGCCTGAACCAAGCTTCACGTCTGACTCAATTGAATTTCCTGGCCCTTGCGATGGACGAACTGGGGTTCGATCCTTGCCTCAAGAAGGAGATCCTGTTTAAAGTGAAGAACCCCTTTGATCCCAACTTGGCAGATGAGCATACCCTGCGAGCGGTTGCCCGGCGATTGAAGTGGAAACATGGTGTCGAGGCGTGGATCGGCGAGGAGCCGATCAACTTCGATACGTGGTAGCGATATCGCCGCATGACAAGTGCTTGACAGGCCACACCCGCCTGGCTATTCTTCAACGATTCACACACACTCTCTTGTAAGGAGCGTTCATGAAAGTTTCTGTTGTACGAACACTGTGCGCTGTGGGATTGTCGGCCCTGGCATTCTTGACGTTCTCGTTCTCCAGCCATGCTGCTGAACCATTCAAGATGGGTGTGGTAGATCCCCAGTCCGTCCTGGAAAAATCTAAAGCCGGAAAGAAAGCGCTCGACGGGTTGAAGGAGTATGTGTCCATCAGGCAAAAACTCCTGGCCAAGGACGAGGAAGATCTGCGCAATTATGAGAAACAGCTGAAAGAGCAACTGCCCAAGCTGAGCGAGACGGAGAAGAAAGACAAGGAGGCGCAGTTCCGAACAAAAATTCAGGAGTACCAAAAGCTTGCACAGGAGTTCAATCAGGATCTACAGAAGAAACAAAAAGAGTTGGTGGATGAGTATATGAAGAAAATCTCGGTAGCCACCCAAACCGTGGCTGAAAAGGGAGGCTTCTCGCTGGTCGTCGACAAAGGAAGCGAGCAGACCGTGAAAATCGTGATCTACAACAAAGACACGATCGATCTGACGGAACAGGTCGTCAAAGAGTTCGATCGAACGAATAAGTAGCGCCGATGGGCACACCGGCCGGTTATTCCATCGGATAACCGGCTTCCCGCCAAGCCTTGATTCCCCCGTCCATCGAGACCACATTGACGTACCCCATCTGCTGCAAGGCATCGGCGGCAAGCGCTGACCGAAATCCTCCGCCGCAGTAGAGCACGATGTGGTCTTCTCTATTGGGGACTGCCGTCTCGATGTCGCGCTCGATAATTCCCTTGCCCAAATGCCGGGCCCCTCCGGCATGGTCTGCGGCAAACTCATGATCTTCGCGGATATCGATGAAGTGGAACGGTTCTCCCCGGTCAAGCCGTGCCTTTACCTCTACCACCGTGCACTCTTTCACACACTGCTTTGCGCGTTCCACCAGCCGTAAGAATCCCGGGTTGTGTTTCATCTGTATTCCTTCAAAATAGTGACGTTTGTTCGCCTCCCGGCCGTCGAAAGGTCTCCGGGATCGCGTCCGTATTGTCATCTGCGAAACCAGCGCGCCGCTTGGCCACGCTGAACAGTTGTTCGACCATATCCCAATAGACGCCCATCCCCGCATGCCGTCTGAAAAACTCACTGTCCGTCAGCGCGCCACCCCTCACTTCCCGCAATCGGGCGACGATTTTCCCGATCCGGTCGGGAAACGCCTCCTGCATACGCTCCAGGAACACCGGCTCAACGTTGCCGGACAGTCTCAGCAAGGTTGCGACGGCCGTACAGGCCCCCGCCCGATGCGCGCGTTCCAACAACTCCGGGATATCGCCCTCGTTCAAACCTGGGATCACAGGCGCGATTGAAATTCCTGTCTCGATTCCCGCGTCCGCCAATGTCTTTATAACCTCGAACCGCTTGGTGATCGACGGCGCGTGCGGTTCCACCTTGCGGGCCATATCGTCCGACGAAAAGGGAATGCTGAGGTAGACACGAACCCAGGCCTTCTGGTGCAGCTGGCTCAACACATCGAGATCCCTCAATACTAGTGCGCCTTTCGTAATGATGCCAACGGGGTTCCGATAGTCCACGCAGACAGTCAGGCAGGCCTTGGTCAGGCCATAGGCGGCCTCCAGCGGTTGATAGCAGTCCGTGTTCCCAGAAAAGACAATCAGCTCCCCCCGCCATGACGGCTTCTCAAATGTGCCCCGTAACAGTGCCGGCGCATTTTCCTTGACGATAATCTTACTGTCAAAATCCGTTCCGGCGCCGAAGCCCCAATACTCATGGGATGGCCTCGCATAACAGTAGGCGCAGGCATGAAAACATCCCCGATAGGGATTGACGCTCCAGCGAAAGGGCAGGTCAGGGCTTTCGTTACGGCTTAAAATTTCACGGGTCTGGTCTCCATAGACCTCCACCGTCGCAGTGCGAGGCGGTTCCAGCAATTCCCGATACTGCGAGATGAACGGGTTCGGCGGATTCGCGATCGTGCGCATGGCCCATCCTGTCCTGGCCGCCCAGTCGCTGTCAAATCTTCCCGATAGCCGGATGCCTCGTAGCGGATGAGGGCCGGTTTCGTTGACTCTCCATGAGTCCGATGCTAGATTCCATGCGCTTTTAGAGGGTGGCGCATGCACGATCCAAAGTATCTTCGTGACAATTCTAACCTCATCCGCACGTCGCTGGGAATGCGCGGGCAGGATGTGCCGTGGGATGTGGTTCAGAATCTCGGCGATGAACGGCGGATCTTGACGACAGAGGTTGAACAACTGAGGCATGAGCTCAAGAAAGGCTCCGACGAGGTTGCGAGGCTGCGCCGGGCCAAAGAACCGGCTGAACAAGCCATGGCGGCCATGAAAGGGCTGGGGGACCGCATCAAGAACGTTGAAGACAGCCTTCGGAAAGTCGAGGAAACTCTGGGCGACCTTGCGCTCCGTATCCCCAACCTTCCCCATCAGACGGTCCCAGTCGGCAGCGATGCGTCCGGAAATATCGAGATCCGTCGATGGGGCACGCCCTCGTCCCTCACTGTTCCTGCCAAACCGCACTGGGAAATAGGGGAAGCGCTGGGGATTCTCGATTTCGACCGTGCCGCGAAGATCGCCGGGGCCAGGTTTGCCGTGTTGAGCGGCGCCGGGGCGCGGATGGAACGGGCATTGATCAACTATATGCTCGATCTGCATACCGGCTCGCATGGATATCGGGAGGTCCTCCCCCCCGTGATGGTCAATCGCAAAGCTATGACCGGAACCGGCCAACTTCCCAAGTTCGAGGAGGATCTCTTTCGGTTGCGGGACGAAGATTACTTCTTAATTCCGACCGCTGAAGTGCCGGTCACCAACCTCCATCGTGAGGAAATCCTGAGTGAAGACTCCTTGCCCGTTCGGTATACGGCTTACACGCCCTGCTTTCGACGGGAAGCAGGCTCCTACGGGAAGGACACCCGTGGCCTAATCCGTCTCCATCAATTCAACAAGGTAGAACTGGTTGCCTTTACCGCTCCCGATCGCTCCTACGAGGAGCTTGAACGGTTGACCGGACATGCCGAGTCGATCTTGCAGAACCTGAGGCTGCCCTATCGTGTCGTAACCCTCTGTGCCGGCGATATGGGATTTTCCGCCGCCAAGACTTATGATATTGAAGTGTGGCTGCCTTCTCAGGGACAATACCGAGAGATCTCATCGTGCAGCAACTTCGAATCGTTTCAAGCCAGACGGGCGAACATCAAGTATCGTCCGGCCGGTGGAAAGAAAGATGCCAAGACCGAGTTCGTCCATACATTGAACGGATCCGGCCTTGCGGTCGGACGGACGCTGGTCGCCATTCTTGAAAATTACCAGCAGCCCGACGGATCGGTGGTGATTCCCGATGTGCTTCGTCCCTATATGGGTGGGATGGAGAGGATCGCGCTTCAACCAGCATAACTCATGGCGATTCATTGCAAAATTTCACGAAGGTACGCATCTCGTGAAGCGTATCTCGTATTTCGCAAACAAAGACGAGACGAACTTTCATTCCGTCCTGCGTTTGCCTCGCATCATCGGCGAAGCGGGCTTCACGCTTCACAAGATACGCGCGATGAAGAACGGACAGCAGATCAGTGATCGCAGCATAGGCATTCATGAGTACTGCGGGGTAAGAACCCACGATCAGGACAGCCGAGGTTTGGAGGGGTGACGGAGCGGTCGAACGTGCCGGTCTTGAAAACCGGAGATGGGGTAACTCATCCGCGAGTTCAAATCTCGCCCCCTCCGCCATTTTTATTCCCCGAGAGTCTCTGTCACATGGTGGACGTCTTGCATAGCCTGCTCGCGTGATCCCTCTGCATCAAGGCGTGTTCGGTATGTCCACAGGCGGAGGCGCATGAAGCTTTTGAAGAAATGCTGGCAATGGTTTTGGCAACAAAGCTGGCTCAATAAGATTGTCCTTGTTGGACTGCTGGCCGTGGCAGTGCCGTTTTTCCTTCCCACGGTTGTGTCCTGGTTCAGGCCGACCATCCTCAAGGTCGGCGTTGCGTTCTACACCTATGAGCGCGCCTCGTTCTCAGAAGGCCAGACCACGACGTATTTTTTTGAGAAACGGAATCTCGTCACAAATTGCAGCCTTCGCCGGATCGAAGAGCCCGTGTCGAAGGGGCGGGTCAAGACGGCAAACCCACAAGCCTGGGTGGTCATCAAGCTATTACTGGAAAATGCCTCGGATGAGAATATTACCCATCTTCGTTTGGGCGTCAGATCGCCGGCCCTGAGTCCCAGCACGCAACTGTTTGCCTCGCCGAATGTCGAGGCAACGGGATCCATGGCTACGCCCTCGCGCGACGCCCGGCCAGTGTATGCGATTACGATCGATGCCATTGCTCCCACAACGTCCACTGTGCTTAGCTTGAAAACCCCGATCGACGATCGCCTACGCCGGTTTATCTATGACGATCGCCGTACGGTGACGATTCAGGTGCCCTTTGTGTCTGCAGACCAATTTCGGGAGTATCCGCCCATCGTCTCACGCACGAATGCGAACAAGATTCTAAACCGGGAAGGGCTTTTGGGAACCAGAGACAATATGGCGGAGGATGAAACCCCTGCCTATACGGTGCTGGCCCCCGGCGAGCCGAGACTGGAAGATGAAAAGATGTCCTACCAAATGCTTCCCGAAACGCGGGCATGCTCAGAGGGAGAGGCCGGCATGTGGTAGACATCGGCGTGGTGGATACTTTGACTCGACGACCAGAAGCTCATATCCTGCTTTCGTTGGGGTGCGCTGGCCTGACGGGGGAGTAGCGGAAATGCCGTCATTTGTATTATTCTCCCTTGCAGCAGTGATTTCTTTCAGGGGGAAGAAAACATCATGTCCTTTCAACTACACCGCCAAGTCGCCATCAACTGCATTCTCTCAAAAGGCAGCGCAGGTCTACAAGGAGAAGGCTGTGTGTATGACCTCGCGGCTCCTCGCCAGCCACTGGCGACTCCAGAGACTTTACAGCCCGGTGATTTTGTAAAACTCCATCTGTGGATACCCGATGAGGACTCCCACATCGCAATTAATTTGGCAGAAGTACAATGGGTCAAACCAGACTGTATCAAGGTAGATCTTCTTACAGTTTCTCCTCCAGACCAAACACGGCTTAATCAATTTACGGCATTGCAGGATCCCGCGCCTCGCGCGAGCCAAGCCACGAAATACGTCCTGATCCGGTTCTAGTCCGGGTCTCGTTCTCCTACGCAGCCTCTCCTCGAACAGGCACACTCTTTCGTCTAATCCCATGCTACCTCCACGGTATGTTCAGCCTTGCTGAATACGGTTTATTCTGCCTGCGTGCGATTGATGAAGTTCACGCGCCGTCTTGATATTCAGATTCGGCATCACCGGAGGAATGACATGCACAAGCAGCTTGGCAAGATTGGGACAGTGAGACGGGATATTCGCGGGAAAGCATGCCCATTTTGCGGTGGGTGTACGTATCAACTTGTCCTTCGCACGACCGGCACAGTTGAAGAGTCTTGCTTGATTGCTCGGTGCAGCCAATGCCACCGCCCACGAAGCGTCGATAAGAGCTTTGGCCCAGTTTTGTGGATGTAACCTGACCGATAACAATAGGATGTGTAGCTTGCCCCTTGCGATCTGGCGCGCGTGTCGTACAGGCGTGCCAGCAAAAACGAAAGGCTCTGCAGTCGCTTCCATGAGCAGAGTGGTACGCTCAAGCGAGGTTGAACCGTGCTACACGATTCCTCTCCTAAGAATACGTGGCGTGAACGGCTCTGACGGCGATCGGCCGCTCTCCATGGCCGAACGTTCTGCGCTCCGCCGGATATCTCCCATCCTTCTGCGAACGCGAGGGGCGTAGCTATTCCAATGGCTGGTCAGAAACTGACCGCTCCTCTCCACATTTCACTCACACCCTTGTGACTTCCCCAGAGGCTGAGGTAAGATCATGCCTCGTCGTCGGCGTTTCCACCTGATGCCAGGTTTTTCCGTCGATGTGGGCGTAATCCCCCCGAGCATGGTCAGGGTGACGTGGAGAGGTGGCCGAGTGGCCGAAGGCAACGGTTTGCTAAACCGTCGTAGGGACAAAATCTCTACCGAGGGTTCAAATCCCTCCCTCTCCGCCACACGAAAGCGCAAGGCACGAACGTTTTGCCTTACGCTCTTGTGTGACGAGATCTCGTCCGCTTGCGGGGCAAGTTGACGGATCCGTCATGCATCTCAGTTCGCATGCGGTTCCTCTCCCCGCTGGGTATTTTGTCGTCAAACTTTCTAATCGCTTGTTGCCGTGAAGCGTGAAGCCTGCTTCGCCGACGATGCAAGGCGCGCGCAAGACGGAGCGAGAGAGCCTCTCATCTTTGCTTGTGAAATACGATTCACGAGGGATGACAGGAATCATGTGGGGCGGCACAGCACATCGCGCACTTGAACACCAGATTTCTGTTGTAGGATTAATGCGCGTATCGTATTGTACGTGAAACGATTGTTCCGCTACTCGTCTCTTACATGAAAGGATTATCGATGCGCACTTTCATCCTCAGTCTGGGCCTCTCGCTCTTCCTGGTTGCCACGCCGGTGCTGGCGGCCTCGCAAGAACCAGGAACCGATGAACAAAAGACCTTATACGCACTGGGACTTGCTATCAGCCAGAACCTCGCGCCCTTTACCCTGAGCGAGGCTGAGCTGGACATGGTCAAGAACGGCATGATTGACGGAGTCTTGAAGCGAACCCCCAAAGTCGATATTCAAACGTACGGCCCCAAAATTTCACAACTTCAGCAGGCCCGACTCTCAGTTGTCGCTGAGAGCGAAAAGAAGGCAGGAGCGGCATTTCTCACGAAGGCCGCATCAGAGAAAGGGGCAACCAAGACCGAGTCGGGCATCATCATCACCACGATGAAAGCAGGCTCAGGGGCGACGCCCAAGGCCACGGATACGGTGAAGGTCCATTATCACGGCACCTTGATCGATGGAACCGTGTTCGACAGTTCAGTGAAGCGCGGCGAGCCTGCCACATTTCCGCTCAACCAAGTCATCAAGTGCTGGACGGAAGGAGTTCAGCAAATCAAGGTCGGCGGCAAGAGCCGGCTGGTCTGCCCATCGGACTTGGCCTACGGCGAGCGTGGATCACCCCCGGTGATCAAGCCGGGCGCCACATTGATTTTTGAAGTGGAACTGCTGGAAATCGTCGCCAACGTCACCAAGTAGGCATCTTCCTGGCCGCCTCTTCATCATTGAGGAGGCGGCCGACGTCTGTTCGGCAAACTCGCCGCATCCTAGGACAATACCGATCCATGACTCTCTTGTCGGAACCATGGTGAGCGAGACTGTTCCCTCGACTTGCCTGGAGTCTTCAGCCCCGCCCCGCATGCGCTGGTTGATGCTCGGACTTCTCTTTGCGATCAGCGTCGTTACGTACATCGATCGCGTCAATATCTCGGTAACGGCGCGCCAGATGATGCCGGCGCTCGGTCTCACCGATCAGCAGATGGGGTTTGTTTTTTCCGCTTTCGTTATCGGCTATGCGTTGTTCCAGGTGCCAGGCGGCTGGTTCGCCGATCGGTGGGGCATTCGCATCGTCCTCACGATCGCACTCCTCTGGTGGTCCTGCTTCACGGCATTGACGGCCATGGCACCCGCGTCGGATTTGGCTGGGCCGCTAGGAATTGTGGGGGTGCTTGCCTTAGTCCGATTTCTTCTCGGCATCGGAGAGGCGACGGCCTTGCCCACCTTCAACCGCGCCGTCGCCGACTGGCTCCCAGCCCACGAACGAGGCCTTGGCATCGGTATCGCCATCGGTGGAATTGGCATTGGTTCGGCCATCACTCCACCTGTGACGGCCTGGATCATGGTGAACTATGGGTGGCAGACGGCGTTCTTTGCGTCGGCCTCACTTGGAATCGGATTAGCGGTGATCTGGTGGATCGTGGCGCGCGATCGCCCGTCGGATCACCCATGGGTCATGAGGCGCGAGACAGGTGCCCCTGCGGAACATGCAGTGACGAGGCCTCCGTCGATTCCTTGGGCAGCGCTGAGACGAACACCGACTGTCTGGTGGCTTGTGCTCAGCTATGGCTGTCTTGGGTATGTTGCCTATGTCTATATGTCGTGGTTTTATCTCTATCTCGTGAACGTGCGGGGATTCGACGTGTTGCGAGGAGGCTTTTTTGCGTCGGCCCCATTCCTTGCCATACTCGTGTCGTGTCCACTGGGTGGATGGGTCACCGATCGTCTGGCGCTACGCCGTGGCGTTACGCAGGGGCGGAAGGCTGTCGGTATGACCGGCATGGTGCTGGCGGCCGCCACGATTGCGCTCGGCGCGCTGATGGAATCACCGTATCTGGCCATCGCAAGCCTGTCGATCGGAGCCGGATGGCTCTATTTCACAGTCGGCGCCTACTGGTCTTCCATGAGCGATCTCTCAACATCCCATGCAGGCAGTCTCTCAGGCTTGATGAATATGGGTGCGAATATCGGGGGCGCCGTGTCACCGACCCTGACTCCCTGGATCGCCGAGCACTGGGGCTGGCCTGTGTCTCTCTCAGTTGCTGCCATTGTTGCGCTTATAGGAGGGGTACTGTGGCTCAAAATAGATCCGGGCAGAGGACTTGTCGAATAATAGTGCTGAGCTAAAGATTGCCGGCTCAGAACTCAGCATTCTTTCGAGGTCTTGCCTTGAAAATGAACCGCTTGCTAGATTGCTCCGATGGCCATGCAGTTTCAGAAGAAAGATCCTCGCGCCACGATCTCCACGAAGTTTGGGGAAATAGCCATTCGCTTCTATCCGGATGAGGCTCC
>Ga0210334_10238160_pt1 | contig 10305 bp, 9 predicted proteins | sample S306metaT_FD_164440 | JGI IMG/M metagenome (GOLD analysis project Ga0210334, IMG submission 164440) | Metatranscriptome of estuarine sediment microbial communities from the Columbia River estuary, Oregon, United States - S.306 (Metagenome... | ecosystem: Environmental > Aquatic > Marine >... | reverse complement strand
TCGAGGTGGTCGAAGGCCTCGAGCTGGATCCGGGCGACGATCTCGTTGACGTAGCTGCCGATGAGGATCGCCTGGCTGGCCACGACGCAACGGCCCGTCTTGCGGACCGAGGCCAGCACCGTCTCCATGTCGAGCGGGACCAGGCTCCGCAGATCGATGACCTCGGTCGAGAGCCCGTGCTCGACCTGGAGGGTCTCGGCGGCCGCCAGGGCGTCGAGCACCGCCGGGCCCCAGGCGACGATCGTCGCCTCGTCGCCGTCGCGCGCGACCCGCGCCGTCCCGAACGGCACGAGGTGCTCGCCGTCCGGGACGATCCCTTTGGTCGGGTAGAGGCCCTGGCTCTCCACGAACAGGACCGGGTCGTTCGACCGGATCGCCGTCTTCAGCAGGCCCTTGGCGTCGGCAGGGGTCGCGGGGTAGACGACGACCATGCCGGGGATGTGGGTGAAGATGCTCTCCAGCGACTGGGAGTGCTGGCCGCCATAGCCCTTGCCGGCGCCGACGGACGCGCGGATGACGAGCGGCACCTCGACCTGGGCGCCACTCATGTAGTGCCACTTGCCGGCCTGGTTGGCGATCTGATCGGAGGCCATCAGAGCGAAGTCCATGTACATCAGCTCGACGACCGGCCGGGCGCCGACGATCGCCGCCCCCACCGCCGTCCCGCAGATGCATGCCTCCGAGATCGGGGTGTTGAAGACGCGCTCCCGTCCGAATGTCTCCATGAGGCCCTTCGACAGCTTGAACGCCCCGCCGTAGTCGGCGACATCCTCGCCGTAGTGGATGACCCGCGCATCGCGAGCCATCTCCTCGACGAGCGCCTCGCGCAGGGCGTCCCGGTAGCTGATCGCGCCGGCCGCGTCGCGCTTGGCGACCGGCGGGTCGGCGTAGGTGACGATATCCCGGGCGGCCGCCGGGACCTCGTCCGCGACCGTGTCGGTGTAGAGGAACGCCAGGAGGTCGGCGGGGTCCGGGTCGCTGGCCTGCGACGCACGAACGGCGGCTCGAGCGTTGCGCTCGCGCGCCCGGGTCTCGATCGCCGAAACCCGGTCCTCGTCGGCCAGGCCGGTCTCGACCAGCTGCCGGCGCAGGGCGGCGATGGGGTCGACGGCGCGCCAGGCCTGCTCCTCGTCCCGGGTGCGGTACTCGTTGCGCGGGTCCGACAGCGAGTGGCCGTAGTAGCGGTAGGTGCTCGCCTCGATGAGCACAGGTCCCTCGCCCCGGCGACAGCGATCGGCCGCCCGCCGGATCGCGTCGCGGACGGCGAGCACGTCCATGCCATTGACGACCTCGGCATGCATGTTGCTCTCGGAGAAGCCGGCCGCTCGACGCGCCAGGTGGCGAATGCCCATGACCTCCTCGTCGGTCCGGTGGGTCATGCCGTAGTGGTTGTTCTGGATGAAGTAGATGATCGGCAGGCCGCCGGCCCGATCGCCGGCCAGGTGGTTCGTCCACTGGTGCTGGGCCGCCCAGTTGAGCGATTCGAGCACGACGCCGTTGGCGTAGGCGCCGTCGCCGGCGAAGCAGCACACGATCCGGTCGGAGCGCTCGTAGCGGATCGCCATGGCGGCCCCGGTGGCGATCGGCACGCTGCCACCGACGATGGCGTTGGCGCCGAGGTGGCCGGTCGAGAAATCACCGATATGCATCCCGCCGCCGCGTCCCCGGCAGTAGCCCTCCTCCTTGCCGAACAGCTCGGCGACGGTGCGGAAGACGTGCTCCTCGAGCGCCGCCTCCAGCAGCTCGTCGTGGTCCGTCGCCGTCGAGCCGGGCACCCGAGCGCGGAGCTGCTCGTCGCTCATCCGGCGGATGGCGGCGAAGCCCTTGGCGATGGCATCGCCGTGGCCGCGGTGCGAGCTCGTGATGTTGTCATCGGGGCGGAGCGCAGACGAGGCGCCGACGGCGGTCCCTTCCTGGCCGATCGAGACGTGGGTCGGGCCGCGATAGTCGTAGCCGGGGAGCACGTCGTAGCCGCCGGAGCGGAGCCGGACGATCATCTCCTCGAGCTCGCGGATGGCGAGCATGTCGTCGAGGAGCTCGATTGCCTCGGCGGCGCTGATGCCCTCGTCACGGACCTCGGTCGCGAGGTCGCCGGTGTAGGCGAACCCGGTGATGATGCCGCACGACTCCTCGAACGGTGCGAAATCCGGGCGAGTGTCGCTGCGGTACGTCGGCTCAACGGCCGTCGGGTTCATCAGGGTCGTCTCCGTCGAGCTGGCCGCCGGTCGAATCGGGTATCATCGATTATCGAGGATACGCTCCACGCCGGGCACGGGTCAACGACGTCACCGCCGCGATGGAGCGGACGGGTAGGTCGCTTCATGGACGAGCGCGAAGCGGTCAAGCTGGCGCGACGGTACTTCCTTGACGTTCGGAACGTCTATGGCTGCGCCGAGACGACCTTCATGGTCCTGAAGGCCGCGTACGGCCTCGATGACCCGACCGATCCGTCGCCCGCGATGGCCCTCAACGGCGGCATCGCCTACAGCGGCGGCACGTGTGGCGCGATCTCGGGCTCGGCGCTGGCCGTCGGGATGCTGGCCGAACGACGGATCGAAGATCATCGGACCGCCAAGCGCGCCGCTCGGCTCATCATCGCCCGCCTCATGGACGACTTCCGCGAGGCGCACGGAGCCGTCGATTGCCGGGCGCTGATCGGGATCGACCTCCGGTCACCAGGTGGGCACGAGACGCTCATCGCCAGCGACGTCTGGATCCGGCGCTGCATGCGCCAGATCGAGTTCACCCTCCGGCGGCTGGTCCCGCTCGCCGACTGGACGACCTGGGAACGGACGCTGGCCGACCTCGACCGGCTCGAGACCTGACCTCCGCCCGAGCCGTCGGCGCGGGGTCGGACCCGGCGCGCGTAGACTACGTCCGCCGTGCGACCGTCCGCCGAGCGACGGCGGGACCCAGATGGAGGGACGATGTCCGACGAACGCGCGATCGCACGCAGCGTCCTGGCCGACCAGGTGAAGGACCGTCTCCTCCAGGACATCCTGGCCGGTCGCTATCCGCCCCACTCCAGGATCGTCGAGACCCGCGTGGCCCGCGAGCTCGGCACAAGTCAGGCACCGGTGCGCGAGGCGCTCCGCGGCCTCGAGGCTCTAGGCGTCGTCGAGATCCTGCCCTTCCGGGGCGCCCGGGTCCGTCGGCCGAGCATCGCGGAGCTCCTCGAGGCGTACGCCGTACGGTTCGAGCTGGAGTCGCTGGGGGCGCGGTTGGCCGTCCCTCGGATGAGCGACACGGACCTCGCCGGGCTCGTCGCGCTCGCCGAGGAGATGCAGGCCTCGGCTAGCCTCGGCGATCGCCACGGTGTCGCCGTCGCCGACTCGAGCTTCCATGGCCGCATCGTCTCGCTGGCGCGGAACCGGACGCTCGAACGCGTGTGGCGCTCGCTCGAGCCGTTCTCGCGAACGTACATCACCCTCGTCGCCCCGGGCGCGGACGCCCACTGGACGGCGGACCTGCATCTGGCGATCGTGGATGCCCTGCGCCAGCGTGATCCCGACGCGGTCGTCGAGGCGCTGCGTCAGCACTTCGACGAGATACGGACGCACCTGGCGGAGAGCTGGCGGGACCAGGAGCTGCCGCTCCAGCAGCGGGCGAGCGGCCCGCGCCGGCCCGCCTGACGGCTTGGCCCAGCCTCAGTCGGGCCGGGCCCGGAGGAGTCGCGTGACCTGCTCGGCGACCCGGGTCGCCGAGAGGCCGTAGATGTCGAGCAGGGCGTCGTTCGGTCCCGACTGCACGTACTCGTCCTGGAGTCCGATGCGGTCGACGACCGTGGGGCGGTGCTGCGAGAGGGTTTCCGCGACGGCACCACCGAGTCCGCCGATGACCGAGTGCTCCTCGACGGTGATGACCCGGTCGGTCCGGTCGGCGGCGGCGACGATCGCCGCCACATCGATCGGCTTGAGAGTGGCCATGTGGAGCACGTGGGCGTCGATGCCGTCGGCCGCGAGCAGATCCGCCGCGTCGACGACACGAGGCGTCTGGCTGCCGGTGCTGATGAGCGTCACGTCGTGTCCCTCGCGCACGACGACCGCCTCACCGAGCCGGAAGGCATGGCTGTCATCGAACAGCCGCTGCGTGGCGTCTCGCACCAGTCGCACGTAGCAGGGGCCCGAGTAGGCCGCCGCCCAGCGGAGCACCTGGGCCGCCTCGACGTCGTCGGCCGGCGCGACCGAGACCATGCCCGGCATCGCCCGCATGATCGTCAGGTCGTCGACGATGATGTGGCTCATCCCGGTCTGGCCGGTGAACAGGCCGGCGTAGCCGGCGGTGATCTTCACGTTCGCGCCCGTCTGGGCGATGAGCACCCGGATCTGGTCGAGCGGCCGGACGACGGCGAAGGAAACGAACGTGCTGATGAAGGGGATGAGGCCCATCGTCGCCATCCCCGCCGCGACGCCCAGCATGTTCTGCTCGGCGATGCCCATCTGCAGGTAGCGGTCCGGGTGCGCCTTCTCGAAGATGTCGGCCCGGGTCGAGCTCCCGACGTCGCCGTCGAGCATGACGATGCGCGGGTCGTCGTTCGCCAGCTGCGCGACCGTCTCGCCGAAGATCTCGCGCATCGGCCGGCCCATCGGCAGCGTCATCGCGGTTCTCCTTCGGACGCCATGGGCGGCTCGCCCAGCTCGGCCATGGCCGTCGCGAACTCCTCCGGCTTGATGGCCCGGGTGTGCCAGAAGTAGTGACCCTCCATGAAGGACACACCCTTGCCCTTGATGGTGTAGGCGATGACGACGGTCGGTCGGCCGTCACCTTGAGCGGCCCCGTCGAGCGCCCGCAGGATGTCGGCCATGTCGTGTCCGTCGGCTTCGATGACCCGCCACCCAAAGGCTGCCCACTTGGCGACGAGCTCGCCCGGGACCTGCGGCGGGATGCGTCCGTCGGGCCCGTTGCCGGGCCAGCCGTACTGCTGGAGCCGGTTGTGGTCGACGATCGCGATCAGGTTGTCCAGCCCGTACCGGGCGGCGGACATCGCCGCCTCCCAGACCTCGCCCTCCTGGCACTCGCCGTCGCCGAGCATCACGTAGGCGCGGATGTCACGGCCGGTCAACCGGGCGCCGAGCGCCATCCCCATGGCCGCCGAGATCCCCATGCCGAGCGATCCGGTCGACATGTCCAGACCGGGCAGGCGGGTCATGTCCGGGTGGCCCTGCAGACGCGAGTTGGCGCCGTCGAACGTGGCCAGCTCCTCGACCGGGAAGTAGCCGCGCAGGGCCATCGCCGCATACAGGCCGATCGACGAATGTCCCTTGGACAGGACGAAGCGGTCGCGGTCCGGCCAGTCCGGCTCCGCGGGCCGGATGCGCAGGACGTGGAAGTAGAGGGCTGACAGCATGTCGGCCGCGGAGAGGGGACCGCCGAGATGACCGGCCCTCGCGACGTTCACGGCCTTGACGACCTCGACCCGGATCCGCCGGGCGACCTCATCGAGGCGCGCGATCTCGTCGGCGTCGGCCGACCCATCGCGAACGACGAGCGGCTCGTTCATGCTCCGGCCTTCTTCTCGTAGGAGCCCGGCACCACTGGCGGCGAGAAGAAGCAGACGAGCTCGAGCGGCTCGGGCCCGTCCGATTCGGTCGCATGGAACACGCCGACGGGCACCCAGACCGTGACCCCTGCCTCGATCTCTGCGGTCGCTTCCGGTGTGACGATGCGGCCGCGCCCGCCGGCGCAGTAGATCGTCTCCTCCTGCGTATCGTGGACGTGGCCGGCCGGCTTCGACCCAGGCGGGAATACCGAGACGCCGAGGGATACCCGTTCGGTCGGGGTGTTCTGCGGCCCGATGTAGGTGAACCAGTCTCGTCCGGGCAGCGGGAAGATCTCTGCTTCGGAGCGCGCCACGCGCTTGATCATCGGAGCACCTCACCTGCGCCGCGACCGATCTCTTCGCGGCGTCTCCCGGTGCGCCGCGGCCGATCTCCTGCGCGGCGTCTCCCGGTTCAGACAATCGATTATCGAGGATACGGGCGTGGGCAGGCCGGGTCAATGCCATCCGGCAGATGTCGTCGGTCCGATCGGCCCCCGCTCTACCCCGGTGCCAGCGCCCTCGCGGTCGAGAGATCGGCCTGCCGTCCGTCGGGTGACAGCGGGATCACTGCCACGTGGTCGGCACCGGCGGCGCGCATCTCGTCGACTCGCGCGCGCAGGACCGCCGCGTCGCCCGTCGCGACGAGCGCGGCGACCAGGTCGTCCGTGACGGCGTCGATGTCCGCCGCCGGGATCCCGATCCGCAGCAGGTTGTTGCGGTAGTTGGGCTGGCCGAGGTAGCGGGTGATCGAGGCCCGTGCCGCGTCGAGCACCGGTTGGCCGGACCCGAGGATCGCTGCCTGGGAGACGACGAGGATCGGCCGATCCGAACGGCCGGCGGCTCGCGCCGCCTCGTCGAGCGTGCGGCGGGCCTCCGCGACATGGGCGACCGTGACGAGGTACGGGAACGCCCCGGCGGCCCGGGTCGCGGCCAGGCCGAGCATCCGGGGACCGAGCGCCGCCAGCAGGAGCGGCGGCTCGACGACGTCGGGGCCCGTCCAGGGCGCGGCGTCATAGGCATCGAGGTAGCTGGTCATCGCCGTGACCGGAGGCGCGTAGTCGTGGCCCCGTGCGGCGACCGACGAGCGATGCGAGACGCCGAGGCCCATCACGAACCGACCACCGGACAGGTCGGCAAGGGTGCAGGCGCCGGAGTGGGCCGCCGCAGCGTCGCGAGCGTAGATGGAGGCGATACCGACGCCGAGGCAGAGACGAGAGGTCGCGCCGGCAAGCGCGCCGAGCAGTGCGAACGGCTCCCGGCCGACGGATTCGTTGATCCAGAGGCTGCCGAAGCCGAGCCCTTCGACCTCGCGGGCGAAAGCGAGGACGCCGGCGGTGGCGACGCCGTCGAAGTTCGACCAGGTGCCGACCGGGCCGAGGCGCGACCGGAGATCGCCCGAAGGACCGGCCGTCATCGTCCCTCCTCAGCTGGTGAAGCGATGCCCCGGTCCGGGACCGGCCGACCGTGGGGGGCGATCGGCCGGGTCCCGGCGGGGCGGGTGAGGGCGAGTCGGAGCCGCCGGTTGCGCGCGGCTAGGTGTTGGAGGGGAAGACGAGGCTGAGAGCGCCCCGCCGGCCCGGTTCCGGCCAGCGCTCGGTGACTTCCTTCTGCTGGGTGAAGAAGCGGATGCCGTCCTCGCCGCGCATGGCGAGGTCGCCGAGGGCGGACTCCTTGGCACCGCCGAAGGAAAGATAGCCGGCCGGGACGGGGATCGGCACGTTCACGCCGATCATCGGCACGTCGACCTCCAGCTTGAACCGCCGCGCCGCGCCGCCGTCGGTCGTGAAGATCGCGGTGCCGTTGGCGTACCGGTGGGCGTTGATCAGCGCGAGCGCCTCGTCGTACGTCTTCGCGTGGACGATGCCCAACACCGGTCCGAAGATCTCCTCGTTGTAGATCTCCATGTCCGGCGTCACCTGGTCGAAGAGGGTCACGCCCAGGAAGAACCCCTCCGGGTTCTGGGGATGCTGGAACGGTCGTCCGTCCACGACGAGCTCGGCGCCCTCCGCGACGCCCTTGTCGATCCACTTGATCACCGACTCGCGGTGCTCCTTCGTGTAGATCGGGCCCATGTCGGTGCCCGGCTCCATGCCGGGACCGATCTTGAGACTCGCGATCCGCTCCTCCATCAGGGGGCGCAGCTGCTGGCTGCTGTCGCCGACCGCGATGACAAGGGTCTGGGCCATGCAGCGCTCACCGGCCGAGCCGTAGCCGGAGGCGATCGCCGCGTCGGCTGTCATCTCCATGTCCGCGTCCGGCAGGACGATCATCGCGTTCTTGGCCGAGGTATAGGCGCCGACGCGCTTGCCCAGCTTCGTGCCGGTCTCGTAGACGTAGCGCCCGACGGCGGTCGAGCCCACGAACTGGATGGCCGCCACGCCGGGATGCTCGACGATCGCCTGGACCGCCTCGCGACCGCCGTAGACGACATTGAATACGCCGTCCGGGAGGCCGGCCTCCTTCCACAGCTCGGCCTGGAGCTGGGTGGCGCCGGGCGTGTGGGAGGACGGCTTCCAGACCATCGTGTTGCCGCAGGCGAGAGCGATCGGGTAGATCCACATCGGGACCATCACCGGGAAGTTGAAGGGGGTGATCGCAGCGGCGACGCCGAGCGGCTGGCGAAGCGTGAAGGCATCGACGTTGGTCGAGACGTTGGGCGTGTTCATGCCGGCCATGTGGACCGGCAGGCCGCAGGCGAATTCGACCGTCTCGATGCCGCGCATCACCTCGGCGAGCGCGTCCGGGTAGGTCTTGCCGTGGTCCCGCGTGATGAGCGCGGCCATCTCCTCGCGATGCTGCCAGACCAGCTCGCGGAAGGCGAAGAACACCTGGCTGCGAGCGATGAGCGGCGTGTCGCGCCAGGCCGGGAAGGCGGTCCGGGCGGCCGCCACGGCGGCCTCGACCTCGGGCGCACCGCCGCGCGGCACACGGCCGATGACCTGGCCGGTGGCCGGGTTGTAGATCGGGCCGGTCTGCTCGGGCAGGACCTCGACTGGCCGGCCGTCGATCCAGTGGCTCAGGATCGGCAGCGTGGCCGGCTCCCTGACTTCGGTGGTCACGATGATCGCCTCCTCACGAGTGGGTCTCTCGGGTCGATGGATTCAGCTCGCCCGGACGTCCGGGTCGGGCAGCACCAGGTCGCGGATCGCAGCCTGCAGGTCATGGTAGGACTTGATGAAGGTCCGAAGGGTCCGTGCGCTGGCACCGAACGACTCGAACTCGGCCGGTGTCATCCCGTCCGGCTCGTACGATCGCCGGAAATCTGGGATGCGATCCAGCAGGTCCGCGATCAGCGCCGGATCGACCGGCTCGTCCATCCGGGGGACAGGGATGATCCCGCTCTTGTTGAAACGGACCTGCCACGGGTAGGGCAGCGTCATGCTGACGTCCCCACCGACGAGCTCGGTCCAGTGGAGCCGGTGGCGGTAGGCGGCGGCCAGGAGGCGCGACCGGTAGCCGCGCTCCAGGAAGATCGCGTAGGCCCGCTTGAACGCCGCGACGCCGGCCCAGTTGGGGGCGTCGGGATGGACTGCGATGTCGTCGCGCTCGACGAGCACCTTCATCCAGTCGTCGAGCCGCCCGATCATGATCGTGCAGATCGGGGTCATCAAGGCGACGTCCTCGCCGGCGGCGGCTCGGCGTGCCAGACCACGTTCCACGGCCTCGGCCGAGGCGACCGCCTGGGCCACCGTGAAGCTGACCGTCGAGTTGATGTTGACGCCGAGGAACGTGGCCTCCTCGATGCCCTCCATGCCGGCGGCCGTCGCCGGGAACTTGACCTGGATGTTCGGGGCGAGGCGGTGGAAGCGGAGCGCCTGCTCGACCATCCGGGCCGGATCGCGGTGGTTCGCCGGATTGATCTGCACCGAGAGCCGGCCGTTTCGGCCGCCGTTCCGCTCGAACACGGGCTGGAGGATCCCGGCACCCCGGGCGGCCATCTCCTCGACGATGGCCCAGGTGAGCTCGACCTCGCTCCAGGTCGGGTTCGAGGCCGCCAGCTCATGCACCCGCGGCACCCAGTGGGCCTTCTCCTTCTTCAGGACCTCCAGAACGATGCTCGGGTTGGAGGTCGCGCCGGTCGCTCCTCGCGCGACGGCGTAGGCCAGCTCCTCGACCGCGCAGGAGTCGTTCCAGTACTGGGTCGGCGTGTCCTGCGTCATCCGCAGGAGCGGGCTTTCGAGCGCGGTCAGCGTCATCGCTCGCGCACCTCGCCCACCCGCTTGATGCTGCCCCAGTCGAAGGATCGGGTCCCGACCTCGTCGGGAGTGATGAACCGCATCGATGCCGCCGCCATGGGATGCCTCCTCGGCCAGGTCGCGAGCGACCCACACCCGTGTATCATCGATTATCGATATATGCATCGCAAGGGGGCCGAAGGACCTCTTCCAGAGGGCCCAACTTCGTCTGCCGGGAACGCGCGGGACTTGACTGCCCGGCGCGCGGTTCCTATCTTATCGACAATCGATTATCGAGCGTCCCAGATCGCTACCTCGGGGTCGGCGCGCAGATTCGGATCCCCACCGGAGGACGCGCCCGCCTTCTCCCAGGAGGTTCGCAGATGGCCAGCGCGGTGCTGCTCGGGACCCTCGATACGAAGGGCCCCGAGTATGCATTCCTGCGCGATCGCGTCCGCGAGGCGGGCTGCGAGGTGATCCTCGTCGATGCCGGCGTGATGAGCGAGCGCTCGCCCGCCGACATCAGCGCCGACGAGGTCGCTGCCGCGGCCGGCGAGGACCGGGCGGCCCTGGCGGCCGCCGGCGACCGCG
>Ga0210334_10191437_pt1 | contig 10320 bp, 10 predicted proteins | sample S306metaT_FD_164440 | JGI IMG/M metagenome (GOLD analysis project Ga0210334, IMG submission 164440) | Metatranscriptome of estuarine sediment microbial communities from the Columbia River estuary, Oregon, United States - S.306 (Metagenome... | ecosystem: Environmental > Aquatic > Marine >... | reverse complement strand
GGACGAGCCGGAGCTCGACGCCGCGCGACGGCTCATCGTCCACCTCGACGGCGGCGTTCTTGCCGTCCAGGGTCCGCCGGGCACCGGCAAGACGTACACGGGGGCACGGATGGTCCTCGCCGCCCTCGACGCCGGGCTCGGGCCGGTCGGCGTCACCGCTCAGTCGCATCGCACGATCACGCACGCGCTGCAGGCGATCCACGATGCCGCGGCCGAGGCGCGACGAACGGTACGGGTCGTCCAGAAGTGCGACGATCCGGTCGCCGGCGCCGACCTGCCCGGTGTCGAGGTCGTCACCACCAACGACGCCGTCGAAGCGGCGGTCGAGGCCGGCGCGGTCGACGTCGTCGCGGGGACCGCGTGGCTGTTCGCACGCGAGGCCCTCGAAGGTCGGCTCGGACTCCTCGTCGTGGACGAGGCGGGCCAGCTCGCGCTGGCGAGCGTGCTGGCGATGAGCGGAGCGGCTCGCTCCATCCTCCTGCTCGGCGACCCGAACCAGCTGGCGCAGGTCACCCAGGGGCTCCACCCGCCCGGCGCAGCCGCCTCGTCGCTCGAGCACGTGCTGTCGGGAGAGGCCACGATCGGCCCCGATCGAGGGTTGTTTCTCGACATCACCCGGCGGATGCACCCCGATGTCAATGCGTTCGTTTCCGAGACGTTCTACGAGGGCCGCCTGCGCACCGACGCCTCCACCCATGGCCAGCGGATCGCGGCCGAGGCGCCGATCGGCGGCGCAGGTGTCCGCTGGTGGCCGGTCGTCCACGCCCACGACGAGCAGCGCTCGGTCGCGGAGGCCGAGGTCGTGGCCCGTATCGTTGACCGGCTCCTCGACTGCACCTGGCTGGATGCGCAGGGCCGAGAGGCGTACCTCAACCTCGATGACGTGCTCATCGTCGCGCCCTACAACGCCCAGGTCGCGACCGTGGCTGCGGCGCTCGAGGGGCACTTCCCGGGCATCACCCGCGATCGCGTCGGCACCGTCGACAAGTTCCAGGGTCGCGAGGGTGCCGTCGCGATCTACACGATGGCCGCCTCGTCGGCCGAGGACGCCCCGCGCGGCATGGACTTCCTCTACGACGTCCACCGCCTCAACGTCGCGGTGTCGCGGGCGCGGGCGGTGGCGATCCTCGTCGCCAGCCCGGAGCTGCTGCGCGTCGCCGCCCGCACGCCGGAGCAGATGCGCCTGGCCAACGCGCTCTGCCGGTTCGTCGAGTTCGCAGCCGAGCAGACCCGAGGAGGGCGGTCGGGTCACGACGCCGAGGGCCGCGAGCGCGCCTAGACCACCCGGCGGAGGACCATCAGCGTGGCCATGACGAGCAGCGCGGCGCCCAGTGCGACGACGACCGGAGGCAGGCTCGACACCGTGGTCGCGGCATCGTTGACGACGCCACCCAGCATCGACGCGATGTTGCCCCCGGCGTCGACGCCGGACGGGCCGCCGCCCTGCGAACCGCCGAAGCTGCCGGCGCCCTGGCTGACACCGTTTCCGTACTCGACCATGACCGCATCGTACGCTCGAGGCGCAAGCGCAAGGGCGGGTAGCATCGCCCGGACATGCCCGCCACCATCCACCCTCACGAGCCGGCCGACATCGACCATCTCCGGCGGCGTACCCTCGGTGCGCTCGCGGCTGGCGTCGCGGTCGGCAGCACCGGGCATATCGCCGCCGTCACGGCCGCCACGATCGCCGCCCATGACCTTGCCGGCTCGTCCGCCTGGGCAGGGGTCCCGGGTGCGGCGGTCGTGTTCGGCGCGGCGAGCGGTGCGGCGCTCCTGTCGGCCATCATGGTCCGAGCCGGTCGTCGGACCGGCCTCACGACGGGCTACGTCATCGGCGTGAGCGGCGCGCTGCTGGCCACCCTGGCGATCGTCGGCCGTTCCTTCCCGCTCTTCCTCCTCGGCACCTACCTCATCGGATTCGGGAACAGCTCGAACCAGCTGTCGCGGTATGTCGGCGCGGATCTCGTGCCCAGCGAACGGCGGGCCTCGGCCCTCTCGATCGTCGTCTGGGCGACGACCGTCGGCGCGGTGCTTGGCCCCAACCTCACGGGGCCCTCCGAGCACCTCGCGATCGCGCTCGGGCTGCCCGCGCTCGCCGGCCCGTACCTCGTGCCGAGCGTGGCCGTGCTCGGCGCCGCCCTCATCTCATTCAGCCTGCTGCGCCCGGACCCGTACCTGCTGGCCGATTCGTCGGCGCGCCACCTGCCCGCCCCTGACGACGGCCCCGACGAGCGGCTCGCCACGCTCGTCCGCAGGCCGACGGTCGCCATCGCGATCGTCGGGTTGATCGCCGTCCAGGTCGTGATGGTCCTGGTGATGACGATGACGCCGCTCCACATGACGAGCCACGGCCACGGCCTGTCGGCGGTCGGCATCGTGATCAGCGCGCACGTTCTGGGCATGTACGCGCTGTCGCCGGTGTCCGGCCGCCTGACGGACCGGTTCGGCAGCCCGGCGATCATGATCGCCGGGCTCGTCGTCGTCGGCGGCTCGTCGGCGCTGTCGGCCGTGACCCCACCGGACGGCGGCCTGCTCCTGACCGTCCCGCTGTTCCTGCTCGGGTTCGGCTGGAGCCTCGGGTTCGTCGCCGGCAGCACGCTCCTGACGCGGGGCCTCGCGATCCGCGAGCGCACTCGGCTACAGGGCTGGACCGATGCCCTTATCTGGAGCTCGGCGGCCATTGCCAGCCTCACCTCGGGCATCGTCGTCGCGGCGGCCAGCTTCGCCGCCCTGGGGCTGCTCGGCGCGGCGCTCGTCGTCATCCCGGCCTGGATCGTCGTCGCCCGCCGCGGACACCTGCTGGCCGGTCAGGGCTGACCGAGCCCTCGGGCGACCCAGACAGCCAGCGCCCGCGCACAGTCGATGACCTCGGCGAGGGGCACGTACTCGTCGGCGCCGTGGGCGATACGGACGTCGCCCGGACCGAACATGACGGTCGGCGCGGCACCCTGCTGCACGAGCAGGCGCATGTCGGCGCCGTACGGCGCGCCGAGTCGGGCCGGCTCTCGACCGAGCGTGTCCGCGACGGCCGCCGCAAGCCCGGTCGCCAGCGCCCCCGATGGATCGACCCTCGCCGAACCGAAGCGCCCCCCGGAGATCGCGACGTCGGCCGGGTTCTCGCGGAGGAACGGGGCGGCGGCGCAGGCGCGCGCGATACACGCGCGCAACTCTGCCTCGGCCTCGGCGGGCGTCTGGCCGAGGCGCACGCCGTAGCGGCCGTCGGCGACGACCCGGTCGAGCACCGTCGAGGCCCACTCGCCACCCGACACCTTGCCGACGATCGTCGGGTAGGGCATCCCGAGGGCCGTCATCAGCGGGTCTGTCTCGGCCGCGTTGCGTGCCGCCTCATCCTCGGCCAGCGCCCGGACGAGCGTGAAGAGGTTGTCGAGCGCGGACACGCCCTCGGTCCGGACCGAGGCGTGGGCCGCCCGTCCGGGCACGTCGAGCCGGAACGTGATCGCGCCGGCGTGCGCGACGATGAGCTCCATCCGCGTCGGCTCGGTGATGACGGCGGCATCGGCGACCGAGCCGTCCTCGCGGGCCAGCGCACGGATGGCGGCCAGCATGCCCGAGCCGCCGTCCTCCTCCGAGGGGACGAGCGCCACGAGCAGCTCCCCGTCAAGCCCGTCGGCCGCCCCGATGCTGCCGAATGCGCGGGCGACAGCCAGGATCGAGGCGACGCCACCCTTCATGTCGCAGGCTCCACGACCGTAGATGCGCCGCCCGCGCACCTCGCCGCCCCACGGATCCGTCGTCCACGTGGCAGGGTCGCCGACGGGCACCACGTCGAGATGGCCGGCGAGCACGATCCGTCGTCCGCCGGGCCGCCCGATTCGCCCGAAGGCGAGCGGCAGCGTCCGGCGCGGCATCTCGGCGCCCGGGAAGTCGGGGTCCGCCTCGCTGACGGCCGGATCGACATCGAAACGATCGACCCGGGCGCCGGCCTCGCCGAGGAGCCGCGCTCCGAGGTCCATGACCGCCGACTCGTCGCCGGTCACCGAGGGTGCCCGGATGAGCGACCGGAGATCGGTCTCGATCCGCGCCGGATCGATCGCCGACGCCAGCGCCGCCTGCTGCGCGGTCAGCTGCCCTCTCATCGGCTGTGCTATGGCCGCCGCGCGACCGCGATGGCGCGGCGGTATGCCGGCGGTGACGCGACGGTGCTCACTCGCGGAGTATCGGGCGGGTCATGCAGGTCGGACCGCCCGAGCCGTTGATGCCGATCTCGCTGGCGGCGTACGTGTGGACCTCGCAGCCGGCGGCGACCAGCGCGGCCGCGGTGGTCGGGTTGCCCTCGGCCATGATCACGACGCCCGGTCGGACCGCCAGCACGTTGCAGCCGAGCGTCGCGAACTCGTCGTCCGGCACGATGATCGTGCGGATGCCGAGATCGCCCATCAGCTGCCACAGCCCTACCGGCAGGAGCGGGAGATGGACGACGGCGAGATCGTCGGCGACGGGGCTGATGACCGAGAGCAGGTGGACCAGCTGGCCCGGCCCATGCCAGTACGGGAGGTCGAATACGCGGACGTCGCCGCCGACGAGCCCTGCGAGCTGGCGGGCGCCGGCCTCGTTCGTGCGCAGCGTCCGACCGATGCAGAGCAGGTTCGGTCGGAGCCAGAAGGTGTCGCCGCCCTCGATCGTGCCGGGCGCCTCGATGCGCCCCGCGATCGGGACGCCACGGGCGGTCATCCAGGCCTCGAGGACGGCCGGCTCCCCCAGCCGGTTCGGCTTGCCGGGGCGGAGGGGGATCGCCCCGCCGTCGGCCACGAGCAGCGGGTCGAACGTGTAGACGAGGTCGGGCGAGTCGGTCTCTGCGTCAAGCCCGCGCACGGCGACCCCGAGGTCATCGAGCAGAGCGACGAAGGCGTCGTGCTGGCGCTGGGCGAGCTCGAGGTCGACCGGGTGGAGGTACCCGTGCGCGGGCTCCTCGAAGGCCCGTCCGAACGCCGATCCGGGTCGCTTCACGAGAACCTCGCGGAGCGGCGCGGTCATGCTCTGGGCGCCGTAGGCGCGGCGAGGCTCGAGGGTCATCGGCGTCGCACCTTCCTCGGCGGCGGGACCAGACCGTTGGCGACGCCCGGGGCGGTCACTTGCAGGCCGTGCTGCTCGCCAGCTCCTCCCCGGACTGGTTGACCATCGTCATCTTGAAGGTGCCGCTGGGGTCGTACCGTTCGCGCTCGACCCTGAGGTTCGAGCACATGAACAGGTCGGCGCCACCCTTGCCGGTCCCATCGACCATCGTGATGACGATGGTGTCGCCCTGCAGCGCACCTCCGACCATCGAGGTGCCGATGATGGTCTGGGTCGCTGCGATGATCTTGTCCGCCTCGGCGTCGCCGGCGGCGCCACCCCCGCCACCGGCGGACGATGTTGCGCAAGCACCGACGGCGATGATTGCCATGATCGAGAGCATCGCGAGCCGGCCGCTGCGCAGGCGGCCGGCCGGGGGCGCGCTTCGGTCCATCCGGGACTCCCTCACTCCGCCTGTCGATCCGGCCCGGGGGCCGGCGACGTTGGGCGGATGATAGGGGCGTCGGCCGCGGACGGGAAGAGGGAATGCTCGACGATCGACCTCGGGTCCGGTTTCAATCCTAGACTTCAGGGCATGGACTACCGTCGCATGCCGATCGAGGTCGAGTCGCCCGAGCAACTCGGGTACGAGCGGATCCGCTGCAATCTCGCCGAGAGCTCGGTGGCCGACGCGGTCCTGGGCGACCTCGGCCTCGAGCTCGATCTCGGCTCGCTCGTGCTTCAGTACGGCGACCACCGCGGGCACCCCGGCCTGCGAGCCGCGATCGCCGGGGATGCCAGGTGGGACGGCGCTGCCGACGCGTCGGGCGCCCGGCTCGCCGTCGGCCAGTCCGCAGGTCCGCTGGGCCGGGACGACGTCCTGCTCACCCCCGGAGCCGCGGCGGCGCTGTTCCTGGTCGCGACGACGCTCCTCGGCCCCGGCGACCACATCGTCGTCGCCCGCCCCAACTACGCGACGAACCTCGAGACCCCGCGAGCGATCGGGGCCCGGATCGACTACCTGGACCTGCGCTTCGGGGACGGCTGGCGGGTCGACCCGGACCGGATCGCGACACTGCTCCGCCCGGAGACCCGGCTGGTCAGCCTAACCAGCCCGCACAACCCGACCGGGCAGGTGCTCGACCGGGCGGCGCTCCTGGCGATCATCGAGCTCGTGGAGCGTCACGGGCGGGCTCGGCTACTGCTCGACGAGACGTACCGGGACATGACCTTCGGCGGGCCGCTGCCGCCTGTCGCCTCGCTCAGCGAGCGGGCGATCGGCGTCTCCTCGCTGTCGAAGACCGACGGCCTGCCGGGAATCCGGCTCGGCTGGCTGACGACCCGGGACGGGACGCTGATGGACCGCCTCCTGGCGGCCAAGGAGCAGGTGCTCATCACCGGTTCGGTCGTCGATGAGGCGATCGGGGCCGAGGTGGTCCGGCGGCGAGCGGAAAGGCTGCCGGGCATCCGGGCCGGCATCGACCGCCACCTGGCGATCGTGTGCGGCTGGATGGCCGGCCAGGACACATTCGAGTGGATCGAGCCGCGCGGCGGCGTCGTCGGCTTCCCACGGGTGCGCCCGGAGCTGCCGTTCGACGACGAGCGCTTCTACGGCGCGCTGTTCGAGCGGCACGGGACGATCGTCGGCCCCGGCCACTGGTTCGATCAGCCTCGGCGGTACTTCCGGCTGGGATACGGCTGGCCGACGACGGAGCGCCTCGAGGAGGGCCTGGCTGCGCTGTCGGCGGCGGCCGCGGTCGCGATCCCCTGAACGCGGTCGACCTCCACTCAGACTCGGCGCGCTGCCAGCAGGCCGAGCACGCCCGCAAAGCCGATCGACGCGAGCCCGAGCACGATGATGGCGAGATTGCCCGCCGCGAGCAGCCCGAGCACGACGAGGAGGATGCCGATCACCGTGAGCGCGGCGATGGGAAGCTGGACACCGGACATCGATCCACCCTTCCGCGGCGGCCGGACCAGGGCTTGCCCGCCGTCTGTCGCGGCGACCGTCGGCCGTGATCATAGCGACGCGCGTGGGCGGCCGCTGCCGGTCGCCTCGTCGCGGGCGCGAAGCTCGGCCCGCCACCACCCGCAGACGTGACCAGGCCGCCGGGGACGTCTCAGGGATCATTGCGTCGTCAACTACCGGCGGTGAAAGGTTGCTTGGTGTACGATCGACGTCATTGGGTGATCGTCCGAGTCGATCGCCGGACCCGAGAGCCGCAATCATGCCGACCACCGAGACCCTCCCTGCGACCGCGCTTCCGTCGGGCGGGCCGTCCGCTGCCATCCTGACCGCCGACGATTCGCGCCTGCGGGCCTGGCGTGCCTTTCTCGAGGCCCACGCTCGCGTGACGCGTCGCCTCGACGACGAGCTGCGTGCGGCGCACGGCCTGTCGCTGGCCGAGTACGACGCGCTGCTCCAGCTGGCCCGGTCGCCCGAGCGCAAGCTCCGGATGAACCAGCTCGCGGATCGGATGGTCCTCTCTCGGAGCGGCATCACCCGGCTCATCGATCGGCTCTCGACAGCCGGACTCGTAGAGCGCGCCCATTGCGAGAGTGACGCCCGGGGGGCGGAGGCGGTGCTGACGGAGCAGGGCCTCGAACGCCTGCGGGCCGCCTCGACGACGCACCTGCGCGGGGTCGAGACGCACTTCGTCGCCATCGTCTCTTCCTCCGACCTCGATGCCCTGGCGCGAGCTCTTGGCGAGGTGGCAGCGAGGGCCTGCCAGGGCGGTCGTGTCGACGATGAACCGTGCCCGCCGGCCGCCGAAGGCGCAGGTCCTGCGTAGCGCCTGGCCCTGCAGCCGGCCCTGCTCCTCTGGCACGGCCGCATGACCGGCAGGCTGCGAGTCGGCACGAGCGGGTTCGCCTATCCGGACTGGGCGCCGCGCTTCTACCCGGCGGGCCTGGGCAGGGATCGGCTGCTGCCGATCTATGCGGCCCGGCTCGGCGCCTGTGAGCTCAACAACACCTACTACCGCCGGCCCTCGCCCGAGCGACTGGAGGCGTGGCGGAATGCGGTGCCCGATGGTTTCCGATTCGCCGTCAAGGCCCAGAAGGGCGCCACGTTCCGGGCGCTGGGCGGTGACCCTGCGGGACCGGCCGCGGCGGTCGCCTGGCTGACCGAGGCGCTGCCGAGCCTCGGCGACCGCCTCGGCGCGGTGCTCTTCCGGGTGCCAGAACCGATCGAGCGCGACGACGCGCGGCTGGCGGACTTGCTCGCTGCCTGGCCGCCGTCGGTCCCCCTGACGGTCGAGCTGCAGCATCCCTCGTGGCACGTCGACGAGACGTTCACGGCGCTGCGGCGGGCCGGGGCCGTCCTGTGCGCCACCGAGCTCGACGACGCGGCCGGGCCCGACCTCCGGCTGACGGGACCCTTCCTCTACGTTCGACTGCGTCGCGAAACCTACGACGAGCCGGCCATCGAGACCTGGGCCGCCCGGCTGACCCCGTTCCTGGCCGCCGGACACGACGCCTACGTCTTCTTCCGGCACGACGCCGATGGCGCGGCGGCGGAACGGGCCCTGGAGCTCGAGGCGGCGGTCGATCGGCGCCTCGAGCTGGAGGGCGGCTAGGCTCGGCTCGACTCGGCCGGACCGAACACGACCAGCACGGTCAGGTCCTCCTCGATCGAGTGGAAGCGGTGCGCCACGCCCGCCGCCACGAACACGAGGGAGCCCGGACCGACCGTCCGGTCCTCGTCGTCGACGCGGATCGTCGCCCGACCCGACCAGACTCAGTAGAGCTCGTCCTCGGCGTGCGGCACCTGGAGATCCTGGCCGCCCGCCGGGATCTCGTAGAGGCCCGCCGACAGGTCGGGAACGCGCAGGAACTCGAGGTCGGGATCCCCCGTGGCGGCGCGCCGTCGCGACAGCTCCAGCACCTCGAACGCATCCATGGCACTCTCCTCCTGTGCCCGGCCGTCGTGCTCCGTGGCCTCAGCGTACGAGAGGCGACATGACCCCGCGCCCCAGGCGCCCGCGTTCGATCTCGTCCGGCCTTGCCTGCGCCGTCGCGCTCGCGCTGTTCGCGGCCGGCTGCGGGGGCCCGGCACCCACCCCGAACCCGACCGCGCTGCCGCTCCCGAGCGTCTCGCCACCGCCGCCGGCCACCGGGAGCGCCAGCCCCGGGCCATCGCCGAGCGCATCGCCATCGCCCATTATCCCGGCGATCGGCGACCCGGCCTCGGTCCGTCTTGAGCTCGAACCCATCGTCGGCGGGCTCGAGGCGCCGCTCTTCGTCACCGGCGCCGGCGACGGCAGCGGACGCCTCTTCGTCGTCGAGCAAGCCGGACGGATCCGCATCGTCCGCGATGGGCAGCTGGTCGAGCGCCCCTTCCTCGACATCTCGGACCGGGTGAGCTGCTGCGGCGAGCGTGGCCTGCTCGGCCTCGCCTTCCCGCCCGGCGGCGCGACCCGCTTCTTCGTGGACTACACCGGTCGCGACGGCAACACCGTCATCTCGGGGTTCCAGATCAGCGACGATCCGGACATCGCGGTCCCGACGACCGAACGGGTCGTGCTGCAGATCCCGCAGCCGTACGCCAACCATAACGGCGGGATGATCGCGTTCGGTCCCGACGGCGACCTCTACATCGGGATGGGCGACGGCGGCTCGGGCGGGGACCCGGAGGGCAACGGCCAGGACCTGGCCGTCCGCCTCGGCAAGCTGCTGCGCATCGACGTGACCGGCTCCGAGACCCTCGGCGACCCGTACGCGGTCCCCCCCGACAACCCGTACGCCGAGGTGGCCGACGCTGCGGACGAGATCTGGGCGAGCGGTCTGCGCAACCCCTGGCGGTTCTCCTTCGACCGGGCGACCGGCGACCTCTGGATCGGCGACGTCGGCCAGAACGCCTGGGAGGAGATCGACCGGGCGGGGGCCGTCGACGGCCTCGGACGGGGTGCGAACTACGGCTGGAACCCGATGGAGGGCCGCCACTGCTACCCATCGGGCCAGCCCTGCGAGCTCCCGGGGCTGACCCTGCCGATCGCCGAGTACGGCCACGACCAGGGGTGTGCCGTGACCGGCGGCTACGTGTATCGAGGCAGCGCGCAGTCCGGCCTGGCCGGTGTCTACGTCTTCGGCGACTACTGCAGCGGGCGCGTCTGGGGCCTCGCGTCGGGCGGTCCCGACCGCCAGGACCCCGTCCTGCTCGCCGAGACCGGGCGGACGATCGCGTCGTTTGCCGAGGACGACGCCGGCGAGCTGTACGTTGTGGACATCGCCGCCGGCGAGATCCTGCGCGAGGACGGCAAGCCCGACGAGGCCTTCGCCCTGCTCGCGGAGGGCATCGAGCGCGCG
>Ga0210334_10859729_pt1 | contig 10355 bp, 7 predicted proteins | sample S306metaT_FD_164440 | JGI IMG/M metagenome (GOLD analysis project Ga0210334, IMG submission 164440) | Metatranscriptome of estuarine sediment microbial communities from the Columbia River estuary, Oregon, United States - S.306 (Metagenome... | ecosystem: Environmental > Aquatic > Marine >... | reverse complement strand
GCCTGCCCACGTGGACCTCGCAGGCCTGGCCAGCTTCCCGGCCCGCCCGCCCTTCGCCATCCGCGCCCGGGTGCTCACGCCGCTCGCTGCCGGCGGGTGGCTCGACCTGCCCGACGGGCTGCTGCACGTCGACGTGACCGGGCGGCTCGGCTTCGTCGGCGTCGCCGCCGGTCGCCCGGACCTGGCGGCGGACGCCCTCGACCTCCGCGGCCTCGTCGTCATGCCCGGCCTGGTCGACCTGCATGCCCACCTGCCGCAGCTGCCGAACGCCGGTCTTGGCGCCGGGCTCGATCTCCTGACCTGGCTCGAGCGGTGCATCTTCCCGCTGGAGCGAGCCTTCGACGCGTCGACGGCTGAGCGCCTCGCTCCGGCCGCCTGGCGCACCTTCGCCGCAGCCGGCAGCACGACGGTCGTCGCCTACTCGGCGGTCTACGCCGACTCGACCGAAGTCGCCTTCCGAACCGCCGAGGCCCACGGGATCAGAGCGATCATCGGCCAGGTGCTGATGGACCGCGAGCGCTACGACCAGGGCGTGCCCGACCCGGAGGGCCTCGACCGCTCCATCCGCGAATCGGCCGATCTCTGCGCGCGCTGGCACGGTCGAGACGAAGGCCGCCTCCGCTACGCCGTCACGCCGCGCTTCGCGGTCTCCTGCTCGGCCGAGCTGCTGCGCGCGTCGGCGGAGCTGGCGGCGGCGACCGGGGCGTACTGGCAGACGCACCTTGCCGAGGATCCGGCCGAGCTGGCGGCGGTGGCCCGGCTGTTTCCCGAGGCCCGCGACTACCTCGACGTCTACGATCGCGCCGGCGGCTTGACCGAACGGGCGATCCTCGCCCACGCGATCCACCTGTCCGACCGGGAGATCGATCGTCTGGCCGAGACCGGCGCGCATGTCGCCCACTGCCCGTCATCCAATCTCTTCCTCTCGTCGGGGATGATGCCGCTGGCGCGCTATCTCGAGCGTGGTCTGTCGATCGGCCTGGGCTCGGACGTGGCCGCGGGACCTGAGCCGTCGCTGTTCGCCGTGATGCGGGTCGGCTCGTTCACGCAGAGCGCGCTCCGGGTCGCGGGCGCGGCGACCGATCCGCCGCTCGACCCACTCGGCTGGCTGCGGCTGGCCTCGCTCGAGGGTGCGCGCTGCCTCGGCCTGGAACGATCGATCGGATCGATCGAGACGGGCAAGGAGGCCGATCTCATCGTCGTGGACCCGACCGTGACCGCCGCCGTGCAAGCTGAGGCCGGCACGATCGCCGCCGGATTGCTGGACGATCCGGTCGACCTCCTGTCCCGGCTCATGTACCGAGCCCATCCGTCGATGATCCGGGCGGCCTGGGTCCGTGGTCGGCGCCTGGCCGGTCCCGGAGGTTGGGAACCAGATGCGGCTTGACACGCCCCCCGCCGTCCCGCCAGAGTCCGGTCGAGGATGAGCAGCGAACCAGCCGGCGGCGCCGAAGGGCCCGCCACATTCGGTTCCGGCGCAGGCGCGGGCACCACCCGCACGCCCACCGCCGCGCCGATTCCGCTCACCGTCCGGCCGGGCATCCCGACGCGGGGACGGGCGACCGGGCACCCGCTCCGTCGTGAGGGCCCGGCCAAGCTCACCGGGGAGGCGCTCTACGCCGACGACCTCGTCTTCGAGGGCGCCTGGTCCGGTGCCACGGTCCGCTCGACCGAGGCGCACGCCAGGTTCGAGGCCCTCGATCTCGACCAGGCCTTCGATTGGTCGCGAGTCGTGGTGGCGACGGCGGCCGACATCCCGGGCGACAACATCGTCAGCCTGATCCACGACGACCAGCCGATCCTCGTCCCGCTCGATGGCGAGGTGCAGCACCACGCCGAGCCGCTGGCACTCATCGCGGCGCCCGACAAGCCGACCCTGGCGGCGGCCCTCGAGCATGCCCGACCCCGCCTGGCTCAGCTCGCGCCGGTGCTCGATCCGGAGGTTGCCACGCGCACGCTCGCGGAGTACGAGCTCGTGAAGGGCGACATCGCGACCGGCTTCAGCATGGCGGATCTCGTGCTCGAGGGTACCTATCGGACTGGCCACCAGGAGCAGCTCTACATCGAGCCGATGGCGATGATCGCGGTGCCTGAGGCCGGCGGCGGGATGACCGTCCACGGCTCGCTCCAGTGCCCGTACTACGTCCACGATGCCCTGGCCCGCGGCCTCGGCGTCCCAAAGCACCAGGTTCGGGTCGTGCAGGCCGAAACGGGCGGCGGTTTCGGGGGCAAGGAGGAGTACCCGTCGATGCTCGCTCTCCACGCGAGCATCCTGGCCCGCAAGGCCGCCCGCCCGATCCGGATGGTCTACGACCGGCACGAGGACATCGCCGCCACGACCAAACGCCACCCATCCATCGTCCGCCACCGGACGGGCGTGACCCGCGACGGCCGGATCGTGGCCCAGGACATCGACGTGCTCCTGGACGGCGGTGCCTACTCGACGCTCACGCCGGTCGTGCTCAGCCGGGCGACCCTCCACGCCGGCGGACCGTACGCCTGCGATCACGTAAGGATCCGTGGACGGGCGGTCGCCACGAACACGCCCCCCAACGGCGCCTTCCGTGGCTTCGGCGCCCCCCAGGCGCACTTCGCGATCGAGACGCACCTGAGCCGCATCGCCGAGGCGCTCGGGATCTCACCGGCCGAGCTGCGCCGGCGCAATGCCTACCGGATTGGCGATACGACACCGACCGGCCAGGTCCTCCGTGAGAGCGTGGCGGCACAGGCCGTGCTCGATGAGGCGGTCGAGCGCACGTCCTTCGACACCGTCCGCGAGTGGGCCGCCCGTGAGCGATCCGGTCGGGCCGGCTCGGGTGCCCTGCCGGGGAGTCCGCTGCGCACCGGCGCCGCGCGTCATGCCACCGGCATCGGGCTGGCCCTCGGCTGGCACGGCGCGGGGTTCACCGGCTCGGGCGAGGAGCGGCTCGCGTCGGTGGCCTCGCTCGAGCTCGGGGCGGACGGCCGCATCGTCGTGCTCAGCGCCTCGACCGAGATGGGGCAGGGGACCAAGACCATCTTCCCGCAGCTCGTGGCGGCGGAGCTCGGCGTGCCCGATGATGCGGTGGATCTCGCCCCGGTCGACACCGCGCTCGTCCCCGACAGCGGGCCGACGGTCGCCAGCCGGACGACGATGGTCGTCGGCGGGCTCCTCGTGCTGGCGGCTCGCCGGCTGCGCGAGGCCGTCGAGGGCCGCCACGGAGGCCTGTCGTTCGCCGAGGTCTACCGGGAGGACGCGGCCGCCAACGGTGCGACCCGCATCGATCAGCGATTCGAGCCGTATCCGGGCATCCACTTCGACGATGCGACCTACACCGGCGATGCCTACCCGGCCTACGGCTGGGCTTCGGCGGTGGCCGTGGTGGACGTGGATCTCGACACCGCCGAGGTGACCGTCCGTGACGTCGTGGCCGTGGATGACGTCGGCAAGGTGGTCCATCCCGTGCTCGCGGAGGGCCAGGTCGAGGGCGGCACGCTCCAGGCCGTCGGCTACGCGACCATCGAGGAGATCAAGCTCGACGGGGGTCGCTATCTCAACGACCGGCTGGCGACGTACCTGATCCCCACGGCGATCGATGCGCCGCGCATCACGACCGTGCTGGTCGAGGATCCCTTCTCCGGCTCTCCCCACGGAGCGAAGGGCCTGGGCGAGCTGCCGATGGACGTCGGGGCGCCGGCCGTCGTGGCCGCCATCGCCGACGCGGTCGGCGTGTGGGTCACCGAGCTCCCGGCGACGCCGGAGCGGATCCTGGCCGGGCTGGCCGCCCGCGATGCCTCTGACGAGCGGACCGCCGGATGAGCGCGTTCCGGTTCCTTCTCGACGGCGACCCGGTCGAGGTCGACGTGCCCGGGATGCGGCGCCTCCTCGATGTGCTCCGCGAGGATCTAGGGCGGACCGGGACCAAGGAGGGCTGTGGCGAAGGCGAGTGCGGCGCCTGCACCGTGATCCTCGATTCGCAGCCCGTCGTCTCATGCCTGGTCCCGGTCTGCCAGGTCGATGGGCACACGGTGCGCACGGTCGAGGGCCTGGTCGCCGGGTCCGATCCTGCTGCGCCTGGGGCGGAGGTCGGTGTTGCGCCGCCGACCGACCTTGACACGTCGGCCGGCACCCCGGCTTCCGCGCCGGTATCGCTCAGCCCGCTCCAGCAGGCGTTCCTCGAGACCGGCGCCGCCCAGTGCGGGATCTGCACGCCCGGGATGCTGATGGCGGCACAGGCCTACCTCGATGATGGCGGCGGACCTGACGAGACCGCCATCCGGGCGGCGATCGCCGGCAACCTCTGCCGCTGCACGGGCTATACGAAGATCGTCGATGCGATCGCCTATGCCGCTGCAGCGCGCCAGATCGAGGACCGTTCCTGATGCCGCTGGCTCACGAACCCCCGGTCGAATCGCCGCGCAGCCTGGACGAGGCCTACGCGCTGCTGGCGGACGGCCGTGCCTGGCGACCGCTGGCGGGAGGCACCGACCTGATGGTCGAGCTTGCCGCGAGGCGCGGCGCGCCGCCCGAGTGGGTGCTCGACCTGTGGCGGATTCGTGAGATCCGCGGCGTCTGGCTCGAGCCTCGGGCCCTCGTGCTCGGCGCGCTCACGACGTACACCGATCTGCGTCGGTCCGCTCTGGCTGTCGAGATCGTGCCGGCGCTCGTCGAGGCGGCCGGCTCCGTCGGTGCGGCCCAGATCCAGAACCGGGGCACGATCGGCGGGAACCTCGCGACCGCGTCGCCCGCCGGCGACACGCTGCCGGTGCTGCTCGCTCTCGACGGAGAGGTCGTGTTGGGCGGGCCGCGTGGCGAACGGACGGTGCCGATCGACGCCTTCTTCCTCGGCTACCGGCAGACGGCGCTGGCCTCCGACGAGATCATCGTCCGGCTGCGCATCCCGATCGTCCCCGGTCGGGAGGTGCGGTTCCGCAAGGTCGGCACGCGACGGGCCCAGGCGATCTCCAAGGTGTCGCTCGCGCTCGCCTGGCGCGACGGCACGGACGAGGACCGTGGCCAGCGGGCGTGGCGCGGCGCTCGGGTCGCGCTCGGGTCCGTGGCGGCCGTGCCGATCCGGGCGTCCGGCGCCGAGGCGGTGCTCGAAGGCGCCTCGCCGACACCGGAGACGGCCGATCGAGCGGCCGAGGCGCTGGCCGGCGAGCTACGTCCCATCGACGACGTCCGCTCGACCGCCGAGTATCGGCGTGTGGTGGCGGCCAGGCTGCTCCACCGGCTCGTCCGCGAGGCAGGCGGCTGGTAGCGATCGCCGCCTCGGCAGGCCGACACGCCGCGCCGTGACGACCCGGCCGGTTCGGACCCGTGACGGCGTGGCGTATCGGGCCACTGACGGCGCGATCGCCGCACCCGCACGCGCCGAGGCTGCTAGCGTTCGGGCCATGGACGCGCCATCGTTCAGCCATCTGTTCGTCCACGTGCGAGACCTCGAGCGGGCGCGACGCTTCTACGTCGAGCTGCTCGGCCTCGAGGTCCTGTCGGAGACGCCCGGCTACCTCCGGCTCGGGGGAGGCGACGGGTTCCACATCGGTCTCGAGGAGCGCCCGGCCCGTGACGTCGGCGCGCCAGGGATCGAGCTCGTCGTGCGGGTCGCGGATGTCGATGTGGCGGCCGCTCGACTGCGAGCCGCGGGCGTGCCGGTCACAGCACCGGCCGACCAGTCGTGGGGCGCCCGACACGCCTGGCTTCACGACCCCGACGGCTACCGCCTGAGCGTCTACTCCTAGCAGGCGGTCTGCGCCGCGCCCGCTGCGATCCCGCCGCCGCCGCCCCGGACGCCACGGCCCCGCCGCTCCGGGAGCCCCTGGGTGCCCTTGGGGCGAGGATCACGATCCTCGCGGTCGCTCCTCCAGCACGACGTCCCAGTGCGCCTCGAGCAGCTCGAAGCGGTGGCGCTCCTCCGCCGCGTGCCGATCGCGATCCGGGTAGAGCCGCCCGGCCAGCCCGGCATCGGAGTGCTCCTCCATCGCCGCCCAGTCGCGCCAGACGATCGTGACCATGACGTCCCAGCCCGCTCGACCGTCCCCGTGGAACCGTGGCGTGAACGTCCTGGTTTCGAGGATGCGCCCGGACTCTACTTGCGCGAGCAGGATCGGCAGGTGGTTGCGCTCGTACAGCTCGAGCCACTCGTCGAGGTGGCCCCACGCGATCCGGTAGAAGTAGGCGGCGGTGACGGGCGTGGCGTTCATCGGGCGGCTCCTTCTGGCAGAGCGGCGGCTTGGGGATCCTGGCTGTCGCGAGGATACCGGGGCCGTGACACGCAACCTGTCACCGGCCTCTCCGAGGATGCGGCCCATGGAAGCACGCATCGTCGAGTTCCCGACCGCTCCGGTGCCGCCGGCTACAGCGGAGCGCGCGCCCAAGCCCGCGCCGACCGTGTCGTCCACGTCGCGCTCGAGCGAGGCGACACCGACCGGCACCCTCGCCAAGACCCTCCCGCCGCCGGCACCCGCTATCGTCGCCGTCGGTCCGGACCGCCTCGTCGTCGAGCGTCTCACCCTGGTCGACCCGACCCTTTCGGCGTTCGTGGGCGACCGTGCGGAGAGTGAGCGTCCGCAGCTGGTGGAACGCGCCCTGCGGATCGGTCTGCTCGCCCTCCAGGATGCGGGGGTCACGGTCAACGTTGACGTGGTTCGCCACGAGTTCGACAAGCTCCTGCGCTCGGCCGAGCAGACGAACGAGAAGGCAGCCCTGGCGCTCGAGCAAACCCTGCGGGCCAACTTCTCCGATGTCGACGGCCGCCTGCCGCGCACCCTCGAGCGCTTCCTGGGCGACCGGGGCCAGCTCCGCACCTTCGTCAGCGACCTGTTCGACGAGACGAAGCGCGACAGCGCGATCGGGCGGATGCGCCAGCTGCTCGGGACGTACTTCGACGGCGACACGAGTCGCCTTGCCACGCTCCTCGACCCGACGCGGCTCGGTTCGCCGCTCCACCAGTTCCGCCAGGAGATCACCGCCGGGTTCGCCAGCATCCATGAGAAGCTGGCGGCACTCGAGGCGGCCCAGCAGGCCCGAGCCGGCGAGCGTTCGAGATCGGCCGCCAAGGGGACCGACTTCGAGGACCTGCTCGAGGCCATGCTGGGCGACATCGCCAGGGGGGCTGGCGATCTCCTCGACCGGACCGGTCTCGAGGCGGGCGACACGCTGCGGTCGAAGAAGGGCGACTTCGTGGTCACCCTGGGCGACCAGGTTGCCCGGGGCGCCGAGCTGCGGGTCGTCGTCGAGGCCAAGGACCGGCGGCTATCCGCTCGCGAGATCCGTGAGGAGCTCCGGTCAGCGAAGCAGAACCGGGCGGCGGCGGTCGCGATCGCGGTCTTCACCCCCCAGCACGCGCCGAGCGGAGTTGCCCCGTTCGACGTGCGCGCCGGGGATGTCTACTGCGTCGTCGACCCGGAGGCACCCGAGACGGCGACGCTCGAGGCGGCCGTCCGGCTCGCGCGCCTGCTGGCCGTTGCGACTCTCGACGCCCGCGAGCTCGACATCGACCCGGCCGCTATCGGGGCCGCGCTGGCCGGCGTTCGCGAGCAGCTCGAGGCGATCAAGACGCTGAAGGCGCAGCTGACGTCGATCGGAACCGCGACGAAGGCCGTGTGGTCGGGGCTCGACACCTTGCGTGGCGGCATCCTGGCGCAGGTCGCTGAGGCCGAGGCCCAGCTCCGCCCGGACTGATCCGGCTCACGTCCCGGGCGACGGCGTGGACTCGGGGCTGGCGCCCGGATCCCTGGCCCAGCCGCACTCGACCGCCCCGACTGGCTGGTAGGAGACCCGGATGAGATAGACGGGCGCCGCGTCGTAGGTCACCGTCGCCTCGACGTGTCGACACAGGGCCCCGGCTTCGGCCTCGCCGCCGGGCATGTCGATCTCGACGACCCAGTGGGGCACCGTGCCCCTGGGTGGCCAGGCAAGCGCCTTCGAGACCTGGTAGCCCTCGGAGCGGAGTCGCTCCGCCAGCTCGCGCCCGAGCCGCTCCGACTCGCGCTCCCCACAGCCGCCGAGCACGGTTGCGCAGGCGAGCACGACGGCGGCGACCAGCGCGACCGAACGCCGTCGCGATCGCCCGTGGTGGGCGGCGGACTGCGGGAGCGTGGCTGAGGTCATCGTGCTCGGCTCTCGTCCTTTCGCGTGTCGTCCGGCTGCCGCCGTCCGGCTCGATCGGGGCGGGTCCAATCGGCCATCTGGCGATCCCTCGCCCCCTTCGGCCGTCCGCGGTGCGGTGGAGAGAAGATAGGTGGATTCGCGGGAGTACGATTCCGGACGTCGGCATGTCGTGCCGCGCCACGTAGCCCGATGGGTGGGTGGCGCCTGAACGACATACCCATGTCGCCATCGCCGCGTCCCGCATACGGTGGACTCATGTGGAACCGCGCCGCCGCGCTCCTGCTTGCCGTGCTCCTGACGACGTGGGTCGTCCCGGTCGACGCGGCCGATGGGATGGCGGGCGTCGAACCAGGTCCGGGCGCGGCCCCCGCCGAGGGTGCTCCACCGTCACCCGACCCGCAGCCCACTCCCGAACCGTCACCCCTGCCGGAGAGCTCGCCGAGCCTCGATGCGAGCTCGGATCCCGGACCCGGTGCAGGCGCCGACGCCAGCCTGAGCCCGAGCGGCGAGCCCGTCCTCCTTCCGGATACCGCCGCTTCGCCGAGTCCCGTGCCGAGCATCGCACCGGCCGATCCATCCGCGGCACCGCAGGGCGCGCCCGATGCCGCGGCCGCCGCCGAGGCCGATGCAGCGACGCTCGATGTGACCGGCCGCTTCATCGTCATGCTTCGCCCCGGCGCGGATGCTCGCAAGGCCCGGGATCGCCACGCGGCCAGGGAGGGTCTCAAGGCCGATCGCCTGTTCGAGAAGGCGCTCCGTGGCTTCTCCGCCAAGCTGACATCGGCGCAGCGCGGCGCGCTCGCGAAGGATCCCGACGTGCTGGCGCTCGTGCCCGACGAGATCGTCTCCATCGCCGGCCAGATCATCCCCACCGGGGTGTCGCGCGTCGGCGGTACTCGATCGGTCTTCGCCCGTATCGACGGGATCGACAGCCCCGGCAACACCGACGAGCGGGTCGACGCCGACGTCGCGATCGTCGATACCGGCGTCGACCCGAACCACCCCGACCTCAACGTGGTCGGCGGCCACAACTGCTCGACCTCCAGCCCCACCGGCTGGTACGACTCGGAGGGCCACGGCACCCACGTCGCGGGCACGGTCGCCGCGCTCGACAACGGGATCGGCGTGGTTGGTGTCGCGCCGGGCGCTCGCATCTGGTCCGTCCGTATCCTCAACAACCAGGGCAACGGCTACCTCTCTTGGTACGTCTGCGGCCTCGACTGGATTGCGGCCCAGCGCGACCCAGCCGACCCCAGCCGACCCCTGTTCGAGGCGGTCAACATGAGCGTCGCGAAGTGGGGGAGCGACGACCACGCGTGCGGCGCCGCCAACAACGACATCCTGCACCAGGCGATCTGTCGTCTCGTCGCCAGCGGCGTGACCGTCGTGGCCGCCGCCGCCAACGATTCCGGCCCCGCCGCCAAGCGGGTGCCGGCCGCGTACGACGAGGTCATCACCGTCTCCGCTCTTGCCGATACCGACGGCAAGCCCGGTGGTCAGGGTGGCAATCGCTGCTGGTCGTGGGGCAGCTACGACCGGGACGACACCTATGCCGACTTCAGCAACTACGGTCCGGACGTGGACATCATCGCCCCGGGCAAGTGCATCTGGTCGACGCGCCCTGGCAACCGCTACGCCTACCTGTCGGGCACCTCGATGGCCGCTCCGCACGTAACGGGCGCGGCCGCGCTCTACAAATCCGCCCGACCGTGGGCCAGCCCGGCTGACGTCAAGGATGCGCTCGTGGCTCTGGGTACCTACGGCTGGACCACGCGGACCGACCCCGATGGCCATCCTGACCGGTTGCTCGACGTGAGCAAGATCGGACCGTACGGCGATTTCACGATGGGGGTCGGCTCGAGCGCGACGTTCGTGGCACCCGCCGGCGGGAGCGTCTCGGTGCCGGTCAATGTCAACCGCTCGAGCACCTTCGTCGAGCGCGTCTCTCTCGGTGCCACGAGTAGCAGCGAGCTCGGCCTGAGCTTCTCTCCGTGGAGCCTGGTCGGCTTGAGCGCGACCCGCTCGACGCTCAATGTGACAGTGCCGGTGACCGCCTCGCCTGGCAGGTACGAGATCACTGTCACCGGCACGGAGCACGGACGCACTCGCCAGACGACGGTCGCGATCCAGGTCCTTCATCTGACCCGCCTGGCCGGCGCCGACCGGTTCGGCACGGCCGCCGCGGTGAGCGCCGCCACGTTCTCGCCGGGTGTCCCGGTCGTCTACATCGCCTCGGCCTACGCCTTCCCCGACGCCCTGTCCG
>Ga0210334_11080127_pt1 | contig 10372 bp, 11 predicted proteins | sample S306metaT_FD_164440 | JGI IMG/M metagenome (GOLD analysis project Ga0210334, IMG submission 164440) | Metatranscriptome of estuarine sediment microbial communities from the Columbia River estuary, Oregon, United States - S.306 (Metagenome... | ecosystem: Environmental > Aquatic > Marine >... | reverse complement strand
TGGCCCTCGATCGCGGCGCGCGCGCCGGCGAGCGCTTTCCAGCAGCCGCTGCGATTCATGAGCCGGGGCTCGGAGCGCAGACTGGCGCCGGCCCGGCGCAGCAGATCCGCGGCCTCCACCGCCTGTCCGCAGCGATGCAGTCCCTCCGCCGCCGCCGCGAGTTCCTCCGCGATGAACCGCGGCGAGCGCTCCCGGTCCTGCTCCATCGCTTCGATGGAACGCCGGAAGACCTCCGCCGCCTGCTCCCGGGCTCCGGTCTCCAGCAGCACCTCCCCCAGCTTGCGGTGGGCGGCGCTGCGGCGCCAGGGTTTGGGCATCAGGGCCGCCGCCTCCAGGGCGCGCGCGGTCCGCCCAGTCCGGGCCAGGGCCTCGAGCAGGTGCACGGACATGTCCGCCGCCTGGGCATGAAGGCTGGCCACGGCGTGGCCGCAGCGCGCCAGCATGGGCCAGTTGCGCGGCCGCTCCGCGCCCGCGGCATCCAGGGCGCGCTCCAGGTCCTGGGCGAAGGGACGGTGGGATTCGCTGCGCGCGAATTGCGCCTGCATCCAGGGCCGGTCCACCAGGGCGTACAACTCGGCCGTCTCGCCCGCGGCGGCGAGATGATAGGAAAGCCCGTCGAACAGGTAGCCGTCGTCCGCAGCCGACGCCCAGCCGCCGGGGCAGCGTTTGCGGTAACCGGCGATCAGGGCGCGGTGGGCGCGGGCCACGCCGTCGGGCCCACCCGCCGCGACCACGTAATCGTGAAGCAGCGCGTGCAGGGCGAACCACGGCCTGCCGCCGTGCTCGCGGCGCGAGACCAGGGCCTGGTCGGCGAGGTCGAGCACCAGTTCCGAGGCGTCGAACTCGCTCGTGTCCCACAGCGCGGCGGCGGCGCTGGCGGGAAACGCCGCCCCCGGAGGAAAGGCCGCGAGCTGCAGGTAGGCGGCGCGGTCGGCCTCGGGCAGCGCGTTCACGCTCAGCTCCAGGGAATCGATCAGGTTGTCGTCCCGGCCGGAGGCGCGGCGCCCGCGCTTGAGCGCGGCGAGGCGCTGCGCGTCCCAGCGGGCGCGGTACTCGCTCCAACCGCCGGCGCGTCCCACCTGGGCACCGATCAGTTCCAGCGCCAGGGGCAGATAGTCGACCAGTTTCGCCAGCCCGCCGGCGGTGGCGCGGTCCGCCTCCGGCAGCGGCCCCGACCAGCGCTCGAACAGCGCCAGCGCCTCCGCTTCCGCCATGCCTTCCAGCTCGAAGGTCGCGGCATCGAGCGCTTGCGCGACCTCCGCCTGCCGGGTGGTGACCAGCAGCAGGCAGCGGGGGCCGCCCACCAGGAACGCGCTCTCCACGTGGGTGCCCTGCCAGGCGTCGTCTACCACCAGCAGGCACGCCCGGTCGCGCAGCAGCGTGCGGAGCTGGCTGGCGCCGGTCACCAGGTCCGGGTAGCCGAGGTTGCCCGCCTGTGCGTCGCCCAGGGCGCGTCCCCAGGCCGACTGGAGCTGCAGCAGGTTGGGGGTCTGCCCGAGGGACACCCACAGGACGCCGTGAGGGTACGCGCGCCGCAGGTCCGGATCGTGCGCCAAGGCGATGGCGAAGCTGGTCTTTCCGATGCCGCCGATGCCGTGCAGCACGGCGCGGGTGAGGGGCGGCCGCTCGGCCCCCGGCGCGGGCAGCAGGGACGGCTTGAGCCGTGCCTGGAGCTGCAAGCGGTCGATATAGCGGTCGGAGCGCGGCGGCGCCTGGAACGGCGCGGCGTGCTCGGGCAAGCGCGCGCGGCGCACGATCTCGGCCTGCCACGCGGCCACGTCCTGCTTGATGAACGCCGCCACCTCCTCCGGTCGGCGGAACCAGCGCACGGTGAGGCCGGTCTCGACCTTTCCCACGCGCTCGAGGAAGGCCTGCAACTGCGGATCGCGCGCGCCCTCGATGGCCTCGCGCTTCTCGTAGACGAGGCAGTCCTTGCCCCGGGAGCGCGCGCTTTCGAACTCCTCGATGGTGTAGTCCCCGTAGCCCTTCCAGAACAGCCCGATATAGAGGTCGGCGCCATCCAGCTCCTTGAGATATGTCTGGCGAATGGTGCCGGGGCGGGCGCCGGCGTCGGTTTCGAACACCCAGGCGTCCACGTTCAGCTCCGCGAGCGCGGACTTGATGGCCGCGCGCTCGGGCGCGAGTTCCTCCATCTTGGAGCTGATGAAGACCTGGAGACGGCGGCTCATCAGGCGGCGCCGAAAACGCGGCCCGGGAGGGGAGGAGAGCCGCTATCTCCCCGACGCGGAGAGGCGCAGGGCATGGACTGCGGCACCCGGGCGGGCGTGGAGTCGAGGCGGGGAAACGGGGCGCGGGTGGCGCCGGTCATGCCCAGGTTCGCGGTGTGCATGAAGGGCTGTTCCGCTTTTTTGTGCTGGTTCGGCGGAATACTAGCACGAGGGTAACGGGTGACCGGCGGTTAGTGGCCCATGGCTTCCGATTCGCGGGCGAGCGGTGTCAGTCTTGGCGCAGGCGAAGCCGGCGAAGCTCGCGCCGAAGTGTGTCCAGGTCGGCGTTGCCCACGGCGAGGGGGTCGGGATCTCCATCTATCGCAGCCAGGAGCTGGGCTACGACTTCGACCCGGAGATGGTGGCCATGACGCTGGGGCTGGTGGGGGACGACGCTTAACGGTTTTGTACCGCCGAGGCTGCCGGGTTCGGGCTGGATCCCGGATCGGGTCCGGGATGACGGGTTGCCAGTTAAAGCAGGATCAATACCGCCGCGTCGCTGTCCTCGCCGAGCCTTCGGATGTCCTCGGCGTGAGAAAGCAGCATCTCGCCAATGGCCGCGGTAGAGCAGTTTCCGCGCCGGATCCAGACTACCTTGGGAGGATACCCGGCTACCAGGCAACGCTCGTGAAAATCGGAATCCTTGGTGACAATAGTAAAGCCTTGAGCGCGGGCGAATTGCCAGATCGCCTCATCGTCGGCGCTGCCGAGCCCAATGCGGTGCACATGTTCCGAGCCCGGAAAAACCTCTGCCAGGGATTCGACGAGACCGGGAGGGAGGTTCTCGTCAAGGAGGAGCTTCACGCGCCAGACGCGAGAAGGTGCCGCTCACGATCAGCCGCATACTCGAGACAGGCGCGAATGTCCTCGCTGGTAAGGTAAGGAAACTCCCTGAGGATCTGTTCCTGGCTCATCCCGGAAGCGAGGTATTCCAGGACGTCGTAAACAGTAACCCTAAGCCCCCTGATGCAAGGCTTTCCGCCCCGCTTCCCGGGCTCGATGGTGATGATGTCCCTATAGCTCACGGCGTCTGTGCTCCGATTTCCCGTAGGTGGCTAATCTAGCAGCTTTCTCCCGAGCTGGTAACGGGAGGGGTACGGGAACCCACGGGGTACTGGATTTTCTGTCCTCGCAGGCGGGCCGCATTCCGCCTTGCCGCAGGTGAAGCCGGCGAAGCTCGCCCCGAAGATGGCCAGGTCGGCGGTGCCCGCGGCGAGGGAGGTGGGGTTCCCATCAACCCGGGCCAGGAGCCGGGCTACGACTTCGACCCGGAGATGGTGGCCATGACGCTGGGGCTGGTGGGGGACGACGCGTAACGGTTTTGTACCGCCGAGGGCTGCCGGGTTCGGGCTGGATCCCGGATCGGGTCCCGGATGACGGCGGCGCCAAGTCATGACGCGCGCCGCGGGACGGCGACGGCACTCCGATCAGGGTTTCCAGAGCTTTACGAGCCGGCTCCGCCGGATCGCGGCGTCGTGGGTGGCGAGGGGTAGCGCATGGGCCCGGGCGCTGGCGACGATCAGCCGGTCCGCCGGATCGCCGGATCGCCGTGAAAGCTCTCGGGAAGGGAATTGAGCGCAAGAACGACCGTGAGGTCCAGAGGAACAAGCTGGACAACTTCGGAATCCGCGGCGCTGCTTATCCACTCGGGGAACGGCAACGGCAATTCCAGGCGGCCCTTGGCGTGAAGCACCTGGGCCTCCCAGAGGCTGATGGGCGAGAGAAACAGCTCGCGTTTGGCCGCGGCCGCATCAAGCGCTGAGCGCTCGGCCTTGGTCAGCGGAGATTCCGGCGTCAGCCACCACACCCAGACGTGGGTGTCGAGCAACGCGCTCAACGCAGCGCCTCGAAATCCTTATCGTGCAGCGCCGACTCCCCTGGTGCGGCGATCAGCCGGCCGCCCAGCGCCCGCAGCCGCTCCCAGGGCTTGAGACCCTTTTCAGCGACAGGGCCCCGGGAAGGTTGCAGCCGCGCGACCGCCTTGCCACGCCGGGTAATCACCACCTGGTCGCCGGTTTTCTCGACGCGCCGAATGATTTCCAGGCAATGCTGCTTGAATTCGGTGATGGAAATGTCCATGTGCGCATTCTAAATGGCCATTTTGGCGGGGACAAGTTCGCTTCCCCCGCCAGGGGGTGGGGATCTCCATCAATCCCGGCCAGGAGCTGGCCGGATCGGGCTGGATCCCGGATCGGGTCCGGGATGACGGGTCGGCGGGGCCCGGGGCAGGGCCAGCGTAACGGGTCTGCGGGGCCTGGAGAGGGAGCGAATCCCTGCAAAGGGATGCTTGTCGCGTTGGGGGCCAATCAGCCCAGCAGAGCGCGAACGCGGGCCAGGGTTTGCTCCATGACGGCCTTCGACACAACCCCCTTTCGGCTGGCGCGCCGGGCGCGCCAATCCAGGCTCTTGACCTGGTCAGAGAGAATGACGCCCTGAGCACTCCCGGCGGAGTCCAGGGGCACCTCGAACGGATAGCCCTTGACCTGGCTGGTAATGGGGCAGCACAGCATGAGCCCGGTCTTCCCGTTGTAGGCCGCCGGCGATAGAACCAGCGCCGGGCGGTGGCCGGCCTGCTCGTGACCGGCTTGTGGTGTGAAGTTCAGCCACACCACGTCGCCCCGCTCCGGGACATAGCGCTTCACCACGCCTCGCTCCCCTCGGGACCCCCGAAATCGGCCTCGCGATGCAGGTTTTCTTGGGTGATGCCCTTCAGCAGCTTTTCCAGCGTAACCTCAGGGCGCCGGGGCTTGAGCCGGATGACCCTCGCGACGACCTCGATCTCGAGCTCGTCTTCCTCGCGCACGCCCGCCTGGTCGGCAACTGACTTCGGGATGCGAACGGCGAGGCTGTTGCCCCATTTTTGAGCCTTGGCTTTCATCTGAAGCGTCTCCTGACGTATCTACAATGTAGATATTATCTGCAGTCGCGGCGATACGTCCACAGGCCAAAGGGCCGGGATGACGGCGAAGCGCGGCCGATCAGGTCCGCGGCATGTCCCCGGCCAGGGAAGGCGCCGCGGGAGCGCGGAGCGCGGCCAGGCGCTGCTTCACCTTCTCCAGCCAGATGTAGATCACGGGGGTGATGTAGAGGGTGAGCACCTGGGAGGTGGCGAGGCCGCCCACCACCGCCAGGCCCAGGGGCTGGCGGGCATCCCCGCCGGCGCCGAAGCCGATGGCGATGGGCAGCGTGCCCATGAAGGCGGCCATGGTGGTCATCATGATGGGCCGGAAGCGCACCAGGCAGGCCCGGTAGATGGCCTCCGCCGGCGCCAGGCTGTCCCGGCGCTGCGCCTCGATGGCGAAGTCGATCATCATGATGGCGTTCTTCTTGACGATGCCCACCAGCATGATGAGGCCCACGAAGCCGTAGATGTCGAGGTCGAGCCCGAAGAGGTGCAGGGTGAGCAGGGCGCCGAACACCGCGGTGGGAAGCCCCGCGAGGATGGTGAGGGGGTGCAGGTAGCTCTCGTAGAGGATGCCCAGCACCAGGTAGATGACGAAGATGGAGAGGGCCAGCAGCAGCTCCATGTCGGCCAGGGAATCCCGGAACGCCTGGGCGGTGCCCTGGAAGCTGCCGAGGAGGGTGGCGGGGGCGCGCAGCTCGCGCATGGCGGCTTCCACCTCGCGCACGGCGTGGCTCAGGGCGAAGCCCGGCTCCAGGTCGAAGGACAGAGTGACCGAGGGCAGCTGGCCCACGTGGCTGATGGAGAGGGGCCCCACGGCCTGGCCGATCTCGGCCACGGTGGAGAGGGGCACCAGCTGGCCGGACTGGGCGCGCACGTAGAGCAGGGACAGGGCGTCGGGGCGCGCCTGGTATTCCGGCAGCAGCTCCAGGATCACGGCGTAGTCGTTGCTCGGCGTATAGATGGTGGAAACCTGGCGCGAGCCGTAGGCGTTGAACAGCGCGGTCTCCACCTGCTCGGCGGTGATGCCCAGGGCGGAGGCCTTCTGGCGGTTGATCTCCACCGTGACCTCGGGGTTGCGGATCTGCAGGTCGGAGGTGACATCGCGGAAACCCGGCAGGGTGCGCAGCTTCTCCTCCACCACCGGCGCCCAGTGGTAGAGCTCCTCGGTGTCGGTGCTCTGCAGGGTGTACTGGTAGGGGCTCTTGGTGAGGCGCCCGCCGAGGCGGATCTCGGGCAGGTTCTGCAGGAACACCTTGAGGCCGGTGATGTCGCGGAGCGTCGGGCGCAGCTCCTCCAGAACCTGGTTGGCGCTGGCGCGCTCGGCCGCCGGCTTGAGGATGACCAGGATGCGGCCCAGGTTGAGGGAGGTGCTGGAGCCGCTCACGCCCATGAACGACATCACCGACTCCACGCCGGGATGGGCGCGGATGATCTCCGCCGCCCGGGCCTGCTTCTCGGCCATGGCCGGGAAGGCGATGTCCTGGGCGCCCTCGGTGAAGGCGAACAGGCGTCCGGTGTCCTCCGGCGGCAGGAAGCCCTTGGGCATGGCGGCGAACTGCCAGGCGGTGAAGGCGGTGAGGGCGACGAAGGCGAGCAGCGTCGCCCGCTGGTGGCGCAGCACCCAGGAGAGGCTGGCGTCGTAGCCCCGCAGCAGGGCGTCGAAGGCGGCGCCGCTGGCGGCGTAGAGCCGGCCGTGGGACTGCTGGCGCTCGGGGCGCAGCCAGCGCCCGCACAGGAGCGGCGTCAGGGTGAGGGAGACGAAGCCGGAGATCAGCACCGCCACCATGATGGTGACTGCGAACTCCGAGAGCAGCCGCCCCAGGATGCCGCCCATGAACACGATGGGCAGGAACACCGCCGCCAGGGACACGGTCATGGAGACGATGGTGAAGCCGATCTCCCGGGCCCCGTCCAGGGTGGCCTGCATCGCGGTCTTGCCCATCTCCAGGTGGCGGGCGATGTTCTCCAGCATGACGATGGCGTCGTCCACCACGAAGCCGACGCACAGCACCAGGGCCAGCAGGGACAGGTTGTTGATGCTGAAGCCCAGCAGGTACATGGCGGAGAAGGTGCCGATGAGGGACATGGGCAGGGCCAGGCTGGGGATGAGGGTGGCGGAGAGGTTGCGCAGGAAGATGAAGATCACCAGCACCACCAGGGCCAGGGCCAGCATCAGGGTGAACTGCACTTCGTCCACGGAGGCGCGGATGGACTGGGAGCGGTCGTAGAGCACGTCCACCCGGATGCCGGGGGGGACCTGGGCGCGGAATGCCGGCAGCACCTTCCGGATCTGGTCCACCACCTGGATGGTGTTGGTGCCGGGCTGGCGGTAGATGGCGAGCACCACGCCGCGGTCATCGTTGTACCAGGCGCCGGCCTTCTCCTCCTCCACCCCGTCGGTGACTTCGCCCAGCTCGTCCAGGCGCACCGGCGCCCCGTTGCGGTGGACCACCACCAGGGGCCGGTAGGCGGCCGCGTTCTGGAGCTGGCCGCTGGACTGGATGGTGAACATCCGGTCCGGGCCCTGGAGGATGCCGGTGGGCAGGTTCACGTTCTGGCGGCGGATGGCCTGCTCCACCTCGTCCAGGCCGATGCCCCGGGCGGCCAGCTTGCCGGGGTCGAGGCGGACGCGCACGGCGTATTTCTGGGAGCCGAACACCGCCACCTGGGCCACCCCGCTCAGGGTGGAAAGGCGCTGGGCCAGGAGGGTCTGGGCGTACTCGTCCACGGCCGACAGGGGCAGGGTCTCGGAGGTGAGGGCCAAATAGAAGATGGCGGCGTCGGCGGGGTTGAGCTTGCGGAACGTGGGCGGGGTGGTCATCTCCCGGGGCAGCAGGCGCTGGGCGGCGGCGATGGCGGACTGCACGTCCTGGGCGGCGGCGTCGATGTCCCGGCTGAGCTTGAACTGGAGGGTGATGCGGGTGTTGCCCAGCACGCTGATGGAGCTCAGGGAGTCCAGCCCCGGGATGGTGGAGAACTGCTTCTCCAGGGGCGTGGCCACCGAGGAGGCCATGGTCTCCGGGCTGGCGCCGGCCAGGGCGGCGGTGACCTCCACGGTGGGGAAGTCCACGTTGGGCAGGGCCGCCACCGGCATCAGCCGGTAGCTGAACACCCCGAAGAACAGGATGCCGATCATCACCAGCCCGGTCATGACCGGCCGGCGCACGAAGAACCCGGAGATGCTCATTCCGCCTTGGCTGGCTTGACGCTGACCCGGGTGCCTCGAGCGAGGCGGGATGCGCCGTCAGTGACCACTCGCTCACCCGGCGCCAGGCCGTCGCCGACGAGGGCCTCGTCGCCCTCGCTGCGGCTGACCCGCACCGGGCGCTGGTCCACGGTCTGGTCGTCCTTGATCACGAACACGTAGCTGCCCTTGGGGCCGGACTGCACCGCCGCCGCCGGGATCACCAGGACGCCGGACTCCTCGCCCAGGGTGAGGGCGGCCTCCACGAAGTCGCCCGGCCACAATAGCCGCTGGTCGTTGGCGAAGCGGGCCCGCAGCCGGAGGGTGCCGGTGGCGGGGTCCACGGCGTTGTCCACGAACGCCAGCTCCCCGGTCACGGACTTGCCGGCCACGGCCACCGTCACCGGCAGGGGCCGCTCCCCCATGGCTGCCCGGATCGCCGGGCCGTGCTGCTCGGGCACCGCGAAGCTGACGAAGATGGGGGAGATCTGGTTGATGACCACCAGGGGCGGGTTCTCGTTGGCCTTCACCAGGTTGCCCTCGGTGACCAGCACCTTGCCGGCGCGGCCGCCGATGGGGGCGCGGATGGTGGCGTACTGGAGCTGGAGCTTCGCCGACTCGATGGCCGCCTGCTCCGCCGCCACCGCCGCCTGGGCGGACTCCAGGTTGGTGCGCACCTGGGCGTAGCCCTCCTTGGACACAAAGCCCTTGGCCAGCAGGTCCTGGTAGCGGGTCTCCTGGCCCCGGGCGTAATCCAGCTGGGCCTGGCTCCTGAGGAGATTGGCCTCGGCCTGGCGGAGCTGGGTCTGGAACGGGCGGGGATCGATCTGGAACAGGACCTGGCCCTGGGCGACGTCGTCGCCGTCCTTGAACTGGACCTTGACGATCTGGCCGTCCACCCGGGACTTGATGGCCACGCTGGACTCGGTCTCCACGTTGCCCACGGCCCGCAACCGCAGGGGCACGGTCCTGGTCTCGGCAACGGCGGCCAGCACGGGAACCGCCGGTCCGGCGCCGGCCTTGGGCTTGGCTTCGGAGTCGTTGCCGCCGCAGCCGGCGAGGCCAGCCGCGAGCGCGAGGGCCGCCGCCAGAAATACGGCCGGGGAGCGGGGAGCGCGGCGGAGCAGGAGCGAATTCGTCATGGGAAATCAGCGGGTCCGGTCACTATACCCGAGCCCCGCCGGGGGCCGCGCTCCGTTCAGGTTGCGTTCAGCGTGGAGGGAGTACATTTAAAGTGAGCCCGAAGGATTGGGCCTGCCGCATCGGCGGCAAAGGAGCGGATCATGAAAACCACACGTCTGATGATTGTCCTGGCGGCGGCTCTTGCCGTCGGCTTGGGAACCTTGGCGCCCACGCCCGTTTCGGCGGACGGGGGTTATCGCAAACCTCATTATCCGGCGGCCGGTTACCGCGGGCACGTGAGGCCCAAGCCCATCCATACACACGGCGGTTATTACCGCCCGCGCTACAGCGTCGGGGTGTACCTGGGTCCGGGGTTCTGGGGCCCGTATTACCGGCCGTACTACGGACCGTATTACGGGGGTTATTACGGCGGCTACTATGGCTACGGTCCCTACGCGTATCCCTACTACCCGCCAGCCGTGGTGACGGTGCCGTCGGCGCCCCCGCAGTACGTGGAGCGGGGCGGGCCGGATGACGGTGAGCGGTTCGACTCGGCCTACTGGTATTTCTGCCGGGATGCGGACTCTTACTACCCCTATGTGAAGCAATGCCCCGGGGGCTGGGAGCGGGTGACGCCGCAGCCGCCTCCGGCGCGATAGCGGGAAAGGAGGGGCCATGAAACGCCTGCTGAAGCTTTCGGTTGTGCTGCCGCTGCTTCTGCTCAGCGCGTGCGTGACGGTCCCCACGGGGCCGAGCGCCATGTCGCTGCCGGGGACCGGCAGGAGCTTTGACCAGTTCCGCTACGACGACATGGACTGCCGCGGCTTCGCCAATTACCAGACCGGCGGCGCCACCTCCGAGCAGGTCGCCGTGGACAGCGGCGTGAGGAGCGCCGCCACCGGGGCGGTGCTCGGTGCGCTGGCCGGCGCGGCG
>Ga0210334_10467387_pt1 | contig 10401 bp, 1 predicted proteins | sample S306metaT_FD_164440 | JGI IMG/M metagenome (GOLD analysis project Ga0210334, IMG submission 164440) | Metatranscriptome of estuarine sediment microbial communities from the Columbia River estuary, Oregon, United States - S.306 (Metagenome... | ecosystem: Environmental > Aquatic > Marine >... | reverse complement strand
CAATGGCCGTGTCACCGCCGAATCTCCCTCTGCGTTCGCCCAAGAGCTTACACAGATTGCGCCGCGCGCTTCTCGCACTTCGTCTCAATGGTTTGGAGTGTGATGGGTTGCTCATTCTCGAAGACAAAAAAGAAACCCGACCCCTTATTCTTTCCTCCTCAATTGTTTCATGCGCTCTCAGTCGGTCGTGTAATACTCGATCACCACATAGCCGGCGTGAGTACCTTCCAAGTCTGCCCGCTCGATCGTGAATGTGCGCGCCGATCCAATCTCCTCTCGCCTGTCCTGACGAAGCACAACAAGATCTCGGATCCGATCCAGACCGGCAAAGTATGGGAACAGCTCATCACGTAACGCCACGGTCTCAGAAACAGAGCTGTCGCGGAGTCGTCTCCATGCGTCTGGGAAATCGTGCCGAATGTCAATCAGCTGATAGCGCGTGCCTGGAGGCACAGAGTCAGGCATCACAGGACCTCCCCCGGCCGATGGAGATGCGTCCCGGGCCGTATACTGAATATGGAGAATCACGTCGCTGATGGTGTTGTAATCGAACGCACGAGTCCCGGGCAACGTAAATTCCCACGCCGTCGCCTCATCCAACCGCACCCCCTCGAACGGCAGATATCGCTCATCGCGGAAATCCAATTGAAAGACACCGGCATCGTTCTGTCCCGAGCTCGTTGCGATGGATCGGCTGGCTACCATGGCATCAGTGGGACTCAGCAGCTTGAGGACGCCGTGCACACCGACATAGGGCCCCACTACACCGGGAATGGAAATACTGACCGACTTGATGCGCCGTGAGTCGTGCCCAGGAAAGTCGAAACTAAACACGTCAGGCGGAATTTGAAACTCACAACGCTCGTCCGCCCGTAGCGACAATAGCGCCAAGGCATTGAGCCTGCGCAGCGACACATGTGTGGTCAACTCGAATCGACGGGTATTGGCCTGCATGTAGGCCGTTTCCAAGCGCCGCAGATCCTGTGCGAGCCGTTCACCGGCGAGTAGGCCTTTTCGTCCAGCATCCCAATGATTCAAGCCGATGATGCCGGGTGCGGTATCCACTTCCAGCTTGGCCGCCTCTTCTGCCTGCCGAGCCAGATCGAACGCCATGCGATAGGACTGGTAGTGCAGCGCACTGAGTTGCGCCGACATCCAGTTATAGAGCTGAAGATTCGTGAACTTGTCGCGGAGGAGGCTCTCAGCTTCGACGGCCTGGGCCATCTGTGTTCTCTGCAAATGGATTTCCTGTCGCGCAATACCGACCCGGATCTCGGCGCCGATAATCTGACGATCGATTTGGGCCAGTTCTTTCGTCGCCACATCTATCTGAAGCTGCCATTCTTTACGGCGTCGACCATAGTTGGCGTTGTAGCCGGCCATGGACGCTTCAAACGAGAATTGCTGTGCGACAATTCCCAAGGCAGAAGCGACCGCGTCAAAAGACCGCCCCAAGTTCGGACCACCCCAAATGATCGCCGGTGGAAAGCTGATCTCGGTTTCCGGCAGCAAGTGCATCAGGCCCGCCACAAGACGGACACTGTTGCTCGCGACTTCAAATCCATGAGCCTCATGCAGCAGCTCAATCTGAGCCTGTTCGCCGGGTGATAAATCTTCTGCGAGATTGTTTCGGTAGAATTGCAGTCGTGTTTCCACAGTGGCACGAGCGCTCCGTTGCGCATCCAGTGCCGCTTGCGCTTCCGATAATTGAAGCTCGCGGGCATCCAACGCCATTCGCTGCGTTGTTTCCTCATGTCGAGCGCGCAACTGGGCCATCTGTTCACCATCGCGCTTTTCCAGTGCACTGAGTAGCGCGGCACCGAATGAACGCACCTCATTCGTAAACTCCAACGCTTTCTGCAGCAACGGCTGAAAACGATAATGCGGCGGGCGAACATCGAGTGCCATGCTCAAGACAGTCCCGATATCCAGACCCGCTGCGCGGGCGCGCACGAGCAGCGCCGGATCTATCGGCGGGGCAAACAGCGCCAACTGACGCAAGCGGCCATCAACATCCATGCAATGCCGGATCTTAAACAATCGATCATCGATCGTAGTCCGCAACTCGCGCAACCGTGGATTGCTCGGAATGCAGAAATACAGCATAGATGGTCCCGGCGGTGGTTCATCAGAAACCGCACCTTCTCCACGAGCAAACGGCATATCGCTTTCGATGTCGATCAGTGCATTCCCAAACTCATCGATGGAGTCACGATTTGACAGTTGCGCATAACTCTTGGCCTCAGGAACATGCGCAGGCAACTCGACTGGCCGATCGCCGAGAATATGGGACGCCAGCACATAGAGTTGCGTCGCTTCGTTGATGGACTCCATCGTGTCATGGCGGAACAGGCTATCTGCCCACTCAATCAGATTCTCTATGTACTTCTGCACCACTGTTTTCATATAGGCCACAAGACGGAGTGACGCGAGTGCGTGAGGATCGAACGGATCCTTCCGCCATTGTTCCACTTGCTCGGCCACATCAGCATTGCCGGCCCAGAGGCGGCGCAGCAGGGCCTCCAACGATTCAGCTGACCCCGCCCACCCTTTGGCGTCATTGAATAATGGCTTTACACGCCAATACTTCTGCGGGGCCTGGTGTGGTGATACATCTGTAGGGTCAAAGATCGCATGGAACCAGCGTTGAGCCTCTTCGTAGCGCTGGTTCTTCCGCAACTGCTCACCCAACATTAACGGCACATGGAAAAACAGCTCCCAATTGTAGAGGGCATAGGCGCCACCTGATAAGAAGTCGAATTCGTCGACTGGATAGGGCTTGGCCACCAGTGCTGTATTCGGGATGAGCGTAGTCTCCACCCATGTCTCATTCCGAACCGTAAGCTGTCGTGGATGACGGCGCGCCCCTCCAACTGAGATCACAGGTCCGAAGGGCACCCATTCTGCCTGGCGGTACAGACCATCCACGCCTTCGCTACGGATCGCTTCGAGCAATTCGCATGTGAATGGGTGAGTGCCTGCTTCAAGGATGTATTTCGATGGAAAGGACAAACTGAATCCACCGGGATACCTGCGAGAGAACCCGACGGTTTTACGAATAGCGAGCAACTGCCGTCCGTCATGCTCCCACACGTATGGTTGAGCGTCATTGAATTCTGCATACTGCTGACTCGGCAGCAAACGGAATCCTTCCAACGGCGCAGCCAGGAGCGGAATTGATCGGGCGGAGGAGGACAGTTCCATGATCCGCCGGGCAGCGTCTGCCCCGATAACGAACACTAAAACGAAAAGGAAGACGAGCCCACCGCCTGGTTGGTCGAGAATCTCTTTGACTCTCGCCAGCAGGTCTTCGTTGACTTCAAGCTCAATCTCGCTGGCCGCGGCAAGACCGGTCAGCAAATATGTCGCGGAACCTCCGTCAGGGATGGATTCGACATGCCCTTGGCGAGAAGGCGCGACACCAAAGGGCATGAACCGGAGTCTCTTCTTCTCCGTCGATATGTATCGGATAGCCTGAGTGCATCCATCGATGCAAAAGTGGCCCGAGGAAAATTCGACTCCAAATCCAGTTGCCGGGTCGCTCCCTCCCCATTTCCAGAAATTGGAATAGACATAGATATTGATGTCTCTATCCGAGAGATTCGGCCTGAGGGAGAGAGTGTCCCGTGCGGCTGTACCCACACGCACCCTGTCTTCGGACACGGCGGGCGCAGACCACTGCCCGAATTCGCGGGTCGTGACATTAAGACTCAGCTCCCATGCTTTCGCCGGCGGGTCGGTTTGATCGATCTGCACCTCTTGCCACTGGGGCCAGAACAGCATCGGTCGCCGGTTGTGGACAGCCAAGACAAGATGGTCGGCATCGATGCTGAGATCGATCTTCTCCCACGGAGTCCAGCTGAGATCATCCTGCCGTGTGCGGTAATAATAGACATGCGGCCTGGCCTGGGTTCGACCCACCATGTGAATCACACGGCGGGAAGCTGTCCTGCCATCGGCCAACGGTTCTACGACCGTCTCTTCAAACAGGGCGCGAATGTCGAGATTCGATACCTCGTGTAGTTGAACGAGGTAGTATTGCAGGGTTCGCTCCACGTTGTCGGCATTGATCTCACCTTGCAACAATTCATTTTCAAGCGTCTCGAAGAATGGGCTTTTGCCGACCCGAAGATCGGGCTCAATCCAATTTTCAGGGTAGAGAAAGACCTTGCGCGCCGCTTCCCAGACACGGTAGTTTTTGAGCCATGTCCATTCTCGCCACGTCGCAATGTTGGACACATTACCAAGCAGCACACCGGCATCGACTTCCAGATTTTGCAAACAGCGTTGGACAAACAGTTGCACCGCCGAGTGTGCCTGCACAAGGCGAGAGGTCAGTTGGCACGGGCCCATCTGCACATCGATCAGCGCCTGGGCATACACGTCATCGGGTGTTGTCCACCTATTCCTATTGGAATGAAGGATCTGCCCTAACAGTGCATCACGCTGTTGCACACGCAGGCGATCCATCACGGGCGTCAGGGCCTTGAAATAGTCTCCGTCGGTCGCGAATCGTCTTCGGATCAGGCCAGCCAGTGCGTCAGCCCGCGATCCTGTCTCTGCCGACTGCCGAAGAACCTGCGCATCGCTCGCAACAAGTCGGCGCTGTTGAAGCCACTGGGCCACACGTTTCAGTCGTTGAAAGGTATGCGGATCACGCCAGGTGTCCACCTCTGATGGCCTGAGCGTGAGAGCCTCTGCCAACGTATTCAGTGCATCGGCGCCGGTCATTCCTGTAACCGCAATTGATCGTCCCCAGGCAGTCAATGTGTCCAGGGAACCTGCCGAATCGGCTGAGGCGGTCTGTATGATCGCCAGGAGTCTTGGCTCACGGGCAGTGATCGAATCCTGCACAACACGTACAGCGAGTAATCCGCGAATCTGATCGAGCATCAGCCGGGCACCGCCACCAGGTACCGGCAACATAGTGAAATTAAGCCAACGAACACCATCGCGCGGGAGCTGCGCCAGGACGCCGACATCTTCGGCCGTAAAACGCAGCAATTCGAGTAATCGGCAGGTCTTGATGATGCGAAGCAGAATAATTCTGGCTTGGCCACGCAATGTCTCGGAGGGCGACCCCGCAAGGTCAATGAAAGCGTCCGCCGCAGCCGGAGATCCAGCGCCGGCGGCAGTCCTTACTAACGCAGGAATACTCCCCTGATCCGCTACCACCTGAGCAACGAACGCAACGCCTGTCACCTCCGTGAGCTGTTGAACCACCGCTGCTGTTTGTCTGGTCACCAGCGTGGAGTCGGACGGCGGCGTGGTTTCATCAGTCGCGCTCGCAGCCTGAATTACAGTGACCATTTGATCGAGATAGCGGCTGATATCCCCCTCGCGGGCAGCAAAGACCGGCGGTGAGAGATCTACATCCTGGAGGAGATAGCGGAGTTCTGCCGCCTCGATCCCCGCCTCAACGATCAGTGCTCGATCCTGTAGCATCTGCTCAAGTCTGCGCAACCGCTCGGCGACAGTCACGTCGGCGAGTAGATCAGGTAACCCCAGTGCGGTCAGATCGGCATGCTCAGACTCTGAGACTTCGGCCAGCGAAAGCCACTGTGATCGAGCCGCGCGAACTGCAGATGACTCTGGACCGCCGGATGCGTTACGCAACGAAATTATTCGTTGGGCCAACGACTCCAAGGTGACTCCCAACCGCTTTGCCAATGCCACAAGTCTGGCAACAGCGACCATATCGAAGGCGGGACGTTCTGCATCGACTCCCAGCGCCTGCATTACGGTAAGAAGGGTGCTTGTCGCCCACCCCATACGCAGCCGCAACCGCAGAGCGCGATGCAGCAAATCAAACACAGCCGTTCGGGTCGCACCAACAAGGTCGACCACATATCCATCGGATTCCACTCGTTGCTTTACGCGATGGCCAGCGATGTCGCAAGGATCGTCCCCACGATCAATGGCCACGCGCCAGCCAGCCCAAGGCGGAGACTCGATCAAGGCATACAATTCTGCGACTTCGAGCCCCGACCGTTTCAACAAGCCGTTTGCTCCACCGATCGTCAAAAGCTCATTGTTCCAGCCGCTGAAACCCCACACGGCCCCTACAGTGGCCTCATCCGTCACCACCACGTTGTGAAGGAGATCCCACGTGGCTTGATTCAGGTTAGAGCGGGCCAAGGCTACGGCTGATTCATTGCTCCCCAGTATCTCCAACACTTCGGCGGCGGACGTACCAAGCAGATCGAAGTCGATCCTGGCACGCTCAAACTGGCGGTCGAATGGGAGCTGCCACGGGTAACGGGCTCGTTGGAGTGGCCCACTGGGAGTGTATAGGTCAACGAGACTGTTGGCTGGATCCGGCTCGGCCCGCAAAGCCTCTGCTGCGAGATCGGCACGCGTTTGTGGAGTCGTGCGTTCGTTGTAATCAAGAGCGGAAGCCGGCAATGTTGCCGCAAGCCGTTCGAGATGCTCGATCACTAGATCAATGTACGGTAGTGGGGTCTCGGCATTCGCGCAGTCGAGCTTCAGATGCCAGAGATCAGGCCGACGTCGTTGCAGGACATCGGCCAGCGAATCCCCGCCAAGGGGCGCCTTTGCATCGATCTCCTTCAAGAACTCCAAGAGTGCGACCAGGTAAGCCGCCGGCCCGTGGGCCGATCCACACCATGGACAACTACAACCATTGCCGGAACCGAACAGCTCAACCCAGGTCGCAAGACGCCCAGTCGGCTCGATGTGGGGGAATACGGGAATGATGAGCGGGCCCAGGTAATTGAGGAGTCCCGTAGCGATGACGACCGCCGAACTCGCGCGAGCTTTGGCCTTGCGATAGATCGCATCGGCCGCCTTGGCGTCGGCGATAGATACGATGTCTCGCCTGAACGCCCCTTTCCCCTTCAACACAATCTTCGTGGCGGAGTCGTACCCCTTGTCCAACAACAGAGTCATATGCTCGTGGCGACGTGTGTCCGGAACGATGCGGGCTACCGCCACTTCCTTCTTCAACTGAGCAGCCAACACTGACGTTGGCGTCTGGATGCCTTTCAGGGTTGCCTTGTCGAGTGATTCCTCGACTGCCGACTGAAGCAGGTTGAAGTCGGGATTAAGCGACAAGAACAGCCCGACATCTCGCCGCACTGGCTGAGCGGCCTCGCGCAATCGGTACATCACAGCTTGGGTGGGAAAGGCGCTCTCCACTTGATTTGCCAATGCCTCGGCATAGACATCGGCCGTCTTAAATTCATTCGGGAGGCCTCCGCCCTCGGCGGCCTTGTAGGCAACTTCTTTCCACTGTTCACGCTTGAGCGAAGCCAGTTCTTGTGCTGTACCAAACGACTTCGCCAAGCCGGTCTGCAAAACTTTTAGGGTCGGCACATGCCCCCCGATCAACGCATCGGTTTCAATGGCAAACCGAGCCGCGTTGACCGCTTGGACCGGCACACCGGCATCCGTCAGTCTCTTCCACCAGAGTTGCGGATCTTCGCCGGGATTTCGCTCTAACAACAATCCGGCAATCTGCCGCTGGACTTGGGGAGACAGTGCCGTTCCAGACAGCAACAAGCCCACAGGCCTGGTGAATGTGTTGGACGTTTCAAGGACGGCTGAAAAAGTGAGCTCCACAGCCAACTCTTGAAGCTTTTTCACCACGAAATCGCTTTGAGAAGAGAGCGCCTGCGGCACTTGCTTGGCCCCAACCGCCGCCTTTATCGCAGCGCGCCAGCGCGTCGGACCGGCTTGCAGGAATTGCGGCCAATCCGGCGACAGCCCTTGTCGCAGAAATGCATAGAGCGCCTCGGTGGGCAGCTGATGCTGCCGGTGTTCGACCGACCAACGATACGAGTGACGCAGAAGCTGGAGATGCAGCAAGACGATGCTGGTTTCGCCCTGCAGGAACTGTAGGTCTTCGTCGGTCAGGTCCTGCAGCAGAATGTGTTCGAGCAATGGTGTCAAATCACGATGGTAGCGCTCCCACTCCGAGTCGGTGTACAGCTTGTCGGCAGAAACGATGAGGTCTATCTCAGCGTGAGCCGGCGCATTGAAGAGCGTGTCTGACTTGGCCAGTTCCGTCTTGCCATCGAGGCCCATCACGCGCACAACAAGGTCGGCGCTGCCTTTCTCGGCGCGCGTGAATTGGGCTGGCGAATACCCGATTTGGTAGCGGCCCTGGGCGTCGGTCCTGGCCGTGCCCAACGTTTCCTCGCGCCGCAAATCTCGATCGCAAGCCCGCACAAGCATATTGGCTAGGGGCTTGTCGCCGGTGTCTTTTACAACCCCCCGCACTGCGAACTGCTTGGCGGGCAACTGAATATTCAGTCTGTACTGTGCAGGGGCGTTGTTCAGTTTCTTGCTCGTGAACAGGACCTCGTGGTTTTGGTCATGAACACAGACGACCACATCGGCGCCGCCACGTTCCTTCTTGGATCCACGGAAAGCGGCGTCTGTGTAGGGAATCTTGTAGGCGCCGGTTGCATCCGTGGTTGCTCGTCCAAGGATGTCCTGGCTCGACTCATCTTTGTCGTAGGCAATGACGGTGAGGCCTGCCGCAGGTGCGCTTTTCTCGTATGTCACCTTGCCGAAGACGGCATAGGTTCGGCGCGAAGCACTCTGCTTTGCCGCCTGGCGCGCTGCCAGTTTAGAATGTGCGCCAGGCTTTGTTGTCGCCGTGCCTTTCGATCTCTTTGCCATGAATTATCTCCTCATGAGGCAAGACGGATATTTGTCCCACTCAAGCAAGACAGGCCTCTTCAACTTCTCAGGATAAACGGCTTCTCAACAGAGGGCATGTCCTCAGGATTCTGTCCTGCAATCACAGGTCACGATCGGCATCACACCAGAAAAAGACTCCCGACCCTGTTGTTTTCCTCGCCAATTTAAATAGCCTGTCCCTATTTCTTTCCCGAAGGTCGCGCAGCCTGTTCCAGTGCCAGGGACGACTCCCGGCTCTTCTCCCGCGCCACCACCATCGAACATGAATCTACGATTGGCCCAGTGAGTGTTTCACCAAGTTTAAGTAGCATGTCCCCATTTCTCTGCTCCCAATCACCTCTTTCGTCTGACCACGCTATATCGAGCCGCCCAACAATACTCCTTCGGTACCGACACCTACCTCTGCCATGCCAAAGACTTCAAGCAGCAAGCCGAGTATGGCAAACGGCACCCCGACAACCACAACCTGCGGAAGGACGAAAACTTGCGGTTGACCATCAGGTCCGTACATCATAAGCGGATCCCGATAACGTGCGCGCTCTTCCTCCGCCTCCGCCTCTCCCTCCTCCTCCAAATCGAAATCTCCTTCCGCCTCCGGAGGTATCTCTACATCAACTCGTACGCGGACGCCGCCACCACGCGCGGCTCGACGACGCGCGCTCTCAGCCGCCAGCTCTTCGTCCGAAAGGTCCGCTGGATGTGTGCTTCCACCAGAACCACCAGATCCGGTGCCACTCGAAGAAGTTGCCAGCAAAGCGGACAGGTCCACCATGACGAAGACGTCACCCAATCTGACGGTAGCGGTTCGCCCGGGATTTTCTTCACCGCTCGCATGCAGCTCCCGCGCCAGAGTTGCACGTGCGTGAGTACCGCTCCCTCGAGCGTGTCCAAACTGGAATGCGAGCCCCGTCGCGTCCAGTGCGCGATAAGGATTCACTGCCAACTCTTCTTCACGAACAATGCCGTGGTCCAGCTGTACACCAGCCGCTGGTGCGCGCCCATCTTCCATCCGTTCCAGTTCTTCTGGTGCATACCTGAAAGATGGATGCATCGCCTCCCGCTGATAGAAGCGCTCCCTGACTCGTCCAAACAGCGACCGCGCATAACCAATTGCCGAGTCCCGTTGCGAATTACTTCCAAGACTGCCCTCATACAACTCGGCAAGTTTGTCGAGATGGCGATGAAACGCAGCCATGTTCGCCTCGGCGGATCCTTGGGCATAGATTTCTTCGAGCAATGTATTACGCGCGATATCCCAGTTCGTCCCAGCAGCAGAATCCATCAGCATGGTTTCGGGATGATCTCTGCCTCGCACGTGCTCCCTCCAAGGAGGTGTAGGTTGCCTCCCGCTTAGGTCTACTCTGGAACAGGGTCGCGCCGCCGCATACTGATAGAAGTTGAAGCCGCCAGCAAGTTCTGTAGGGTCGGCGCTCGACCAGCGCCCCAACCACGGCACGTAATACCTTGCCTTGTGGTAGCTCAGATCCGTCTCTTCATCTCTCTCCATCCCCGTGTACCGATACCGCTTAGCCGTCGCCCGCGCGGCACGGTTCACAAGGTGATAAGCGGTCGTGCCATAGGGATGGAGCTCCTCACACCCGATGATCTGTGCCTCTTCATCTAATTCCAGCGCGACGGAACCGAGATGATTCCCGTACTGATAGCGCAGCAACACGCCGGTACCCAGTGCGACATTATTCGTCTCGATCACGTCGTCAACGAGCAAGACCCGCT
>Ga0210334_10781153_pt1 | contig 10442 bp, 8 predicted proteins | sample S306metaT_FD_164440 | JGI IMG/M metagenome (GOLD analysis project Ga0210334, IMG submission 164440) | Metatranscriptome of estuarine sediment microbial communities from the Columbia River estuary, Oregon, United States - S.306 (Metagenome... | ecosystem: Environmental > Aquatic > Marine >... | reverse complement strand
CTAGCCATGGTCGCGCTCCTGATCGTAGTCCGACCGGCGAACCTCTGGGTGGCCATCGCCTTTGGTGCTGGCGCCTACCTCGGGGTCCTCGCGCTCGTGGGCGGGGTGCAGTTCCGCCGGGGCCACCTGCCAGGCCTCCGGGTCTAGGGTACCCCAGGCGCGCTCTGTTGCGTCAGCGCTACACAACGCGTGGCGGTTGGTGGCCCTGAGGTCGATTGGCATGGGCGGTGTGCCGTGAGTCAGGTCTTCACGTGGTATGCCATTTGCAAATCGTTAGTTGACCTGTGACATTTGACGGCCTGATCTTGGGCAGGAAAGCGCTGTCGTCACGCTTTCCCGCTCGGGGTGTTCCACCAATGATTTATCACTTTGCATCCTTCCGCTGACGCCTCGAGGTAACCGTGGGACTGAATCTGCTGAACCTTGGACTCTTCTATGTTGGGCCTGAGACCCTCCTCCCTCTCACGTCGGTCCTGGGAGCCATTGGCGGCCTGCTGATGATCTTCTGGCGTCAGGTCACAGGAGCCGTCCGTCGCGTGGTGGGTGTCTTCAGTCGGAAACACTGACTGCTCATGGTGCGAATAGGGCCTCACCATGTACCCCCTCCGACCAGGCTGATTTCACCCCACCGACCCACACTGTGTGGTGAGGGTGGTGTCTTCGTCGTGAGTCTCCTCAGGACTTCGAGCCAGCGACCCGTCCAACCCGGTCCTCAGCTGTGACCAGAGCTATCGGAGCCAGTGAGCCGCATCCAAGCGGTGCGCATGCGTCACACCTCGTTGCTCTGGGCATGGGTGCGGTCAGCACTCAGAGCTTGCGCCGCCATGCGGGCCTGCTTCCCCGGCGATTCGGTCCCTCCCGTGGCTCGGTGCCGGGGGCTTGATTGTCGGCGTGGATGGGTCGAGTCGCTGACGACCGCGCGCTGGCACTATATCCTTCTCGAGAGCGGTGAGTCGGAGCTTCATGACCTCGCCGAAGATCCGCGGGAAACCACCAACTTGGCCGCCCATCCGGATCATGCCACCATGGTCCGCGACTTGCGGGCCGAGGTGGCGCGTGCTGCGCCGGCAGATTTTCGGCCCTGATACACAGACGGGAGCGACGGGTGAATGAAGGCTGAGCTTCGGGAAGAGACGCCATTGGCCACGACGAACGAGGCATCCAGCACCGCCCAGCTGGAGCGAATGCCCATCGTCATTGCCGGGCACGTGGATCACGGCAAGAGCACGATCATCGGCCGACTGCTGGCGGATACGGGGTCGTTACCCGACGGGAAGCTCGAGCAGGTTCGGGCTTCCTGCGAACGGAATGCGCGGCCCTTCGAGTACGCCTTCCTCCTGGACGCGTTGAAGGACGAACAGGCTCAAGGCATCACCATCGATTCGGCCCGCGTCTTCTTCAAGTCGGAGCGGCGTTACTACATCATCATCGACGCACCGGGGCACATCGAATTTCTCAAGAACATGGTGACCGGTGCAGCACGGGCCGAGGCCGGACTGCTCGTTATCGACGCCCAGGAGGGTGTGCGGGAGAACTCGCGACGCCATGGCTACATGATGTCGATGCTCGGGATCCGACAGACTGCGGTGCTGGTGAACAAGATGGATTTGGTGGAGTACGATCGCCGGGTCTTTGACCGGATCGTGAGCGAGTACGACGGATTCCTGCGGCAGATCGACATTCGGCCGACCTACTTCATTCCGGTGAGTGGCCGGGAGGGGGAGAACGTCGCCCGGGCGGGGGCACACATGCCCTGGTACGAGGGCTCGACGGTACTCCAGGCGCTCGATGAATTCGCCGCGCCTCAGCCGCCGGTGGACGGCCCATTCCGGATGGCGGTGCAGGGGGTGTACAAGTTCACCCAACACGGGGACGACCGGCGGATCGTTGCCGGGACCGTGCAAAGCGGCACCCTGCATGTCGGCGACGAGGTGGTATTCTACCCCTCCGGCAAGAAGAGCCACATTCGGTCGATCGAGGCATTCCACCGGCCCGAGCAGCACGAGGCCAGGGCCGGGCAGGCGACGGGCTTCACCCTCTCGGAGCAGATCTTCGTTTCCCGGGGCGAAATCGTGGCGCGGGCGTCCGAGGCACACCCGCAAGTGACCAGTCTCATCCGGGCCAATCTGTTTTGGCTGGGGAAGGAGCCCCTGGTCAAGAATAGGGACTACACTCTGAAGCTAGGCACGACTCGCGTGCCGATGCGCCTGGAGCAGGTCCATCGCGTTATCGACGCCTCGGACCTGAGTGCCTTAGCAGACACGGACCGGATCAACCGACACGACGTCGCGGATTGTACGCTCAAGCTGAAGCGCGATATCGCCTTCGATCTGGCAGAGGATATAGCAGCCACGAGCCGGTTTGTCGTCGTGGACGGATACGAAATCCGTGGCGGCGGAATCATCCGCGAGGCGCTCGAGGACCAGCAGGCCTGGGTGCGTGAGAAGGTTCTCCTGCGGAACTACAAGTGGGAACCGAGCATCATCGCGCCGGAGCATCGTGCGGAAAAATACAATCAACGCTCGACACTCATGCTCATTACTGGGGCCCAGGAGGCCGATCGGAAGACGGTCGCCAAGGGTCTCGAGTCACGTCTCTTCGATGATGGCCGGGTCGTGTACTTCCTGGGCATCGCGAATGTGCTGTACGGTGTAGACGCCGACATCGAGCGGACCATTGAAAACCGGCAGGAGCATCTCCGGCGACTGGGCGAGATTGCCAACCTGATGCTGGATGCGGGAGTGATCCTCGTGGTCACCGCCGCCGAGCTCACCCAGCAGGAACTGCAGCTGATCCGGACCTCCGTCGGCTCTGACCGTATCGAGACGGTGTGGGTCGGCGAGAACGTGACGACGGACCTGGCCTACGACATTCTCCTGTCCGAGCATGAAACGGTGGACGAGCAGGTATTCCGCCTCAAGAGCCACCTGCAGGAGGCGGGTATCATCTACCGGCCATGGTGAGCCCAATGGGGACTGGAGCGATGATCGGGATATCCCAGGAGAGCCTTCAGAGGCTCGATGGCATCGCCCGCGAAGCGGGCGCCGCGATCTTGCGACACTACCATGCCGAGACCGTGGCCGAGGAGAAGTCCGACCGCTCCCCGGTGACCGTGGCGGACCGAGCGGCACATCGGATCATTCAGGCTGCCCTTACCGCGTGGGACCCCGCAGTCCCGGTCGTGTCTGAAGAGGGGACAATCCCGGGGTATGCCGAGCGGCAAACTTGGGAGCGCTTCTGGCTGGTCGATCCGCTCGATGGGACCAAGGAGTTCTTGAAGCGTAATGGCGAGTTCACCGTGAATATCGCCCTGATTGCGGATGGGATTCCCGTCTTGGGAGTTGTGTTCGCTCCGGCCCAGGACCTCATGTACTCGGCGGGTCGGGGGCTTGGGGCGTGGAAGCAGAGCGGTCAGGCGGCCGCCAGCCGAATCCAATCCCAACCGCCTGCGCGTGGGATGCCGCTCATCGTGGTAGAGAGCCGGTCGCATCCATCCGAAGCGCTCGAAGCCTATCTGCGGACGATCGTCGTGGGACGTCGCGTGCAGGCGGGGAGCTCGCTCAAATTCTGTTGGGTGGCCGAGGGCAAGGCCGACGTGTATCCGAGACTGGGACCGACCATGGAATGGGACGTGGCCGCGGGGGACTGTGTCTTCCGCAATTCGGCTCCCTCGGGCGAGCGCCTGTCGCCGTTGCGATACAATAGGCCCGACCTCCGAAACCCGTCGTTCGTCATTGGGATCGACTGAGGCCATGGCACCTCCCCGCCGCCCGCCGGATTCGGCACCCATCTCATGACGGGACCATACCGTGAATCGCACGCCCGTGCGATCGTCAAGACCATCTCGTGGCGGATTCTCGCCACATTCACCACGACGCTTCTGGTCTGGCTGTTCACGCACGAGATCGGTTTGGCTGCCACCGTTGGAGGGCTGGAAGCGATTTCGAAGATGGTGCTGTACTATGCCCACGAGCGTGGCTGGGATCACATCCAATTTGGCCGGCGTGAAATCGAGCCGGCTGTGGTGTGGTTCACCGGCCTCTCAGGCTCGGGCAAGAGCACCATCGCTGAGGAGGTATTTGCGCAACTGAAGCGCCGCGGTTACAAGACGGAGCGCCTGGATGGCGACACGATCCGCAGCATCTTTCCTCAGACCGGGTTCACCCGCGAGGAACGCGATGCCCACATCCGCCGGGTGGGGTATCTCGCGAGCAAGCTGGAAGAGAACGGGGTGTTCGTCGTGGCGTCGCTGGTGTCACCGTATCAGGATTCTCGGGCCTTCGTTCGAAGCCTTTGCCGGAATTTCATCGAGGTGTATATCTCCACGCCGCTCGAGGAATGCGAACGGCGTGACGTCAAGGGATTGTACGCGCGCGCGCGCCGGGGCCAGATCGAGAACTTCACCGGCATCGACGATCCGTACGAGACGCCGACGGACGCGGAGCTCGTTATCGACACGACCAATGTCGACGTGAACACAGCCGCCGCGAAGGTGTTGTCACATATGCAGTTACGCGCCTAGGGGAGTCGCATGGACCATCTGGATCAGCTGGAACACACGAGCGTTCAAATCCTTCGCGAGGCGTACGCCAACTTCAAACACCTGGGCATGCTGTGGTCGATCGGCAAGGACAGCACGGTGCTCTTGTGGCTGAGCCGGAAGGCCTTCTTTGGGCACGTGCCATTTCCACTCATTCATATCGATACGTCATTCAAGATTCCGGAAATGATCGAGTACCGGGACCGGCTCGTGGCGGAGTGGCACCTCAACTTGATCTACGGGCAAAACCAGGTCGCGCTCGCCGAGAAGCGCACGTTCCCGGATGGCGCCGTCGATCGGCTCACCTGCTGCGGGCTACTCAAGACCGAAGCGCTCAAGAACACCTTGAGCGGGGCATGGCCCCGGTATCGCTTCAACCACCTGACGAAGACCTACGAGCTGGACAGCAATTCCGAGCCCTTCACAGGCGTCATTGTCGGTGCGCGAGCGGATGAAGAGGGAAGCCGGTCGAAGGAGCGCTATTTCTCAGCCCGGACCGACCAGAACGAATGGGAGGTTGCCGACCAGCCGCCGGAGTTTTGGAATCAGTACAAGACCGAGTTTGCCCCGGGTACCCATGTGCGTGTCCACCCCCTGTTGGATTGGACGGAGCTCAACATCTGGGAGTACATCGAACGAGAGCAGATTCCGACCGTGTCGTTGTACTACGATCAGGGCGACGGCAAGCGGTATCGCTCCCTCGGATGCTGGCCGTGTACCCATCCGGTGGACTCCTCGGCGTCGGATGTCGCAGAGATCATTGTCGAGCTCCGAACGGGCAAATTCGCCAACATCGCCGAGCGATCCGGCCGAGCGCAGGACAAGGATGACGGTGGTGGATTGGAATCACTCCGCCGCGATGGGTACATGTAACCCCGCCGCACGGTTGAGTTCCAGCGGAGCCCTAAGGAGCGTAAGTAGGATTCACCAGGCCCGGCCACACCCGCTCAACCGGCTTGCACTGCCCGTCTCACTCATGCCCCAGACTCGCGACAGCTCTGCAGCGCGTTGTGATGTGCCAACACACCGGTGGGCCTTCATGCTTCGACCCTAAATAGAGGACAACTAGTGAGTGGCTCGCGGCGCATGTCTGGCTGAACGTGTGCCGAGTGTGAGGAAGCCTGGTCCCTGTTCCATATAGGTCGCGATAATCAAGGAGCAGGTGCGGTGGGCAGAGCGGTGGAGTCTGCGTGGGGCTGCAGCTCATAGATCGTGATGTCGCCGAAGCTCTGGGTTCTTCTGTACTTCCGGCGCAGGAAAGAGGCAAAAGCCGGAAAATCGGTCACCGAATAGTTTTCACCGAGGATCATCTCGCTGAGCTGCCCCACTACGATGACCGCCGGGGGCGAAGCATTCAGGTCGTCCATGAATTCCGTCCGATAGGCCTCACGAAGTTTCGTTCCCTCGCCCATGAACAGCGGCATGCTGTATCCGAAGCGAGTCGGGGACCGTCGACCGCTCTGATAGAGAATCGACGCGTTCCAACCGAGCATTGCCACCGACGCGCTGTCCGCGCTATGACCCCGCAAGTACTGGGCTGCCCGCAGGTCGTCACCAGGGATTCCGAAGTGCGCGTAATAGGCCTCCTTCGTGGTCGAGCCTGTCACATACCTGAAGAACTCGAAGACCTCCAGCATTGGGTGCGTGGTAACGTGAAAGCACATGACGGCCGCAACAATGACCGTAAAGGACAACCTGGAGGAGCCGGCAAACTCCACTTTGGCTACCTGCCATATACCGGATGCAATCAACACGGCCATGGGAGGGGATACGATCAGCCAGTGATAGGTGTAGAACCGCCCTTGCGCAACGACGGCAGCGATACCGATTGCGAGCCAGATCAGGGTCAGGGTCGCCACGCGGATCGTCGTCGTCCTGAGAGTCCACCACCCGAAGACAGCCAACGGAAGTGCAACGGCAATCAGCGTTGCCGCTTGCCCAAAGAGGACCAGACCCTTCAGGCGGCCGGAGGGATCGAGCACGCCGTGCAATGAGTACGCCGACGCGGGATAGGTGTACAGGGCCTCGATTGCTTGTGGTAGCGCGTCATGGACCGAAAACCATATCAAGGCGACCAGTGGCAGGAAGAGGGTACCGACCACGGCGGTGGCCGCGTTCCGAAGCGCGTCGTGCCGCCGGCCCTCTCGGAAGTCGAGGAATGCTAGGGAGAGCGGGAGAAGGAGAAACGCAGCATATGGTAGCTTGACGAGAGCGCTGGCCCCGATGGCCAGTCCAGCCGCGCCCCACTGATGCCAGGGGCGCGAGTCGCCCCTAAGAACCAACGGGAACAAGCCAATTGCGAGGAACATGCCTGCCCAGCCGTCCGGCTGAGCTGTTTGCCAGTAGGCACCCGCCGCGTACCACAACGCGTACAGAACGACCGTCCATCGTGCCACGGCGTTCGCGGTGAGCACGCGGACGAGACGGAAGATCGCCGTGCAGCACACGGCGAGCAACAGGATATCCAGAATCCTGATACCCCACATGTTCCTGCCAAAGATGGTCTGCGCGAGAGCGAACGCGTAATGGGTGAGGGGGCCCTTGATGTCCCATGCGTCCCGGTATGGAAGCCCTCCCTGGGTGATCACATCTCCTACCCATGCGAAGAGGCCTTGGTCCCAGCCGAACGGCCAGCTCAGCATCGAGATGAGAACGAGCACCAGCAGGAAAGCGAGGAAGCGAAAGGCCCAGCGCGCGAAACGCGGTGCTGGGGGGTCGGCGGTGGTGTGGGTACGTGGATCGTGTCTGTCCGAGGGAGTCATCAGCTTAGATCCAGGAAGGACAGTGGAATGTACAGGTGATGCCGGATCCACGTGCACTTTCGTAGGAAGTTATCCATGAATGCTGTCGCCAGTTCTTCGATTGACCAACCCCGGCCGCTACGGTTGAATTGCACTGTCTGGCGGCACCGTGCCCGGAACAAAGGGGCCGGCCAGGATGCCGACCTGCGTATCGCCATCACGGATGGGACCGATGACCCAGACAGGCCGATCGCTGAAATGGGCGACCACCGCCTGACGGTGAGCTGGTCCGGCGTCGAAGGCGTAAATCGTCGCCGAATCTCCCAACGTGCGCGGGTTCAAGTTGAAGGCGCTCTGATAGATCGCCCGGTCTTGGGCATGCACAAAGACCAAGGCATGCTCGAATCGATGCTGCCGCGCGAGAAGCCGGATGGCTCCGCCCACGTCACGATAGCGATAGTATTTGGTCGCACTGCGCCAGGGTAAGACAGTGAATACGGCGCAGAGGCTCGCTGCGGCCACGAACACGCCGGTGCGATACATGCGAAGCGGATGGTCGCGCCCGACCCGGAGGCCCACCGCTCCGGCCCCGCGAACGGTCAGCACCACCAGCGGAATGAGTGCCTGGTACCAGTAGCGTGGGCCGAGGTCGGGGCCACCGCTGAACCAATAGGCGCTGTGGCCCACGACCACCACAGTCACCAGGAGGATCATCAGCCAATCGGCGCGGCGTGGCTTTAACAGCGGAAGGGCCAGCACCGCTAGTAGGAGCGACCCGCAGGCCCACCCGAAGAGGTCGACATTGGCCATGAAGAGATTCTTGTTGGCGTTCAACACGACGTCCGCGACGCCGTGGCCGGGAAGCGGGTCGATGTTGGTCCAGGCGGGGATTCCGATGTGCGGACCGAATCCCAGGCGGTCGACTCCCGGCCCCCAGGTGCGGTCGGTCCACATCATGTGGGGGGCATACGAAGCGCTTCCGGTGAGCGCGGCGTTATAGACGAATACCGTGGCCGCCACGCCCGCCGCAGCGGCGGCGTAGACGATCAGGGATCGGGCCCGGACGCGAGACCCGCTCAAACCGACCATCCAGAGCAATCCGACGCTCCCCACCAACATGGCCTCGATCGGGCGTGTCAGGAACAAGGCGCCGATCGATACGCCTGCCACCAGCGCCCATCGAGCGGTGAGCCGGCGTCGCTCGAGTTCGACCGCGACCAAGGCCACGAGGCCGAAAGCCAGGGCCACGGCATGCCCCATGAAGGACGAAGATGTGAAGATAAACCAGGGAGAGACTCCCAAGAGGCATGCCGAGAGGTTGGCGGTGCTTCGGTCATATAAAAGGCTGATCATCCGGTGGGCGACGAGGACGGTAATACCGGCAATCAGTGGGTTCACCAGCCACGGGTGACCCACCAGTGCCCCCAGAGCCAGCACGGCCGGCCATCCAGGGAATCCGTACCCAAACCATCGTGGTCCGTCGACAATCGTTTCCGCGACGTGGAACGAGGCCGAGTCGGGCGGAGCCGGGAGGTAGAGTTGCCCGGTGGATAGGTACTTGGCCTGGAACAGGTACGAAATGCTGTCGTCGATGTGAGGAACGCCCTCCATCACGAACCAGCTCACCAAAGCGGCAACCACCACGACCCCTGCCGCCACGAGCCAGGGGAGTGATCTATCCCAGGGCCGTTGCTCCTCCCGAGATGAGTCCAGCGTCACATGGTGGCCCAGCCGCTGGACAGCGCGCGCCAGGGGTTCCGACGGAGCCGCCTGAGCAACCAGGAGGAGGTTGAGTAATCCGATGAGCATGACCCATGCTGCGAAGGCAAATTCTCCGACCGCTCGAGCAAGGCTCTGGGTAGGGACAACGATGGCAAACGCGAGGACCCCGAGGACCCCGAGAGTGAGGAGCAGTCCACGGGGCCCGCTCTCGAGCAACGACCGAGCCACGCTCCGGGCGTGCGTGCTGGCGGCGGGCCACGCCCTGGCCGCCAAGACAATGCACACGATCGCTTGGATGGCGAGGATGCTCAGCACGAGCGTCGGGGCCTCGAGCAGACGGCCCCAGGGGAGGTAATGTTGGTAGACGGCGTACCGGGGTGCTTCGATCAGCTGGAGTGCGCTGGCCTGGCCTGCGACGGCGAGACCCAAGAGCGCCGTCATCCTACGCCACGGACTCTTCCACGCCAGGGCGAGGGCCATGAGCGCCGCGCCGCTCACAGCAATCGGGAGGACGGTGGGATCATAGTCTAGAGTAGACGGCAGAGAGTCCCATCGGGTAGCCGCCGCCCATAGGGCCATGATCCCCAGGACGGCTAGCCCTCCCCGGAATAGCACTGAAAGCCCCGTTTGCCGAGGTGCCATCACTCTACTCCGGTGCCTCTATGGACACCGGAAACCAGCGCGATCCTTCCGGCCAGAGGCGATCGAGCTGCGTCCGGTGGGCTACCAGAAGGGAATCCATGTGAGCCAAGTTGGTGGCTTCACCGGGGTCCGCCTCGACTTGGAACAGCTTTTCCTCGCCGTCTCCGTTTCTGATGTAGTGATACGACGACTGCACGAGGGATGTCATGTTACCTCTTGTGGACGGGTACCAATCCGGCTGATTCGGAGCAGGGCGGAGCCCCGCGAGAAGGGGCGACAGGTGCATCCTCGCATCCAGGCCGGGTTCGAGTGTTCGCACCAAGGACAATCCGGGAAAGGGCTCGGGTTGGAGGCCAAGCAAATCGAGTGCCGTTGCCGGTAGATCTCTCAAGCTGACGTACTGATTGACTACTGCGGCGGCAGCCAGGCGAGGCGGGTAGACCATGAGCAAAGGCACATGCAAGGTCGGAGCATACAGGCTATTGCCGTGACTGAACAGATCATGCTCGCCAAACAGTTCACCGTGGTCTGATGTCACGATGACGACGGTGTTCCCGAGGACGCCACGACGATCCAGTTCCTCGAACAGCCTACCGAGTTCCGCATCCATGTACGCAATCGCCGCCTCGTAGGCACGCTCCTCGGCGTGGCGCTCGACCTCGGACATCGCTCGTTTTTGCACCCGTTCCGCCATTCGCGGGCTGATCTGCAGGATCAGGCGCTCGTTCCGTTCAACGGGACCGCCAAAGGCTGTGTCGAACGGCGGGGGAGGCAGATACGGCTCGTGTGCGTCGTAG
>Ga0210334_10054588_pt1 | contig 10450 bp, 7 predicted proteins | sample S306metaT_FD_164440 | JGI IMG/M metagenome (GOLD analysis project Ga0210334, IMG submission 164440) | Metatranscriptome of estuarine sediment microbial communities from the Columbia River estuary, Oregon, United States - S.306 (Metagenome... | ecosystem: Environmental > Aquatic > Marine >... | reverse complement strand
TCTGGATCTTCCCGGGCCAGGTCTCGCGCATGAGCTCGATGGTCATCGGGGCACTCCCTCACTGGGGCCGCCACGAGCGGCCTCGATCATCTGGCGGGTGGCAAGCTCGGCCAGGACGGTCACGGCCTCGGCATCGAGGTAGCCCTCGATCGAGGCGTCGAAGACGACCGAGGCACTCGGTGCGAACTCGTCGTCGCCGGCCCAGAGCACGATGGCGATGGGCACGCGGGGCAGGGCGGCGAGGCTGACGGCGGCGTCGCCCATCGCAAGCGGCGAGGCATCCAGCTCGGCTGCTGCCGCCAGCAGGGCATCGGGGTGCATCCCGAAGGTCCGCAGGAGCGGGCCGACGACACGCCCGCGGAACGACCCGATGTAGCCCGCGCCACCGCTGATCTGCTCGAAGGCGACCCAATTGCCCTGGAGGGGGCCGCCGCCGGCCTCGATCAGGTAGAGCAGGAGGAGGATCGCCAAGTGCTCGTCGACCGGCTCGCCGGTCGACGTCCGCACATCTCCCTCGGGGAAGTCGATCCGGTAGTCCCGGCCCAGGCAGCGAAGCGAGAGGCGGTCGTCGGCCACCCGTTCGGCGCCGCTCCGTTCCGCGACCACGTCGGGGCTGTGACGGGCAAGCTCGGCCTGCAGGCGCTCCAGTGCCACGGCGTAGGTCGTCATCGTCGGGCCCCCGCGAACTCCCGTTCCAGCAGATCCTCCACCGCCCGCACGGCCGGCGAGTCATCGGGCAGATCGATGACCGTGCGGCCGGCGAGCTCCATCTCCACGATCTGCGGGTCGTGGGGGACGAAGCCGGCCAGCGCCAGGCCGTCGCTCGTGAGGACCTCCGCGACCGGGTCGGCCAGCTCCTCGGCCTCGTTGACCGCGACCGCGATCCGCCGGACGGGCAGGGCCAGCTCGCCGACCAGGCCGGCGATCCGGCGGGCCGCCCGGGCACCGGTCAGCGTCGCGTCGCTCACGACCAGGAGCAGGTCGACGTCGCGGGTCGTCCGCCGGCTGAGGTGCTCCATGCCCGCCTCGTTGTCGACGACGACGCTGGGGTAGCTGCCGATGATCTTGTCGAGGTAGTTGCGCAGCATCTGGTTGGCGGCGCAGTAGCAGGCCGCGCCCTCCGGCCGCCCCATGACGATGAGGTCCACGCCGCGACCTTCGGCCAGGCAGTCCTCGAGGCGGTACTCGAGGTAGATCGGCTTGGGCAGGCTGCCGGGCACATCGCGCAGGCCGTGGGTCTCGTCGAGGACGTCGGACACCGTCCGCTCGGCCGACAGGCCGATCGTGACGTCGAGGCAGGTGTTGGGATCGGCGTCGACCGCCAGCACCGGCCCTCGTCCTTCGCGGCCCAGCGCTCGCACGATCAGGCCGGCCATCGTCGTCTTGCCGGTTCCCCCCTTGCCCGCCACTGCGATCACGTAGGCCAAGGCATCCTCCTCAGGTGACTCCGAGCGCAGCCGCCGCGCGCGGGAAGCGCTCGCTGTCGGTGTGGGGCAGGAACAGCGCGGCGACGTACTCGTCCATGAAGCTGCTGTCGGCGCTCAGGTCCCGGTAGGTCATCCGGTCGGCCAGCTCGGCTGCCCGCAGCCAGGCGTCGTGGGCGAGGAGGGCCATCCGCGCCCCGGTCACCGACCCGTTGCCGATGAAGGTGACCCGCTCGACGGGCACATCGGGCAGGAGGCCGATGAGGATGGCCTTCTCGACGTCCAGGGAGGTGCCGAAGCCGCCCGCCACGTAGACCCGCTCGATGTCGGTCATGTCGATGCCCAGCCGGCGGGCGAGGACCGCCGCCCCTGCGTAGACGGCGGCCTTGGAGCGCAGCAGCGTCTCGATGTCGGCGGCCGTCAGGGTGATCGCCCGGCCGGTCGCCGTCGCCTCGGGCGGCGCGACGAGCAGCTCGAGGCCGCCCTCGCCCTCGAAGACCCCGGCGGCGCCGGTCCGCAGGTGGCCGGCGCGGTCCAGCGTGCCGCCGCGCAGCAGCTCGGCCAGCAGGTCGACGAGGCCGGTTCCGCAGACGCCCCGCGGCGGGGCGTCGCCGATGGTGACGAAAGTCAGGTTCCCCTCGTCGCCGAGACCGACTCGGGAGATGGCTCCCTTGGCCGCTCGCATCCCGCACGATGTCCCGCCGCCCTCGAAGGCCGGACCCGCCGAGCAGGCGCAGCAGACCAGGAAGTCACGGTTGCCGATGACCGTCTCGCCGTTCGTGCCGGCGTCGATGAGCATCGCCAGCTCCGGCCGGCGGTCCATGCCGGTGGCCAGGACGTCGGCCGTGATATCGCCGCCGACGTAGCTCCCGACGCCGGGCATGCAGGCCACGATCGCCCGGCCGTGGATGCGCAGGCCGACCTCAGAGGCGTGGTAGACGGGGGGCGCGGTCGCCACCGGGACGTACGGCTCGCGGCGGATCTCGGCGGGCGGCAGGCCCAGGAAGAGGTGAACCATCGTCGTATTGCCGGCCACCACGGCGGCCACGATCTCGTGGCGGTCCACGTGATGGGCGAGAGCGAGGCTGCCGACCAGCACGTTGACCTCGTTGACGACCGTCGAGCGAAGCTCGTCGAGGCCGCCCGGTTCACCGGCGTGGATGATCCGCGAGATCACGTCGTCGCCGAAGGCGACCTGGCCGTTGAGGGCGGCGGCAACGCCGGCCGTCGCGCCGTTGCGCAGGTCGACCAGGTGCACCACGACCGTCGTCGTTCCCAGGTCGATGGCCAGCCCAAAGACCGGCCGGCCCTGCCGCCCGGCCACCACCTCGAGCAGCTCGTGGCCGCCGTTGCGCCGGGCCAGGACCGCCGTGACGAGCCGGTCCGAGAGCCGGATCCGCTCGGGCAGCTGGCGCAGGACCGGCAGCGGCACGAGCAGGTCGTGGACGCCGTGGCCTCGTCGCAGCTCGCGGCGCAGGAGCCCGAGGTCGCTCGCGGCGTCGTCGATCGTCGGTCGCGGAAGTGCCAGCGGCACGGACATGGCCAGCGGGTCGAGCGGGTAGCGGTCCGCTTCGGGCGAGAGGCCGACCGGCAGCTCCTCGGCGGTCGCCAGGATACCGGTCGCCCGATCGGCCCCGGTCAGGATCTCCAGGCCCTCGATGCGCGACGACGCCGGCACGTCGACGCTGACGTCGCCGGCGACCGCCGTCCGGCAGGCGAGGACGCGCCCGTCGACCGCGGCGGCGGCGCCCTCGAGCTCCTCGGTCGGCCCGCTCGTGACGGTGACCGAGCAGCGCCCGCAGATCCCACGCCCCCCGCACGATCCGTCGAGCAGCAGGCCGGCCTCGAACGCCGCATCGAGCAGCGTGGCACCCCGCTCGACGACGGCGCTGGCCGCATCGGGCAGGAAGGTCACGCGCGCCGTCGGCACGGACCGGCCCCTCAGCCGGAGGTGGCGGGCTCGGGCTGGCGCCAGCGGGTTCGCATGAACACCGACATGCCAGCCGATTCGCGCGGTCCGACGAGGACCTCCCAGCCGCTCAGCTCCTCCAGCTTGCCGCTCAGGGAGGCGACCCCGCCGGGGATGACGCAGCGGCGATGGTCGACCCGCTCTGCGGCGCCGGAATCGGCGAGGGCTTTGGCGATCGTCTCGGCGCTGAACTTGTCGGCCGCCCAGGCGGTCATGACCGATTGGCCCTCGGTGTCCACGACGACGACCCAGCAGGGGACATGGCTGGCCTCGGTGTCGGCCTCCACGGTGAAGTAGGTGAGCGAGAAGTTGGTCGTCACCAGCACCGGTGACGAGGCGTCGGGGGAGCCGATGGTGGTCAGGCCGGCGTCGACCTGGATCGGCTTCTGCGGGTCGGTGTAGATGTTCTGGCGGGCGGTCACGATGGCCAGGGCCTGCCACGGCTCGAGCTCGTCGACCATCACCACCGCCGCGTACTTGCAGATGTACGCGGTCGCCTCGGTCACCTGGTCGAGGGGGTCGGTCGCGGTGACGACGGCCAGCGCCGGGTAGCCCAGCGGGCGGGCCTGGCGTCGGAGGGCCAGCCGTCGGATCTGGGTCAGGTCCTGGAGGGTGGCCGCCAGCCCTCGGGCCCCGCTGTCGATGACCAGGTCGGTCAGGCCGAGCCCGGCGATCTTCGTCGTGAGCTCGGCAAGCTCGGCCATGCTGCTGCCCCTGACCACCAGCGGGCAGCCGTTCGCCTTGGCCAGCGCGGCCATCGCCTCCCAGTTGTCGGCACTGGCCGCGTCCAAGAGCGGTCGATGGCCGGCCAGGCCGGGCAGGGCCGCCTCGATGACCGCTGGCGATTGGCTGCTCAGGACCAGGCCGAGTCCCATCTCGTCGGCCAGCCTGGCCGCCGCCGCGAAACGGGCGGCATCGCCGTCGGCATCCTCGATGGCGACGAGCTCGACCCGCACGTATTGACCGACGCGGTCGAAGACCAGGGCCTTGACGCGCTCGAAGGCCGTCCGCAGCTCGTCCTCGGTCTTGTCGGTCCGGACGCGGACCGCCACGGCGGTGGGGTGGTAGAAGGTCTCCTCGTGGCGGAAGAGGACCGTCTCCTTGCCCATCACGACGCACTGCTCCTCCGGGCCGACGGAGACCAGGCGGATCGGCGGCGCGGCGGCCCCGGCCAGGGCCGCCTTGGCGTCATCGGTCGCGTAGGGGCAGTCGTCGATGGCCGCCTTCTTGGTGGCCAGCTGCATCGCGAAGGCCAGGCAGGTCGGCACCCCGCACTCTCCGCAGTTGGTCTTGGGCAGGACCTTGTAGATGTCCAGGGCGGTCAGGGGCATTTGGTTCGACCTCTCGGCGACGGCTGGTCGGGTCAGAGGATGGAGGGCATCGTCAGGCTGGGGTGCCCGACACGCTCGAGGAAGGCCACCAACTCCTCGGCGGTGGTGGCGACGGTCTCGTCGGCGATCTTGTCCACGAAGCTTTCGTCGCCGATCTCGACCGAGCGGGCAGCCAGCCGGTCATGCAGCGCATCCTTGAGCTCCTTTGGCATCCAGACCAGGCGCTGCAGCCCGCCGTCGGCGGGGATGAACTTGCGGCTGGACAGGTAGAGGCGTCCGACTCCCAGGAACCCGGGGGTCTGGATCCCGCCGCCGACCAGGCCGGCCAGGGTGCTGAAGCTCATGCCCAGCGGCGTCATCCCGGCGTACTCGCGATTGACGACGACGACGCCGTTGGCCTCCGGGGCAACCCCCATGATGCACTCGAAGCAGCCGCACGAGGTCATCGGCGCGGTCATCATCGAGTACAGGCTGACCTGGTCGACCGTCTTGTTGGATTTGGCGGCGACGAACTCGTTGATGCCCATGAAAAGGCCCAGCGTGGGATCCAGGCAGGCGCCCTTCTCGATCGGCTGGTTGGGACCGCTGGGATTGATCTCATGGCTGACCTTGCCGTCGAGCCAGTTGTAGGCGCCGCACAGGCCGAGCCGCTCGGGCGAGATGACGCAGACGTGATTGGGCGCGTAGGACTGGCAGAGCGTGCATGAGTAGAAGATGTCGACCGTCTCGTCGGTCATTCCGGCGACCCGTGCGTCGCGCTCGTCCCAGACCCCCTTCGCCTCCTCGATGATCCGCTCGATTTCGGCCGCTTCGGAGTAGATCGTGACGGACACCTTGTCGACGATGGCCGGGAATTCCTCCAGGTACTTGGCGTGGAGGATCACCCCGAAGTCGCGCAGCCGGAAGCCGGCGTCGTAGGTCTCCTTCGACATGCGGATCCAGGGCAGGTCGCGCTGGCCGATGTGCATGACGCCCATCGCGCCGTTGACGAAGCGGTGGACCTGGCGCTCGAGGATCGGCTCGAAGTCCTTCTGCAGCTTGCGCCCGGCGACCTCGATGAGGATGCCGAGGGGCATCGACCCGCCCGGCTCGACCGTGTCCAGGTCGGGCCCGATGACCTCGATGTGGCCGTCCTCGATCTCGTTGAGCTCCCGGGAGCGGAGGTACTCGAAGGCGGGCGTGAGGCTGCGCCCGAACTCGACGTAGAGCTGCTCCTTGCGGACGCGCTCGCCCTCGAAGGCGGCGCTGTAGGAGACGGGGATCGGGATCTTGGTGATCTTGAGCTTGAGCCCGCGGACCTCGATGGCCTTGTTGACCAGGCGGTCGCCGGGGATGTTGCTGACGACGTGCTCGTAGGTGCAGATGCCGCTGGGCAGGATCTGCGGGATATCGGTGTCGGAGATGACCGGGAAGCCGAAGTTGATCGCCCCGGCGGCGGTCGCGTACTTGCGGTCGTCGACCTCGCCGAGGGCGAGCACGAAGGCGAAGACGCGGTCCTTGTTGTAGAGCAGGATGCGGCGAGCCTTGGCCAGGTCGCCCGGGACGAGGCCGCCGAAGGTCATCGCCGCCCGGGCCGCGAAGTTGAGGGCGTGGACGGTGGCGCTCGTCTCCTTGCCGTAGGGCACCAGGTAGGTGTCCCAGCTCATGTCGATGCCTTCCTCGGCCAGCTGCTCGGCCATGCTCCGGCCATCGGTCGAACTGGACAGGAAGACGAGGATGTTGCGCTCCTGGAGCTCGCGGGCGAGCCGGACCGCCTCCTCGTTGGTCGGCAGCGCGCCGACACAGGCCGCGAACCCGGGCATCCGGCCATCGACGAGCTTGATGCCCTGGGTGCGCAGGATCGCGTCGTCGGTGAAGCCCAGGTAGATGCCGTTCGCCTGCGTACCTTCCGCGTAACGGAGGGCCTCGATGATCTCCTCGGCGATGAGGGTGGCGATCCCCGCGTCGAGGGTGTCGCCCAGGTACGGTAGCCAGGTCTCGCCGGTGGGGACGGGGCCGAGCAGACCGCGGGCGATCTGCAGCGGTACCTGGGCCTCCTCGACGGTCTTCACCTCGAGGCCGGTGAGCGCCAGGGTCAGCGGCAGGAAGAAGGCCGTGTTGGGGAACTCCAGGCGCGTCGCTCCACCGGACGACTCGAGGGTGGCCGTGAGCTTGGCTTCGGCCTCGGACACGTATTCGTGCGCCCCGCGGATGGCGGCGCTGGCGATGATCCGGGACATGTCTCGTGCCTCCGGTCAGGCGGTGGTGACTGGCTCGAGAGCGGGAGCGGCGTCCGCCGCCCCCGGCTCGTAGAGCATGGGTCGAAGCTTCAGCGCCTCCCGCTTGCGGTCGAGGTGCGCGGTCATGAGGTCCGCTGCTGCGACGGGATCGGGTTCGAAGGCGAACCGGCCCCCGGTCATGCTCTCCAGGTCCTCGGTGACGAAACGGGTGACCGCCTCGCTGCCGAGGATGTTGAGCGGGGAACCGAGGACGGTGAGCAGGCCCGAGGCCACAGCGTAGAAGCCGATGGCGATGGCCTTCTCCGACCACCAGCCGGGAGCGGCGGCGACGACGGGCAGCTCGCTGAAGTCGCGGCCCACGCCGCCCTCGTTGACCATCTCGATGCAGATCGTCAGGAGGCGGCTGTTGTCGACGCACGAGCCGACGTGGAGGACCGGCGGGATGCCGACGGCCTCGCAGATCTCCCGGAGACCGGGGCCGGCATGCTCGAGCGCAGCCTCCGGACGGAGCAGGCCCGCCTTGCCACAGGCGATGGCCGAGCAGCCCGTCTGGGCCACCAGGATGTCCCGGCCGATCAGCTCGAGGACGAGGTCGAGATGGCCCTCGTCCTGGATGCGCTTGGGCGTGTCGCAGCCGACCACGGCCGCCACGCCCCGGATCCGGCCGGCCATGATCCCGTCGTTGAGCGGCCGGTAGCCGCCCCGGTAGGTGCCGCCGAGCATCCGGGTGATCGACTCGGTGGTGAAGCCGGCCACGACGTCCATCTTGTGGTCTGGGATGCAGACCCGACCGCGGTCGCGACGGGCGTAGTTGGCGACCGCTCGACCGACGATCTCGCGGGCGCTGTCCTGCGCAGTCTCGGCCGTGAACGGGACATGGACGGTACCGGGGAAGTGGGCCTGCTCCGAGGTGGCGATGACCTCGGTGTGGAAGCAGCCGGCCGCCTGCGCGACGCCGGGCATGATGCACTGGACGTCGATCAGGAGGGCCTCCACGGCCCCGCTCACGATGGCCAGCTCCTGCTGCAGGAAGTTGCCGGCGATGGGCACGCCGCGACGCATCAGCACCTCGTTGGCGGTGCAGCAGATCCCAGCCACATTGATGTCGGCGGCGCCCTGGGCCCGAGCCTCCTCGAGCATCGCCGGGTCCGTGGCGGCGTCGACGATGGCTTCCGCCAGGGCTGGCTCGTGACCGTGGACCAGGATGTTCACCGCGTCCTCGCGAAGGACGCCGAGGTTCACCTTGGCCCGGATCGGCCGGGGCGTGCCGAAGAGGACGTCCTGGAGGTCGGTGGCGATCATCGAGCCGCCCCAGCCGTCGGCCAGGGCGCTGCGCATGCCGCCCAGGACCAGGCTCTTGTAGTCGGCGTCGACGCCCATGTTGGTGCGGTGCATGACGTCGACGATCTCGCGGTCGATGCCGCGCGGGGATATCCCCAGCCGATTCCAGTCGTCCTGCTGCTTCTCGGGCGCCCGGCCGACGAAGGCGAGCCCGTCCTCCTGCTGGCCGAACTGCTCGAGACAGCGGCGGGCGACCTCTTCGGCGACCTTCTCGACGGGCTTGCCGTCGCGCTCGACGCCGAGCTCGTCGGCCAGGGCCATGAGCTTGGGCTCGTCGGCGATGCGGTAGCCGGGTGCCTCGCCACGGGCGGCCTGGAGAAGCAGGTTGGCCACCGAACGGCCGTGATCGGAGTGGGCGGCCGAGCCGGCGGCCATGTCGCGAGCCAGGCGCCGAGCGGCGACGGTGTCGATCGTCGCGCCACAGACCCCGACCTGCGGGCGCTTGCTGCCCGGCAGCCCCAGGTTACAGGGCCCGAGGTGGCAGACCGTGCAGCAGATGCCGAGCTCGCCCACCTTGCATTGGGTGCCCAGCGCCGCGTAGCGGTCCCAGATCGTGTCGACCCCCTCGGTCTTGGCCCGTGCGCGAAGCGCAACGCTGGCCGGGTCCGTGCGGGAACGCGGGGGCTCGAGCTCGTTCACGATCGCACCTCTTCTCGTGCTCCGGCGGCCAGCTGGTCGACGAGTTCGGCGACCGCCGGTCCGACCGCTCCGTTCAGTCCGATGAGTGGTTGGGCGGCCCGCTCGGCTTCGAGGACCGCCTGGCTGAATGGGATCGCGCCGATCAACTCGATCTCGGGCAGGCGCTCCCTGATGAAGGCGAGGTCGGACGGGCCGACGATCCGGTTGGCGACCAGCGCCACCCGTCGCAGGCCGATGTCGGCTGCGAGACGCTTGATGCGGTGCGCCGTCTCGACGCCCGCGCTGGTGGGATCCACGACGATGAGCAGCGCATCGGCGGCCTGGGCCGTCCGCCGGCCTAGGTGCTCGAGCCCCGCTTCGAGATCGATGACCACCGCCTCTTCGAGACCCAGCACGACATGCTCGAGCAGGCGGCGAAGCAGGATGCCCTGGGGGCAGGCACAGCCGGCGCCACCGCGGCTGACCCCGCCGGCCACGATCAGCTGGAGGCCGTCCTGGGCGATGGCGATCCGGTCGACGAGGTCGTCGACCCGCGGGTTGAGGCGGATCACTCCGGCGCCTCCGACGCGCTCCTCGATCTCGTCGGCCATGTCGACCAGGGGCGTGACCGGGGCTGCCGGGAAACCGAGCCCGGCGGCGAGCATCGGATTGGGGTCGGCGTCGATGGCGGTCACCCGGAAGCCGCGCCGCACCAACTCGCCCGCGACGAGTGCGGCGACCGTGGTCTTCCCGGCACCACCCTTGCCGGAGATGGCGATCTTCATGGCCATGTGGCGATCCGTCTTCGGGCAGCCCCAGGACGCGTTTGGACCTGGGCCCGCAGACACACCTGACCACAGGCGACGGAGAGGGTGTAGGGCCGGACGACCCGCGGGGGGCGGCCGAAGGGCCTGCCCGGCACAGTCAATGGCACATCGGGCGTCCGGGCCACCTGACGCGGTCAGCCGCAGACAGAAGGACATGGCGGGATCCCGGCTCGTCGCGATGCCCGACGACGAGACGGCGCGAAACACTCCCCCGCCCTGCCCCGTCAGAACCCAAGACGCCGGGCGGTCGCTGGCAGGCTGAGGTACCGCCCGGCGTCGCCACGTCCGAGCAGCCTCGAGCGGTGACGCGGGCTGTCTCGGGCACCGGACGTCTGCTAGACTCGGCTCGCCTGTGCCCGGCAACGCGGCCGACCGAATGGTCGGCGGCCGATCGACCGTCCCCGCCCCAGGAGGCCGACGACCGTTGCAGGCACACCGAACCCGCTCCCAGGCTCGGCCGTTGGCCCAGGTCCGTCCACGCTCTTCGAGCGCCGTGCAGGCTCGTCCGATCGCGAAAGGGCGAGCCCGGCGCTCCGCGGGCTTCCGCCCCGGCGAGACGCGCCGACTTCTCGTCAGCGGCGCCTCGGCCGTGATCCCGGGACTCGGTCAGCTCGTCGACGGGCGCCGCAAGGCCGGCCTCCGGCTCCTGGCGCCGGCGCTCGTCGGCGCCGCCATCGTCGCCCTGATGGTCGCCGTCATCCCCTGGCTCGAGCTCGTGGCG
>Ga0210334_10118874_pt1 | contig 10494 bp, 7 predicted proteins | sample S306metaT_FD_164440 | JGI IMG/M metagenome (GOLD analysis project Ga0210334, IMG submission 164440) | Metatranscriptome of estuarine sediment microbial communities from the Columbia River estuary, Oregon, United States - S.306 (Metagenome... | ecosystem: Environmental > Aquatic > Marine >... | reverse complement strand
CCGCTGCCCAGGCCCGCGAGGCCGGCGACCGCGACGAGGCCCACGATGCCGAGGATGAACGCCCCGAAGACCGCCTGATAGATGGCGAGGACCTTGATGCCGCGCGGGTTCGGCCGTGCCGCGCGTTCGACCGCAGGCACGGTGTCCGGCTCGATCGCGAGCTCGCGCGTCCACGCCGCGAGCTGACGATGGAGCGCCGGCGCACCCACGATCTCTCCGGCGGGATCGGCAAGCTCGGACGGGTACATGACGAACGGTCGGGTCTGTGGCCCACCCATGCCGCCGTGGCTCCCCACGAGCTCCTCGAAGGCCGCCACTTCGTCCACGTCCGGGTAGTAGGCGGAATTGAGGAGCAGGTCGCCGACGTGGGGGAAGTCATCCAGCCGGCGGAGATGCTCGGCCGTCCGAGGTCCGAACGCCGCGAGTGGGTCGTCCCCGTCGACCCGTCCATCGGCAAGGTGATGGACGCCCCCGGTGCCCAGGGCCACCGACCCGCCCTCCTCCGTGCGAGCCATGACCAGGCCGATTCCCGGGTGCGCGACGAGCGCCGCGACGAGGCCGGGGTAGAGCACCTCGATCTCCTCGAGCGACAGCCGCTCGCCGCGCGCGTTGAAGTAGACGTTCGCAAGGTTGCCGCTGGCGCAGACGACGAGCTCCGGGAGCGATCGGGCGTCCTTGGCCTCGTTCGCGATGGTCTCCTCCGGCCCCAGGTCGACGACGCCATCATGTGTGCGGCCCCTGAACGCCCGCTCGGCGATCCGGCCCGTGACGCCGCGACGTTGCGTGAGCTCGGTGAGCAACGCGTTCGTCGGCCCGAACGATTCGGCCCGCCCCGTCGCGGCGACCATCGTCCTGTCGCCGCCCATGAGATCGCGCAGGAGATCCTCGAGCGACGTCCCGTAGCGCTGCAGGAACGTGGCTCCCTGTGTCTGCCCGTGGTCGGAGAGGACGACGATCCGGTAGCGGCGGGACGCGTCCTCCGTCGCGCGCTCGAGCGAGGCGAGGACGCGGTCGACGCCCGCGAGCGCGCGGAGCGTCTCGAGGCGCTCCGGTCCCGCATGGTGGGCAAGCTCGTCGTAGTCCACGAAGTCCGCGTACATGATCGGAACGCCCTTCGCCATCGACTCGACGAGGAACGTCACGTTGAGGTCGCGGAGGACGACGTTGCTCACCGCTCGGAGGACGGCGAAGGTGAAGCCGCGATGCACCCGCGGCTGCACGTCGAGGCGGCGCTGGCGGCGGGCCTCCATCAACTCCTTCGCGACCTCGCTGATCGTGAGCACGATCGTCCGGATGAAGGCCGCTGGATCGACGAAGTAGAGCGAGAAGGCGTCCACGTCGGCGGCGCCGGTGGGTCCCGTCATCCGGCTCATCGTGAAGAGGCTGCGGGTCGCGTCACCCGAGAAGAGGTTGCCGACGCTCGTGCCGCCGGCGTGGAGGAGGCCGTTCCCGTCCGAGTGCCGGCGCTCGATCTCGACCGCGTCGCCCGGGTGGTTCGAGACGAGGAGCCGCCCCGATTCCTTCTCGAGCCAGCGGAACGCCGGGATGTCGTCGTTGTTGCCGTGAAGGATCCCGGCCTGGCTCGCTGACGTCTGCGACGGCGGCGGGCAGTCCCACTCGGCCAGGCGATAGCGCCCGGACCGCACCCATGACGCCATCCGCGGGACGAGGCCGACGCGGATCGCGTTCCGAAGGATCGGCGCCGCGAGCCCGTCGATCTGGATCACGATCATCCCCGGGCGGCTCGGGTCGGCGGCCGGCGCCTCGCCCGCGGCGACCCGGCGGGCAAGCTCGGCGTAGAACGCCTCGTCCTCATCGACAGAGAGGACGATGTTCACGAGCGTCGTGACGACGGTCAGGGCCACGGCGAGCGCGAATGCCGGCAGGAACCCGTTGATCTCCATCCCCGGCACGAGCGGTGCGGCGAGGACCACGATGGCGGCGTTGATGACGAGGGAGACGAGCCCGACGGTCGCCACCGAGAGCGGCAGGGTCAGGAGCACGAGGACCGGCCGCACCAGGGCATTGAAGAGGGCGATGACGAGGGCCGCGATGAGCGCCGAGAGCAGGTCGTCGACCAGCACGCCGGGGATGAGGTGGCCGAGCACGAGGATGATGACCGCCTGCACAATCCACGCGAGCACGAGGTGATGTGGCGCTCGCCGGACCTGGCGGGCAGCCAGGCTGGCGGACGTCGTGACGGTCTCGCGGATCGGGCGGAGGAGGCTCATGCGCTGGGGCACCTACCGGGGCTGGGATCGCTGCTGGTCCTCACGGTCGGCCATTGTGTCGCAGCGGGCGTCCTCGGCGCGACCGGATCGCGCAACGGCGCCCCGATGCGCAGCCGCGAAGCATGGCCGCGGTTCCTGGGATGTGCCCGGTCGTTACGATGGCCCCGCTGGCCGAACGCCGGCCTGACGCAGGAGGAGGGTCCCAGGGCATGACCGCCGAGGCACCGGCGCTGCGCGAGCACGGCAACGCCTACAACATCTTCATCCTCGTCCTCACGATCTTCTCGCTCGCCCTCATGGTCGTCCTGCTCCTGCCACTCGACCAGAGCACGCGCGACCTGGTGAACTTCTACGACAACGTCATCTGCGTCATCTTCCTGATCGACTTCGTGATGAACCTGGCCAGCTCGAAGCCGAAGAGGGCGTACTTGATCGGCCAGCGCGGCTGGCTGGACCTGATCGGGTCGATCCCGAGCGTCAGCTTCTTCCAGTTCGGCGCCCTCCTCCGCCTCGCCCGCCTGAGCCGGTTGTCCCGGATCGCCCGGCTGCTCCGCGGCCAGGCCGGCAAGGACCTCGTCGTCGATGTGCTCCAGAACCGCGGCCAGTACGCGACGTTCATCACGATCCTGCTGGCCGGGATCGTGATGAACGTCGCGAGCATCCTCGTGCTCCAGGAGGAGAGCGGCGCCTCCGACGCCAACATCAAGACCGGTGGCGATGCGATCTGGTGGGCCATCGTGACGATCACCACGGTCGGCTACGGCGATCTCTATCCGGTGACGTTCTGGGGGCGGCTCACCGCCGTGTTCGTCATGTTCAGCGGCATCGGGATCATCGGCGCCCTCGCCAGCATCCTCGCCAGCATGCTGGTGGCACCGGTGCCCGAGGAGTCCGCAACGGAGGAACCCGAACCAGAGCCGAAGCCGGAGGCGCTCCCATCGGCCGACGTCGCGGCGACCGGGGCGATCCTCGAGGAGCTGGCCGGTCTGCGCGCCGAAGTCGCTGCGCTCCGTTCCTCTCTCGCGAACGAGGATCCGTAGCCCGCGGGCTACTCATCCGCCCCGCTCCCTCCAGCGCCTCGCCCACTCGAGGCCCGATCCCCGGTCGCGTGCCCGGGACTCCACCTCCCGCAGGTCAGGCGGACCCGCGGATCGCTGGCACTCCCACCCCGGCGGACAGCTGCCGACGGGGTGCCCGGAGGCAGGCCAGGACGACCAGCCCGATCAGGGCCAGCGTGAACACGTGGACCGTCACCGCCGCCTGGTCGAGGAGGATGAGGTCGACCAGGACGACGGCACCGACGATCGCCGGCAGGGCGAGCCGCCGCGGCAGCGGCCAGAGCGCCGCGAGGGCGAGGAATACCAGCACGCAGTCCTGGGCGAAGAGGTTCGGGTTCACGAGCAGCGTGACCAGGATCCCGGCCGAGATCATGGCCCGTGCGCGGAGCGACCCGAAGCCCGGAGGTCGGCGCAGCGCGGCGATCCCGTACAGGACGACGAGCGCGCAGCCTGCGATCGCCCAGAGGACGTTGACGAGTCCGACCGCGCCCTGGCCGAGGTACCCGACGAGCAGGCCGTTCAGGCCCTCGGTCGTCGCCAGGTTCCCCTGCCAGGTCACGGGGTCGACCGCGCCCGCTCCCGTGAAGTGGCTCGTGACGACGTCGGTGAGGTAGCCGGCGTAGCGCTCATACGGGGCGACCCCCGTGAACGGCAGGCTGAGCGCGACGAGCGCGGCGCCGCCCAGGCCGGCCGCGGCTAGCACCCGCCAGTGCCGCGCGAGTCCGAGTGCCACGAGGGGAAGGATCAGGAGCTGCGGCTTGATCCAGAACGGGACGAGCGCGAGGCCGACGAGCTCCCAGCGGCCCCGTCGTGCGGCGGCGAGCGCGGCGACCCCTGAGGCCAGCAGCAGGATCGACCACTGGCTCTCGGCGAGCGCGTGGTAGGCGGGGAAGCTCAGGGCGATGAGGGCCGCGCCGAGGGCGCGATCGCCACGGGTCGGCAGCCGGGCGATCGCCAGCGCCGCGGCGATGAGCAGGGCCACGCTGATACCGGCCCAGGCCGTCCGCGCGGCCTCCGGCGAGAGCGCCGCCAGCGGCGCGAACGCGACGGCCGCGAACGGCGGGTTGATGAACGGCATGTAGCCGTTCACCCCGACCGACCCGGGGACGATCGTTCGCTGGACCTCGGTCAGGCTGACCGGATCGTAGATCCCCACCGGGTCGCCGACGAGGACCAGGCGGCCCGCGCCATAGAAGGCCAGGAAGTCGTGGTGGGCGCTCTCCCGGACGGGCAGGGCAAGTTCGACGACGAGCGCGATCGCGAGCATGCCCCCCAGGCCGAGCGCGACGAACGCGAGGCGACGGACAGCCGCGGCTGGCGGCCGGACCGCTCTGCTCACCCGGCTGCGTTCTCCGATCCAGCTTCGTTCGAACCCGGCGGCCGACACCCGATATGCTCCCTGTCGCGGTCCGCAGCTGCCGCCGCGATGCCGACACCTTCGCGCGATCTCGCGGGGTCCTTCACTCTACGCGCGGAACCGGCGGCGATGCGCCAGCCATCTGGCATGACTCGCCGCACGCCTCTGGCGCCCTTCTCTGGGCCAGCTGCGGCCGGGCCCTTCGGGGGTGCCTCGTCGTGCTCCTCGGCACGTCGTTCGCCCCGATCTTCGCGGTCCTCCAGAGGCGGCGGTTCGGCCCGCGGGCCTTGGGTCTCTTGGCACGCCGCCGAGCTATCGAAACGCACTGGGTGGGACCCTCGGCCGGAGGGTAGGGTGTTCGTCGCCCGGACCGCTCGCCAGCAGATCCGCGTGGCGACGGGCGCATGTCGCGATCGGAGGACCAGCCGTGCAGCCGAGCGCCGTGACCGCGTCCAGGCTCGAGCTCATCTTCGCCACGCTCGTCGGCATCCCGGCCGCAGTGATCGTGCTCGCGGCCGCGAGCGGCGCGAGCGCCCCGCTCGTCGGGGAGGGCGCGGCCGCACTCGTGGCGCTGTGGATCCTGGGCAGCGCGATGTGCGCCCCAGGGATCAGCGCGATGCGCGAGCGGTTCGGCGCCGCCCGGAGCAACGTCGTCGGCATGCCCCTCGGCCTTCTCGCGACGGCCCTCGTCCTCTCCGGCCTGTTCGGCGGGTCGTTGCTCCTCCAGCCGATCGTCGATGCGCTCGGCGGCCCGGAGTCGACCTCGGTCGAGCGCGCCGAGATCGTCGGGGTCGGCGCCGTGATGGTCGCGAAGTGGGCGATCGCCTGGCTCTCCTACCTCCCCCACCGGACCGCTGCGGCGGCGTCCTGATGGCGCTCGAAGAGGCATCCGGGATGGCAGGGGCGGAGACCGCCGAACGGCGTCCGTGACGATGACCCGATCGCGCAACCCCGCGGTCGCCGTGCTCGGCGCGATCGTGCTCGTTCTGAGTGGCCTGGGGTTCCCCCTCACCCAGGCGATCATCGCGCGCGCAGGGCGCCGCGGCGCGGTGGTGGCCGAAGGCGTCGCCGTCGGCCTGGCCGCTCGCGATCTGGCGCTCGTCCGGACGGGCCTGCCGGCCCGGCTCCGACCGCTGCCTCGGCTCCTGCTCCAGCTCGAGCTCAGTGCCGCGATCCTCGCGGCGCTGGCGGGTCTCGCCGCGATCGCCCGGCCGACGCAGCGCGTTGAACCCTCCGTCGCCGGCATCCTCGAGGCCATCAGGCGGTTCGCCGTCGGCTCGCTCTTCGGCCTCCACACGTACAGGTTCCGGATCTACCTCGGGCCTGACGGAGGGCTCCGAGCACCCGACTCGGGCTGGGCCGATCAGACGTTGACGGATCCCCCGTGAGAGCGGGCAGTCTGGACTCGGTACGGACCGCCGGAGGTGCCTCAGCTTCGCGGGGTCGAGAACACCCTCCCGCGGGACTTGCTGCAACGTCAACCGCTCGGACAAGGCGACGGAAGGTCGCTGCTGCGGTGCAGGACGGCGTCCAGCGTCATGGCACTCACGATCGATCGGTGCGTGGGGGCTCGGTCGGAGGAGTGCGACCAGCGTGAGGCGCAGGTACCCCAACGCGGGGCATGCCCCAGGCAAGAACGGAGGGGCCCGAGGCTGAACGGACCGGTCAGGCGGGCGGGTCCTCCGTTGGAACCGACCCGCCTTCGGCGTCCCCTTCACCGCCCAGGTGCCGGTGCCGCTTGACCGTCGAGGCTCGGTACTTCGTCAGCTCCGAGATGAAGGCCGCGATGATCCCGAGGCCGGACAGGATGTAGACCACCGTGAACAGCTTCGCGGGGTCGGTGGTCGGATGGAGGTCGCCGAAGCCGACCGTGGCCAGCGTCACAACCGAGAAGTAGAGCGCATCGAGGGGCGACCAGCCCTCAAGCCACACGTAGACTATCGTCCCCGTGGCGATCATCGATAGCGCAGCCGCCAGTAGCGCCTTGCCCTCGGGATCCCTGAACATCGCTCGCATCGCCGAGAACATCATCCGTCTGACCTCCTAGCGCGTCTGAAGACATCCACGAGCCCGAGGATGACGAATGCGATCGCGACCCCGGTGACCGTTGCCGCGAAGCGGTCGAACGCCGTCTCGGCGGCGTTGCCCTGCAGGATGCGCTCAAGGAACACCACGAGCGCCGCCGCGAGCATGGCGAACAGGGCGTAGTTGACCTCGCGGACGCTCATCATCAGGAAGGCCGTGGCGAGGAAGAGGACGACGAGGCCGGCCGTGGTCTCGCCCACGATCCCGGCCAGCGCAACGGCACCGATCACGCCGACGCACGTTCCCAGCGATCGCTGGAGGCCGACCAGGACGGCCTGGTGCGTCGGCGGCCTGATGACGATCAACGCGGTGATCGCGACCCACGCCGGGTGGCTCGGGAACCACATGAAGCCGACCCAGATCGCCACCCCGATACCGATCCCGCGGAGGACCGCGAGGAGACCAAGGGGGCTCTTGAGGAGGGCACCGAACGACGGAATCGTCGCCCCGGTCACGTGACCTTCCACGTCATCTGCCCCGGCTCCCTCCGGGGGTCCCGACCGCGCCCGCGACAATGCGGCCAGCGTACCCACGGCGGCACCTGCCACGAACGCCAGCGAGTACTCGAGCGGCGTCACGCCCGAGTCGTAGAGCGTCAACCCGAGGATGACCCAGATGGTCGCGATGAGCCCGCGGGCGCCCGCCTTCGTGCTGCGACCAGCCTGGAGTGTGGCGGCGAGGCCCACGATCCCGCCGAGGAGCGCGCCGGCGATCGCGTTCCCGTCGAGCCACACCGCGAGGAAGGTCAGGACGGCGCCGCTGATGATCAGCGGCATCAGAGCGATCGTCCAGGCCCGACCCGCGGGGGGAGGATCCGTTGACAGGACGACGAGCGCTCCGACCGCGGCGGCCATCGCGACGGGACCGACCAGCGCGATCGCCGCGGCGAACGCGGTGAGGACGAGGAGGCCGAGCACGCCCGCCCGCAGGTCGATCCCCTCGCGTTCGACCGCGAGCAGCTCCCGCGTGAACTGAGTCATCGGCGAATGCTAGCGTCTCGGTCATCATCCCAGCACCCGGCCGCGGCGCGGACATCAGATGACGGCGCGACCGAGGACGCGGGCCAGGTCACGACCTGGGGTCTCGGTCGTCGGACCGCCGCGCCGGGGTTCTGACGGTGGGCTCGGCGACCACCTATCGGAGAGTCAGCCGCCCTCCCCGGTTGGCGGCGGTCGCGCCGGCCTCGCCCCCGAGCCGCCGAGGAGGACCAGCGCCGCGGTCAGAAGAGCCGTCCGAAGGGCCTGCGTCTCGAGGCAACAGAAGCCGGCGAAGCCGCATCCGACGGCCAGCGTCACGAGCAGTCCGGGAATCGGGACGACGGTGGCGACCAGGACTGCCGCGAGGGCGCCGACAACGGTCCCGACGACCCGTTCGGTGGGCCGGGTGGTGGTCAGCGCCGGCCACGGTGCCGCGAGAGCGAGGACCGCCGGAGAGCGACCTCCACGCGCCCGGACCTGCGTGGTAGGGTACCTCCCGGTGTGCGATCCCGGACCATTTCTCGCCGGGGCAGCCCATCCGGGTGGGGTATGCGCTGGGGCGCCCGCCCGGAGCTGAGTCGGGTCGAAGGAGTCTTCGATGGATGGTTCCAGCGGCACCCCGACGGGTGCCGGGTCGACGGTGCCGCTTTGGCTGGCCCGAGTCGGCGCGCTCGGATGGCGACTCCTCGTCGTGGTCGGGCTGGCCGCCGTCTGTGTCTGGATCGCGGCGACGATCGGCACCGTGACCGCCTCGGTCATCGTGGCGATCGTCACGTCAGCGGCGGTCGCGCCGCTCGTCCGGCGCCTGCGGGCTCGCGGGATGGGCGGGAGTGTCGCCGCTGCGATCGGGACCCTCGCGGTCTTCGGTGGGATCCTCCTGCTCGTGGCCGCCTCGGCCGTCGCCCTCGTCGCCGAGGGGCCCGCGCTCCTGGCGGCGATCAAGGATGGCGTGGCCGAGCTGGACCAGGCGGCGGGCAGTGGGCGGATCCCAGCCGAGCTGCTGTCCGCGCTCGTCGATGTCGTCGATGGCGCGGCGACCTGGCTGAAGACCAACGCCGGGACCCTGGCCGGGAATGTCGCCAACGTCGGCACAGTCCTGCTGTTCGGGGCGTTCACGACCTTCTATCTGCTCTCGAACGACTTCGCGTGGTGGCGATGGGTCACCCAGGACCTCGATGATTCGCGCAGGACCCTGGCCGCCGCGATCGGCGAGGCCGGGCTCGGACGCCTGGGCAGCTACCTCCGCACGACAGCGGTGCTGGCCGGGGTCGAGGCCCTGGTCGACTTCGTCATCCTGGTGGTGTTCGGCATCCCCCTCCCGATCCCCCTTGCGGTCTTCGTCTTCGTCGCTGGCTTCGTCCCGTATCTCGGCGGGCTCGCCGCGAACCTCGTGCTGCTGCTGGCGGCGCTCGCCGCGCTCGGCTGGGGCGGCGCGCTCCTGCTCCTGGTGCTCCTGATCGCCGCTGGCGCGCTCGAGGAGTGGTTCGTCGCCCGCCCGCTGCAGCGGACGAGCGGTCGGGTCAGCCCGGCCGTGACGCTCATCGCGCTGCCGATCGGCGCCTATGTCGCCGGCCTGTTCGGGCTGATCGTGGCCGTCCCGGTGGCCGTCACGCTGCTGGCGATCGCATCCGCGCTCGCGTCGCGGCTCCACCGAGCCGCGGGCGAGGATGCCGGGCCCGGCCGACTCGTTCCGAGCTGGCTGGACGTCCTCGCGGCGTGGAGCTGGCGCCTCCTCGTGGGCATCGCCGTGGTCACCCTGCTCGTGCTGCCCATCGTGCTGATCCCGACCCTCGCCCTGCCGCTCGTCATCGCCGCCGTGCTCGCGGCGACGCTCGCACCGGTCGTCGGCGCCCTCGTGCGGCGGGGCTGGGGTCGGTCCCTCGCCTCGGGGGTGGCGACCGCCGTCCTCGCGCTCGTGATCTTCGGCGTGACCGCCCTGGCGATCTCGTCGCTCGCGGCGAACGCCGGCGACATCGCAGCCGGCATGGATGAGGGGGCCGGCAACGCCAACGACGCCGCCGGGGGCCTGGGTGGCCTGCTGCCGGGTCTCAGCGGACAGGTCGGCGGTGGCGTCGTGGAGGCGGTCGCCTCGGTCACCGCCGGGATCGCGACCTTCTCGTTCATCGTGTTCGTCGGCATCGTCCTGACGTTCGTCGCCCTGCGCGGTGGCCCGCAGACGTGGCAGCGGCTCACGTCGTTCATGGCGCCCTGGCGTCGGCGCGAGCTCGACGGCGCCGCCGACCGGGCGGTCTCGGTGCTCGGCGGCTACATGCTCGGAACGGGGGCGGTGTCACTGTTCGGGGCGGGGACGCAGCTCGTGCTGATGGTCATCCTGGGCATCCCGCTCGCCGTGCCGGTGTTCGTGCTGTCGCTCCTGGGCGGCTACATCCCCTACCTTGGGAGCACGATCACGACCCTCATCGCGGACCTGCTCGCGCTGTCGACGGGCGACCCATTCACGATCGCGGTGTTCGTGGGCTTCACCCTCGTGTTCAACGTCGTCCAGGGCAACGTCGTACAGCCGCTCGTCTTCAGCCGGGCCGTGAACATCCACCCGGCCGTCGCGCTGCTCGCCATCCCGGCCGGCGGCGCGATCGCCGGCATCCTGGGCATGTTCCTGGTCGTGCCCTTCATCGGCGTGGTCGCGGCCACGTGGCGGACCCTCCTCGAGGTCATGGGCGGCCCGCCGACGGCGGCAGCGGCGGAACCGGCGACCGATCCGCCGCCGGTCCCGCCAGCACCCGGAGCCGACGCCGCCACGGCGAGCGGCTAGGCGCCCAGCCAGT
>Ga0210334_10647923_pt1 | contig 10578 bp, 5 predicted proteins | sample S306metaT_FD_164440 | JGI IMG/M metagenome (GOLD analysis project Ga0210334, IMG submission 164440) | Metatranscriptome of estuarine sediment microbial communities from the Columbia River estuary, Oregon, United States - S.306 (Metagenome... | ecosystem: Environmental > Aquatic > Marine >... | reverse complement strand
CTCGACGGTCAGCGCCTCGACCTGCATGACCCGGGTCCAGCTGTCCCAGTCTCGGTTCTGGATGGTCAACAGGAGCGGCGAGCCGAGCGTGCGACCATGGCGGACCCCGGACACGATCTCTGCCCGGTCCTGCTCGATCGCCTGGCGGGCGCCTCGGCCGTAGCCTCGCTGCCGCCGCGCCAGATCGATGGCGATCGCCTCGGCCGAGAGGGCCAGGCCGGCCGGCACGCCCTCGACGATCACGCCCAGGCCGCGCCCGTGCGATTCGCCGGCGGTGAGGAACCGGATCCGTCCCACGGCGGCGTTCCGGCTGCTACTCGGCCGGGCCGGCAGTCGGGGAGGGCTCCTCGACGACGGCAGCCGGGGGCTCCTCGACGGCGACCGCCGAGCCGCCGTCCTCGACGAGCTCGTCGCCCGGCAGACCGGTCGGCTCGCCCTCCGCCGAGCGGAGTCCGCCTGCCCGGGCGCGGGAGAGCGCGTCGTGCATCTCGTCGAGCGGCGCCGCCTGCCCGGTCCAGAGGTTGAAGGCGGCAGCACCCTGGTGGAGCAGCATGAGCTCGCCGTCGGCGACCGCGCAGCCGGCTGCCTCGGCGTCGCGCAGGAGGCGGGTCCGGTTGTAGACCAGGTCGAGCACGAGCAGGTCGGGTGGGATGATCTCGCCCGGGATCGGGGTCTCCTCGGGCACCAGGCCGATCGAGGTCGCGTTGACGAGCAGCTTCGTCTTGGCCAGCTCGGCCTCGATGATCGATTCGTGCCAGGGCATCGCTCGTAGCTCCATGTGGGCCGCGCTGCGGCCGAAATGCTTCACGAGCGACTCAGCCCGGTGAAGATGCCGGTTGAACACGACGATCCGCAGGAAGCCCTCGCGGATCAAGCCATGGACGACGGCCCGCGCGCCGCCACCCGCACCGAGCACGACCGCGTGGCGCGGCAGCTTCTGGCGGCCGACGAGGGTATCGAGGGCGAACTTGAAGCCCGGCACGTCGGTGTTGTGGCCGACCAGGCGCTTGCCCTCGCGGGTGATGGTGTTCACCGCGCCCGTCGCATGGGCGTCCTCGGTCATCCGGTCGATGAGCGGCACGACCCGCTCCTTGTGCGGGATCGTGATGTTGGCGCCAAGGAAGTCGTCCGCGCGGATGTCCGAGATCGCATCGGTCAGGGTCAGCGGCGGGCGGTCCCAGAGCTCGTATCGCGCGTCGATGCCGAGCGCGTCGAACGCCGCCTGCTGCATCGCCCCGCTGAGCGAATGGGCGACCGGATGGCCGATGAGGACCACTCGCTTCGTCATGCTCCCACCCCTTCGATGTCGGAGAAGAACCCCGGGTACGAGATGGCTGCGCTGGCCGCACCGCGCACGGTCGTCTCGCCCCTCGCGATCAGGCCGGCCACGCCGAACGTCATCGCCATGCGGTGATCGCCGAGGCTGTCGGTGACGGCCCCTTCGAGGGACGTCGGGCCGTCGATGCGAAGATCGTCGCCGTGGACGTCGATCCGGGCGCCGAAGGCCCGGAGGCCCGCGACGATCCCCGCCAGGCGGTCCGATTCCTTGTGCCGGAGCTCGCCGGCGCTGTGGATGACGGTCGTGCCGCGGGCGTGTGCGGCCGCCAGGCAGAGCACCGGGATCTCGTCGATCGCGGCCGCCACCTCGGCCGGCCCGAGCTCGATGGCGGACAGTTCGCTCGATCGGATCGAGAGGTCCGCCATGGGCTCGCCGACTCCATCGTCCGGCCGCTCGCCCAGGGAACGTTCCTCGATCCGCGCCCCCATCGCGCGCAGCAGGTCGATCACGGCGCGACGCGAAGGGTTGACGCCGACGTCCCGGAGGGTGAGCTCGGCGTCGGGGTGGATCGCCCCGGCGACCAGCCAGAACGCGGCCGCGGAGACATCGCCCGGCACCCGCTCCCGGACCGCTCGCACCTCCGACCCTCCTTCGATGCTCCAGGCGACGGCCACCGGGGTGGCCCCATCGCCGGCGTCGCTTCGTTGGACCGGGACACCCCGCGCCCGAAGCATGCGCTCCGTGTGGTCCCGGGTGGCGACGAGCTCGCGAACCGTCGTGCGGCCATCCGCACGGAGTGCGGCGAGCAGGATCGCCGATTTGACCTGGGCGCTCGGCACGGGCGTGGTGAACTCGATCGCTCGGAGCGGGATACGCCCGACCACGGTCACTGGCGGAAGGGAGTCGCCCCGACGGGCGTGGAGCTCGGCACCCATCGAGCGCAGTGGCTCGATGATACGGGCGACCGGTCGCCGTCGCAACGAATCGTCGCCGTCGAGCACCGCGTAGCCGGGCAGGCCGGCCAGCATGCCGGCCACCAGCCGGAGGCTCGTCCCCGAGTTCCCGCAGTCGAGCACGCGATCCGGTTCCGCGAGGCCGTCGACGCCGGGACTGACCACTCGGTAGTCGACCGTCCGGCCGCGCTCTGCCACACGTTCTACCGTGACACCGAGGCGGACGACGATCCCGGCGCTCGAGCGGATGTCCGCTCCGTCGCCGGCACCCTCGATCAGGCTCTCACCTCGGGCCAGGGCGGCCAGCAGGAGCGCCCGGTGGCTGACCGACTTGTCGCCCGGGAGGCGGATCTCGCCACGCAGCCGTCGGGCCGGCCGGACGATCGCGGCATCGACCACCTCATCGGCGGCGCGCCCCCCTGGAGCGGACTCGATCCGCGGGTCCGTCACGATCCCGCCGGGGATTGGGCGACGCGAACGACGGCGCTGGCGGCCGGGTCGCCATGGAGCGAGCGCACACGCTCGTGCACCGGGTGGATGGCCGCCATCAGGTCCGCGAACTGGGCCAGGTCAAGCTGCTGCTCGGCATCCGACAGCGCCTCGTCGGGCCGTGGGTGCACCTCGACCATGACACCGTCGGCCCCGACCGCCACCCCGCCCAGGGCAAGCGGCTTGACGAGCCAGCGTTTGCCGGTCGCGTGCGACGGGTCCACGATGACCGGCAGGTGGGTGAGATGGTGCAGGAGCGGCACGGCCGTCAGGTCCAGGGTGTTGCGAGTGTATGTCTCGAACGTCCGGATGCCGCGCTCGCAGAGGATGACGTTCGGATTGCCCGAGCTGACGATGTACTCGGCGGCCATCAGCCACTCCTCGATCGTGGCGCCGTAGCCGCGCTTGAGCATCACCGGCCGCGCCACCCGCCCGACGGCCGTCAGGAGCGAGTAGTTCTGCATGTTCCGGGTGCCGACCTGCAGGATGTCGGCGTACTCGGCAACGATGTCGACCTGGTTGGGCTCCATGACCTCGGTCACGACCGGCAGGCCGGTCCGCTCGCGCGCCTCGGCGAGATAGCGGAGCGCCTCGACGCCTAGACCCTGGAACGAATACGGGCTGGTGCGGGGCTTGAAGGCGCCGCCGCGCAGCACGGTCGCACCCGAGGCCGCGACCGAATCGGCGGTCTCGAACAGCTGCTCGCGGCTCTCCACGGAGCAGGGCCCGGCCATGATCGTGAGCGACCCATCCCCGATGAGCGCCTCGCCCACGCTGATGACCGTGTTCTCGGGACGGAACTCCCGCGAGGTCAGCTTGAACGGGCGGCTGATCGAGGTGACGCTCTCGACACCGGGCAGGGCGGAGAACCGGCTGACGAGCTCCGGCCGGCGCGCACCGATCTCGCCGACGACGGCGATCACGGTCCGCTCCTTGCCGAGGTGATCGAACGGGGTCAGGCCCTCGGCCAGGATGTGGCTCTTCACGCCGAGCAAGTCGGCTTCGGTCGAACTGGCCGCCATCACCACGAACATCGCTCGTCCTTCCTGGACGGATCGTCCCGGACCAACAAAAAAGCAGAGGCGAGGCCTCTGCTTCTCCCGGCACGACCCGTGCTCCCGGGTCCTAGGGACCGGGATCGATCATGCCGGGCCGGGAAAGTAGAAGGAGTGCCACATCGGTCTGCTCGGGACGATAGCCGAACGGCCGCTCCCGCGTCAACGGAGCGCGCGCCCGGATCGCGCGCGGGAGACGTGCCTGCGCCTGCGTGCTCGCGCGAGGCGACCGGGACCCTATGGTAGGATGCGGCCGGCCGCGGCTCGGAGAGGTCGCATAGAGGCCTAGTGCAGCGGTTTGCTAAACCGCCAGGTGGGGTAACCTGCCTCGAGGGTTCGAATCCCTCCCTCTCCGCCACCCGCCCACCGCTGCCGCGTGCGCCCGTAGCTCAGTGGATAGAGCATCTGGTTGCGGACCAGAAGGTCGTGAGTTCGAGTCTCGCCGGGCGCGCCAAGACCCGATCGCCGGTCGCGCGGCTGGACGGTGGCTGCAGCGGGCCCGGCGAAGGTCTTGCTCCGCCGAGGAGCCCATCGGTACCGGTCGGCCCCGCCGTTCGGGGGATGTCAGCGAATGCGCCCCGCGGCCTACCGTGCCGGTTGAGATGGCGCGCGAGCGTGCGCGCCCCACTCATCTGACCGGGGGCACTGGGGAGCCAATTGCGCACCGAACGGCTCGGCCGACCCGGCTGGTCCGCGCGATCCCTGTCCACCCGCTTCATGGCGGCTACGACGGGCTCGACGCGAGTCTGGCTGTTCACGCTGCTCATCTGTGCGTTGGCCGTGGCCCTGGGTCTGGCCATTGTGCCGAGCGCGATGCCGGCAAACCCGCCGGTTACCGTCCCCTGGTGGCTGCTGGTCGTGGCGTTCTACGTCGTGGAGGCCAAGGTCATCCACCTGCACATCGGGCGCAGCGCACATTCGTTCTCGATGAGCGAGATCCCCCTGGTGTTCGGCCTCTTCCTGGTCGCTCCGGCGGAGTTCATCGCCGCCCGGGTCATCGGTTCCGGCCTTGCGCTCGTACTCAGCCGGCGTCAACGATCCGTCAAGCTCGTCTTCAACCTTGCGCAGTTCGCGCTCGGCGCTGTCGTTGCGGTCGCGATCGTGGGCCTGGCGGCGCAGCCGGACGGCGGTTTCGGCCCCGCGCTGTGGGTCGGCGTCTATGCCGCGATGATGGTCGAGAACGTCATCGCCGTGCTGGCCGTGAGCACGGCAATCTCGCTCGCGGAGGGAACGGCGCAGTACCGTCGGATCCCCGAGATGCTCAAGATCGGGATGATCATCTCGGCCACGAACACGAGCCTGGCCCTCATGGCACTCACTGTCCTGTGGGCGAACCCGCAGTCGGCCTGGCTCTTCATCGTGCCGACCGTGACGGCCGCCCTGGCCTATCGAGCCTACATCTCAGAACGCCAGCAGCACGAGAGCATCGAGCTCCTTTACGAGTCCACCCGCATCCTCCAGCGCAGCCCGGAGATGGACACCGCGCTCGTGTCGCTGCTCGACCATGCGCGCAAGATGTTCCGAGCCGACGTGGCCGAGATATGCCTGCTCCCGCGGCGCGAGGGCGACGACATCCTCCGCTGCCGGCTGGGACCGGGGGAGACCTCCGAGGTCATGCATCCGATCGGGCCGGCCTTCGAGGATCCGGTCCTGGTCCGAGTGATCTCCGAGAGGCGCAGCAGCCTAGTTGACCGGACCGTGACGGGCGGGACCGATCCCCCGGCAGGCCGGCGGAGCCAGAAGGCACTGGTCGCGCCGTTGCTTGGCGAATCGACGATCGTCGGCACATTCCTCATCTCCGACCGCCTGAGCGACATCAGCACCTTCGATCCCGAGGACCTCAAGCTCTTCGAGACGCTGGCGAACCACACGGCGATCGCCCTGGAGAACGGCCAGCTGGAGCAGTCGCTGGAGCAGCTGAGCCGGCTCAAGGAGGAGCTCCATCACCAGGCGTCTCACGACCCGCTCACCGGACTGGCCAACCGGTCGCTGTTCACCCAGATCGTCGCTTCGAGGCTCGAGTCGCCCGATGCTGCGGGCATGGTCCCGATCGTGCTGTTCATCGACCTCGACGATTTCAAGCTGGTCAACGACAGCCTGGGCCACGCGGCAGGCGATGCGCTGCTGATCGCCGTGGGCGACCGCCTCCATTCCGTGCTGCGATCGACCGACGTGGCGGCGCGGCTCGGCGGTGACGAGTTCGCTGTCGTCATCTGGGACGAGCCCGACATGAAGGCGGCGATGGTCGTCGCGGATCGATTGACGGCAGCACTTGGCCCACTGTTCCAGCTCGATGGACGAGACGTCATCGTGCGGGCGAGCATCGGTGTGGCGGCGGGCCGACCCGGGCTGGATACCGCCGGGGATCTGCTCCGCAACGCCGACGTGGCGATGTACTCGGCAAAGGCCCGCGGCAAGGGTCGGGTCGTGGTCTTCGAGCCGTCGATGCACGAGGCCGTGATGGCGCGGGCGGTGCTCTCGGCCGACATGGAACATGCGATCGCCGCCCGCGAGTTCGTCCTCCAGTACCAGCCGATCATCGAGCTGGCGACGGGCCGGATCGTCGGCTCTGAGGCTCTCGTTCGCTGGGAGCATCCGACGCGCGGTCGGCTCGACCCCGACGCTTTCATCCGGGTTGCCGAGGAGTCCGACGCCATTCTCGAGATCGGCCGCTGGGTGCTGAACGAGGCGTGCCGGCAGGCCTACGCTTGGCGAAGGCTGACCCCCCGGGGGTCGTTCACTATGAGCGTGAACGTCACGGCCAGGGAGGTGGCCCAGCCGGGATACGTCGACGAGGTGTTGGCCACCATTCGCGATGCCGGCGTGCATCCCAGCGAGATCGTGCTCGAGATGACCGAGACGTCGATGCTCCAGGATGGCAGTGCGACACGGTCGAAGTTGGAGGCTCTGAAGGATGCTGGCATCGGGATCTCCGTCGACGACTTCGGCACGGGCTACTCGTCCCTGAGCTACCTCCAACGCTTCCCGGTCACGACGCTGAAGATCGCCCGCGATTTCGTCGAGGTGGCCAGTCCCGATCCAGACGCCTGGGAGCTCGCCAGCGCGATCATCGCCCTGGGTCACGCGCTACGCCTGTCGGTCATCGCGGAGGGGGTCGAGAAGTCGTCGCAGCTCGGACATCTTCGGGCGCTCGGGTGCGAGTACGCACAGGGCTTCTACTTCGCCCGTCCGCTCGACCCCGCTTCCTTCGCGTCTCTCCTCGCCCACGGAGGCGTGCTGCGTATGGCAGCTGACGACGGCGAGGGTGCGGCGGCTCTCGGAGGTGCCATCGCGCAGCGAGCGGCCAGCAGCCCGCTCGAGGCAGGATCGGACGACAGTCCGGTTCCGGGGCGCACCGAACGGGACTTCCGTCCCATTGGCGTCCGACTCGACGCCGGCCAACGTTCGGGGTGACGACGACGGCCAGGTGAGCCGTTGCAGGCACGGTCTGTAAACAGGGCAAACCCGTCGAGAGGCGGGGACGCAAAGCCAGGGATCTTCCGGGGACGCTCTTCTCCGGAAGACCGCCCGGTTGCCAGGCACCGCACATCGACCGACCGGAAGGTGGCATCGATGCTGCAGGTGGATCGTTCGGACGGCGGCTCCGCCCGTCCGACGCGCGCTCCGGCTGACCGTGGCTGGAGCCTCGATTTCCTCCGAACCGGTGGCAGCGCCGCGGTCCTGTGCGCCCTCTTCGTCGCGTCGGCCCTCACGCCCGCCGCGACAGTCGCCACCGGATACGACCCGGCGACCGACATGAACTCCATGTACAACACGACCGCCTACACCGGCACGACCGCCTGGTGGGACGCCGGCTACACGGGCGCCGGCGTCGACATCGCCCTGATCGATACCGGCGTGTCGCCCGTCGAGGGGCTCGCCAGCGCGGGCAAGATCATCTACGGCCCGGATCTCTCGCTCGAGTCGCAGAACCCGTCGTTCCGAAACCTCGACACGAACGGCCACGGGACGTTCATGGCCGGGATCATCGCCGGCAAGGACAGCTCTCTCAGCGCCCCGTATGCGAGTGCCCCGGCATCCGCCTTTCGGGGGGTCGCCCCCGACGCGCGGATCGTGTCCCTCAAGGTCGGCGTGGCCGATGGCGGTGCCGACGTATCCCAGGTCATCGCCGCGATCGACTGGGTCGTCCAGCACAAGAACGACAACGGCCTGAACATCCGCGTCCTCAACCTGTCCTACGGGACCGACTCGGAGCAGGACTACCGGGTCGACCCGCTCGCCTTCGCGGTCGAGCAAGCCTGGCAGGCCGGCATCTTCGTCGTCGCGGCGACCGGTAACGACGGCTATGTGTTCCGGACCGGGTCACTGACGAACCCGGCCAACGATCCCAGGATCTTCGCCGTCGGCGCATCGGACTCGATGGGCACGGCGACGCTCGCCGACGATATCGTTCCGGCCTTTTCGTCGACTGGCAGCAACAACCGAGGGCCCGACGTTGTCAACCCTGGTACCCACCTCGTCAGCCTCCGGGTACCTGGGTCGTACGTCGACCAGACGTACGGCTCGACAGGCCGTGTCAGCGACCGGTTCTTCCGCGGGAGCGGCACCAGCCAGGCTGCCGCCATCACGTCGGGCCAGGCCGCACTCGTGATCCAGCAGCGACCGACCATCACTCCGGATCTGCTGAAGAAGCTCTTCCTCGACAACGCCAAGTTGCTCAACGGGTTCTCGGCCCGGAAGCAGGGCATGGGCGAGGTCGAGATGGCGACGCTGCTCAGCGCGACCACGTACAACGCGCCCAAGACGTGGAACAGGGTCGCCTGGTCGACCGGCACCGGCACGCTCGAGGGCGCCCGCGGGACCGAGCATGTCACTCGCGACGGCGTCGTCCTGAGCGGAGAGCAGGACATCTTCGGCCACGCTTTCGACTCGGCCGCCATGGCCGCCCTCGAAGCGGCCGGCAGCTCCTGGTCGGGCGGCACGTGGAACGGCTCTTCCTGGTCGGGCAGCTCATGGTCGGGCAGCTCCTGGAGCGGCAGCAGCTGGTCCGGTTCCAGCTGGTCGGGCAGCTCATGGTCGGGCAGCTCATGGTCCGGCAGCAGCTGGTCGACGGGCAGCTGGGACTAGCGTCGAACACACCCCGTGGGTTCCCGAGGAGCCGGCCGCGAGGCCGGCTCCTCGGCTGTCTGCCTCCTGCCCGCACGTCGCGGTCTACGACAACGACAGGGAACCCCGCGCCGTGCGAGCGCGGCGCAGACAGGCGGGGACTCGGTCTACTCTGAGAGGATCAAGCCCGTTCGAGAGCCGAGTGCGATGACCCTCAGCAGTCAGGCCGGGAAGCCCGCCGACGCGTCGATCCTCGTGGATGTCGATCGGCTGATCGCGGCCTACTACGACGGGCGGCCGGATCCGTCGGTCCCGACCCAGCGAGTCGCCTTCGGGACGTCGGGGCACCGCGGCTCCTCGCTGTCGACGTCATTCAACGAGGCGCACATCATCGCGGCCACGGCGGCGGTTGTCGGCTACCGCCGCCAGCACGGAATCGACGGTCCCCTGTTCCTGGGCCGCGACACCCACGCGCTCTCGGAGCCGGCGCTGCGGACCGCGCTCGAGGTCCTCGTCGCCGACGGCGTCGAGGTGCTCGTCGACACGACGGACGGCTACGTTCCGACCCCGTCGCTCTCGCACGCGATCCTGACCCACAACCGGGGCCGGACCGACGGCCTCGCCGATGGGATCGTCGTGACCCCCTCGCACAACCCGCCCGAGGACGGTGGCTTCAAGTACAACCCGCCGCATGGGGGCCCCGCCGACACCGACGTGACGGGCTGGATCCAGGGTGAGGCGAACCGCCTCCTGGAGGCCGGCCTCGATGCGATCCCCCGGATCCCCTTCGAGCGAGCCCGCGCCGGGGCCCGGCCGTACGACTTCATGGGCGTCTACGTCGGCGACCTGGATGCGGTCCTCGACATGGACGCCATCCGAGGCTCGGGCCTGCGGCTCGGCGTCGACCCGCTCGGCGGCGCCAGCGTCGCCTACTGGTCGGCGATCGGCGAGCGCTACGGCCTGGACCTGACGGTCGTCAACGAGGCCGTCGACCCCACGTTCAGGTTCATGACGGTCGACTGGGACGGACGGATCCGCATGGATCCCTCGTCCCCGTACGCGATGGCCGGTCTGGTCGGGCTGCGCGATCGCTTCGACCTTGCGTTCGGCAACGACACCGACGCCGATCGCCACGGCATCGTCACGCCGGGCGCCGGGCTGCTCAACCCGAACCACTTCCTGGCGGCTGCGATCGCCTACCTCTTCGGCGGGGAGCGCGGCTGGGCGCCCGACGTCGCGGTCGGCAAGACGCTCGTCTCGAGCGCGATGATCGACCGGGTGGTCGCGGATCTCGGGCGGCGACTGCTCGAGGTGCCGGTCGGGTTCAAGTGGTTCGTGGCCGGTCTGCTCGACGGCTCGATCGGGTTCGGCGGCGAGGAGAGCGCCGGCGCCTCGTTCCTGCGCCTCGACGGGTCGACCTGGACGACGGACAAGGACGGGATCATCGCCTGTCTGCTCGCGGCCGAGCTGACGGCTCGCTCCGGTCGCGACCCAGGAGCCGCCTACCGGGAGCTGGCCGAGCGCTTCGGCGACCCGGCCTACCGTCGCATCGACGCACCGGCGACGCCGGCCGAGAAGGCCGTCCTGGCCCGGTTGTCCCCGGGTGCGGTGAGCGCCACAGAGCTCGCCGGTGACCCGATCACGGCGATCCTGACCGCCGCGCCCGGCAACGGCGCATCGATCGGCGGGCTCAAGGTCGCGACGGAACGGGGCTGGTTCGCAGCCCGCCCGTCCG
>Ga0210334_10857387_pt1 | contig 10579 bp, 11 predicted proteins | sample S306metaT_FD_164440 | JGI IMG/M metagenome (GOLD analysis project Ga0210334, IMG submission 164440) | Metatranscriptome of estuarine sediment microbial communities from the Columbia River estuary, Oregon, United States - S.306 (Metagenome... | ecosystem: Environmental > Aquatic > Marine >... | reverse complement strand
GCATCCTGCCTATCGCGCGGTCGGAAAGAGCTTTGCGACCGATGTTCACCTGCTCTCGAAGAGCTCCTTCGAGGCGCTGTTCCCCGGCCGCGTACGCATCGTCAATCTGGGGTTGACCTTGGTGGCGATCGTCGATTAGCGCGCAGCGCTTCATCGGTGCAGTCGTCGCCGCCCTCGTCGTCGGGTTGGCGTTGCACAACGTCGCAATGGCGCAGCTCTGGGATCTCGGTGTGCGCGGAACCGCACTCGATGCGTTCGCGGCATGGAAGGAAGGGCTCCTCCTCATAGCGCTCGCCGTGGTTGCGTGGAAGGTGCGGCGACTGCCCGCCGTCAAAGCTGCGGACGTACTTGCAGCGATATACGCGATCGTGATCGTCATCTACTGGTTCCTGCCGCAGGGCTGGCTCGACGGCGAGGCCACGGCGCGCGGGGAGTTGCTCGCCCTCCGCCACGATCTCTTCCCAGTTGCTGCGTATGCGCTAGGGCGACTCATGGGAGTCGCATGGACCGAGCGGGGCAGACTCGGAGGCCTCATCGCCCTGACTGCGATCGTCGTCGCAGTCGTTGGACTGGTCGATCTCGCGCTCATTTCGCTTCAGGCGTGGCGCGGGTCCGGCGTTCCCGGCTGGTACCGGGAGCAGCTCGGGCTCGACTACGAGGGCCTTTCCGGCCTCCCCGAGAACTGGGTCTACAACACGGGCGACGAGGAGAACCCGATCCGGAGACTCGTCTCGACCTTCCTCTCGCCGCTCGCAAGCGCATATCTCTTCGTCGTCGCGCTGATCTACGCCGTGAGTCGACCGTTTCGCTGGTACTGGGGCCTGCTCGCACTGCTTCTCTATGGAGCTCTTCTCTATACCCACACACGAGCTGCGTTCGCTGCGCTTGCCTTCGGGCTCGTCGTGCTGGCGCTCGCGCAACGGCGCGTCGCCCCCGCGGTGCTCGCGGTCGCTACGGTCGTCGTCGGCGCGCTCTTCCTCGTTGCCTATCCGTCCATCGGGCCGTCGACGAGCTACACCTCGGAGGAGCTCGAATGGCTTCGCGCGAACGCGCGGAGCGAACCCGGCGCGAGCGGCGATCCGTTTGCAGGCGACGAAGCGTCGACCAATAGCCACCTGCGAAACCTCCGCGACGGAGTCCGCGTCGTGCTCGAGAATCCACAGGGCTACGGTCTCGGGAACGCCGGAGTTGTGGCCAAGCGCACCGGGGTCGAGATCCGCGCCGGCGAGTCCACGTATACGGAGCTTGGGGTGGACGCCGGGCTAGCGGGTGTGGTGGCTTTCGTCCTCTGGAGCCTGGCTCTCCTGGTGGGGCTGTGGCGGCGGGAGGCTTGGCTCGCGGCCGCGTTCTCCGCCGTGCTCCTGCTCGGCTTGCAGACGGACGTCATCGGCGTCCACTGGATTGCCTTCACGGTCTGGTCGGCGGCCGGGCTTGCAATCGGCCTCCCGCGCGAGACTCGAACTGGAGAAACCGACGATGGTTCAGGTCTCGCGGAGGCTCACGGGTACGACGCCGGATAGGCGCGACTCGTGCTGGCTCGTTCTGAGCCGGCCGAGCTCCGCCGAGCGGCTCTACGAGAGGTCGATCCTGTCGGCTCGGAAATGCTCGAGCCACCTTGTGCGCTCGGCTGTGAGGAACGCCTCCATGGTCTCCCCCATCGCTGCGCCTTCGTAGGCCCAGATCACGGGATGAACGAGGAGGTGGAGCCACTCGAGCTCGCCACGGGCTAGCTCGCCATGCGGGCACTGGTCGTGCCGCCCGCGATACCGCCAGTGCTGGTTGGAGTCCGAGCGAAAGTGGGGCGGGTCGTACCACGGCGCACTCATCGCGTTCGTGGCTCCCTCGATGGGCGTCGTCAGGTACTCGAGGTCGGGGTTGTGCCAGGCGACAACCGGATCGAAGCGGTCGTCAAGGTCGATGTGGGGCCAGACGGCGTGATGGGCGATGCGGCCGCCCAGTTCGCGCAGTCGCGCGATCGCCCGCTCGCCCTCCGCCGACGCGAGGTTGTAGAAGACCGAGCGCGTCATCAGGCACCAGGTCGACCACACCCCGGCCGCCGCCTCGACCTCGGCCATCCGTACCGCCGCTTCCAGCGAAAGATCGACATCGTGGCGGATGATCAGGTCTCGTGGCTCCGGCGGCTGGTCGAAGCCCGCGAACCGATAGCCACCGGTCTTTGCGGCCTCGAGCAGCTCTCGGTAGTGCTCGAGCGAGAAGTCGCAGCTCACGCCCGACGCTCCGTGATCGCTCCCCGGAGTCACCACTAGGCGGAGTCCACGTCGATGTCCACGAGCAGTGCCGCCGCCTCGGCTCGTTCGAGCGCGTCTTGGCTCGTGTTCGCGATCGCGACGACGTAGCCCCGCCGGTCGGAGACACGCATGACCGGCCGGATGGTCTCGCCCTCCTCCACGAAGAGCGCCGCGTCCATAATGCCAGGGGCAGCGAGTACCTTCTCGAGTGTCCCCACCCGGGTCACGCGACCAGTCGGCAACGGGCCCGGCGCGGCTGTCAGGAAGCGCATCGCCACAGGCTGCCGTACCTGCTCCTCCACCAACTCGTCGGGGATCTTGTCGCCGAGAGCGATCCGGATTTGCACCTCGAGCAGGTCGATGCCGACGGCATGACGGAGAAGCTCCGCCATCAGTCCGCCGATGCGCGCGGCGCATTCCACCACCGAGACGTGGCCATCTGGTGTCGCGAGCAGCTGCGGGAAGGCGATCCCGGTTCTCAGCCCAAGTGCCCGCACGGTGTCCGCCGCGACTTGCTCCGCCTCCGCGAGTTGGTCGCCGTGCACGCTTGGCGGATAGAGGTGAATCCAGCTGATGCCGAAGCTCCTTCCGGGCGGGCGCAGGCGATCAGAAAGGATCACCGAGAGTGCCTCACCGTCCTGGGCGATCACGATCCCGTTCATCTCCGTCCCGCCGATGAACTCCTCCAGAATCGCATCCTCGGTCGGGGAGACAGCGAGTGCGTCGTGAAGGCGGGTCTCGACATCGGCGACCGAGTCGACGCGGAAAACACCCTGCTGACCACTCGCGCTGGCGGGCTTGAGCACGGCCGGGAAACCGACGACCTCTGCCGCGCGTCGTGCCTCCGCCGGCGTCCGCAGGGTCGTGAACCGGGGTTGGGGCACGCCCGCCTCTTCGAGCCGGCGTCGCATCGCCACCTTGTGCGTCATCAGGTGCGCCGTCTCTGCGCCGATTCCCGGCAACCCCAGCGCCTCGGCGAGAGTCGCCACCATCGGCACCGCCCGCTCCGCCTGCACGGTGAGCACTCCATGGATCTCGAGGTCGCTGATCGCTGCCAGGACGTTCTCCGGGTTGGAGAAGTCGACCACTCGCCCGACATCTGCCTCGCGCAGACCGGGCGCCTCCGGGTTTCGATCGACGGCTACGACGCGCAGGCCGAGCTCCTGTGCGCGCCGGATCACGGCCCGCTGGTAGCGGCCCGCGCCGACGATCAGGACAGTCCTCATGGTGCCGCGATGCTACTGGCGGAACCGGGCCGGGCTATGGCTCCAACAGACTGCAGTCTCTACCGAGTGGGTTCGTCGACCCGGATCGACATGCGGTGGACATGAGTGCGTCGGACGATCACGCCGCCCGTGCGATTCCCGTCTTCGCAATCGCATCGCCGAGCGCTCGCCACTCGGCCGCGGTCATCCGCGTCTCCACGAGATACACGGAGCCGACAGTCCCGGCCTGCTCGAGCAGGCGGGCATTACGCGCGGCCTCGAGCGAGCAGCTTGCTCCCGGATGCATCCCGATCGTCGGATGAACGGCGGTAGCGGGGAAGAAGATCGGGCGCCGTACGGGCGCCTCTCGGGGTCGCGGCACCGCCGAAGTCGTTGACGTACGCCTGCGGTAGAAAGACGAACCCTGCCGAGCTCCATGTGCTCCAGACGAGGTCCTGCTGATCCGCTGCCGCCGTTGCGCTGCGGGCTCTCAAGGGTCGCGCCGAACTAGGCTCTGTACGTGGCTGCCCCGACCCGCGCGTCGACATCGGCCACGTCCCCCGGTGCGCGCCTTCCCATGCGGACCTGACTGGCCAGCTACAAGCGGAAGTTGTAGGAATCGATCGGCATCACCGGCTCGGCTTTGGGAGGCACCTCGCAGCGCTGGAGCAGATCGGCTTGAAAGGCGCGAAACGCGCTCGAGTCAGAGAGAACCTTCTGCTTCTCTTCAGACGGGAAGAAGGCAACGTGCACGAACGTGCACCCATCCGCTTTCTTGAACGTCGCGTAGTGCACGTCCGGGTCTGCTATCTGGCGGAGCTGATCGTAGACGGCTTGAACGAGGTCTTCGTTCTCCGCCACCCGGTCGGCCTTGACCGTGTAAGTCACGATTACGTTGATCATTCGGGTCGTCCCTTCCTCGGCATGAGCCCACCGCTCGCGGCCACCTTCGGAAACATCGTATCGGTGCGACCCGGGCGGTTTGGCCGTTGAGCCTGACTTGTGAGAGCGACGCGATCGACACTCATCGCACGGGCGCGCGCCAGCGGAGCCAGCTTCTCAGGGGTGCGACGTGATCATTCCGGCGCTCGCCTAGCCGGTGCTCGCGCTGCGCTTCGCAAGGGCCTCGTCGACGAGGGATTGAAGCGGCCGCGCTCCGAGCCGATTGAAGACTTCCCTGGCGTTCTCGAGGAGCTCTGAGGCTTCGTCCGTGCGACCTGCCGCCTGCCGGCAGCGCGCGCCGCCGAGAGTCGCAAGGCCCTGCTCGAGCACGCAGCCGAACTCGCGCCAGCCGGCGGCGGCCTCGTCGTACGCGGGAAGCGCCGCCGCGGCGTCACCCTTGGCCGCGGCGATCACCGCCTCCGCCGTCAGATCCGCGAGGCGGTCCCGCTCCGCAGCGGTGACGACGCCTTCCCGCAGTCGCTCGGCCAACGCTACGTCGCCCGCCGCGCAGGCAATCCTCACTGCATCAGTCAGATTCTGTGTCCGAAAGTACGGCCGGTCGTGGACCGCGTTCTCCCACTCCTCGAGCCTTGTTCGAGCCAATCCGAAATCGCCACGTGCCTCCTCGATCAGCGCCGAGGCGACGAGCGCCGGACCGACGACCTGCGGATCCTCGACCTCACGTGCCTGCGGCAGCGCGTCCTCCATGACGGCTGCGGCGTCGGCCGTCATGCCTCTCCGGACGAGCACATGGGCAAGATAGGCGGAGGCCATGGAGTCGGGCTGCCCACGTCCGTGGTCTGCGGAGAAGCCCGGATCTCCTCCGCCGAGCGGACCAGCTCATCCCAGTCGCCGAGGTCGTCCGGAGCTCCGAAGACGGCCATCACCGCGTCACCGATGAACTTCTCGACGGTGCCGCCGAAGCGCTCGATCTCGCGCTTTACTCCGGCGTGGTACGGGCGCAGGGTGGCGCGAACGTCTTCCGGATCCGCGTCGTCGGAGCGGGCAGTGAACCCGACAAGGTCGACGAACAGGACGGAGACGAGCTTCCGCTCCTCGGCTATGACCGAGTGCCCCTCGAGTGGGAAGGCGCATGCATTGCAGAACCTGGCGCCATCCGGGTTTTCCGTACCGCAGCTCGCGCAGCTAAGCACGAGCCAAGTCTAGGAGGCTATCGTCGGCCCATGAGCATCGACCCGCGAGTCGACATCGGCCACGTCCACCTGAAGGTTGCGGACATCGAGCGCTCGCTCGACTTCTACTGCGGAGTTCTCGGCTTCGAGGTCCAACAGCGCATGGGCGACCAGGCGGCGTTCATCTCCGCCGGCGGCTATCACCACCACATCGGCCTCAACACGTGGGAGTCACGCGGCGCGGCGCCACCTCCGCGCGGTCATACCGGCCTTTTCCATACCGCGATCCGCTACCCGGATCGCAAGACGCTCGCCGACGCGTTGCGACGGTTGATCGAGGCCGGGATCCCGCTCGAGGGGGCCTCAGATCACGGTGTGAGCGAGGCTCTGTACCTACGAGACCCGGACGGGAACGGCGTCGAGCTCTACCGGGACCGGCCACTCGAGGACTGGCCGCGCCCAGCCGACGGCGAGAGCGTCGGGATGTTCACCCGCCCTCTCGATCTCGAGGCGCTGCTCGCGGAGGCCGAATAGCAGGCGGAGAGAGGCTTTGCTGCTAAGGTTCCCCGTGTCAATCAAGAGCGAGTCCGGTTTGCGCGTGCGCCTTCCTAGACCGTTCGAGAGTTTTGGTAAGGGAGGTGTTTTTCTATGGCAACTGGAACCGTGAAGTGGTTCAACGACAGCAAGGGGTATGGCTTCATCACCCCCGACGAGGGCACGAAGGATCTATTCGTGCATCACAGCAACATCACCGGCGATGGCTACAAGAGCCTCGCTGAGGGTGCGCGCGTCGAGTTCGAGCCCCGCGAGGGTGCGAAGGGCCCTGAGGCGACGAACGTCGTCGCAGCCGGCTAGTCGGCCGATCTGAGGCCGTGGCCGCTCTGGCGGCCACGGCTCCTCACCTCGAGCAAGGGACACCGTATGAAAGAAAAAGAAGAGAAGATCGAAGTCGAGGGAGAGGTCATCGAGGCCCTGCGTAGCCGAATGTTCAGGGTCCGCCTCGACAACGGGCACGAGGCATTGGGCTACATGGGGGGCAGGATGAAGCGTTATCGCATCCGGGTGTTTCCCGGCGACCGCGTTCGCATCGAGCTCTCCTCGTACGACCTGACCCGCGGTCGCATCGTCTATCGCCTCAGCTGACGGCTGATCGTGCCGCGGCTGCTCCGCGGGAACGCTGCCGCGTCAGCTATACCTCTTACATGGCGAAGGTCAAGCCCGTCGAGCATCTGGAACGGGTCGTGATCCGCTTCGCCGGCGACTCCGGCGACGGCATGCAGCTCACCGGCGACCGCTTCACGAGCGAGACCGCCGCCTTCGGGAACGACCTGGCGACGCTTCCCGACTTCCCGGCAGAGATCCGCGCCCCGGCCGGCTCGTTGCCTGGCGTCTCGGGGTTCCAGGTCCACTTCGCCGATCACGACATCCTCACGCCGGGAGACCAGCCGAGCGTTCTCGTGGCGATGAACCCGGCGGCGCTGAAGGTGAACGTCGGCGTCCTCGCGAAGGGCGGGACCATCATCGTCAACACCGACGCCTTCAACGATCGCAACCTGCAAAAGGCCGGGTACGCGTCGAATCCAATTGCGGATGGCTTGCTCTCTGACTTCCACGTCCACGAGGTCGCGCTCTCGTCGATGACCGTCGAGGCGCTCAAGGACGTCGACGGAATTACGTCGCGCGAGGCCGAGCGCTCGAAGAACTTCTTCGCGCTCGGACTCATGTCGTGGCTCTATAACCGCCCGGCGGAAGGGACGCTGGCGTTCATCGAATCGAAGTTCGCCGGTCGGCCCGAGATTGCCGAGGCGAACACGAAAGCTTTCAAGGCCGGCTGGAACTACGGCGAGACGTCCGAGGATTTCGCCGTCTCGTACGAGATCGCACCCGCGCGACTCGAGCCAGGGACGTACCGCCAGGTCTCGGGGAACACGGCGCTGACGTACGGCCTGGTCGCGGCGAGCAAGCTCTCCGGCCTGCCGCTGTTCCTCGGTGCGTACCCGATCACGCCGGCCTCGGACGTCCTCGAGCAGCTCGCGCAGCTCAAGCAGTTCGGCGTTCGTACCTTCCAGGCCGAGGACGAGATCGCTGCGGCGGGAGCGGCGCTCGGCGCTTCATTCGGGGGCGCTCTCGGCGTGACCACGTCTGCCGGACCCGGTGTGGTGCTCAAGTCCGAGACGGTCGGGCTCGCGGTGGCACTCGAGCTCCCGCTCGTCATCGTCGACGTCCAACGCGCCGGGCCCTCCACCGGGATGCCTACGAAACCCGAGCAGGGCGACCTGTTGATGGTGATGTTCGGGCGAAACTCGTTTTCGCCAGTACCAGTTGTCGCAGCGGCGACCCCGGCGGGTTGTTTCCACGCGGCGATCGAGGCGGCGCGCATCGCGATCAAGTACCGCACGCCCGTCTACCTGCTCTCGGATGCCTACCTCGCGAACGGCTCGGAGCCGTGGCTGATCCCCGATCTGAGCACGCTTCCCGACATCTCGACGGAGTTCGCCACCGGGCCTAACGGTGACGACGGCAGCTTCTTGCCCTATAAGCGCGATCCCGAGACGCTCGCCCGTCCCTGGGCCATTCCCGGAACGCCTGGGCTCGAACACCGGATCGGCGGGCTCGAGAAAGAGAACGAGACCGGGAACATCTCTTATGACCCCGAGAATCACGATTTGATGGTGCAGCTCCGCGCTGCCAAGATCGCGGGGATCGCGGCGGACATTCCCTTGCTCGAGCTCGACGATCCAGACGGTGCCGACACGCTGGTACTTGGCTGGGGCTCGACGTACGGTGCGATCGGCGCGGCCGCGCGGAGGGTGCGAGCCGGCGGGCGCAAGGTCGCGACCGCGCATCTCCGCCACCTGAACCCGTTCCCGAGCAACACGGGCGACGTCGTGCGCGCGTACGACAAGATTCTCGTCCCGGAGATCAACCTCGGTCAGCTGCGAATGCTCATTCGCGCGGAGTATCTCGTGGACGCCGTGGGCTACAACAAGGTTCGCGGTCGTCCCTTCCTGGCGGCCGAGCTCGCGGACGCAATCACGACGCTGGTGGATCGATGAGCAAGGGCAACGGCGATCTCGTGCAGCTGACCGGCAAGGACTTCAAGTCCGATCAGGAGGTCCGCTGGTGTCCTGGTTGCGGGGACTACGCGATCCTCAACGTCGTTCAGGGCTTCATGCCCGAGCTTGGGCTCTCCCGCGAGCGCCTCGTTTTCGTCTCCGGGATTGGTTGCGCCGCTCGCCTTCCGTACTACATGCAGACCTACGGGATGCACTCGATCCACGGGCGCGCGCCGGCTATCGCGACCGGTCTCGCCGTGACGCGACCCGATCTCTCAGTCTGGGTCGTAACCGGAGACGGCGACGCGCTCTCGATCGGCGGCAACCACCTTATCCACGCGCTCCGCCGCAACGTCAATCTCAAGATCCTGCTCTTCAACAACCGGATCTACGGCCTGACCAAGGGTCAGTACTCGCCGACGTCGGAGCTCGGGAAAGTGACGAAGTCGACTCCGATGGGCTCGCTCGACTATCCCTTCAATCCGCTTTCGATCGCGATCGGCGCCGAGGCGTCGTTCGTCGCGCGCGCGATCGATACGGACAAGAAGGGGCTGACCGAGGTGCTCGGCGCCGCGGCGCGCCACCGTGGCGCCGCTTTCGTCGAGATCCTCCAGAACTGCAACATCTACAACGACGGCGCGTTCGACTACGTGCGCGACGACAAGGAGAACCGGATCTACCTCGAGAGCGGGGAGCGAATCCGGTTCGGGGCGGAGGGCGAGAAGGGAGTTGTCCAGTACGCTGACGGGTCGCTGAAGATCGTCGACGTCGAGGAGGCGGGGGAGAACTCGCTGCTCGTCCATGACGCAAGCCATATGCAGGCCAGCCTCGCCTTCGCGCTCTCACGAATCACGTTCGAGACCGACGGCGCCGTTCCGCTCGGCGTCTTCCGGAGCCTCGAGCGCGAGGTCTACGACGACCTCATGAACGATCAGCTCGACGCCGCGCGTGAGCAGTCGGGCGAGGGCGACCTCGCGACTTTGCTCCACACAGGCGACACCTGGACCGTCGCCTGACGAGCCGGCGAACCGCGACACTTCCTCCGGAGGTCGTCTAGCTTTCTAGGTCGTGACCGAGCGGATTGCGCTTGCGTGCGCGCGACATCCGAGGCGGACACTTCTCGCCTGGGGTGTCGCCGTTCTTTTCTCGATGGCCGTGATCGTCGGGTTCCTGGGCTCTGCGCTGACCACGGAGAGCGATGTCACGTCAAAGCCGGAGTCGGTCCGTGCCAATGGGCTGATCGCGGGAGGGTTCGGAGCACCACGTCAACGCGTGGACGAGATCGTGGTCATCAGGCACGAGGCCCTCCGGGTGGATGACGGCGCCTTTGTCGCCGCGCTGTCTGCGCTCGTGAGCAGGCTGACTTCGGTCGCCGGCGTCGAGAGCGCGCCGCTGCCGAGCGATCCCGGCGGCGAGGCCAACATCTCCAGCGATCGGCACGCCGTCATGATCCCGATCGTCCTGCGCGACGACAGCCGCTCGACGATCGACGAGCTGCAAGGGATCGTCGATCAAGCCGACGCCGCGAACGGCCTCACGGCGACGATCTTCGGTGAAGAGACGGTCAACCGCGACTTCGAGGAGGTGTCGCAGCGCGATCTCGAGAAGGGAGAGCTCCAGTTCGGGCTGCCCGCGGCGATGGTCGTGCTGCTCATCGTCTTCGGGACGTTCGTTGCCGGCGCCCTGCCGCTCCTCATGGCGATCGCCTCGATCATCGTCGCACTCGCGCTCGTGTCACTGGTCGGCCAGGTCTGGGAGCTTTCGTTCTTCGTCGTAAACATGCTCACTGCGATGGGCTTGGCGCTCGGTATCGACTACTCGCTCTTCGTCGTCAGTCGCTTCCGTGAGGAGCGTCGCCGCGGCAAAGAGCCGCCCGACGCGATTCGGATCTCCGGCGCGACTGCGGCTCGGGCGGTGCTCTTCTCGGGTGCGGCGTTCATCATCTCGCTGACCGGATTGCTCCTCGTTCCGGACACGGTGATGAGGAGCCTTGC
>Ga0210334_10257833_pt1 | contig 10592 bp, 8 predicted proteins | sample S306metaT_FD_164440 | JGI IMG/M metagenome (GOLD analysis project Ga0210334, IMG submission 164440) | Metatranscriptome of estuarine sediment microbial communities from the Columbia River estuary, Oregon, United States - S.306 (Metagenome... | ecosystem: Environmental > Aquatic > Marine >... | reverse complement strand
TGCACCCAAAACGATCGATCGTATCATCGATGCCTTTCAACCGTCCCAACAGGCACAGATCAGAACACAGCTGTCTGAAGCGTTGGAAGCGGTGATCACACAAACGCTGCTCAAGAAGAAAGCTGGCGGCCGGGTCGCCGCGCTGGAGATCATGGTGGCCACCACAGCCGTGCGCAATCTCGTTCGTGAAGCCAAGCTGCACCAGATTCCAGGCATCATGCAGGCGAGCCAAAAAGACGGCATGCAGACAATGGACATGGCATTAGTCGATTTGGTAACACGCGGCGTGGTGCACAAGACTGAAGCGCAATCGCGCAGTATGAATCCCAATCTCTTCGGTTCATCCGCGGCGGGAGCGGCCTAGAGACAACAACGGAGCAATTCCATGGATATTCGCAGCCTCGTGAAAGTGATGGTGGACCATGAAGCCTCCGACCTCTATCTCACGGTCGATGCGCCACCGATTTACCGTATTCATGGTTCCACAAAACCGACCGATGCCCCTCCCTTCAGCAATGAACAGCTGGAAGCGCTGGCCTTGGCGCTGATGCGTGGTCAGCAGCGCGTGGAGTTCGAAGAAAAGATGGAGATGAACTTGGCCCTGTACTACAAGGAATTGGGCCGGTTCCGCGTCAACATTTTCAGACAGAGAGGCAACGTCGGACTCGTCTTCCGCCATATCAAAGCTGAAATCCAGACGGTCGATCAACTCCAGCTTCCGCCTATCATCAAAGACATCGCCATGACCAAGCGCGGGCTGGTGCTAGTCGTCGGCGCCACCGGCTCCGGCAAATCGACCTCGCTGGCCGCCATGATCGACTATCGAAATTCTACCCATCCGGGCCATATCATCACGGTGGAAGACCCGATCGAGTTCGTCCATCAGCACAAAAAATCGATCATTACTCAGCGCGAGGTCGGGTTCGATACCATAAACTTCCAAAGTGCGCTCAAGAATACGCTGCGGCAAGCGCCCGATGTCATTCTCATCGGCGAAGTTCGGGACACCGAAACGATGGAGGCCGCGATCACATTTGCAGAAACCGGTCACCTTTGCATCGCGACCTTGCACTCGAACAACGCCAACCAGGCAGTCGAACGCATCATGAACTTTTTCCCGGTGGAGCGCCACGCCCAGATCTACCTGCAGCTCTCGCTCAATTTGCGCGCGATCATTTCCCAGCGACTCATCCCCTCCCTCGACGGCAGGCGTGTTCCTGCACTGGAAATCATGCTCGATACGCCACGCATCAAAGACCTGGTGAAGAAAGCAGATATCGACACTCTAAAGGAAGCGATGGAGCAAGGAATCGAGGAAGGCTGTCAAACCTTCGATTACGTGCTCTTCCAGCTGTACAAGCAGAACAGAATCAGCCTCGAACAGGCGCTCATCAACGCAGACAGTGCCAACAACCTTCGCCTAAAAATCAAGCTCGAAGGGCTGAAGGGCGACGACGCGGTGAATGTGTTGCTCGACAAGCAGACCGGCGGGGCAGCCGGGGATGCCTTCAGAATTCAGGGGGGCGCGGCCGGGAATGTCACTCCGATCCGCAAACGGCCCTGACGATACAGACCGCTTCAACACGCGGCTCAGCGATGCATTCCTGGATCGGTCTGTTGCTCGAGATACGCAGCGATCTTCTCCAACGCCAACGCGCTCAGTCTTGATCCATACCAGGCGGGCATTGTTCGACTTGGGTAGCCGGAAACGATGAACCGCTCCGGCTCAAGCACCGACTCAACGATATAGTCATGAACCGTCTCGGCCTGTCCGCTATACGTCGGATCCCTGAGCCGCTGTGGTCCCGTTGTCCCAAGAGTCAGCTTGGGCCCGACTCGGCCGTCTGCGCCGGGAATCCCTGGAATCGTGTGACATACCGGGCATCCGGCCCGAATGAAAATCTCGGCGATGGGTTCCTCGCCCGTCGTCAAGGGAACCTTTTCAGGCAACAACGTCACCGCCGTCGCTGATTCTGCCACGATCGGCGGAGCATGCGACGGACCGTCTACTCGAAGTATCCAGAGCGCATACAACGAGACGAGGCCGACCACCACCAAGGCGACAATCCGTTCTGGTTGCCGAGAGGGAGGCTCGGTGGCATGGCGGCGTACTTCAGCCGATTCAGAAGGATGGGAGTTCATGGGTACTCAGATCGATACGGATAGCCTATTCGGCTGAAGTGTACCTGGCAGGCGATATGAACTCAATGGAAGACGTGGCGGCACGATAGATGACACGTAACCTTTGGTCCGAGGCGTTGCGTTTCCTTACAGACGGCACAGATTCTGAAGGGATTTGAACGGCCTGTGGTCGGATGAACCGAGCACAGGCCGTAACTGAAGCAGAGCAGGAGACGCGGTTCGCTTTAGTACCCAGTCATCCCTTTCATTTCACCTTTCATCGCGTCTTTCTGGGACTTCATTTCATCCTTCATCGAACCCTTCATGTCATCTTTCTTCATTTTCATCTCGTTCTTCATCTCGTCCTTCTTGCCTTTCAACTCTCCCATCGCGCCCTTCATCTCGTCCTTCTTGCCTTTCAGCTCTCCCATCGCGCCCTTCATCTCGTCCTTCTTGCCTTTCAGCGCACCCATCGCCCCCTTCATCTCATCTTTGCGTCCGGTCACTTCCTCTTTCATCGCATCTCCAGTCGCCTTCATATCGCTTTTCATCTCGCCCTTCATTTCATCTTTCATCTTCCCCAACTCATCGGCAAACGAGACAGCGTTGAATCCGGTCAGGCACATAAGGGCAACGGCCGACAATAGAATCCTTTTCATCGTACTCCTCCTGTTTGATGGTGGAAAATAGAATACCTGGAAGGGAACCTTGCTCTTCTTGAAAAATGAAGTCAACCCCGGTAATCGATAGATGCGAGGCGATCGTGCATTAGGCCGACGTGATCCTCGTCTTGACGCCGATTCGTCGAAGAAATGCCGGCAGTCTGTACTGCAAGATGGTCGAGCGGATGAACTGCATCTAAAACCAAGGGACCATCGCAAACAAACATCTCCTCAAGAGCAATATCCCATTGGACATCTTGTCTGGCTCGTTGGTGTTGCCTTAACCCATCGATATCGATGGTGGCCAGAGGAATCTCAATGGGTTTTCCCGCAACCGGCTGATTGTTCCCTCTCTCTTCATTGACTTGCCTCTCCCCCGCTGACTAGAATCCCATCACACCGGGAACAGTTCACGTGACATCTTCCTTCGTTCATCTCCATCTGCACACCCAGTTCAGTCTGCTCGACGGCGCCAACCAGATTGAGCCCCTCGTGCAGCAGATCAAAGCATTCGGCCAGCCAGCGGTAGCCATGACAGATCATGGCAACATGTTCGGCGCCATCGAGTTTTACCGAAAAGCCAAGAGTGCCGGTGTTAAACCCATCATCGGATGCGAAGCCTACATGGCGCTTGGCAGCCGGCATGCGAAGAAAGACAGCGGACTAGCGCACAACGATTACTACCATCTGATTTTGCTGGCCAGAAACCTGACCGGGTACCAGAATCTGATCAAGATTGTCAGTAAAGGATATCTTGAGGGATTCTACTATAAGCCACGGATTGATAAGGAGCTTCTCAAGGAGCATCACGATGGCATCATTGCACTATCCGGCTGCCTCAGCGGCGAGATTCCCTACTTGATCGGCCAGAAAGATATGGCCGGTGCTATGGCCGTGGCCGGCGAATTTCAGGAAATTTTCGGCAAGGACCAGTTCTACCTAGAAGTGCAAGCGAACGGCTTGGACCACCAGCGCGTCGCCAATGCCGGATTGATGGAGATTCATAAGAAGCTCGGCATTCCGCTCGCCGGCACGAACGATTGCCACTACCTCAAGAAAGAAGACGCCCACCCCCACGAATTGATGCTCTGCCTCCAGACCGGCAAGACATTGAGCGACCCGAACCGGATGAAGTTTGATACCGATCAACTCTATGTGAAATCGACGGAGGAAATCTCGGCGGCGTTCGCAGAATTTCCAGGCGCCGTCAGTAACACGGTCCGCATTGCCGACCACTGCGATCTGGAACTGGCGCTCAATAAGACCCATCTTCCGCAATACACCGTGCCGCAGAACTTTACGAACCGAGAAACGTATCTGGAACACCTCACGGTGGCAGGATTGAAAGAACGGCTCAAGGAGCGTCCGACTACAAGGCCTTCCGCCCTGTATGAGCAGCGCCTGCGGGAAGAGCTGATGGTCATCTGCTCCATGGGATTTGCCGGCTATTTCTTGATTGTATGGGACATCATCCGGTTTGCGCGCGCGCAGAACATCCCGGTCGGGCCTGGCCGAGGGTCAGCCGCCGGCAGCCTTGTCGCCTATGCCTTGCGTATCACGGATCTCGATCCGCTCGAGTACACGCTCTTGTTCGAGCGATTCCTGAACCCTGAACGGGTCTCTTTGCCGGATATCGACATGGACTTCTGCATGGACCGGCGCGGCGAAGTCATCAACTACGTCGTGGACAAATACGGCTCCGACCATGTCGCGCAGATCATCACGTTCGGCACACTCGGCGCCAAGGCCGCAATCCGCGATGTAGGCCGCGTGCTGGAACTGCCCTATGCGGAGGCGGACAAGGTCGCCAAACTGGTGCCGAACCAGCTGAACATCACCCTTCAGCAGGCCCTCGATCAGGAACCCCGCTTACGTGAGCTGACGCAGACCGACGCCAAGATCAAAGAGCTGATGGAGGTTGCGCAGTCGCTGGAAGGCCTTGCCCGGCATGCGTCGACCCATGCCGCCGGTGTCGTGATCTCCGAGGGCCCGCTGACGGACCATGTCCCGCTCTATAAAGGGGCCAATGACGAAATCGTCACACAGTATTCGATGGGCGATGTCGAGAAGATCGGGTTAGTGAAGTTCGACTTCCTTGGCCTCAAGACCCTCACCATGATCCGGCGGGCCGAAACCTTGATCAATGAGTCGAGGCCTGGCCAGCCCCTGTTGATCGTCGATGGGTTGCCGTTCGACGATCACAAGACATTTGCGCTGCTCTCTTCCGGAAAGACGACCGGCGTGTTCCAGCTGGAAAGCTCCGGCATGCGCGACCTGCTCACCGGGTTCAAGCCCGATCGGTTCGAGGACATCATCGCCATCATCGCCCTCTATCGGCCAGGCCCGATGGATTTGATTCCTGACTTTATCAAGCGCAAACAAGGCAAAGTTCCCATCGTCTACGAAACGCCTGAATTGGAACCGATCCTCAAGGATACCTATGGCGTCATCGTGTACCAAGAACAGGTCATGGCGATTGCCCATAAGGTGGCGGGGTTTTCACTGGGACAAGCCGACATTCTTCGGCGCGCCATGGGCAAGAAGAAGCCGGAGGAAATGGAAAAACTCCGCGTCCAGTTCCTGGAGGGCGCGAAGAACAACTCCATCCCCGAGAAGAAAGCCGAGAAACTCTACGAGCTCATTCAGAAGTTTGCCGGCTACGGTTTCAACAAGTCGCACGCCGCCGCCTATGCCGTCATCTGCTACCAGACCGCCTATTTGAAATCTCACTACCCGACCGAATTCATGGCGGCACTCATGACGACGGACATGGGCAACACCGACAAAATCATGGGGTACTTCACCGAGTGCCGCGATCTCGGCATCAAAGTGCTGGGCCCGGACGTGAATGCGAGCCAAAAGAACTTCGCTGTGGCCGACGGCGTGATTCGCTTCGGCCTGGCGGCAATCAAGAACGTGGGCGAGGGCGCCGTTGAATCTATCGTGGTGATTCGCAATGAGAGCGGTCCGTTCGCATCATTTTTCGACTTCTGCAGGCGAATCGACCTCCGCAAGGCGAACAAGCGGATGTTGGAAGGGTTGATCAAGACCGGAGCCTTTGATTCGACCGGCGCTAAGCGCGCGCAGCTCATGGCTGTCCTCGATCAAGCGATTGAAGAAGGCGCCGCCGCGCAACGGGAGCGGGAGCTTGGACAAACCAGCATCTTCGGCGACGAGTTCTCCGGCCAGGAGGCGTCGAGTACGTTGGCCGCGCCTCCGCTGCCGTCCATTCCGGAATGGGATCAGGCCCAACGGCTCACGCATGAGCGCGAATTGACCGGGTTCTATATCTCCGCTCATCCGTTAAGCCGCTACGAAACCACCATCGGCGCCTTATCGAACGCGACGACGACCGGTCTCACGGAATTGTCGGACGGCAAAGAGGTCAAGCTCTGCGGCATCATCGCCTCGGTCAAAACGACGCTGACCAAGAAGGGCGACCGAATGGCCTATCTGACCCTGGAAGATCTGCACGGCACGGTGGAAGTCATCGTGTTTCCAGATCTCTTTAAAGCGGCAGGTGAGCTCATCGCGCCTGAACAGCTGGTCCGCATCAGCGGGACAATCGACCGAGGCGACAAGGGCACAAAGCTCCGTGTCAGCAAGATCGAACCACTGGCCGAAGTCCAGAAACAAGCGGTCAAGCGGGTCCATATCCGGCTCTCGGATCGGCCTGAAGTCCAGGATCAGCTTCTCCGTCTGCGCGAGATTCTCAAGCGACATCCGGGGGGAACCACGGTCTCACTCTCGTTTCAGATGGAGGCCGCGCTGGAAGCCGATACCGCTCCCCTTCCAAATCTGACTGTGTCTGCCAGCGAGCATTTCGTATCCGATATTGAAGAAGTGCTAGGCAAAGGAGCCCTCTTTTTGCTATCTTAGGGGGGCTATTTCCAAGGACGGAACAGGCGGCTGGCTCCGCACCCTGAGCATCTCCCTTCACTGTCTGGAGGTCTATGCGTGATTATCTAGAATTTGAACAACCGTTGCGTGAGATTGAAGAAAAGATCGAGAAACTCTCCGCTGCGGCAGCTGGCGGCAAGACTTCAGCTCAAAGCGATATCCGAAAACTCCGCACAAAGTTCGCGCAAGTCGAGTATGAACTCTACCAGAACCTGACTCCCTGGCAACGAACCCAACTGGCACGCCACTCGCTCCGTCCCAGCACGCTCGACTATATCAATGAATTGAGCCGCGACTTCTTGGAGTTTCATGGAGATCGCGCCTTCGGAGACGACCGGGCCATTGTGGGAGGCTTCGCGCGGTTCAACGATCGAACCGTGATGATGATTGGACATCAAAAAGGCAAAACGCTCAAGGAACGGATGCAGCGGAATTTCGGCATGCCCAACCCGGAAGGCTACCGGAAGGCGCGCCGGCTCATGATGATGGCGGAAAAATTCAACCGGCCGATCATCACCTTCATCGACACACCGGGCGCCTATCCCGGCATCGGAGCCGAGGAGCGCGGGCAGGCTGAAGCCATCGCGCGAAACCTGTTTGTCATGTCTCGCTTGAGGGTTCCGATCATTTCCGTCATCATCGGCGAAGGCGGGAGCGGCGGCGCATTGGCATTAGGGGTATCGGATTGTGTCTTAATGCTGGAACATTCGGTGTATTCGGTGATTTCACCGGAAGGCTGTGCGGCCATTCTCTGGGACAATCCTCAAAAAGTTCCCGACGCCGCAGCTGCGCTGAAAATGACGGCCAAGGACCTGCTTGAGTTTGGCGTGATCGACGATATTGTGCCTGAACCACTAGGCGGCGCGCATCGCGAACCAAAAGCCGTCTGCGCATTGGTCGGTAAAGCCCTGACGAATCAGTTCTTCAATCTGGCCGATCTTTCCGTTGAACAGCTTCTGGCCCACCGCGAACACAAATACCGCAAGATCGGCGCGGTCGCCGGACTGCCTCCGACGCAGCCTTGCGAAAGCGATTCAATCCAGTAGCCTTATTGCTCTAACAGCCCGGTTTTGATCAGCCGACATTCGATCGCGGATAATATTCTGCGCGCAAGTTCCTGGCGATAGGGCTCAAGCGCTGCATGTTCCAGATATCGATTGAGTGTTCGCGGCAACTTTCGCCACCACGCGCGCGCAGACATTCTCGCATGTTCCGCTGCAGACGGTTCACCGGAAAGAATCTTCCTGATCTCGCGCTCGAAAAATCCGACGTGCGTCAGCTCATCCTCAAGAATCGAGGTGAGGTCAGGGCGGAGATCGGCTAGTAAGAGCGCAAACTCGAGTCCGAGGGCTTCATATCCGAACAGTTGCACGGCGAGTGCCGGCCATTGCTGAGGCACAGACGGAAGCCGCCCGCGCTCATGCGCCCGATGGGCGAGTAGCGTTTCAAACTGGGCCAGGTGGCGTTGCTCATCCTCTTCGTGCTGCCGCAGAAACGTGCGGACGTTCGCCGGCACCTCTTGCAACTGCGATGACCGCACGGCCCAGAGCGCCATGGCTTCGGCCTTGAGAAACCGCTCCAACAACGCCGGCTCACACGACGACGGCAAGCGAAACGGCTCAGTCGAAGAATCTGCCTGTGGTATGCCCGTCATAGTCGTTCCGCATAGTACGCGATCCATTCCGTCGTGTCCAAGATCGCCACGTTGATGCAGCGGGCGCACGGCCTCCCCGCCTGCGCAGTTTCATACATCTATTGCCAGAACCAACGACTTTTGAGACACTACGTACAGCTACGCACCAGATCGACGAGGAAGCCGCATCGCCGGTCCAAGTCGGTCCATCAACCGATGATGGAGTTTATGATGCACCCAACTGCTGTGAACCAGTCTCTTGGCGGTCGACAAACCACCAGCTGTATCCTTGCCGGCATCTTGCTGGCCGGAGTCGGCTGTGTCAGCCAGCATGCCTATGACCAGATCAAGGCCGAGCGTGATGAACTGACCCGCTCTCTTGATGCGGAACGCGCCGACATAAGCGACTTAGATCGGCATATTGCGGAGCTGCGAGCCGCAAATAGAGCCGAAGACGCCGCCGCGACCGAGTTTCGCGCGGCGATCCAACGAGACCAGCATCTCAGCCAACGCACGAGTGAACAACTGACGTCGCTGCAGACACAGGTGGCGAACCTTGTGCATCAAAGCCGGCTGCTGGCTCGACAGGTTGCGAACGCCAAACGAGAAAGCAGCTCGTTGAACACACTCGTGACGCAATACAAAGAAGAAGTCGAAGAGGCGGAGTCGCTTCCTGAACCATCCGCGCTACCGGCACCCGCAAATATGCCGCCCGCGGCTCTACCGTCCGTAGCGCAACTGCCTGTCGCTCAACCGCCGGCTCAAGTCCCTCCCGCTGTAGCGCTCAATCCGGTGAGCCCTCCGCAACAGATGGCCCAAGTCACGCCCGTGACACCGGTGAAACCGCCGGCCCCGCCCCGTCCTATTCAAACACCGCCTGAGCCGGTTGAGGAATCCTGGATCGACATGATCATGGGCTGGTTGTCGAGTGCATGGGATTGGATCTTTGGGCTGTTCAGTTAGGCACGGAGCGTGATTATCCCGATGCGTTTCGACGCGCTCTCAACCACTTGAGAGCGCCTGCACCGGCTGCGCGGCCGGTTGCCAAGCAGGCCGTCAGCAGATAACCGCCGGTCGGAGCCTCCCAATCCAGCATTTCACCGGCACAGAACAAACCGGGAATCGACCGAACCATCAGCTGCGCATCGAGAGCTTTGAATGAGACCCCGCCGGCAGTACTGATGGCTTCTGTGAGGGGACGAGTTCCGGTCAACCGTAACGGCAAGGACTTGATCCCCGCCGCCAAGCGGACCGGATCGGTGAATTCATCTTTCGGAATCACCTCACGCAATAGCCCCGCTTTTACACCGGTAATCCCTGCCCGCCGTTCAAGATGTGTCGCCATCGTACGTTTACCGCGCGCCTGCGAGAGATCCTTGATCAACTGCGCGACATCACGACCGGGCGCGAGATCCAGCCGCACCGTGGCCACACCTTTCGCCCTCAACACATCGCGCAAGCAAGCCGACACCTGATAAATAACGCCGCCTTCGATTCCTGTTTCCGTAATGACACATTCGCCCTGTCTGCGAATGACCTCCCCTTCAACGGTCTTGGCCACGACCCCGACGGTCTTGACGGGATGTCCGGCAAATCGTGTGCGGAAGATATCGGTCCACTTGATGTCGAACCCGCAGTTCGACGGCAGCAGCGGCGCCATGGGCACGTTGCGGTCTGCGAGCAGCGGCACCCAGCTTCCATCAGAACCCAGCTGAGGCCAGCTGCCTCCGCCCAACGCAAGCACGACCGCATCGGCTTGAACCGACCGCATGCCCTGGGGCGTAGAGAAGTGCAGCGCCTGCTTCCCGTTCCAGCCCACCCATCGGTGCCGGACATAAAACTGCACTCCGGCTTTTCTCAATCGGCGCAACCAGGCCCGCAACAGAGGAGCCGACTTCAGGTCGGATGGAAAGACACGTCCGGACGTCCCAACAAACGTCTCAATACCCAGTTCTTTCGCCCATGTCCTCAGTGCATCCGGTGAAAAGGATGCGATCACAGGTTCAAGCTGAGCGCGGCGCGGACCGTAGCGCAAAAGGAATGCCTCCAGCGGCTCGGAATGCGTGAGATTCAATCCGCCCCTGCCGGCGAGCAAAAACTTTCGGCCGACGGACGCCATTGCGTCGTAGAGCTCGACCTGTGCGCCCCCCGCGATGGCTGTTTCCGCCGCCATCAATCCGGCCGGTCCACCTCCGATGATAGCAATCTTCACTGCACACCCTTCATTAATGGCGATCGGCAGGGATCACATCCGGTATCCCGCACCTCGAACTCCC
>Ga0210334_10073582_pt1 | contig 10624 bp, 11 predicted proteins | sample S306metaT_FD_164440 | JGI IMG/M metagenome (GOLD analysis project Ga0210334, IMG submission 164440) | Metatranscriptome of estuarine sediment microbial communities from the Columbia River estuary, Oregon, United States - S.306 (Metagenome... | ecosystem: Environmental > Aquatic > Marine >... | reverse complement strand
GGCGCATCCGTTGTCATCGCTGTACCTATCGAGGCACGTTGACGGAAGTGTCGGTTGAAGAACACATGGAAGAAGAGACGATCAGAAGGTAACGCGCATGGCGTCTATTCCTCGTGAAGCGTATCTCGTATCTCGCAAATAAGGACGGGAGATACTTTCTTTCCATCCTGCGCTTCACGCTTCACGAGATACGCTTCACGGTTCTTGCAGTGTATCGCCTCCCTGCCATGAATAAACCTCTCGTATCCCTGCTCGCCTTCGCAATCATTTTCAACATTGCTTCGTGGTCATGGGCCGAAGAGGCTCCACCTCCGGTTAAAGTTCTGGTCACCTATCATTCGGTGTCGGGAAACACGGAGCGGATGGCTGAAGCGGTCGTCGAGGGAGTCAAGTTGGTTTCGGGGACTCAGGCCATGCTCAAGCGAGTCGGGCAGGTGACGGCGGAGGACTTATTTTCTTCCGATGCGGTGATCGTCGGCTCGCCGGTCTATTGGTCCAACATGTCGGGAGAGGTCAAGACCTTCTTCGACAACTGGCAATTCAAGTTCGGCGTCTTCCCTGAATTCAAGATGAAGAACAAGGTCGGCGCGGCTTTCGCCACCGGAGGGCAGATCTCCAGCGGCAAGGAGATCACGATGTTGACCATTCTCGCCGCGATGCTGGGCAATCAAATGATCGTGGTCAGCGGCGGCGGCGCATTCGGGGCGTCCGCCACGACGGAAGGCGACAGTCCGGGGATCGATAAGAAAGAACTGGCCGACGCCAAGGCCCTGGGCCGCCGTGTCGCAGAAGTCGCAACGCTCATCAGCAGAGCCTCCTCTCGGTAGTTGTTCCCAGCTCCACTAGACATACCTGTAAAATCACTAAAATTGCGTATCTCGTGAAGCGTATCTCGTATCTCGCAAACAAAGATGTGGACGCACTTTTTCCATCCTGCGCTTCACGAGATACGAGATGCGAGATACGTGGAACCCAAGGTGACAGTGTCTAGCGGTTTGGCCTGGTGGAGCAAGGAGCGGACGCTCCCTGGATAGCAAGCTCGACAAATTCATGGATGTGCTTGGCGCAGCGTCCGCAGCAACCGCTGCGCGTGAGATCGAATTTTGACTTGAGCCGGCAGGACATCACGATACCTGCCCGTCCGGCCTCGCGGACATCCGACTCGGTAATCCCATTGCACAAGCAGACGTACATGGACTTGCCCTTTGTCGATTATGAGAAGCGTTCTCAGTATGCCACCGCATGAGGAATCTGTCAAGCCTCGTTGTTTCCCTTGTTCTTCCCTATGTGTCCGCCACGATCGCTCGTAATGCCGGTTCCAGGTTGGGGGGTAATGGAAGACAGATCCTCCAGACAGCGCCTTTTCCGGATAGAACCGCTCGAATCGAGTTCGCTTCAACTTCAACGAATGCAGGAGTTGGAGTCGTGCAAAGTCAAGCAATGACCCCCATGGTTTATCCTGAGCGTCAGAGTAGCGAGAGGAGGAGCTTGCGACGAACCGGAGTCAGGAGGAGGAAGCCCGGCGGATTTAAACAGAGTCAGCGTTCGATTACGCAGCGTCTCTTCCAACGCTGTCGGGGCCACCATGACGAGGTGAACGCGACACAGATCAAGCTGTTTGGTCGTGCTCAGATATGCCGTCATTGCAGCCATGTCGGTGGTGGCCAGGCAGACCACCGCAAGCGTGAGGAAATGGCGCATTGAGCGGAGGAGAGGAGAGCGGCGAGCCTCCATACGGGACAAGCCTATCACGCTCCAGACTATCGGTTGCCTCAATCATGCATTCAGTCGGGCCGGCGGTACGATACATTCACGCGCAAGGATGGGGGTGGGGTACCGTTTATTCCTGCAAAATCAGAGCTGTGAGGCCCGATGCGTACTCGTACTGTACGGTAAGGGGCCGAGGGGCGAGCCCGCTGGCCGAAGGCTTGTCGTAGCAGCGGATTCGTGATTCCAGCAGAAGTGTTTGTGGGTAATGCGAGTTAGTAACCTACCGAAGGCAGGAAGCAACCGTGTGGTTCTTCGTATCTGCCCGTTGACATCAGCGTTGAAGGCTTGATCACTCGCATGCCTTCATTCAAACACCAACGAAATAAATTGGTTTGGCGTGTGGGCAAGAGGAACGAGAGGGGCTTCCCGCCGCTCAAATGTCCTGCACCAGTCAACACAGCCTGCATGTCGGCATCGCTTTCGGCGACGGCATGATTCAGCGCCCAAAAGTGTGGCGCGGACGCGTAAGCCGTCACGCGCCCGTCGCGCACGGCGACGAACGACGTCAAGAACGGGGGCGTGTTTCTCAGTTCGTTCATGCGCTCGATGCCGTGTGTTTTGCGGCACAAGTCGGCGCATTGAGCCAGGTCTGTTTCACGAATCGGACGCACCTCAATGCCTGCCGGAACATCGCCGTTCACCACGCCCTCAATCCTCACGAGCGGTTCTTTGACGTCGAAACCGAACTTGGCGTACAGCGACATCGACGCCGTGTTGAACGCATCCTGCACTAAGCGGATGCCGTCACTTCCAGCGCCGCGCTCCATTACCGCATCCATCAGTTGTTTGCCTGCGCCCCTTGCTTGTGCATTCGGAGCAATCGATATAGGTCCGATGGCGCGAATCGAATCATATTCCCACAAATAGTTTGAACCGACGATGTCGCCGTTCTCATTGTCAGCCACGATGGCGTAGATCTTCGGATTGGCAAAGAAAGACGTGGCGAGTTGAACGCTGAATTCAGGCGATGGAAAATCAGGGAGGAAGTTGTGCCTATCGGCAAGAGCTGTGAAAGCCTCAAAGCAGATGCGACCACACCTGTCCACATCTGTTTGAGTCATGGGACGAATAGTGATGTTCATGGTCATGTTCTCCGCAAGAGAAAATCGTTACGGCGTGTGTTTCCGCGAGAAACTCAGACTGTCAGGTTACGGAAAAGATTCCCGATCACTTTCTCTCTGATGTGCAAAAAACAGGCGTGACTTCATCTTCTTCAGTATGAAAGCGAGGTCTCAACCTTTGGGGGGTAATCTTGCCGGCGAATGACTGGGTCACGATTGTGCCGGTTCGCACAACGGCGGTCGAATCGTGTCTGTTCCCTTGAGCGGACCGCCAGGCGTGAAGAGGACGGCATCCGGCGCATAGTCAGATAGGATGCCCTTGAGGTCGCCCGCCCCAGAACTCTTTAAGTGACGGTCGAGAACGTCTTTTGTTGTTCCTATTGCGCGGCCCTCCGTTGTTGGTTCAGCCTGCGCATTTCTCTGGTGAACTATGTGCATACCGTCACGCGCAAAAAGGTTGCGGGAATGGACGTGACATCCTTGCGTGTGCTGGTGTTCTGGCTGTTGAACAGCACATCCAACTCCTTCTGCAGATCGTCGGCCCGCCCGTTCTTTTCCGCTGCTTCAAACGCATTCATGGTTGGCCCATAGTATTTTCTGAAAGCAGCCACGAGTGTTGATGGTGCGTCGGGAAAGTTGAAGATAAACGTCTCTTTGACGAAAGAGATGTTCTCTTGTGGAATCCCCGCGCCAGCAAATCGTTCGATCACGTGGCTCTCGATCCCCCACGTCATCGGACTCACGAAGCCTTCCGGCGGCGGGGGCGAGTACGAAGAGCTGACTTTTAAGATTTGTGCGACCAATGTCGGGTCATTGGGAATCCAGTTGCCCATCACGATCCGCCCACCTGGCTTGGTTGCGCGGACCATCTCTTTGGCTACATCGAACGGCTTGGGCGCGAACATGGCGCCAAAGATGCTCACGACAAGATCAAAGGAATGATCCTTCAGCTCCTGCAGATTCGTCGCGTCGCCCTCCTGAAACCGGCAGTTCGTGAGGCCCTGTTCTTGTGCACGTTTGTTCCCGGCCTCAACCAGGTTCCTTGCGATATCCACACCCAACACGTCTGCTCCGAGTTTCGCCTCGGGCAATGCCGTCGTGCCGTCGCCGCATCCGAGATCCAATACCTTGAGCCCCTGGGTAATGCCGAGTGTTTTGGCGAGCGCCTCTCCGCTCTCTCTCATGCTCTCTGCGATGCGGGTAAAGTCGCCCTTTTCCCACAGTGCTTTGTTTGGATTCATAGGGGTGATCCTATTCATTCAATCATGGTTGCGACGCGCCAGATGTCTACCATGGTGACAAGCCGGCCAGCCACCGTGGCGCACGGTGAATACTAGATGAAGAGAGCCGGATAGTCTACTTGTCCAGGCCACCTGGCCGGTCGATGTGTGAGTAGAGGCGTGGAGAGGAAAGGGCGGGATGTCAGCGCTCTGTCACTTCCCACATTCCGGAGCGACCCGTTCGGGCTCCGCTGGGCGGCAGCCTTCTGAAATTCCTTCGCGGACTCGGTCAGTTTCCGTCTTCCTTCTCAGCAAAGCTTCGACGGGGCTCCGCTCCTCCGGCGATGTCGCTCTGAACTCCGACATCCCGCTGAGAAAAATGGGAGAGGTTGGCAAATACCAGAAGCGTTCTGGCCCACCGTGCGCCGGGAAATGGGATGGGGTGAGGCTCATTTCGCCAGACTTAGCTTCAAGGTCACGCAACAGCTTTTCGAGAGGTTCCTGAAAGTTGGCAGTATTGCATGATGCAGTTAGCCGCAGTTTCCACGGCATCAGAGGTTAACGTATCAGGTTCATTGGCTAGAAAATGTGGAAGTGCCTTCTCATTGAGAACCCAGATATCACGCTTTTCACTCGGCGCAATGTTCTTTACCCACCATCCTGGAAACAACACTACCGGTCGAATATAATATTTCGCTCTACGTCCCTGATTTAGCAGGTCGGCAAGCCAACTAGCTTGTGCACGAGCCTGGACCAGATGTTGGCCCATTTCCCATCCATCGTCTCTCCGAAGGATGTCACCGTCGTAGGTGATTGTAGGATTACCACGCGCGGGCTTGCTAAGGGTTTTTGTTTCTATTGTGTAAATCCCAGCTGGGCCGACGATGACGTGATCAATGTTGAAACCTATGCCGGGAATATCGTGAAACACTTGATATCCATACGCGCGTAGGTTCTCAAGCGACTGTCCAACTGTCCGCTCACCATCAAGCCCTAGTCTGAGTTTGGCCATTTGCTTTCGATGTTTGGCTATGGCCCATGCAGTGTAGGGGAGTAGGAGGACCGTAATGAGCGTAAGTGGCCATGGGTTCGTCCGTAAATCGGTTCCCCAACGGTACCATTCAAATAAGGTGAGAAGGACAAATATGAAGGCGGGCAGGAGTCTGCTGTCAATTCGTTCGGAAAGACGTGTGATTTCTTCGTTAAGGGACTGTCCTGGAATGCGAAGCGGGGGGAACTTGATGGGGGAGCGATGTGGCTGATTCACACTTTGAGATTTGGCGAATATCATGTCACCTCAATTCTTATATCTAGCGATGCATCGGCGTGGACATTCCTGCAGGATATGCTAGGCAAGGATACCTGTCCAAGGAACACGCCTTTTGTGCGATGTTCCATCTTTTAGCCAGAGCACATGCGAGGGTAGAGAAAAGAACGAATGGTGTATGGAATAATAGGGATCGGCGGGGCTGGCTGGTCTTGCCCGTTCGTCGAACCGCACCAACCGGACAGACGAGATGAACCAGACAGACTGGAGTCCTTATTTCCCTGCCACGCGGCGCAGCACGCGCACCTGCTCACGGCCATCGCGACCGGGAAAGGCGAGGTCCGGCACATAATCCTCGACGATTTCGTAGCCCTCCGCGAAGAGCGCTGTCAGATCAGCCACGCTAAAAGGGTAGGGAGGTCCTTCCTCACCAGGATCGAGCGCCGGGTTGATGAACCACACACCGATCAACAGGCCTCCGCGTCGCAGCGTGAGATCGATGCCACGCCTGTAGTCGGCGCGCAGCGACGGAGGCAGTGCGCTCATGCAGGTATGTTCCAGCACCACATCATAGGCGCCGCGCATCTCTTCAGGCGGATCAAATAAATTTCCCGTTACGAAACGCCCCGCCAGCTGGGGATACAACGCGCGCGCCTCCGCCACTCCTGTCGGCGCGATGTCGAGCCCCGTCGCATCCAGCCCGTGCGCTACTGCCAGCGCCACCTCATGCCCGCGGCCGCAGCCCGGCACCAGCGCATGCCCGCGCACCTCATGACGCTCTAGATACTGCTTCATTGCCGGAGCCGGGGCGCCTTTGTCCCAGAACACCTCGCCTTTTTGGTAGCACGCATCCCAATCCATGCGTTCCCTGTACCGTGTCGTTAGTGCGAAGTCAATCAGGAAGTGGCGCCCCCAAGGAAAGGACGGCATGAGAGGTGAAACGAGACATCTCAGGACCGCCACGCGCCGCGAACGGGTTTCTAATACCTTTTAGGAAGGACAGGTGGCATCCTTCCCGTGGTGCTTCGGCTCCTGACCTCGACAGAAGAAGCAGGGCCTACATGTAAGGGATAGGCCTATAGCGTGACCCAGCGCTCACATCGTCTCTTCCAACTGCTCGACCATCTCCCGAATCGTATCGAATCCGGATTGCCAGAAGGCTTCGGATGTCATGTCCACGCCGACTTTGGTCAGAATCGCTTGTGGGGCGTCTGAGCCTCCGGTGGAGAGGAGATCCATGTATTTCGGCACAAACGCGGGACCCTGTTCTTTGTACATTCGGTACAGCGCCAGCACGAGCAGATTGCCGAAGCTGTAGGCATAGCAGTAGAACGGACTGGCGAAAATATGGGGGATGGTCAGCCATTCCCACTGGAACTCCTCCGGCACTTTCACCGCTTTGCCGAATTGCTGTCGCAATTCCTGTAGGTAGGTCTTGGCCAGCTGGTCTCCCGTGGCGCCGTCCGCGATCATCTGATGGGCCAACTTTTCAAAGCGCACAAAATAGGCCTGTCTGAGCACCGTGGCGTAGATATCGTCCAATTGGCTCAGCAGCAATCCTTGCTGAACGGCCTTGTTGCGTTCTTGAGACATCAAGGCATCGGAGAGAATCCGCTCACCGAAGACTGAGGCCGTTTCCGCCAGCGGCAGGGTCGAATGGAAGGTAAAAATGGAGTGGTCTTTGGCCATCATGCCGTGGACGGCATGGCCGAGTTCGTGCGCCATCGTCGCGATGTCGCGGGCTTCTCCGGTGTAGTTCAGCATGACATAGGGAGTCATGCCGGGGACGACGCTGTAGCAATAGGCGCCGCTGAGCTTGCCGGGCTTGGTTGGTCCGTCGATATGCTTGTCTCGAAAGACCTGTTCCGCCAACTCAGCCAGTTGAGGAGAGAATCCACGATACGCATCGAGAACCATGGCCACCGCGTCGGCATATCTGTACTTCTTCGATTCCGTGCGGTGCGGCGCGTAGATGTGATACCGGTTCATCGGCTTGATCTTGCAGATCTTCGCTTTCAGCGAGAAATAGGTCTGGAAGATGTCGGCATTCTTCGCGCAGGACGTCAACAGCACATCGACAGCTCGATCGGGCACATCGTTGCCGAGGTTGCGGGTGGCGATGGGTGAGGAGAATTGTCGCAGGCCGAGGTTTTCCGATTTCCAGTCGTTCACGAGCGTCTTGTACATTTCTCCCAGCAGGTCTTGTTGTGTTGCAAAGACGCGATGGAGTTCTTGATAGGCGGCTTGCCGCACCGAGGCTTTCTGGCTTCGCACATAGGCCATCAGCCCTTCTCGATTGACGGTCTTCTTCTTGCCGTCGACTGTCAGGGTGAACGCCAGCCCGTTGGTGACCACGTCGTACAAGGTATGAACCGCGCTACGGCCCGTGACGTTTTTGAGGTGGACGATCTTTTCTTCCGGTTCGGACAGCGTATGTGGTTTGAATCGCCGGATCGTCTCCAGGTGATAGCGGAAGTCGCCCGCGCCGGCCATCAGGCGCGCCGCATTGTCGTCATCGACGCTCTGCCACCACAGGTCGAAAAAGAGGAGGCGATTGCTCAGGGCCGTCAGGCGTTCTTCGAGGCGCGTCTTGAGCGAACGGGCCTCGGCGTCCTTGGTGTTTTCGGAAAACCGGAGGTATGCATAGGCTCCAAGCTTGGATGAACCCTGCGCAAATGTTTCGCTGAGTCCGAGCAGAGTCTGCAAGTTCTGACTCGAGATCGATGGTGCCAATGTCGGACGGGCTGCTTCGATTTGCGAGACCACTGTCTCAAGTCGTGACAGGGTGGAGTCGATCTCCTTCGACGGATCTTTGACCAAATGCGCCAGGTCCCAGCGGTCGGGATACGAGGGGCGCGCGGCGCGCGGTGATGCTGAGGCGCCTCGCGCACGGAGCTGTCTAGCCATAAAGGTCTCCTTCATGATGGGACGATAAAGCGGGTCGATCATACCATTGCCCTCTGCATGGCGTGGAGAAAAAATCCAGGGCGGAGGATCGTCCTGCGCACATTGACAGAGTTCAGGAGGGATGTAAAAATCCCTCAGCATTGGCCCGCGTTGTGAGAGTGATGATGACGGATCAAGAACTCAATCGGGTGATTCAATATGTGACGGCCAGCACCTCGTATGCGCGGGACACTGTCGCCGAGATTGTGAAAACCGGATTGGGTGAACTTACAGCGATGGCCACACAATCGACTCGGCAATTCGAGCGCGAGGCGCTGCTGGAGTATGTGTCGCAATGGACGATCAAGAGAACCGGGCAGCCGGAGACGCTGGTCCGCGAAGTGCTGGGCTGCGCCGGCCGCTGGCTGGATGAAGTGTACGAGGAGATTGCCAAGCGACAGCCGGATCTATTGGGGCAATCATCGAACGATGAAGATGGGGCGGCGCAGTCTAACTGAGCACCTCTACTGCAGCTGTTCGTCCCTGTGAGCGAGACGTAGTCGATAAGCTATTCCGTTTTACGTCGCTCGTATCTCGTGAAGCGTATTTCGCAAACAAAGATGGGACACACTCTCTTTCTGCCCCGCGCTTCACGAGATACGCTTCACAAGGAACACGTCTCAGGGACACAATTTTTGTAACGAATGACGGAGTGTCGGATGGCCCGATGGCGATCACGACGTTCAGTGAAGGTCTACTCCTCTTTTCGGGATGGTCACGGTGTGCCTGCTGTCTCTTGGAAACGCACGCCATGAGAAGGTCTTTCTTCTGAGGTTGAAGACCGATGGATCCAGCTTCATCGGCACTGCGCCGATCAGTCGATGCATTTTCGGCTTGGCCGGCTCCTCCATCGACTCACCCATTCTAATCCCGGTGTACAAGAATCAGCGTTGGCTGAACTGGAGCTGGCCACACAGCTGATTCGCGCCCGAGTCCGTGTCACCTTTCTGCCTGAATCGCAGACCCGCACCGCTGATCTGGAGTGCCATCTGGGCCGAGAGCGGTTCCTCGTCGAAGTCACGGCGATGGTGGGATCAGCGGCGCGCCGACGGATGCCGCTTCGAGGAATCGCGCGAGATGAGGAACAGGGAGAGGAAGAGGATCGCGGCGTGATCTTGCTCCATCGGATTCTGGCGCGCATACAACAGAAGGCGAAACAGCTGGCCGACTATTGTGATTCCGTCGTGCTGCACATTTCGATTCCACGCGCCGATCTGCAGGGCGGGAAGTGCGGCCGGCCGGAGGCCATCTGGCTGGATGTGAAGGCCCTGTCAGGCGCTGTTACCGTGTTGCTGACCAGGCTGCGGCATCTCAGCGCCGTGCTGATTTCATTATGGGATGTGGAGCCGCTGCCGTCGAAGGCGGGAACCAGACTGGCGAATGTCGAGCTGGCCGAGTGTCCAAAATCTCAGCGGACTCATCCGCGCGTGCGCATGCTGATTCAGAATCCCAGCGCCGGGGCGCCGTTGAGCGAACGGCAAGCCGATGTGTTTCTGCAGTTGCTGGGGTAGAAATCGGGCTGCCCAGTTTGCGGACTGAGCTCAATCGCTGGGCTGGTATATGGCAGTGGATCAGGCCTGAATTCTCGATGGCACGGTGAGCGTTGATCGTATCCCGTCTGCGGTCGAGACATCACGATCCCTTGCGGGCGCCGTAGATGGCGCCCCCGCCCTTTTTATAGTCCTGAATCACGGCGGCGGCTTCTTTCCGGCATAGGTCACGGACGACCGCGATTCGTCGTTGTTTCAACTCCGCCACCCAGTTTTTGGGTTTCGGCCCTTCATCGAATCCGATCGCTTCCGCATCGCTTGCGCGGGCGCCGCACAGCACGCTTCGGATGCCGGACCAGGGGATGGCGCCGTAGCACATGGCGCACGGCTCACAGCTCGTCACGAGTTCATGTGTCGGGAAGCCCGCCGCACCCAGATCGAAGCGCCCGACAGCCTGTTGTGCGTTGGCGAGGGCGACCATTTCTGCATGCGCATGAGAGCAGCGAGCCGACTCGACGAGATTCACCCCGACCGCGACTAGCCGCCAGCCGGCACGCTCGAAGACGGCGGCGCCGAAGGGGCCGCCGGTTCCTCTCGCCACATTCGTCGAGGCCAATTCGATGGCAAACTGCATACGGCTTTCTCTTGACAGGAACGGGGCCTGCCGGCTCCGCGCCAGTTGGATGGCCCACTGCGGCAGGCGGAAAGGGGAGACGGAAGAACGGCGCCGGTTCACGACGGCAGCGCACTCTTCATCGCTTCTAGATTTTTTGTGACCATCGCATCGCCGTTTTTCGTGGAGACGTCGATCCCTGTGACGATGACCGTGCGGCATTCATCGAGTTGGTTCAACGTACGGAGCGACTGAGC
>Ga0210334_10249665_pt1 | contig 10626 bp, 10 predicted proteins | sample S306metaT_FD_164440 | JGI IMG/M metagenome (GOLD analysis project Ga0210334, IMG submission 164440) | Metatranscriptome of estuarine sediment microbial communities from the Columbia River estuary, Oregon, United States - S.306 (Metagenome... | ecosystem: Environmental > Aquatic > Marine >... | reverse complement strand
TGATCCCCGTCTCGTCCACGCGTGCCGGGGCGCCTCCCGCGCATCCTCACAGCGGACCGCCGCCGGTGCCGGCGGATGCTCGGGCGTCCGAAGGCTACCCGGCGTCGAGCACCCAGGCGTCGTCCCGCAGGATCGGCCAGACCCGACCGTCACGCCCGATGCCGTCGACCGCCACCTCCGGTCCCCCGATCACGACGTCGGTGTGCACCCCCGAGTCGTTCAAGCCCCGCTCCAGGCGCCCCGCTCGATCGAGCGCCTCTGCGCCGGGCAGGGCCGAGGTGAAGCCGCCGCCCCAGGCGATGTGGCAGCCTGCGTTCTCGTCGAACAGCGTGTCGCGGAAGACGACCCCCGCACGCCGCACGGCCGACGACCCGTCCACGATCGCGACCTCGCCGAGCGAGCGCGCCGCCGGCTCGAGGTCGAGCTGGGCCCGGATGAGCTCGACGCCCGCGTCCGCCTCGGCCTCGATGATCCGACCACCCTCGAGCCGGAGCCGGAGGCCCGTGACCAAGGTTCCCGTCCCCGCGAGCGAGAGTGGGGCCGTCAGCCGGACGATCCCCTCGGCCCGGCGCCGGTCGGGGCTCGTGTAGACCTCCTCGGTCGGCAGGTTCGGCAGGTAGTCCACCCCGCGCTTCGAACGGGCGGTGCCCGTCAGCCACACCGCGTCGGGGATGAGGCCGACGGTGAGATCCGTGCCCGGACCCGAGAAGTGGAGGGCGTCCAGGGGAAGTCCGTCGAGGGCAGCCTTGCGCGCCTGGAGCCGGGCCACCTGTGTGCGCCAGGATGCGATCGGATCCGGTTCGTCCAGGCGGTTCGCGATCGCTACCGCCTCCCAGAGCCGCTCGAGGTCCGGCTCGCCGAACACCAGCTCGGCCCATCCTTCGTTCGGGGCCCCAACGACCGTCCATGGCGCCCAGCCGGGCTCGGCGACGGCGAAGCGCATCCGGTTGAGCTCGCGCTGCTGGCTGGCGGCCACGCGGGCCGGATCGAGCTCCTTGAAGGTCGCGTCGTCCGGGCTGCCGGTCAGGAAGATGAGTGCCGTGCCGAGCTCCTTCCAGGACTCGACGCGCGCCTCCTCCCAGCCGTAATGCGTCCCGAGCGCCTCCATCGGGGCGTGGGCCACCATCGATCGGCGGACAGCCATGTCCGTGTAGTCGACGACCACCCGCCGGGCTCCCGCCAGGTACGCCCGTTCTGCCACGGCCCGGGCAAGGGGGGCGTGCTCCACGAGGCCGCTGATGTAGACGTCCTGGCCCGGCTGCACGTTCACCCCGACGCGAACGACGAGGTCTGCGTAGCGTTCGAGGCGAAGGTCTGCATCCATGCCGGTCACCCGCCTACCCGAAGAGCGCGTCCACCGCCGCCGCGAACACCTCGGTGTGGCGGTCCACGTCGGCCTCGGTCGTGGCCGGGCTCATCAGGGCCATGTTGTGGAACGGGGTCATGAGGATGCCCCGGTTCATCGCCCAGAGGTGAAGGAAGCGGGCGAGCTCGCTGTCGTCGTGGTCGGCCTGCTCGGCACCGGTACGCGGGTGCTGCGGCATGAAGTGGTACTCGGCGCGAGCGCCCAGCCGCGTCACGTGCCAGGGGACGTCCCGCGAGCGGAGGACTTCGTCGACGCCGGCCGTCCAGCGTTCGGCCAGCGGGATCATGCGGGCGAAGGCCTCCTCGGTCAGCACCCCGGAAAGGGTCGCCCGCATGGCCGCCATCGAGAGGGCGTAGCCGGCCAGGGTCCCGCCGATGCCGCCGACGTCGGAGTCCTCCCAGGTGATCATCTCGTCGATGCGCTCACCGATCGCCTCGGTGAAGCCGTACGTGCCCGACGGGATGCCGCCGCCGATCGACTTGCCGATGACGAGCAGGTCGGGATCGAGCTCCCAGGCCCGGGTCGCGCCACCGGGCCCGGCGCAGATGGTATGGGTCTCGTCGATCAGCAGGAGCGTGCCGTAGCGACGGGTCAGCTCGCGCACGCCGGCGTGGTAGCCGGGATCGGGGAGCACGATCCCGACATTCGTCAGCGCGGGCTCGAACACGGCCACCGCCACGTCCCCGTGGGCAAGCTCGCGCTCGAGCGCCTCGAGATCGTTGAACGGCACGAGGCGGGTGGTCGCGGCCGGATCGACGGGCGGCCCGATGTTGCCGCGCCTCGCCTCGACCCGCCCGTCGGACGTCAGCGTCGCGAACGATTCGTCGACCGAGCCGTGGTAGCAGTAGTCGTGGAAGAGGACCTTGGGCCGGCCGGTGATCATCCGGGCCAGCCGGATCGCAAAGCGATTCGCGTCGGTCGCCGAGAGGGTGAACTGCCACCACTTGAGGCCGAAGCGGCGCTGGAGCTCCTCGCCGACGACGATCGCGTCCTCCGTCGGGAGCATGTGCGTGATGCCGCGCGGCAGCTGCGCCTCGACGGCGAGGATCGTGGGGGCCGGGCCGTGGCCGGTCATGGCGCCCGTGTCGCCGAGGCAGAAGTCGACGTACTCGTGCCCGTCGACATCGCGGAAGTGGGCACCGGAGGCCGAATCGACGAAGAGCGGGAACGAGCCCGCCCACTTGACCATCCAGTTCATCGGCACGCCGGCCAGGAGCGAGCCCCGGGCACGCTCGAAGAGGGCGAGTGAGCGGGGGTTGGCGGCCGCGAAGGCTGCCTGCTCCTGCTCCATCAGGGCGTCGAGTCTCGAGCGGTCGAGCCGGGCTGGCATCGGGATCACCTCGGATGTCGAGCGGTCGGTATCACGCGGTCGGCGTCACACGGTTGGCGCCATGCCGTCGGCGCCATGCCGTCGGCGCCATGTTGCGCCCCGACCCCGGGCGCTCGCGAGCCGGTCGCGCGAACCGCGACGCAAACAAAGAGGCCGGCCCTTGACGGGCCGGCCTCTGGGGAGGAGGGGAGGAGGATCAGCGCTCGATGCGGCGGGCGCTGGTCCGGACCACGAAGGCGATGGAGACCGCGGCCGCGATGCTCACGATCGCGAAGGCGGCGAGGATGCCGTTGCTCGTCGAGGCCGGGGCGGCATCAGCGGCGACGGTGTCGGTCGGGGGCGGGGTGGGGGAGGCGGCCGGCGGGAGGGTCGCTGCGAGCGAGCCGACCGCGAAGACGCTGTAGGCGGTGCCGGCGGCCAGGTCAAGCGCGCCGGGATCGATCGGGCAGAGCGTGCTGTCGGCGCTCGCGCAGACCTTCAGGTCGTAGCTCGCGGCCGGGAACTTGGCATACCCGGTTGCCGGGAAGCGATTCGGGTAGGTCAGACCGTCGACGCCGATCGAGGTGCCGTCCTGGGTCAGGACGTCGACCGCGGGGGTGTCGGCGGACAGGTGGACGACGCGGATCTGCGTCTGAGCCTGCTCGGCCGTGTCGGGATCGTCGACGAAGACGTTCGCGTCGATCGAAGCGAGAAGGTCGGAGGCGGCGACGGTGTACTTGGTGTCGGCGGCGAGGTCGAGAGCGGCGACCTCGATCGGGCAGACGGTGGCGTCCGCGGTGGCGCAGACCTTGACTCCGTAGGTGCCCGGGGCGACCTCGACGTAGTCGCTGATCTCACCGAAGGAGAGGCCGGACAGGGCGTCGACCTTGGCGGCGCTGGCGAGGTCGGCGCCGACGTAGACATCGACCTGCGGCGCGTCGGGCGAGCCGTGCAGGACGCGGACCCAGGCCTGGCCGGCAGCCGGCGTGCCGTTGTCGTTCGCGGTGACGACGGCGGTCAGTTTGGCGGGATCGGCGGCGAACGCAGGGGCTGCGATGGCGAGGGCCATGGCGCCGGCCCCGAGGAGGGCCGCAAGGCGGCCGAAGCGACGGTGCATCGTGTTCTGTCTCCCGTGTCTTGGATCGAGCGATGCCGGTCTTCGGTGGACCCTGGGCTCATCGCTCGGTTCACCCCCCATTTCGGGGCGACTCGGGAAACGGATTGGTCGGGTGGCGCGGAGAAGGCCTGGCCAGCAGGCGGCGGCGTCGGTCGCCGGCTAGGAGAGCCGGCGCTCGTATCCGCAGACCTGGCAGATGGCGACGCCGGTCGCCGGATCGAGCTCGAGGAAGCTGGCGCACCCGTTGGTGGCGCAGTAGAGGTGTGCGACGGCGTGGGTTCGGCGGCGCTGGCGGCGCATGGCGCCGGCCCGCTGGCTGAGGTTCATCGTCGCAGAACGCGAGAGCATGGGAAGTGGTGATTCCTTTCCTGGCGCGACCGCGTGGTGGGCGGACGGCCTGAGCGTGCGCTTCGTACGACCCGATAACGGGGGTCGGAGCGCGATGGGGCCCGAGCGGCGGACGCGGGAGCGAGATGGGCTCGTAACCGAGCCGCCATGACGTCGGGCGATATCGAGAGGATGGGGCCGGGTGCCCGACCTGTCAAACGGTCAGCCTGCTGTCAGCGGCTCAGGCTCGCTCTCGCCGACCCGGCGCACAGCCACCGTTGAGAGGGCGATCGTGATCACGACCGCCCCCAGTGTCGCGGCGTAGGTCGCCGCGTCGATGGCCGCCAGCGAGAGCGCCGCCGAGGCGAGCACGAAGCTGAACTCGCCCATCTGGCCGAGCCCGACGGCGACCTGGACCGGCCGGCCGGGCAGCCGCCCGAGGCGGGCGAGAACGTAGGACGGCCCGATCTTCACGACGCCGACGAGGGCCGTCAGCGCCAGTAGCATCGGCCAGCCCGTCGGGAGCAGCGATGGATCGAGCAGCGTGCCGATCAGGACGAAGAACAGAACGGCGAGCACGTCCCGCAGGGGCAGCAGGCGCCGGCGAGCCTCGGCCGTCTCGGCTCCGTCGGTCACCGCCAGGCCGGCGATGAAGGCAGCCAGCGCGAGGGGGACGCCGAAGGCGAGCGAGCCAAGCGCGGCGACGCCGAGGCCGCTCGCGACCGCCACGATGAGGAACAGGTCGTGCTCGTGCTGGAGGTGAGCGAGCACCCTCGGCAGGGCGTGAGCCACGGCGTACGCGATCAGGCCGTAGACGACGAGGCCCGCGATCGCCTCCGACACCGGCCGCTCGCCCAGGCCGATGAGGGTCAGGAGGATCGCGGCCAGCGCGACCCCGACCACATCCTGGAGGACGCTCCAGCCAAGCAGCGTCGCTTCTGTCGGGCGGTCGGTCGTGCGGCGCTTGCTTCGGGTGATGTTGACGACGACGACGCTGGAGCTGAACGCCACGGCCAGACCCAGGAGCGCGGCGCCCTCCTGCGAGACGCCCAGCCAGAGCAGCACGAGCGCGGCGAGGCCCATCGTGCCGAGCATCTGGACCGGCACGACCCAGAGGAGCGAGCGATGGGTCTCCCGGATCCGCCCGAGGTCCACCTCGATGCCGACCTCGAACAGGAGGAGCACGACCCCGATGTCGGCCAGCACGCGGAGCTGCTCGCGGTCGACGACATAGCCCGGTGTGAACGGTGAGACGGCGAGCCCGACGACCAGGTAGCCGACGACGGCGGGCAGCCCGATCCGGCGGGCCAGCCAGCCGGCGCCGGCCGCCGCGAGCAGGACGACGGCCATGTCGAGGATGAGCGGTGCGCTGACGTCCACGGTCTCAAGGATACGGGCGTCGTGGCCGACTCCCGCGATGGCCGACGACGGCCGTGCGACGATGGAAGTGGCCGGCGCACGATCACCGGCGTACCATTGCCCGCCATGGATGGCCCGGACAGCTGCTGCTACGACGAGACGTTCGATGAGCGCCACGCCTCCGAACGGCTCGACGAGTACCGCCGACGCGGCGCACGCGGATCGACGCGGCGCCTGATCGAGGCGCTGGCGGCAGGTGGCGCGGCCGGCTCGACCGTGCTCGACATCGGCGGCGGGGTCGGTGCCGTCCACCTCGGGCTGCTGCAGTCGGGTGCCGCCAGCGCGATCGACGTCGACGCCTCGGGGCCGCTCCTCGCCGCGGCCCGGGACGAGGCGGTACGAGTGGGCCTGGCCGGCCGGGTCGATCATCGAAAAGGCGACTTCGTGGCCCTCGCGCCCGAGGTTCCGGAGGTCGATCTCGTCGCGCTCGACAAGGTCATCTGCTGCTACGACGACGGCGCCGCTCTGCTCGCGGCCGCCGGCTCCCGCGCCCGCCGACGGCTCGGCCTGGTGGCGCCTCGCGATGCCTGGTGGATGCGGGCGTCCGGCCGGCTCCTGAACGCGTGGCAGTGGCTTCGCCGAGACCCGTATCGCTTCTACGTCCACCCCACACGCGAGATCGCCGGGGCGCTCCGGGCCGCCGGCCTCGAGCGCGTGCACCTCGATGCCGGCTGGCTCTGGCAGGTCGAGGTGTACGAGCGGACCGGCTGACGCCCGCCCGGGTCGGGCCGGCCCCGCTTGGCACGCGACCCCGCCGAGCTCCTCGCGGCGCGGAGGGAGTCGCCGATCAGTAGGGCGGCCAGGGGATCGCCGGGCGGTCGGGATCGGGGTGGGGGAAGCGGCCGTCGGCGATGAGGGCGCGGATGCGCTCCCCGGTCGCTGCGATCTCGACCTCGGTCAGGAGCGGCGCCAGCGCCTCGCCGAGGGGCCCGGCAAGATCGGCACGGAGCGCCCGGAGCACGTCGAGCTCGTCGGCGGTCAGCCGATCGCCGCGCCAGTGCCAGAGCACGGTCCGCAGCTTCGGCTCCTCGTTGAAGCAGATACCGTGGTCGACGCCGTAGACGTGTCCGTCGGGCAGCGGCAGGAGGTGGCCGACCTTGCGATCGGCGTTGTTGACGACGGCGTCGAAGAGCGCCATCGGCCGGAGCCGGCGATCGCCCTCGACGACCATCGCGACCGCGTCGGCCGTCTCGTCGGGATGGATCCAGAGCTGGACCATGCCCGGGCCGAAGCGCCCGTCACGGAGCACGGTCGGCGGCACGACGGCCCAGGGCGTTGCCTCGGAGACGACGTAGGCGGCGACCTCGCGTCCGGCCAGCGTGCCGTCGGGAAAGTCCCACAGTGGGCGCTCGCCGCTGATCGGCTTGTAGACGCACGGCGCGACGAGTGGTGGCGTCTCCCCGTCGCCCCCGTCGGTGCCGGCTGCCGGCAGGCTGACGGTCCCGAGCAGGGCGTTGTTGGACGAGGCGACGAGCCGCCCGATGAGCTCCAGCTCGCCTTCGCGCAGCAGCGTCTCCGCCGCCTCCGCCGTCAGGTCCGGGGTCGCCGGCAGGAGCAGGACGTCCTCGTCCTCGTTGGATGGGGCGGGGCGCGAGTCGGCCACGATCGGATCGGCTAGTTGAGGAACGTCCCGTTGCGCCGCGGGCAGAGGTGCCCCTGGGGGTCGAGCGGCTGACCGCACAGCGGACAGGGCGGCCGACCGGAGGCAACGACGCGGACCGCCTGGTCGACGAACCGGCGCGCGACGGCTGCCGGGATGCGGACGCGGAACAGGTCGGGGCCGTCGGGGTCGTCGTCGGCGATCTCGAGGACGGCCCCCTCGGCCTCGCCGGCCTCCGCCTCCTCCTCGTCCTCCTCTTCGATCTCCCGGGCCTCGATGACGATCACGTCATCGGCGCCGTCCCAGCCGAGCGAGAGAGTGCCGGCTCGGAACGCCTCGTTGAGCGGCTCGTCGAGGGTGGCCGGATCTTCGGTCTCGCTCCCGGCACTGGTCTCGGCGATGCCGCGCCGGTCGAGCTCGTCGAGGAGGGCGCCGAGGCGGTCGGCCAGGACCGCGACCTGCACCTTCTCGAGCGAGACGCTGACGATGCGCTCCCCATCGCGGGCCTGCAGGTAGAACGTGCGGTTCCCGGGCTGGCCGATCGTGCCGGCGATGAAGCGGGTGGGTGGGTCGAAGATGAAGAGACGGCGGGCCATACGCCGACGATACACTGCCCGGCCACGACGGGCCGGCGCGGGCGTCGCGGACGGAGCACGGCGCCGGAACCGGGCGGCCCTTGCGCACCTCGCGCCCGAGGTGCTACGAACGACCCGATGCGCGCCCTGGTGCTCGACGCTCCCGGTCCGGCCGTCTCCCGTCCGCTGCGACTCCGCGATCTCCCCGATCCCGAGCCGGCCGCCGACGAGCTCGTCCTGCGGCTGACCGCCTGCGGCGTCTGCCGGACCGACCTGCAGATCGTGGAGGGCGACCTCGAGGCTCGCCGGCTGCCGATCGTGCCGGGGCACCAGGCGGTCGGGCGGGTCGAGGCGATGGGAGCCGGCGTGGCGGGCTGGGCGGTCGGCGACCGGGCCGGGGTGACCTGGCTGGCCGGGACCTGCGGCGTCTGTCGGGCGTGCACCAGTGGCCGCGAGAACCTGTGCGCGTCGGCGAGGTTCACGGGCTGGGATCGTGACGGCGGCTTCGCCGATCGGATGAGCGTTCGTGCCGATGTCGCGGTCCGCGTGCCCGATGGCTTCGCCGACCTCGACGCGGCGCCGCTCCTCTGCGGCGGCGTCATCGGCTATCGCGCGCTCCGGATCTCCGGCGTCGAGCCGGGCGGTCGCCTGGGCCTGTTCGGCTTCGGCGCGTCGGCCCTGCTCGCCATCCAGGTGGCGCGGCACTGGGGCTGCGAGGTGTTCGTGTTCACTCGCTCGGAGCGAGAGCGCCAGCGGGCGCGTGACCTCGGCGCGACCTGGACCGGCGGCTACGACGATCCCGCCCCCGCGCCCCTCGACGCCGCGATCACGTTCGCGCCGGTCGGCTCGGTGGTGCTGGCTGCGCTCCGGGCCGTGGACAGGGGCGGCACGGTCGCCATCAACGCCATCCATCTCGATCGGATCCCGGAGCTCCCGTACGAGCTGCTCTGGTGGGAGCGGTCGCTGCGCAGCGTCGCCAACGTGACCCGCGCCGACGCCCGCGCCTTTCTCGAGCTGGCCGCCGAGATCCCGATCCGGACGGCCGTCGAGGTCCACCCGCTCGCCGTCGGCGGGCTCGCGCTCGAGCGCCTGGCCGCCGGCGAGGTGAACGGCTCGGCGGTGCTGGCGATCGACTGAGACGGTGGGGCGGAACTCCGTCGCACGAACTGACCCGTTCGTTCCATAGAACCTTGCGTCCGGCGCGCGCCGCGCTCACATCAGCCTCGGTCGGCAACGGAGAAACGGTCGTCGGGCGTCAATGCCAGAGCATCTGGTACGGGTACTCGCCGCGCAGCGGCCGACCGGCCGCGAACCGCTCCGGCGCGAACGGCGCCAGGTCGACCGAGCGGGCCTGACCGTCGAGGATGAGCTCGCTCATGCCGAGCCCGATCGCGGGGGCGGTCTTGAACCCGGTGCCCGAGAAGCCGCAGAGCAGGACGAAGCCGTCGGGTCCCGCCGGTCCGAGGATGGCCCGCTGGTCGGGGGTGATGCCGTCCTGGCCGCTGTGGGCGCTGTGGAACGTGCCGTCGCGCATCGCGGGCAGGCGCCGGGTGATCCGGTCGGCGACGCGCTCCGGGAAGGTCGGCGAGGCCTCGTCGGTCGGGCGATCCGGCGAGCCGCCGATCTCGTTGGCATCCTCGAGCCCGACCAGCATCAGCTCGCCCCCCTCCGGTCGGAAATAGGCCTCGTTGGGATGGTCGATGACGATCGGGAACGGCGTGGCGATCCCCGGGCCGAGCCCCAAGTAGGCGGTGTCGTGACGCCAGGTGGCGATCGGGATGTCGAGGTCGACCATCGCCGCCAGGCGACCGGCCCAGGCGCCGGCGGCGTTGACCACGATCGCCGTGGCCAGCGGGCCGCGACTCGTCTCGACGCCCGTGACACGGCCGCCGACCGTCGTGACCCCTGTCACCTCGCTGCCGGCCAGGTAGCGGGCCCCGGCGGCGCGGGCGGCCGCCAGGAACCCCGACGCGGTCGCGGTCGGGTCGGCGTAGCCCGATCCTGGCTCGTAGGCCGCCAGCTCGTCGTCGGCGATCGTCATCGCCGGTGCCAGCCGCCGGGCGTCGGCGGGGCTCAGGACCTCGGTCTCGATCCCGATCGACCGCTGGTTCGCGACGTTGCCGCGGAGCGCGTCCGCGTATGCCGGCCCGACCAGCTGGAGGAACCCGGTCTGGACGAACCCGGGGTCGCCATGCCCCACGCGCTCGGCCCACTCGCGGAACCAGGGCAGCGAAGCCCAGGCGATCGCCGATTCGGCCGCCAGGTCGTAGTGGGCCCGGACGAACCCGCTCGAGCGACCGGTCGCGCCGGCGGCGACCGTCGAGCGCTCGACGACCAGCACGTTCGTGCCTCGGCGGGCCAGGTGGAAGGCGAGGCTGGCGCCCTGGACGCCCGCCCCGATGACGATGACGTCCGCGGTCTCGCGCGTCGCTGGCTCGCTCATGGACGGCAGGGTACCCGCTCGGCGGGCCACGCCGTCGGCCGTTTCCGGGGCGGATGGCACTCGGCGAGGTCGCCGGCCCGCGCTACGGTCGGGAGGTCCGTCGATCGCGTCGGAGGACCCAGCCATGGCCGTCGAGCCGCTTGCCGCGTCCGAGCTCCACATCGCCTGCGATCCGGGCGGTCTCGGCTTCGCGTCCACCGCCGAGATCGCGCCGAGCGAGGGCATCGTCGGCCAGGACCGCGCCGTCGAGGCCGTCGAGTTCGCCATCGGGATGCGCCACGAGGGCTACAACCTGTTCGTCCAGGGGCCGGAGGGGATCGGTCGCTCGACGCTCCTGCGCCAGGCCCTGGCCGCGGCCGCCGCCGACGACCCGGTCGCCGACGACTGGTGCTACGTGCACGATTTCGGCGACCCGCAGCACCCGCAGGCGATCCGCCTGCCGGCCGGGCGCGGGCGCCAGCTGCGCGAGG
>Ga0210334_10830729_pt1 | contig 10646 bp, 9 predicted proteins | sample S306metaT_FD_164440 | JGI IMG/M metagenome (GOLD analysis project Ga0210334, IMG submission 164440) | Metatranscriptome of estuarine sediment microbial communities from the Columbia River estuary, Oregon, United States - S.306 (Metagenome... | ecosystem: Environmental > Aquatic > Marine >... | reverse complement strand
TCGCGTATTCGCGGCCAACGGATTCCGGCTCGTGCTTCCGGTAGGCCTGGAGCCCCACATAGCCCGCCAGCACCACGCTCGCCGCTACGGCCGGTACCCGCGTCCTGCGCCATGTCCATGAAAGAAGCAGTCCGGCGAGGATGATGCCCGTGAACCAAAGGTCGATGATGAAGGTCGTGCCAAGGGAAAAGCGGGCATTGGAAAACGGGGCAAGAAGCATGGTGCCGAAGGAGGTGATCCAGTCCCCGGCGATGTGCACCCCGATTCCCAAGGCGCTCACCGTGAAGTAATCCCGCCAGCCCCCGCGATTCCGGAAAGCCGCGGCGGCCAGCCACGCCAGAAGCCATGCCCAGATGGGCAGCATCAGGATGGAATGGGTAACGCCCCGATGCTGGGTGAGATAGGCCACGGGCGAAACCAGTGTGAGCAGAACGTCGCTGTCCGGAAACGCCGCGGCGGCGAAGCCCAACGCGACCCGTTGCGAAACCGGGATCGAAGTCGGGCGTGGCTTGCCATGGGCGCAGGCGCGGGCCGCCAGGGCTCCGGAGAGAGCGTGGGTGATCGTGTCCATGACTCGGTCACACGGCTAGACCAGCCGGCAAAGGATTCGTTCTGGGGCTTTAGAAAACATGCGTGCCATTACCGTCCGTTGGCCCCGCCTTTACTCGACGCCCTGCGGACATCTTTCGGTGCCATTCTGGGCAACCCACTGCAGCGATCCGGGCGCGCTTCGGCCGATTTCGCAGGCGGGCTTTTGGTCCGGAGCCTGGGATGTTGCCGGGTTGCGCTGGAAGGCCAATTGTCGCTCGAGTGTGTAGACTACGGGCCGTTTTCCCCCTTTCAGGCAATAGCGGCCCATGGAGGCAAGGTGCAGACATATCGAATCGCGGTGATTCCCGGCGATGGCATCGGGCGGGAAGTGGTGCCGGAAGGCATCCGGGTGCTGGACGCGGCGGCGTCCAAATTCGGCTTCCGTCTCCAGTGGGACGAGTTTGACTGGAGTTGTGACCACTACGCCAGGCACGGCCGCATGATGCCCGTTGACGCCCTGGACCGTATCCGGCGCCACGACGCGATATTCCTGGGAGCCGTGGGCTGGCCCACGGTTCCGGATCACGTGTCCTTGTGGGGCCTGCTGATACCCATCCGGCGGGAGTTCCAGCAATACGCCAACGTGCGACCGGTCCGCCTCATGCCCGGCGTTCCTTCACCCCTTGCCGGCCGCAAGGTGGGCGACATCGATTTTATCGTGGTGCGGGAAAACAACGAGGGCGAGTACTCCTCCATCGGCGGCCGGATATTCGACGGCACCGACCAGGAAACGGTGGTCCAGGAAACCGTGTTCACCCGGCGTGGCGTCGACCGGATCCTGCGCTATGCCTTCGAGCTTGCCCAGACCCGGCCGAAAAGGCATGTCACATCCGCGACCAAATCCAACGGCATCTCCATTACCATGCCCTACTGGGATGAGCGCTTCACCGCCATGGCGTCGAAGTACCCCGGCGTGCGCGTGGACCAGTACCACATCGACATATTGACCGCCCATTTCGTGCAGCATCCGGACTGGTTCGACGTGGTCGTAGGCTCCAATCTTTTCGGCGACATACTGTCGGACCTTGGGCCGGCATGCACGGGCACCATCGGCATCGCGCCTTCGGCGAACCTGAATCCTGAACGGGAATTTCCCTCCATGTTCGAGCCGGTGCATGGCTCGGCGCCGGATATTGCCGGGAAATCAGTCGCCAATCCCATCGGACAGATCTGGTCCGGCGCCATGATGGTGGAGCATCTGGGGCAGAACGCCGCGGCGGCGGCGATTCTTCGCGCCATCGAAACGGTGCTCGCAGAAGGGCCGCGCACCCGGGACATGGGCGGAAGCGCGGGGACAACTGAAGTAGGAAAAGCGATCGCCGCGGCTCTGCGGGGTTAGGTCCCGCCGCGGGTTCAATGTCCCCCGGCCTGGGCGCCCCAGATTTCCTTCAGCCGGGCGTCGCGGCCGCACCCGTTCCGATAGAACTTGTAGCGGATGGGATTCTTCTTGTAGTAGTCCTGGTGGTAGTCCTCGGCCGACCAGAATTCCGCAGCGGGAACGATCTCCGTGTAGATATCGCCCTTGAAGGGCTTGTTCTTCCTAAGGGCCTCCAGGGAGGCTTGCGCCAACCGCTTCTGCTCCTCGTTGAGGTAGAAAATGGCGCTGCGGTACTGGGAGCCCGAGTCGCAGAACTGGCGGTCCTTCACCGTGGGGTCGATGTTCTTCCAGAACACGTCAAGCAGCTTTTCGTAGCTCACCGTTCGCGGGTCATACGCGATTTCCACCGCTTCCGCATGACCGGTGCCTCCCGCTGACACTTGCTGGTAGGTGGGGTTTTTGCTCTTGCCGCCAATGTAGCCCGAGGTGGTGGAGATGACGCCGGGCACCTTGTCGAAGTCCGACTCCACACACCAGAAGCAGCCGCCCGCAAAAATGGCTTTCGCTTCACCGGTGCTGGGGGCTGGGGCCTGGGCGGAGACGGGCAATGAAGCAAGAAGTGCGGTGAGAACTGCGATGACGCGTAAGGCTGACATGGGACGAAATCCTCATCTGTTTAGTGTTTGAGACCGATTCGTCGGCGGCGCTGTTCCCAACCTTACAGGTGATTGTCAGGGTGGCGCGATACCGCGCTGTAAAGAATGAATCTGCCGAATGCGAAATCCTCCGCAGGCGAGTCATTTCCAGCGGAATAAGGCACATAAGTTTCCATCGCTTTTTGAAATAGTTACGTCTATTTTTTGTTCTTCCTGGTTTAGGATGAGCCGTCCTTTTCGAGGGAGGGAATCATGACGAAGATCCGGAAACTCTTGATGGTGTTCATGGCCGCGGGATCGATGATGGGGTCGCCCGCCCAGGCGGACAACGTTTCCACGGCGGTGGGAGGCGGTCTCGGGGCGGCGGCGGGCGCCGCCATAGGGCAGGAGGTCGGCGGCACCACTGGCGCTATCGTCGGAGGTGCCGCCGGTGGCGCCGTCGGGGGTGCGGTCAGCACCGAGGGCAGCGGACGGGGCGGTGCCGTTGTGGGCGGGGCGGTGGGAGGCGCGGCCGGGGCGGCCGTCGGGCAGTCGGTCGGTGGCAAGACGGGAGCCGTGGTTGGAGCGGGCGTCGGTGGCGCAGGCGGCGCGGTGGTTGGCGCTAGCGTCACCCGTGATGAACCCAAGGCACACCGCGCCCATGCCATAGGTCGCGACGACGATTGGGACGACGACCAGGGTCATGGCAAACGCAAGCATAAGCACAAACACAAGGAGCAATACAAGGTCAAGAAGGACGGGCGGGTGCAATACAAGTATCGGGTGAAGCACGACTAAGGGGGATGGCTCGGGATATCGGGCCCCGCCATGGCGGGGTCTTTTTTTCCCGGGCGATATCAGGCGGTTGTGCTGGGGCATCTGGTAACATGTCGGTCCGGTTATAAACACTAGAACCGCCATGTTCGGACGCCTGATGCCCAGGGAGGGCAGATTTTTCGAATTGTTCAATTCCCACGCCGAAGAGGTCGTGAAGGGCGCGCGGATGCTGGTCACGCTGCTGGACAACATTGCCGCGCCCGCCGAAAGCGCCAAGGCCATCGACCATCATGAAACGCGGGCGGATCGCATCACCCATGACGCGGTTTCGCTGCTGCACAGGACGTTCATCACGCCATTCGACCGGGAAGACATCCACAAGCTGATCACCCGCATGGATGACATTCTGGATCTTATCCAGGACGTCGCGGAGTCCCTGTTCCTGTACGACGTGCGCCGGCTGACTCCGGAGGCAAAGCAGCTGGCTGAGTTGAGCGTGATGGGGTGCGAGCGCGTGCAGGCGGCGGTAGCCCTGCTTTCCGATATGCGCAACGCCAAGGCGATCCTTCAGACCTGTCAGGAGATCGACCGGATCGAGACCGACGCGGATCGGGTCATGCGCTCGGCCATGTCGAAGTTGTTCCGGAACGAGCCGGATGTGCGGGAAGTGATCAAGCTTCGCGCGATCTACGAGCAGCTGGAAACCGTAACCGACCGCTGCGACGACGTCGCCAATATCCTCGAGGGCATTGTCCTCGAGAATTCATAGGCCGCGCCATTGGAGAATCTGGGCATGGGGTTCGGCACGCTGGTCATCCTCGTGATGCTGGCACTCGCCTTCGATTTCATGAACGGATTCCATGATGCGGCCAATTCCATCGCCACCGTCGTTTCCACGGGCGTTCTCAAGCCGTTCCAGGCTGTCGCTTTCGCGGCCTTCTTCAATGTGGTGGCGCTCTTCGTTTTCCAGCTCAAGGTCGCGGCGACCGTGGGCAAGGGAATCGTTGATCCGTCGATTGTGGACCAGTACGTTGTGTTCGGTGCACTGCTGGGCGCCATCCTGTGGAACGTCATCACGTGGTGGTTCGGCATTCCCTCCAGTTCCTCCCATGCCCTGATCGGAGGGTTGGTGGGGGCTGGGCTCGCCAAGGTGGGAGCGAGCGGCCTCGTCTTCAGCGGAATCCTGAAGACCGTGGTGTTCATCTTATTGGCGCCGGTGCTGGGTTTCGTGCTGGGCACCGCCCTCATGGTGGCCGTTTCATGGCTGTTTTTTCACTCGACGCCGACACGGGTGGACAAGTGGTTCCGCAGGCTTCAGCTGGTTTCGGCATCCCTCTACAGCCTTGGCCATGGCGGCAACGACGCCCAGAAGACCATTGGCATCATCTGGATGCTGCTGATTGCCGCCGGCGTCACCGGGAGCGGGGAACCCGTGCCCTATTGGGTCGTGGTGGCCTGCTATGTGGCCATCGGTCTCGGCACCCTTTTTGGTGGCTGGCGCATCGTCAAGACCATGGGCCAGAGAATTACCCGCCTCAAGCCGGTGGGGGGCTTTTGCGCGGAAACCGGCGGCGCCATGACCCTGTTCCTTGCCACCGGATTTGGCATCCCGGTCTCCACGACCCACACCATTACGGGGGCCATCGCCGGGGTGGGATCTGCCCATCGCCGCCATGACGTGCGCTGGGGCATGGCCGGGACCATTGTCTGGGCCTGGGTCCTGACCATACCTTGCAGCGCGGCCATGGCGGCCGCCGGGTGGTGGTTGGCGCGTGCGCTGATTTGACCCCTGATGCGCCACGGGCCCAAGGGCGCCCGGCTCTGACATAATATCCTCCCGGAGCCGCCTGGCATCCAGCGTCACCCCGGCAGGCAGCCGCCCAGGCGGTACCGGGTTCCGGATAACTAGAATCTCCGCCTCAACGCGATGCAGTCACACCAGGGCCTGCCCTACCTGCGGGAGCTGATTCTTTTTCTGGCCCTGGCCGGCATCGTCATCCCGCTGCTGCAGCGGCTTCGGCTCAGCCAGGTGCTGGGCTTTCTGGTCCTGGGCACCATTGTCGGGCCCTTCGGCCTGGGGCGCCTGGGCGCGGAGCACCAGTGGCTTTCCTATTTCACCATCACCAGCACCGAACCGGTCCGGGCTTTGGCCGAGTTCGGAGTCATCTTCCTTCTGTTTCTTATCGGGCTCGAGCTTTCCACTGACCGGCTCTGGTCGCTGCGGCGCTGGGTGTTCGTCGGCGGCGGGCTGCAGGTCGCCCTGAGCGCGGCCATCATTGCGCCGATCGCGTGGATCTTCGGCAACTCCTGGGAAGTGTCCCTGGTGCTCGGAATCGTGCTCGCTTTCTCGTCCACCGCGATCGTGATGCAGATCCTGGCGGAGCACCGGGAACTGGCTTCCCCGGTGGGCAGGTCCAGCTTCGCGGTGCTGCTGTTTCAGGACCTGGCGGTGGTGCCATTGCTGGTGCTTATCGCCTTCGCCGGCGACAGCGAGGGGCGCAGCTTCCTCGGCCTGCTCGGAATAGCCTTCGGCAAGGCGGCCGTGGGCGTGGGCGGAATCCTGCTTGCGGGGCGCTTCCTGCTGCGGCCGCTGTTCCAGCAGGTGTCGAGGCTGCGCCAGGCCGACACCTTTGTCGCGTTCACCCTCCTTGCCATCATCGGCACCGCCGCCATCAGCTGGTCCGCGGGGCTTTCCATGGCCCTGGGAGCGTTCCTGGCGGGACTGCTGCTGGCGGACACCGAATACCGCCACGAGATCGAGATCACCATCGAGCCGTTCAAGGGGCTGCTGATGGGCCTGTTCTTCATGTCCGTCGGGATGGGCATCGACGTGCACGCCTTCGTCAGGGACCCGGTGTGGATCATTGCGTCCGTGCTGGGCCTGCTCGCCATCAAGGGCGCCGTGGTGGGGCTTCTGTTCAATGTCCTGGGATTGCCCGGGCGCCAGGCGGTGGAGGGGGCGCTGCTTCTGGGGCAGGGCGGCGAATTCGCCTTCATCATCGTCGGCATGGGGATGATCCAGGGGTTTCTGCCCGAGCCGGTGGGACAGTTCATGCTTCTGGTGGTGGGGATCAGCATGCTGCTGACCCCGGTGTTTGCGTCAGCGGGGCGGGTCGTCGCGCGGCGCCTGGGCCGCCGGCACGAGCACCGCATGTCTCCGGACGCGGCGGAGAAGGACCTCCGTTCCCTGGCGGGTCATGTAATCATCGCGGGCTTTGGCCGGGTGGGGCAGCTCCTGGGGCAGGTGCTCGATTCCCAGAAGGTTCCCTACGTTGCCATCGACAACGATAGCCGCCTGGTGACCAAGTGCCGGACCGATCGCGCCCCGGTCTATTTCGGAGATGCCAGCCGGGCCGAGATCCTGCGCAAACTGGGCGCCGAGCGGGCGGAGGCGCTGGTGGTTACCCTGGATCACCCCCAGGCCGCCGGCCATGCGGTGCGCGCGGTGCGGCGGGAATTTCCGGAGCTGCCCATCTTCGTGCGCGCCCGGGACGAGCGGCACGCCCAGGCCTTGAAGGGTGCCGGAGCCACCATCGCCATTCCCGAGACCCTGGAAGCAAGCCTGCAACTCGCCGGATACGTGCTGGAGCGGCTCGGGATGCCCGAGGACGTGCTTTCCCGCATCATCCAGGAGCAGAACGACCGCCATTTGCGCAGCCAGCGCATCGGAGAGCGCTAAACCCTTCGCCTCCCGCGCCCGGCCAACTCGCCGCATGCGGCAATATGCCGCAGAGGGCCGGCGGGTCCCCCGCGTTAGACTGATCCGCAAGGCCATGAGCACATGGCCGCAAAGTTTCGGAGAGGGAGATGCAAATGCGGAAATTCCGGAAGGGCGCGCTCAGTCTGCTGGGCCTGGCGCTACTCATGGCGGTGTACCAGGCCGAGGCCTGTGGTCCGCGCGCCATGCACCGGCATGGCGGTCACCACCATGGGATGCAGCATGCCCGGGCGGCCGCCGGCATGCCAAGCGGCGTGAGCGCCGGGACCCTTCCGGATGGGCAGCAGCCCGGCGCAAGGCTCCTGGGCGATTATTGCACCCAGTGCCACGGTCTGCCGCATCCCTCGATGCATGCCGAAAGCGAGTGGCCGGCGGTTGCCGGGCGCATGTACCAGCGCATGCAGCGATTCCAGGGGCGGGTCAGCGCGCCCAGCGAGGCCGAATTCGTGGCGATTGTCGCCTATCTGCAGGAGCACGCTCGGACCGGCGACTAGGGTCCGGTTCCCGCCTCAGGCCGCGGGGCCCCGGCGCGGGTCCGGGAATCACCCAGTGGCGGCGGCGGAACCCGCCCCGCTTACAATCCCAACGCTTGGCGCCACCACTGGTGGAAACGGACCATGCCGTCCTCGTGGGGGGACTGGTAGGGGCCCACGTCTTCCTCGCCCGACAGGTAGAGGGCCTTGCGCCCCTTGTGCAGGAGCTCGCACACATGCATGTCCTCCGCGGCAGACTCCGCGTACGCCGCCTGGTGGGCGTCCACGATGGTGCGCTCAAAGAGCGCGATGTCTTCCGGGTAGTAGAACTCCACGAAGTTGAGGGTTCGCTCCGGCGTCTGGGGCACCAGGTAGCTCACCGCCAGGCAATAGGGATACCACTCCAGCATCACGTTCGGGTAAAGGATGGTCCATAATGTTCCATACTTGGGGAGTTGGCCGCCGGAATAGGCGAGGATCGCATCCCGGTACTTGGCGTAATGGGGAGAGTGCTGGAACTTGAGTTCGTCCTTGAGGCCCATGATCTGGTAGGACCAGCGCTCGCCAAAGCCCCATTTGTAGTTGCCGGGATCCACGAACTTCTGCAGCCCCGGGTGAATCGGCACCACGTGGTAGAGCTCGAGAAAGATCTCCACGAAGTTCTTCCAATTGTAGGGGCACTCTTCCACGATGGCCCGGTCGAACACGTAACCCGAGAAGTCGTAGTCCGCTCCCAGCGGGAAATCGGCCAGGTCCTTGGCCGCGTCCCGGGGGCCGGCGAACAGCAGTCCCTGCCAGTTCCGGAGCGGCTTTCTCTCTAGGGGCATGCACGGCGTTTCCTTGAACTCCGGCGCCCCCAGCAGCTTGCCTTCCAGGTCGTAGGTCCAATGATGGGCGGGACAGACGATGTTGCGCACGCGGCCCCGCCCCTCCAGCATCAGCGCCTGCCGGTGGCGGCAGACATTTCCCAGCAGGGAGACACCCTGGTCGTCGCGCATCAGCATGCTCCGCTGCTCTTTCCAGCCGATGGTCTGGTAGTCGCCGACATTGGGAACCTGCAGCTCATGGCCGACGTAGTTGGGGCCGGCGTCGAAGAGCATCTTCATTTCCCGGTCCAGCACGGCCGGGTCGAAGTACGCCGAAATGGGAAGTTGCGTCTGGGACGGTTTCAGCGTGGAGGAAGTCGCAACGTCGGTCATGGCACCCTTCTGCTAAGGTTACGGCGGTGGGGCGGAGAGACTCGAGACTCGGTTGCGCGGGATTTTACCGCCGTTTCCGGGATGCGGTGGTTGTCCTGGATCAAGGGCGCGCTCGGTGCCCGCGGTGAGACAATAGGCAACATGGACAACGGGGCGGAAGCGGTATTCGTGGCGCGGGCACTGACCAAGGTTTACCACTTGGGGGAGGTGGCGGTGCACGCCCTGCGCGGGATCGATCTGGAGATTGGCGCCCGCGAGTTCGTGGTGCTCCTGGGGCCGTCCGGGAGCGGCAAGTCCACGCTGCTCAACATCCTCGGCGGCCTCGACACCGCCACCAGCGGCGAGGCGTTCTGGCGCGACCACGATCTGGTTCGGGCCGACGAAACGGAGCTCACCCGCTACCGGCGGGAGCACGTGGGATTCGTTTTCCAGTTCTACAACCTGATCTCGAGCCTGACGGTGCGGGAGAACGTGCAGCTGGTGACGGAAATCTGCCCCGATCCCATGGCCCCGGAGGAAGCGCTGGAGATGGTGGGCCTGGGGCACCGGCTGGACCATTTTCCTTCCCAGCTCTCCGGGGGCGAGCAGCAGCGGGTGGCCATCGCCCGCGCCGTGGCCAAGCGCCCCGATGTCCTGCTCTGCGACGAACCCACCGGCGCCCTGGATTACGAGACCGGCAAGCTGGTCCTGGAGGTTGTTGCCCGGATCAATGACGAACTCGGCACAACCACGGTGGTGATCACCCACAACGTCGCCATCGCCGGCATGGCAGACCGGGTCATGCACCTGGCGGACGGCCGGATCGCGTCCGTGGAAGCGAACCCCCGGCGCCTGAGCCCCTCGGAGCTGAGCTGGTGAAAGCCCTGGACCGGAAGCTGCTGCGCGATCTCTGGCACATGCGGGGCCAGGCGGCGACCATCGCCCTGGTGGTGGCCTGCGGCATCGGCGCATTCGTGGCGCAACTGACAACCTATGAGTCCCTGCAGGTCTCGCGGGAGGAGTATTACGAAGAATCCCGCTTCTCCCACGTGTTCGCGCCGGTGAAGCGCGCTCCCCTGGCCCTGGCCGAGCGGATCGCGGCGCTTCCCGGGGTGGCCCAGTCGCAGACCGCGGTGGCCTTTGACCTGCTGCTGGATCTTCCCGGCGTTGCGGAACCCGTCACGGGCCGGATGATCGGGCTCGCTCCCGGCGAAGCAGCGGGCCTCAACCGGCTTTACTTGCGGCGGGGAAGGATGCTGGAGCCGGGTGCCGGCCACGAGGTGCTGGTGTCGGAGGCATTCGCCAACGCCCGCGGGCTGGCGCCCGGCGACGAGTTTGCGGCGCTCATCAACGGCACCCGGGAGCGCCTGAGGATCGTGGGCGTGGTCCTGTCGCCCGAGTACATCTTCTCCAGCCGCGGAGGGCAGATTCCCGACGATAAGAGCTTCGGAGTGTTCTGGATGGACCGGGAGCGGCTCGCCACAGCGTATGACATGGAGGGAGCGTTCAACCAGGCGTCCGTGCGCCTCGCCCCCGGGGCCTCGGAGGCGGCGATGATCGCCGCTCTGGACAGGATCCTCGAACCCTATGGTGCGTTCGGCGCCTACGCCCGCGCAGACCAGATGTCCAACAAGATGCTGAGCCAGGAAATCGACCAGCAGCGCACCATGGCCGCGGTGTTCCCAACCGTGTTTCTGGCGGTGGCGGCATTCCTGGTCAACGTGGTGCTGGCGCGCCAGGTGGCGACCCAGCGCGAGCAGATCGCCGCCCTCAAGGCCCTGGGGTATGGAAACGCTGTCATCATGGCACATTACCTGAAACTGGTGCTCGCCATCGTCACCGTCGGCGTGGCCACGGGCCTGGCGCTAGGTGTCTGGCTGGGCCAGGCGATGACCGGGCTCTACGCCGAATTTTTCCGTTTCCCGCGCCTGGTGTGGCGGCTGGACGCCTGGATTC
>Ga0210334_10114279_pt1 | contig 10666 bp, 10 predicted proteins | sample S306metaT_FD_164440 | JGI IMG/M metagenome (GOLD analysis project Ga0210334, IMG submission 164440) | Metatranscriptome of estuarine sediment microbial communities from the Columbia River estuary, Oregon, United States - S.306 (Metagenome... | ecosystem: Environmental > Aquatic > Marine >... | reverse complement strand
GCCGAGCGCACCGGCCAGGAAGCCGGCGACCCGGCGTCGGTAGACCTCGTACTCGTACAGCCAGCTGTGGGCACCGCCGCGAATCGTCATGGCTTCGATGGGCGTCGGTACGAGCAAGTCGGCGCGGCCGCGACGAGCGGCCTGGACGAGCCGTTCATGGTGCGAGAGCGGGATCACCCGGTCGTCGTCACCGTGCACCAGGAGAAGCGGACCGTGATAGCGGCGGATCGCGCTCGGCGCCGAGATGTGGCGGACGACGTGCCGCCGCGGTCGGACATAGACCTGGGCCGTGAGCCAGGCCAGGGGGTAGGCGAGGGCGTCCGGGAGTCGGATCCCGGCGAGGCGGAAGGTCTGGCGTGTCAGGCGGACCGGGTCGGCCGGTGCGGAGACCACGACGAGGGCGTCCACGCGCGGATCATCGGCCGCGGCGAGGATGGCGCCGACGCCGCCCATCGAGTGCCCCAGGATCCCGACCCGGGTCACCTCCGGACGAGCCAGGAGCGCCATGACCCCGGCGGCCGCGTCCAGGCCGAACTCGCCGCCGCTGATGGGTAGCGATTCGGCTCGGTTCGCGCCGTGGCCGCGGACGTCGAGGGTGAGCACGTGGAAGCCGGCTGCATGGAGCATGAGGGCGTTCGGGAGCATCCGGTCACGAGCCGACTCCCAGCCATGGATGAGGAGTACGCCGGGCGCGGGCGAGGCGCCCTCGGCGGGGATGAACCAGGCCGGAAGGGTCGCCCCCGGCGCCTCGACGATCAGGTCCTCGAAGGGCAGACCGAAGGCGCTCGGGTCGACGGCCGGAGGGCTGCGCCGAGGGAATCCCGCGCGAGTCCGATAGACGATGGCGAATCGCAAGGCGAAGGCCATCGGCAGGGCGGTGGCGGCCGCGGCGACGCCAGTGCGGCGGAGTGAGGGCATGCCAGTAGGGGACACCGTGGTCGGCAGCGTGTCAAGCGTCGCGAACGGCGTGATCGCCCGCGGCGACCGCCAAGGCTGGAGTGGGTCGCGTCGCCCCGACGCGTCCGCACGTCGACCGCACGCGAGATCCCCGGCAACGCGATCGGCCGTTCGATAGCGCGCGGCGATTCGGAACACTAGACTCAGACCGTGGCCCCACGCGATCCGCATGCCGTCCTGGGCGTCGACACCGACGCCAGCCCGGCGACGATCAAGGCTGCCTGGCGCCGACTGGCCCGGGAGCACCATCCCGATCTGACCGCCGGCGATCCGGCTGCCGCCCGGCGATCGACCCGCCGGATGGCGGAGATCAACGCCGCCTACCAGAGCCTTCGGACTGGCGCCGCATCGCCGACCGCCGCCCGGGGTCGTGGCTCGAGGGCGGCTGGCGGGAGCACTGGTGGCTCGTCGAATGGCCGTCGCCGCTCGGGTCCGGCCGGTCCGCCGCCACCACCCCGGGCGCGACCGGTCACCGGTCGGGTCGATACCAGCGACACGATCCGTCCCCGCAACGCCACGGTCGGTCGGCCGGCTCGACCGCGCGGCCAGGAGCCCCTGCGGGCTGATCGCGGCGATCGCGAGCCCCTCCGGGCCTCCGACCCGAACGGCCCCATCGAGAAGGGGCGCCTCCGCCGCTACCGCCGACCCGCCGATCCGGCGCTGGCCGATGCCAGCGCGCACCACATCGAGTTCGGCAAGTTCGGCGGCCACACCCTGGGTGAGATCGCCGCCTTCGAGCCGTCGTACATCGACTGGCTCGTCAAGACGATCACCCGCGATCGCGACCTGGTCATGGCGGCGCGCGTCATCCAGGCCGATCTCGATCGGCGAGGGGTCGTGCGCCGCGTCCGGGAATCAGCGGCCCGCCGCTCCCCGATGGCCGGACCGAGCGACTGACGGCCAGGGGCGGCATCGAGGTCACTGCCACGATCTCGTGGACGCGGAACGACCGGTGGCGATAGCTGCCACCGGTCGTGATTGGCGACGATGATTCCTAGCCGTCCCGAGGGCCGGGCCTGCTGGCCGACTCACCATGGTTACTCGGCTCGTGACGAAGGCGCTAGATGCCGCCTGGCCCGGTGGTCCGCGATTCCGCCGGCAGGTCGTCTGTGCCCCCGTCCGTGACCGACGCCCCAGGGATCTCCCGGACGTCTCGCGACGGCGCATGCCCATGCTGCAGGAGGCCGACGACGACGGCAATGGCGAGCATGTCCCGGTCGGCATCGGTCGATAGGTCGGGCGCATCGGCGCACCATACGGGACCTGGGTACCGGTGCGATCACGCACCGGCGGGCCGACCGCGGGACCGGTCAGGGGCGATCGGCGGCCAGCCCCTGCCTGTCGGCGCCCTCGCCCATTCCGGCACGCTCGAGCCGAGAGCGGCGCGCGCGCCCGGCACGCGGTAGGCTCTGGGCATGCCCTTGAGAAGTACCGGCGCAGCGCGTCTGCGACCCTCGCGGATGCTCGTCTTGCTCGTCCTCGCGGCCGTCGTCGCTGCCGGCTGCGGCGTGCTGGGCGGTACGAGCTTCGACCCGACCGGGCCATGCGTCGCCGACGGCCGAGCCCCGGGAGCCTACCCGGAGCTCGAGGCGCTGGTGCCATCGACCCTCGATGGGCGGCCACCCGATCGGCTCGATTCAGGCCGGAACTGCAGCGCCGCCAATCTCGGCACGCTTGCTGAGCACGACATCGGCGAGGTGCGCTTCGCCGGCGGGCTCTGGGAGCTCGGGGCTGAAAGCGGGTCGACGCTCGCGGTCTTCACCGCTGATGGCCTTACGGCCGAGTGGCTCGGCGAGTTCTACGAGGATGGCGCCCGAAGCGGCCGCAAGACGTCGGACATCGAGGTCAGCCACCCCGAGATCGACGGCCGCACGGCATTCCGCCTTGATCTCGTGAATAACGGCAGTCTTCAGACGATCGTCACGATGGACTCACCCATCGCCGACACGGTCCAGGTCGTGCTCGTGTCGAGCGCGGCCCGCGATGTCAGCGACCCGAGTGGCCACGATGCGGTGGTCGATCAAGCCATCGCCGCCTGGACCGGCTGACGATCGCCGGCGCCTCGTCGCCCGGCCGGCCGGCCGGGACCGCGTGCTAGAGTCCCGCCCATGACCGAGGGGCATGACTGGGAGACGCGCCGACGGGCCTGGAAGGTGGAGCGCCTCGATCCGGCCCTCGAGCGGTCGCCCGAACGGTCATCTCGCTTCTCGACCCTGTCCGATGTCCCGATCGCCGGCCTGTACGGCCCCTGGGACTGGCGGACCGGGCCAGATGGCGAGCCTGCCGGTGGCGGCGGGCCGACCGAGCGCGACCAGCACGGAGATCCGTTGCCCGCCGGCCGCTGGGACGGATTCGATCCTGCCCGGGATGTCGGGCAGCCGGGCGAGCCGCCGTTCACCCGGGGCATCCATCCGACCGGCTACCGCAGCCGCCTCTGGACGATGCGCATGTTCGCCGGCTTCGGAGCCGCCGAGGACACGAACGCCCGCTTCCGCTCGCTGCTCGATGCCGGTCAGACCGGCCTCTCGATCGCCTACGACATGCCCACCCTCTACGGCTACGACACCGACCAACCCGAGGCGGAGGGCGAGTTCGGGACATGCGGCGTCGCGGTCAGCAGCCTGGCCGACATGGAGGTGCTGCTGGCGGGACTGCCGCTGGATCGGGTCAGCACCTCGATGACCATCAACTCGCCGGCTGCGCCGATCTGGGCGATGTACATCGTGGCGGCCGAGAAGGGCGGCGTGCCCCGCGCCGCGCTCGAGGGCACGACCCAGAACGACATCCTCAAGGAGTTCGTGGCCCAGAAGGAGTTCCTCTTCCCGCCCGCGCCGTCGATGCGCCTCGTCACCGACACGATCGAGTTCGGGACGCGCGAGCTGCCACGCTGGAACACGATCAGCATCAGTGGCTATCACATCCGGGAAGCGGGCTCGACGGCCGTCCAGGAGCTCGCCTTCACCATCGCCGATGGCATGGCGTACGTCGAGGACGCGCTGGATCGGGGTCTCAGGGTCGACGATTTCGCGCCGCGCCTGAGCTTCTTCTTCAACAGTCACTCGGACTTCTTCGAGGAGATCGCCAAGTTCCGGGCGGCCCGGCGGATCTGGTGGAAGCTGATGACCGAGCGCTACCGGGCCGAGAACGAGCGCTCGACCTGGATGCGCTTCCACACCCAGACCGCCGGCGTGTCGCTGACGCCGCGACAGCCGCTCAACAACCTGACCCGCGTCGCGATCCAGGCGCTGGCCGCGGTGCTCGGCGGCACGCAATCGCTCCATACCGATGCCTACGACGAGGCCCTGGCCGTGCCTACCGAGGCGGCGGCGTTGCTCGCCCTACGACAGCAGCAGGTCATCGCCGAGGAGACCGGGGTCGCCTCGACCGTGGACCCGCTGGGCGGCAGCTGGTTCGTGGAGGCCCTGACCAACGAGACGGAGCGCGCGGTCTGGCGCTACCTCGACGAGATCGACCGGCGGGGCGGGATGGTGGCTGCGATCACCGCGGGGTACCCGCAGCGTGAGATCGCCGACGCCGCCTACCGCTTCCAGCGCGAGTTCGACGCCGGCGAGCGACGGATCGTCGGCGTCAACGCCTATGTTGACGAGACCGAGGACCTCACGATCCCGGTGCTCCAGGTGCCGGCCGGCTCGCTCGAGCGGCAGCTGGGCCGCCTTGAGCGCACGCGCCGCGAGCGTGATGCCGAGGCGGTTGGCGCTGCCCTGACAGGGCTCCGCGAGGCGGCCCGGCGGCCAGGATCGTCGGAGGCGAACCTGATGCCGCATTTCATCCGCTGCGCGGCGGCGTACGCGACGCTCGGCGAGCAGTGCGGCGTGCTGCGCGAGGTGTTCGGCGAGTATCGCGAGCCGGTCGGCGTCTAGCGAGATCCAGCCGCGTCGTCCGGGTCGACCTCAGCCCTGCGGCGTCGACCTCAACCCTGCGGCGTGACCTCGGCGGCGATATCGCCGGCGATCCGCGCCGCCTCGACCAGCGACGTGCCGGCCCAGGTGATGCCGAGCGTCTCGGCGATGCCCGGCTGGCCGGCGAGACGGCCGCCAAGCAGGATGGGCAGGCCCGGCCGGGCGTTCTGGATGGTCGCGATCGTGTCCACCAGCGATTGCAGGCGGGCCGCTTCGGTGGCCGAGAGCGCGACCAGGACGGCCTCGTTGCGGGTGACGTACCGCGCCAGGTCGGCGGCCGGGACGTCGGCGCCCAGGTTGGCGACCGTCCAGCCGAGCTCCTGGAGCACCTGACCAAGGCAGGCGAGGCCGATCATGTGCTGCTCGCCGGCCACGCCGGTCATCACCGCGAGCGGCCCGATCCGACCCTCGGGTCCCAGGTCCGGGCGGATACGGTCGAGAGCCCGCAGGATGGTCTGGCTCGCGAGGTGCTCCTCGGAGATGCTCCACTGGCCGGTCTCCCAGCGCTGTCCGACGAGCGTCATCGCACCGACCAGGAGGTCGTCGAACACCTCGGCGCGTGGCCGCTCGGCCAGCGCATGGCGGAGCGTCCAGGCCGCCAGCTCGTCGTCGCCCTCGACCAGCAGCGATGCCAACAGCTCGGGCGAGAGCGAACCGGCCGTCACGGTGGCCCCGGCTGGCTCGACTGGCGGCAGCTTGGGCGGTGGATCCTCGCTCATGGCGGGACTCTACCATCGGTGAGGGAGAGGGCGGGTATGCTCCACCCATGTTCCTTGATGGTCTGTCATTCCTCGACGAAGAGCGCGACGCCTGGCGCCCGTTCGAGGCGCTGGACCTGCTCAGCGACGCGCAACTCGTCGCGCCGGTCGAGGCGGCCCACGGCTGGTCGGGGCGGGATCTGATGGCGCACATGGTCGCCTGGCAGGAGCGCGCGCTCGAGGTCGCGCGGGAGCTCGCCGTCGGCGAGGTCAGCGCCTCGCTCGCTGGCATGGACGCCGACTGGGATGCCCGCGGAGGCGAGGTCATCAACGCCGAGATCCAGGCGGCGTGGGCTGCCCTGCCACTCGCGGAGGTACGCCGGCGTTTCCGCGAGATTCCCGGCGAGCTGCGCGGCTATCTCACGGTCGTGCCCGAGACACGCTGGATCAAGGACGCCCGGCACATGGAGACGTTCGTCGGGGAGACGCTGGAGCACTACGAGGATCACGCGGCTGACCTGCAGGCGATCCTCGACGCCGCCCGGTGAGTGGCGGCGTGGTCGGTGCCCTGGCCGCGGTCATCGACGAGGCGGTCCGTGGGCTGGAGGAGGTCGAGTGGGTCGACGATCGCGGCGCGGTGGAGCTGCGGCGCGCCGGTCGAGCCTTCGTCTGCGTGGAGCCACAGGGCGCTTCATTCCGGCTCGGGGTCGCGGTGGCCGCCGCGGCGCTGCGGACACCCGGAGCCGGCCGGTCGTCACGCGGTCACGAATGGGTCAGGCTCGATCCGGCCCGGCTCGACCGCTCCGCGCTCGACCGCGCGACCAGCTGGACCGAGCTGGCCTGGCGCCACGCCGTCGACTCCGGCTGACGCCGGGGCGCCGCCGAAGGGGAGCGACCCACGCCGCCCGTGAGAATGACGGCGCGAACGGCGAAGCCCCGGCGCCGGTGCCGGGGCTTCGAGCTGGGGGTGACGGGTGAGCAGCAGGCGATCGAGCCTGCCGGGTGGTTAGGCCGTCTCCGCCTGGGCTGCCGGCTTGTCGAGGGTCGTGAGGCCGAAGGACTGCTCGAGCTGGTCGAGCGGTCGGAAGCCGACGACGCCCATCGGCTGCTTGCCGGGCTGGAAGAAGGCGATCGTCGGGATGCTCATGATGTTGAAGGCCCGGGACAGGCCGGGGTTCGCGTCGACGTCGACCTTCACGACGTCCACGACGCCGTCGTACTTGGCGGCGAGCTTCTCCATCTCTGGGGCGACCATCTTGCAGGGCCCGCACCAGGCTGCCCAGAAGTCCACGACGACTGGTCGCTCGTTGTTCAGCACGAGCTGCTCGAATGTGTCGTCGGTCGCCTGCTTGATCTCGGCCATCGGCCCGGATCCTTTCTCCCGTTCCTCGGGACGGTGGGTCCGTTCCCGGACCCCTGTCGCTTGCCCTACCTGGCGAGCTGCTTGATGAGTCGGTACGCCTCCAGCACCGTCGGGTCCGTGAGGCGGTAGAAGACGGTGTTGCCGTTGCGACGGGTGGTGACCAATCCGGCGCTCCGGAGCACCGCGAGGTGCTGGCTCATGTTCGGCACCTGGCAGCCGACCTGCGACGACAGCTCGCCCACGGAGCGCTCACCGGTGGCGAGGCACTCGAGGACGCACAGTCGCTTCGGATCGGCGAGAGCACGGCCGATGGCAGCCGCCCGGAGGCGGTCGTCCTCGGTCGCGATCGTCAGTTCCAGCACAGTGGTAGTATCTCATCGCTTGCGCAATCACGCAAGTACATTGACGCGGCCATCCTGTGCGCTGTCGCCTGCGATACTGCGGCTGTGGAGCGCCGGTCCGACCCTGATCGTCTCGTCCGTCTCGCACAGATCGAAGCCGCTCGCGAACGGATCGTGGGTCGCATCCACCGGACGCCGATGCTCTCGTCAGCCACGGCGGCGAGGGTGATTGAGGCTGCGGCGGGTGTCCCCGTCGCCGACGGCCGCCTCTACCTCAAGGCGGAGCACCTCCAGAAGACCGGTTCGTTCAAGCCTCGCGCGACGAGCGCCAAGATCAGCTCGCTCTCGGCGAGGGAACGCGCTGCCGGCGTCGTCACGGTCTCGGCCGGCAACGCCGCGCAGGCCTACGCGTGGGCGGCCCGCGATCAGGGCATCCAGGCGACGGTGGTCATGCCCGCGGCCGCGGCCGAGAACCGGGTCGCCGCCTGCCGCGGCTACGGCGCCGAGGTCGTGCTCCACGGCGAGCACATCGGCGAGACGTTCGCCGAGATGGAGCGCCTGCGACAGGAACGGGGGCTGGTGCGCTGCCACCCATTCGACGATCCGGAGGTGATCGCCGGCGATGGCTCAGTCGGCCTCGAGATCCTCGAGGACGTGCCCGACGTGGACGTCGTCGTCGTCGCCATCGGTGGCGGTGGCCTCATCTCGGGCGTCGCGACGGCGCTCAAGGAGACGCGCCCCTCGATCCGGGTCTTTGGAGTCGAGCCGGTGGGCTCGGATGCGATGGCGCGGGCCATGGCTGCCGGATCGGTCGTCCGGATCGAACCCCGGAGCGTCGCCGACAGCCTGGGTGCGCCCTTCGCCGGCGAATGGACACTTCCGATCTGCCAGCGCTACCTCGACGGGGTCGTGCTGCTCGAGGACGCCGAGATCCTGGCCGGGGTGCGATTCGCCGCCGAGCGGATGAAGCAGGTGCTCGAGCCAGCCGGGGCCGCGGCGCTAGCCGCCCTGCTGCTGGGCAGGGTGCCGCTGCGGCCGGGGGATCGGGTCGCCACGGTGCTCTGCGGTGGCAACGTGGATATCGGTCGGCTCGGCGAGCTCGCGAGCCTCTCCGCACCGATCCCAGGCCTCTGATGGAGCGCCTGCCCGACCCAGGCTCGGGGCCACCGGCGCCGGAATCGCCGATCGCCCTGCCGGGCACGTGGCAGCTGATCTCGGTCGGGCTCGACCTCTGCCTGCGGGTCAACACCTCGCTGCGGACGGCCTCGATGGCCATCGGCTTCCAGGTGTTGGGAGCGGTCGGACCGCTCGTGGTTCTCCTGGTGGTCGTGGCCGGGCGAGCACCCGAGCTGTTCGGGACGGTCCTCGACCCATCGATCGGACCAAGGTCACCCGACGGCGACGCGGTCGCGAGCTCCGTGCTGGTCACCGGCATGATCGCCGGCGCCGCCGTCATCGCTCTCACCATCGAGAGTCGCATCGTGGCCGTCGCGCTCCTCGGCGCCCAGGCGATCGGCCGCCCGATCCGACCGCTGGAGGCACTGCGGCGTTCCCGCCAGGTGTTCTGGCCGGTTGCTGGAGCCACGTTCGTCATCCAGCTCGTCGTGAACCTGCTCGTCTCGATCGTCGGCTCGCCGCTCGGCGACAACGAGGCCAGCGTGGTGGTCACGACCGCGTTCGCCGCCCTGCTCAGCGTCCCGTTCGTCTACCTCGTCAGCGGCATCGCCCTCGGTGCGGCACCGGCGCTCGAGGCGATCCGCCGCTCGGTACGGATGGCCCAGACCCGCTGGCGATTGGCCATCATGGTCGCGGTGGCCGAGACGCTCGCCCAGACGCTGCTCGTCCTTGCGCTGCTCGCCGGGCTCGACATCCTGTCGCGCGTCTCGGAGATATTCGGCCTGGGCCTCGATTCGGGTGGTCCGACGACCTTCGCCACCATCGTGATCGCGCTGCTCGCGACGACGGCCGCTGGTTCGCTCGTGTTCATGGTGAGTGCACTCGCGGCGGCTCCGCAGGTCGTCGCCTTCGTCGGGCTCACCCACTTCGGTGCTGGGCTCGATCGGGCCAGGGACGACGCGCCGGGCGCCCGACAGGTGCGCTGGCTGTCGATCCCGATGGCATCCGGGATCGCCGTCGCGCTACTGGCCGCATTCGCCGGCATCACGGCGGCGTTGCGCGTGGCCTGAGCGGACGATGAGCAGGCGCGCGTCGCTTGCCGCCTCGCTGCTGGGGATCCTGTTCGTCACTGCGCTGGCCTTCGGCCTCCGCCTTCACGCCGTCGACTGGCTGCCGATCGACTTCGATGAGGACGACTACCTGCGCGCTGGGCAGCTGTATGCGGCGGGGCTGCGCGACGGGGACCCGGGCGTGCTCCTGCGGGAGAACTACCGTCCCGAGCACCCGCCGCTGTCGAAGATCGTTACCGGCCTGGCGCTGACGCCGCTCGAGTCGGCGCCGCTGGTGCCCGACCTGCCAACGGACGCCGCGCCCGCCGCCTCCCTGCCTGAGCCCCACCTCGAGGTCGCCCGGACGGTCCAGGCGGCCTTCGGCGCGCTGGCGGTGCTGCTCCTCGCCATCATCGATCCGCTCGGCGGGCTGTTCCTTGCGGTCCACACCTGGTCGATCAAGTACACCAGCCAGGTGATGCTCGAGGCGGTCCCGGCGGCGTTCGCGGTGCTCGCCGCGGTCGCCTTCATCCGCGCGGACCGTTCACGCCACCGTCGAGCGTGGCTGGTCACGGCGGCGGTCGCGTTCGGGGCCGCCTGCGCGGGGAAGTACCTGTACGGAGTGGTCGGGCTGGCGATCGCGCTGACGTGGCTGGTCTCGACCCGCGACGAGGCCCGACCGCTCGGCCGGGCGAGCCTGCGCTGGCTGGCGCCGGTGGCCGGCTTCGTCGGCCTTGCAGCCTTGGCGTTCCTTGTCTGCGACCCCTACCTCTGGCCCGATCCCGTCGGGCGGCTGGTCGATTCACTCGCCTTCCACCCCGGCTACGCGACGAGCGATGCGGTCGCCCGGACCGGCTGGCCGGCATGGCAGCCGCTGGTCTGGCTGTTCGGTTCCGTGCCGTTCCACATCGAGGGCACGTTCTACGTTGCCCTCGACCTGCTGATCACGATCCTCGCCATCGTCGGTCTCCGCCGGTTGTGGGATCGGCAGCGGGTGATGGCCGTCTGGTTGCTGCTCGGCCTGGCGTTCCTCATCGTCTGGCCCACGAAGTGGCCGCAGTACGTGCTCGTGCTCTCGGCGCCGGTTTCGCTCGCGGCGGCCCACGGGCTGCGCCTGACCGTCGTCGAGCCCATCGGCGGATGGATCCGGGCGCGCCTCCGAGGGCGCGGGGCGAGGTCGGAGGCAGCGGGCGGCCGGGGCGCGGGCCGGCCGGCCGGTGCG
>Ga0210334_10486815_pt1 | contig 10702 bp, 7 predicted proteins | sample S306metaT_FD_164440 | JGI IMG/M metagenome (GOLD analysis project Ga0210334, IMG submission 164440) | Metatranscriptome of estuarine sediment microbial communities from the Columbia River estuary, Oregon, United States - S.306 (Metagenome... | ecosystem: Environmental > Aquatic > Marine >... | reverse complement strand
CGAGCGCTCGCACCCGGGCGTCGTAGGCCGTATGGAGCACCGCCACTCCCCCGCCGCGAGAGTGCCCAACGATCCCAATGCTGGTCGGAGCAGGCACCCCGAGGCCGCCTTCACTCAGCGCCACCATAACGACATCGAGATCATGGAGGTCGCCGCTGAATGTCGCGTGGCCGAATCGGTCGGGATACGAGAAGTCACCCGTATCGTCGATGCCACTCCCGCTCATGTTGAACGACACCGCAGTCATGCCAGCCTGGGCCACGCGATCGGCGAGGACCGGGAACATCCCCCAATCCTTGAAACCCTTGAATCCATGCAACACCAGGACCGCGGGGCGCGGGACCCCGCGACTCCCCGACCGCACGTCGGCGAGGATCGGCCCGAGCGTTCCGGCAATGATGTGCTTGGTGAGGGTGGAGGTGGACATGGTGATGAGATTGGGCTAATGGCGATCGAGTGATTGAGTGATTGCAGGAATGTAGGAATGTAGGTAGTGGGCTGGCAGGATGAGACTCTCAAACCGTCGGCGCGCTATCCCACTCCCTATTCCTACATCCTACCGCCTGCCTGCGACTGCCTACTGCCTACTGCCTGCTTGCTTCCTGCCTTCACTAACTGACCGCGGCCTCCAGCAACTGCAGTTCCCCTGCCCCGGCGTCCAGCCGCGCGCGGACGCCAAGCGGGAGGGTCCATTGATCCTCCACGTGGCCGATAGGGAAGCCGTATGCCACGGGGATCCCAAGCGGTCCGAAGTAGGTCCCCAGGACTTCGTCGAACCCCAAGGCGCCGTCGGAGGTGGCCTTCTTCATCTCGGTAAACTGCCCAACGGCCACTCCCGCCAAGTGATCGAAGGCACCAATAGTGCGAAGGTGGGCCAGGACACGATCCACCCGGTACAGATCCTCTCCTACATCCTCGATGAACAGAATGGCACCGTGAAGGTCGGGGAAATAGGGAGTCCCAATCAAGCATTGGAGCAGGGTCAGGTTTCCGCCGGCAAGGACGCCCTCGGCAACTCCCGCCTCGAGCGTTGCGATTCTGCCCTTGCGGGCGCCGAGCACATAGTTCGGCGGCCCGATTCGTCCCAACCGGCCGGCGGGGGCCGTTCGGCACACCGCCCGCTCGAGATGCTCGCGGCTGAACCCGGTCAGTTCGGCTCGGGCCACGGGGCCGTGGAAGGTCGTGACCCCGGTGATCCGGGTCACGGCGTTCAAGAGGGCGGTGATATCAGAATAGCCAATCAGGACTTTGGGGGTTCGCGCAAAGGCATCGTAATCCACCCCAGGAAGGATGCGGGTGATGCCATAGCCTCCGCGCAGGCACCAGATCCCGGCGATGTCGGGATCGCGGATGGCCGCATTGAGGTCGGCCAACCGTTCGTCATCACGGCCGCCCAGGTAACCGTAACGCCGTTCGGCATTGACGCCGATGGCGGGTTCGAATCCGAGTCCACGGCAAATTTCGGACGCGCGCCTGAGGTCGTCATGCTCGAGAAGTGCCCCGGCCGGTGCCACCAAGCCAATCCGGTTCCCGGGCTCCAGTGCCCGGGGGCGTTCGATTGGTTTTGACCGCACTCGCCCTCCTGACTAAGTTTCCTGCGCTCAACCTTCAACCTGGAGCATTGCGCTGCGCGCTTTCCACCCCACATTGCTGGAGGCGGGTCGGGCCATCGCCGACCTGCGTGACACGCTGGTGCGGGAATGGGCCGACTGGCTCGGTGACCGCATGACCGCCTCTACCACAATACCCCGTTCCCTCGTGGAGCGGGAGCTTCGACTGATCATCGATGTCCTGGTCCAACTGGTCGGCCCGTATCGCCGGGACACCACCGTGGTGTGGGAGCGCCTCTGTGAGCATTACGGCCAGACCGCCGCTGCACGCGGACTAGCCGCGGGCGAAGTGGTCGAAGAATTGCACTACCTTCGGGAGCTGTTGACTCGGAATCTGGCACCGATCGTTGCCGCCATGCGGGCCCGGCAAGGCATGGCCATGCTGCTCCACCTCAACCGCATGTTGGATCGGGGCGTGTCCGCCGCCGTGGTTGGATATACCAATGCGCTGGTGGCCACCCTGTTCAGCCAGAATGGTGTACCTGCCTCCGACGCCGAATTCGACGCGGCCGATGTCGAACGCCGGCTCGAGAACATCGAGGAGAAGCTCGTCTCGGTTACCGGGCCCAGCTGACCGGCCTCCTCGTTCCCGACATGCTTCCTGCTGATCTCATTCCAGCCTTCCCATGGCTGGCCCCCTTTGCCTTGCTGCCACGGCTGTCGTCGCGCACTCCCACCCTCACCGATGCGCCCATGGAATGCGCCGGTCTCGTCAGCGTGATCATCCCAGCACGAAATGAGGCCGAGAATATCGAGACGGCAGTGCGATCCATCCTGGCGACGACGTACGAACCGATGGAGCTCCTCATTGTCGATGATCGCTCGACCGATGCCACGCCGACCATTGCGCAGTCGCTTGCGGCGGAGGACCGCCGCGTGCGATTGATCTCAGGCTCGCCTCTCCCACCAGGGTGGTATGGGAAACCGTGGGCCTGCGTTCAAGGATACCGCGCCGCCGCTGGCGAGTATTTGGTCTTCACCGACGCCGACACCAGACACGCTCCCTCGCTGCTGGCACATGCGGTCGGAGCCGCACGTGGGGAAGCAGCTGATCTGGTGACCATCGCACCACGGCAGCTGTGCCTCAGCTTCTGGGAGCGCTTGATCATGCCCCAGGTGTGGGCACTCTTGAGCTACCGCTATCACCCCAGGGCGGTGAATGCCGCACGGACCGCCCGTGCCGTGATTGCCAACGGCCAATTCATTCTCGTCACGAGGAAGAGCTACGAAGCCGTCGGAACCCACGAGAGCGTACGTGGTGAGGTCGCCGAGGACCTGGGTCTTGCCCAACAATACTTCGCGTCGGGGCGGCGAATATACTTCGCCTTTGCGGAGTCGCTCATGGCCACACGCATGTATCGAGATCTCCCGGGCTTGGTCGAAGGCTGGTCCAAGAACATGTTCCTCGGAGCTCGGCAATCCTATCCCAACGAACCGCTGCTCCGCCAACTCATGCCGGCGGCACTGGCCCTGGCCATGGTGTTCTGGATGGTTCCGCCCGGTTTCCTGGTACTCGCCGCCTATGGCATCCAGCCTGGCCTGTTCAACGCCGCGGTCCTCGCCACGCTGACCTCGTTGGTCTTTTGGGGTGTCGTGAGCTTCGGCATGGGCATACCTCCGGCCTATGCGCTGGGCTTTCCCCTGGGTGCGGGCATGACGCTCGCCATCTACCTTCGATCGGTCATGCGAGGACGGCGGGTGACATGGCGCGGGCGGGAATATGCTATCACCGGTGACGCTGGGCGACGTGAGGTGAGCGCACCCGGGATTGCTGGAACGGACACTTGCGAACAGATTAACCAGCGACGCTCGCGAGATCCATAGAAGCGGCACGGGCCATGACCTTTTCGAAAGGTCGAGGATACCCAAGGGTCCCGGGCCCATGCCAGGCGACTCCTGACTCAGGACTGCCATCAATGAAACTCACCCTGACACAGTCAATGCTCGACGCGCTCGACCGCGCGACCGACAAACCCGATTGGCTCACTGCAGAGATCGGCCGCATGCGGGCCGATGGCGAGCCTTTTGAGCTGCCCTTGGGGCCGGAACAAAGCACGGCACTCGAAGAGCTCTGCGCCATGAACATCCGCTTCGACGCGACGGGCCTTGTTCGATCCGAACATCAGCCACTGGAAGACCTCGCCAATTTGGTGATGGACAACTATTAGGCGCGGGCGCCGCATCGGGAGGTGAATACGGGGCTCGGCGTGCGCCTGGGCGGATTTGCTCCACCCGATCGTCGATCTGATACTGATATGTAGCAGGTACGACACTACCGTGTGCCATCATGACACACGGTGCGTCCGGCCGCCTGGAGCAGGTTCTCGACGGCATCCATACCCTCCCTCACCTCCAACAACTCGTCCGCGGACTTGGCTACGAGGTTGACTGGGAGGAGATCCCCCCGACGACATGGCTAGGGCGTAGTCGGCATGGTCGGGCTATCCGTCGGGCCGCGGTCGTGGGGCGGCGGGGTGGATTCACCTGGTTCGCCATCGACACGGGCGACCCCGTTTCGCTTGCTCGCGCACTCGCCGGACAACTGGCCCGGCGTGGCGAGCATGCTGGGGTTCTGGCCCTCGATCCCGCTCGACGGCAGCTCGCCATCTCGGTTTCTTTTGGTCCATACCCCGTCCTTCCACTGGAACTCGCCGCACCGAGTCGCCTCGCTCTCCATTGCCTGGAGCGCGCGTCCGCCGGCGGGCCCAGGCAATCCATAGTCGCTGCCGCGCGGCTGGCAGATGCACTGGACGCCGCCGAGCCAGGCGCACGATTCATTCGTCGATTTCGCGGACTCTTCGTTGCCTTCACGGAACACCTTCCCGAGACAATTCCACAACGTGATAGGCAACGACTCGCATTGCTTCAACTCACCCGCGTGCTGTTTCTCTACTTCGTTCAGAGCAGAGGCTGGCTGAACGAAGACGTGGACTTCCTGCGGCGCGGGGTGGATCGATGTCTGACAGAGGGTGCCGACCTCCACCGCGCGTTCTTCGGACCACTCTTTTTTGGAACCCTGAATCAACCCTACGAGCGCCGCACCGTTGCCTCGCGACGCTTCGGCAACATCCCATTTCTGAATGGCGGCCTCTTCGAGCCGCATTGGCTCGAGCGACGCTATGGGCCGCACATCTCGAATGAACTCTGGAGCAGGGCGTTCGATGATCTCTTTGAGCGCTTTCACTTTACCCCTCGAGAGCAGCGCGATGGCCAGTCTATCGCACCGGATATGCTAGGTCGCGTATTCGAAGGGATGATGGATTCGGAGGAGCGCAAGAAGAGTGGTACCTACTATACGCCGACCGCATTGGTCCGTGATCTCTTTGAAGCGGGGGTCGGCGCCTTTCTCACGGCACGCCATGGCCTCGGAGCCGACGAGCTTGCAGGCCGCATCCACAAACGCGACCCAGGCTTGGCGGTCATGGTACGCACGCTCACCATCCTCGACCCAGCCGTCGGTTCGGGGGCGTTTCTCCTCGGCGCCTTGGAATGGCTTGCCGATGTGCTGCGGGACGATGGCCCGGCAGCGATGGTCCGGCGACAGATCCTGGCGAATAACATCTTCGGCGTCGACACCAGTGCCATCGCTGTCACGCTGACAGAACTCCGGCTGTGGTTGGCCGTGTTGGCCGAGGAACACGACTGCGAGCCAGCGGCCGTCGAGCCGTTGCCAAACCTCGATTGTCTAATCCGGCAGGGAGACAGCCTGAGCGATCCATTTCAGACCGTCCACAGCCTGTCGCACCGCACCTTGGCCGGAGGACGTCTCCTCGGAGAGATCCGCCGCCGACTGGTGCATACGACAGGGCCAGACAAGTCAAAGCGGACGCGACTCCTTAAACGGGTCGAGAGCCGTGCGCTGCGTCTCTGGCTCGACGAAACCGAAGCCCAGCTCGACCGGCAGCTTGCTGAGGCCATTGCCACCGGAAAGAGCAAGACCCTCTTCGGCGATCGTCAGGGACTGGACATTTCGCTTCGGGCTCATGTGCGCGCGGTGCGCGCTCAGCGATACCGCCTGCGCCAAGCCCGGCGGCGCTTCGAGCGCGAACGAGAGTGGCCTTGGTTCCACTACCAAAGTCATTTCGCGGACATCTTCACCATTGACGGCGGGTTCGACCTCGTAGTCGGAAACCCGCCGTGGATTCGCGCGGAATTGCTGTCCAGCCACGTTCGTCAACACTTGGCCCGCCGCTTTCGGTGGTGGGGTGGTGGTAGCGGCAGGGGGTTTCGCCATCAACCCGATCTCGCCCTGGCCTTTCTCGAGCGCGGCCTCGAACTCGCGCATCGGAACGGGTCCGTCGCCTTCTTGCTGCCGGCGAAACTCGCGACGGCTGGGTATGCGAAGAAGGCGCGCCGGGTACTCGCACAAGAAACCACTCTCCATGCCGTTGCGGATCTCACACCCACCCATGCACGGAGTTTCGATGCGACGACTTATCCACTCGCAGTGGTCGCCACGAAGGGCCGGCCTTCGCACAGCCACACAGTGCGATCGGCGCTGGCGGTGGCTGAAGCGATCAAGGTCCCACAACGTGACCTGCGCGCGGCTGAGACCTGGCTTATCAAGAGTGACGATGTGCACCGGGCCGTGGCCGAACTCGGCAGCCATCCCACCGTCGGTGACCACCTCGTATGCCATCTTGGGGTGAAGACGGGGGCCAATGCCATCTTTCTCAACCCCGATGCCGACGTCGAACCCCACCTCTTGCGCCCAGCGCTGCGAGGACGCGATATCGCGGCGTGGTCGTCAGAGCCCCGGATCAGCATCATCTGGACTCATGACTCAAGTGGGTTGCCTCGGAGGGTCCTGCCACCGCGAGCTGACCGCTATTTCAGCCGGTATGCTGCACGGCTTCGCGGCCGAGCCGACTTTCGGACCGGGCCGCCGTGGCAACTCTTCAGGGTCGGTCCCACCCTCGCCGAATACAAGGTGGTCTGGGCCGATATCGCCCGCCGACTCGCTGCCGTTGCGCTGACCCCGACCACTCATCGGGGCGTGATCCTACTGAACACCTGTTACCTCATCCCAGTGAAGAGTGCGGAGAACGCTCGTGCGTTGGCTGCTTGGCTCAACTCGACCTGGATCCGCGCGGCTGCCGCCGTGCGAGCCGACCCCGCACGCGGTGGTTTCGCCCGATTCAACGCCCGGGTCGTGGCATCGCTGCCCTTACCTCCGGCTGTCCTGACCGACCACCGATTCGCCCAACTCGGCGACAACGCTCGAAACAGCCCGTCAGCACAGGGCTCGGTGGACGAGCTTGCAGCCCACTACCTCGGTCTTTCTCCTTCCGCTTGCGAGGCGCTACAGGGTGTGGTTGGACGTGCCACCCACGATCGTTGCTGAAGCGCTGAGCGCCGTGCGCAGTCCACTCCAGACCGGCCTGCCATGTCCGCCGCCGGCATCGCCGGCGTCGGTGGCCCGGGCACTGGCGCAGAGCCTGGCACCTGGAGAGTCGAGCGAGACCCCACCTGACTGGCTGCATCAGGGACAGTGGGCATCATTTCGACGCGTCGCCTACGCCGTGGATCGCTTTCGTGGTGCCATCCTGGCCGATCCAGTGGGCACCGGAAAGACCTACGTCGCGCTCGCCGTTGCCTTGCATCGTTGTCGGGACACCCCGACGGTGTGCATCGTACCTCCGGCATTGACCGAGCAATGGCGACGAGTAGCTCAGGCACTCGATATCCCCGTCCTGGTCTGGTCGCACGCCAGGCTGAGTCGAGGCACACTCCCGCCATCGAGTGGGCCACTCGTCCTCATTGACGAGAGCCATCACTTCCGAAATCGCGCCATCCGGAGGTACGAGCACTTGGCTCCCTGGATCACGGGTCGGCGGGCCATTCTCATTTCGGCGACTCCAGTCGTCAACCAGCTCACCGACTTGGCCAACCAACTTCGGCTCGTCGTTCGAGACGACGCCCTGGTCGATGTTGGTCTTGCATCCATTGTCCAGGCGCTTCGCTATGGCCACACGCACCCAGCCCTGGAGCATCTCGTCATCCGCGGCCATGACGGTGAGGGACCCCGCCCCAATCGCCGCGACAGGGCGGTGCGCCCAGACCTCGGGTCCTGTGAACTCGAACCGCTGCTCAAGGAGGTGGATCGCCTTAATCACTCGACTAACCCTTCGACACATGCCCTCATCCGATCGGTGTTTTGGCGGGCGGCGGCCTCGAGCCCGGCTGCGCTGTTAGGCTGCGCCAAACGCTACCAGCGACTGTTACGTCACGCGCGCGATGCTCGTGCAAGCGGCCGCTCGATGAGTCGATCGGCCCTCCACTGGTTCACGACTGGAGCCGAGGACCAGCTCATCTTCTGGCCACTGATCACGGAGGGAGAGTCCACGACCGATCTCGATCTCACGGACTTGGTCAAGTTAGACAACCTGATCCCAGCAATACGGTCTCAGGCCGAGGCCCCTGATGCCAAGTGCCGAGCGTTGCAGGCAGTCCTGTCGGACGATCGACCCACGCTGGTGTTTACTGCCGCCGAAGATACCGTCACCTACCTCCGCCGGCAGCTCGACATTCCACACCTTGCGTGGTGTACCGGCAGGCTTTCGGGTATCGGTTCCACGCCACTACCACGACAGGTTGTGCTCGACTGGTTCCGCCCCGAGGTAAGGCGACGGGTGTCGAAATTGGGACGGCCGTATGTGCTGCTCTCCACGGACGTCGCCGCAGAGGGATTAGACCTTCAATCCGCGGCACGGGTGGTACACTACGACCTGCCCTGGACCGCTGTACGGCTGACACAACGCGATGGGCGCGTTCTCCGCCTCGGGTCCAATCATCAACAGGTAGAGATCATTTCCTTCCCGCTGCCCAGTTTGTTGGAGAAACGACTTTGGCAGCACCGCATATTGGACGAGAAGCGCCGCTTACCCGTCCGCTTAGGCCTGGCGGGACAGCCGGTCGAGAGTTGGCGTTGGCGTGTCGAGCTGGCCCGACTGATGGGACCTGGAGCCGCGACTGCCGGGTGCGCCCGCGTATCGAGTTCACCACGTGGGCTCCTTGCGGGTTTTTCGATTTACGGTTACCCGGAGGTCCGCGATGGGGCCCCACCCCGCGAGCGTGTCCCTGTTCGCCTCATAAGTACGGTCGTTTGGATGCGGCCCGGCCAGCGCGTCACCACCGACCCCAGTGTGATTACCCACAAACTTCTGTTGGCTGCGTCATGTAGTCGCTACCCCGCACTTCCTGCCGAAACACACCACGCGATGGGCGCGCTCGCTCCGATCATTCAGCATCGGATGCGCCAGCTGAGACGGGCACGATGGACGGGTCGGCGGTTCACCCATCATCAACAGCGCATCATCCATCGCCTGCAAACCTTTGCCATGCGCGGTGCTCGTCAACGAGATCCCGAACGCCTGGCCCTCATCGAGAATGCGCTGCAGTTTGTCCGGGGCGGACACACCGCGGGAGAGCAGATGTTGATGGAGACGCTGGCGCGACAGTCTGACCAGACCTTGATGAGAAGTCTGTCCACTCTGCCCCGCGGTGATTCCGTGATCGGGGCGCTGGAGGCAAGAGTCAATGGGGTGATCATGTTCGAGGGCCGCCGCACGAAATAACAACGACAACTCGACGACCGAGCAAATCGATTTCAGGTGTGCTTGACGGCCACGACCTGAACGACCGCGCTCAACCCAGTATGCGACCTCCCTTCGACCACCTCACGTTCGACCTCCTGCGCATGGACGAATACTAGTCCGTCCAACTCGCGTTCCAGTTGGGGCAGTGACATCATGAGGTCTGCGGTTGGCGGCCCGCCGGTGTGACGGTGGAGCTGTGCGGGTGTGTAGGCTTCCAGCACGAAGACACCGCCCGGTGTGAGACCACGCACGACATCCCGATGAACCCGCTCACGAAGCACTTTCGGCAAATGGCAAAAGATCGAGATAATGCCGTCCCAGGCTCCTGGCTCGATGACATAGTCGCCAAGATCCGACAACACCGTAGTAATCGACACTCCCCGCTCTGCAGCCAACTCGCTGGCCTTGGCCAACCCGACTCGCGAACCATCAACCCCGACGACATCGTAGCCTCGGGAGGCTAGGTACACAGCGTTTCGTCCTTCCCCCTCGCCGAGCGAGAGAATCCTGCCCTTGGGAAGTCGGTCGGCTACCGAAACGAGAAAGGCGTTGGGTGCGGTGCCGTAGGCACGCCCGGGCTTGCCGTATCGCTCATCCCACATCACCTGATCGTACTGCTGCCAATCGGCCATCAGTGTCCAACCGTCCATTTTCCGTCTACCAGGCGAAGCAGTCCAGGTGTATCGTCCCGCAATTCCGTCGGTAAGCGCTGCTCGGGAAAGTCCTGATAACACACGGGCCTGGTAAACCGCCGGATCGCCATTGTGCCGACCGAGGTACTCCGCGGATCTGTGGTCGCAGGGTACGGGCCGCCATGCACCATGGCGTGACACACTTCGACACCGGTGGGGAACCCACCGAACAAGAGCCGGCCCGCCTTCTGCGCCAGAGCCGGCAATATCGCATCCAGGTCGGCTGCGTCGGCCGGTGAAGCGTGGACCGTCACGGTGAGCTGTCCGGGAAGATGCCGGGCAACGTCGAGCATGCCGGCAACATCATCGCAGCGCACGATCAGCGTGCTTGGTCCGAACACCTCGTCCTGGAGCGTCGGCTTCCGGAGAAACACGGAAGCATCGGTAACCAGCAGCGCCGGCCGTGCGGCACAGGCACTGCTTCCCGGCCCTCCCTTCACCACCGTCTCGACGCCGTCGACGGCAGAGACCTCAGCGAGGCGTCGGTCGTAGCCCTGTCGAATGCCTGCGTGGAGCATGGTTCCCTCGGCCACCCGCTCGAGTGCTCTGGCAAGTTCCCCAACGAACGCGGTCGCCGGGGCGCCGGTTGGAACGATCACGAGGCCGGGATTGGTGCAGAACTGGCCCACCCCGAGGGTCACCGAGTTTGCGAGGCCAGCCGCGATGTCGGCACCTGCCTCGGTCAGGGCGTGCCGGAACAAGAAGACCGGGTTCGTGCTTCCCATCTCTGCATAGACCGGGATCGGCCTGGGCCTGGCCGCTGCAATGTCGAACAGCGCCCTCCCGCCTGCGAACGATCCGG
>Ga0210334_10007932_pt1 | contig 10702 bp, 9 predicted proteins | sample S306metaT_FD_164440 | JGI IMG/M metagenome (GOLD analysis project Ga0210334, IMG submission 164440) | Metatranscriptome of estuarine sediment microbial communities from the Columbia River estuary, Oregon, United States - S.306 (Metagenome... | ecosystem: Environmental > Aquatic > Marine >... | reverse complement strand
CGGTCGGTCGCCGGGTGGTCGCCGGGCTCAGGCATGACCGGCCACCACCGCCCCTTCTGCGACCTCCGGCTCGCCACCGGCGATCCCGTTCTCGAGCAGGAACTTGCGGTTGACGGCGTCATAGGGGACCGGCACGGGGTAGTTCCCGTCGAAGCAGGCGAAGCAGAAGCGTTCGTAGGGCAGGTCGAGCGCGCTGAGTACACCCTTGATCGACAGATAGCCGAGCGAGTCGGCCCCCACGAACTCGCGGATCTCGTCGAGCCCATGCGTCGTCGCGATGAGCTCGGTCTCGATCTGCGTGTCGATGCCGTAGAAACAGGGGTGATGGATCGGCGGCGCGCTGATCCGCAGGTGGATCTCGGTCGCGCCGGCGCGGCGGAGCAGGCCCACGATCTGCTTCGTCGTCGTGCCCCGCACGATCGAGTCGTCCACGACGACGAGCCGACGATCGCGCACGACCTCGCGCAGCGGCGACAGCTTCACGGTGACCCCGCGCTGGCGCATCGCCTGGGACGGCTGGATGAACGTCCGGCCGGCATAGCGGTTGCGGACCATGCCCTCGCGATACGGCAGGCCGATCGCCTCGGCGTAGCCCGCGGCGGCTGGAGCGCCCGTGTCGGGCACCGGCATGACCATGTCCGCGGCCGCCGGCAGCTCCTTCGCCAGCTGCATCCCCATCCGCCGTCGGGCCTCGTAGAGGTTGCGGCCTTCCATGTACGAATCGGGGCGGGCGAAGTAGATGAGCTCGAACACGCAGAGCGCCTGGTGCGCCTCGGCGAAACGGATCGACCGGGGTGTCCGCCCGGGTTCCAGTACGACGACCTCGCCCGGGTCGATGTCGCGGACGTAGGTCGCGCCGACGATGTCCAGCCCCGCCGTCTCGGACGAGAGGATCCATGCCGTGCGGGCCTCCTCGTCGCGCCAGAAGCCGGGCACCTCGGCGGCGCTCGAGGGGTCGTCGGCCTCGGCGAGGTCGAGGCGGCCGAGCACCAGCGGCCGGAAACCGTACGGGTCGCGGACGCCGATCACCCGGCGCTCGTCCAGCACGATCAACGAGTACGCCCCCTTCACGCGCGGCAGGACGCGGAGCAGCGCGTCGAGCGTGTCCTTGGCCGGCTCGTCCGCCAGGAGCGCGGTCAGGAGCTCGGTGTCGGTCGAGGCGGGCAGCCGGGCGCGGCCACCCTCGAGCACCCCGAGCAGCTCGCGGGTGTTGACCAGGTTCCCGTTGTGGCCGATCGCCAGGGCCCGACGGGGGCCGAGACGGAACGTCGGCTGGGCGTTCTCCCAGACCGTCGAGCCGGTCGTCGAGTAGCGACAATGGGCGATCGCGAGATTCCCGCGCAACGACGGGAGTCGTCGCTCGTCGAGCACGGAGCTGACCAGCCCGAGGTCCTTGTAGAGCATCAGCTGCTCGCCGTCGCTGACGGCCAGCCCGGCCGATTCCTGGCCGCGGTGCTGGAGGGCGAACAGGCCGAGGGCCGCGATCGAGGCCGCCGACGCGTGGCCGGCGCCGAGACCGTCGGGCAGGACCGCGCCGAACACGCCGCACATCGCTCAGCCCTCCTGGCCGAGCGCCCGGGGGAGCCCGTGCTCCCAGGCGTGGAGGAGGTCGCCCACGGCCATGTCGAGCGCGTCGGCCACCCGGCTGCCCCGTTCCTCGGCCGCGCCGGTCGCTCCCTGGCCTTTGAGCTCGATGACGAGGCGATCGCCGCCGACCGATCCGAGCGCCTCGACCGGCAGGCCGAACTGACGGGCGAGCAGCTCCAGCGCCGGAGCCTGGCGAGGGCGGCACGTCAGCACCAGGCGGCTGGGACTCTCGCCGAACAGCTCGACGGCCGGCGACGCGGGCACGCCCAGGCGAAGCCGGGCTCCGAGCCCGGACCACAGCGCCGCCTCGGCCAGCGCCACAGCCAACCCGCCACCGGCCACGTCCTGGGCCGAGGCCACGAGCGCGCGGGCGATCGCCTCACGGACGAACGCCTGGAGCGCCCGTTCCCGCTGGAGGTCGAGCGCGGGCGGGCGATCGCCGGCCGCGATGCCGGCCAACGAGGCGTAGGCGCTCCCGGCGAGCCCGGCGCCGGCCTCGCCGACGAGCAACACGCGATCGCCGTCGGCGACGAACGCTGGACCGACCAGGAGGGCGATGTCGTCGAGCAGCCCGACGACCCCGATCTCGGGGGTCGGCGCGATGGCACCGGCCGGCGATTCGTTGTACAGGGACACGTTGCCGCCGGTGACCGGCACGCCGAGCGTCTGGCAGGCGTCTCCCAGCCCGCGTACGGCTTCGCTCAGCTGCCAGAACGCCTCCGGGCGGGTCGGGTCGCCGAAGTTCAGGCAGTTCGTGACGCCGAGCGGCCGGGCGCCCGTGATCGAGACGTTGCGCGTCGCCTCGGCGACGCTCATCGCGGCCCCAAGGTAGGGATCGAGGGCACCGACGCCCTCGACGCCGTCGGTCGTGGCCACGAGGGCCTTCGCGGTCCCCTTGACCCGGAGCACGGCAGCGCCGCGCCCGGGACCGGCCACGGTGTTGACCTGGACGTCCTGGTCGTACTGCGACGTGACCCAGCGGCGCGATGAGAGATTCGCGGAGCCGAGCAGGGCGAGCAGCACGGCGCCTGGGTCCATGCCTCGCTCCGGCAGGCCGCCGACCCCTTCGCCGACGACGGTCGTCGCGTCGCCGCGGCGAGGCGGCGGTGTGGCCAGGCGCTGGTGGACGATCGCATCCGAGGTGAGGGCCGCGGCCGGGATGCGCGCGATCTCGCGGACACCCGGCACCGGGTGGCCGTCGGCGGGGAGTCCGCCCTCGACCACGACGAGGTCGCCGTCGGCGGTGACCCGCCCGATGATCGAAGCCGGAAGCCCCCAGCGCTCGCAGACCGCTCGGACCGCCTCGTAGCGCTCGGGCACGACGATCGCGACCATCCGCTCCTGCGACTCGGAGATCATCACCTCGAACGGTGCCATCCCGGGCTCGCGCCGCGGGATCGCGTCGAGGTCGATGCACATCCCCGTCCCGGCGCGGTCGGCGGTCTCGGAGGTGCCGCAGGTGATGCCGCCGGCACCGAGGTCCTGGAGGCCCTCGACCAGCCCGCGCTCGATGAGCTCGAGCGACGCCTCGATGAGGAGCTTCTCGGCGAAGGGATCGCCGACCTGGACGGACGGGCGCTTCGATGGGTCGGTGTCGGTAAACGTCGCGCTGGCCAGCACCGATGCGCCGCCGATGCCATCGCGTCCGGTCGTCGAACCGAAGAGCACGACGAGATTGCCCGGCCCCGGAGCCTGTGCCCGCGTCAGCCGGCGCTCCTCGAGCAAGCCGATCGCCATGACGTTGACCAGCGGGTTGCCCTGATATGACGGGTCGAACACGAGCTCGCCGCCGACCGTCGGTACGCCGACGCAGTTGCCGTAGCCGCCGACGCCGCGCACGACGCCGTCGACCAGGTGGCGCGTCCGCGGATCGCCCGGGTCGCCGAACCGCAGCGCGTCCAGCACGGCGATCGGGCGAGCGCCCATCGTGAAGATGTCGCGCAGGATGCCGCCCACGCCGGTCGCCGCGCCCTGGTACGGCTCGATCGCGGAGGGGTGGTTGTGCGATTCGATCTTGAACGCGACCGCGAGCCCGTCGCCGATCGAGATGACGCCGGCGTTCTCGCCCGGCCCGGCGACAACGCCCTCGCCGGTGGTCGGCAGCGTCGCCAGCAGTGGCTTGCTGCTCTTGTAGCTGCAGTGCTCGCTCCACATCACGCTGAACATCGCGAGCTCGAGCCCGTTCGGCTCGCGGTCCAGGCGCTCGTGGATGGCCTCGAGCTCGCTGTCCGTGAGGCCGAGGCGCCGATGAAGCGGCTCGGCTGGGACGATCGGAGCGCCCGACACGGAGGGCACCGTCATCGTGGGGACCCGACCATGCCGCCGCCGGCGCGGGCCCGCTCGGCAGCGCTTTCGACGAGGGACCTGATGAGCCACATCCCGTCGTCCGAACCCAGGATGGCCTCCGCGGCGCGCTCGGGGTGGGGCATCAGCCCGGCGACGTTGCCGGCCGCGTTGGCGACCCCAGCGATGCCGCGCAGCGAGCCGTTGGGGTTGGCCGGCGCGTCGGGGCTCGCGATGGCGCCGTCGGCACCGACGTAACGGAAGAGCACCTGGCCCTCGCGCTCGAGCGCGTCGAGCGTCGCCTCGTCGGCGTAGTAGCAGCCCTCGCCGTGGGCGACCGGCATGCGCAGCGTCGCTCGCTCGGGCAGTGCGCGCGTGAACGGCGAATCGAGCCGCTCGGGGCGGATCGCGACCTGCCGGCAGACGAACCGGAGGTTGCGGTTGCGGAGCAGCGCGCCGGGCACGAGCCCGCTCTCGGCCAGCACCTGGAATCCGTTGCAGATGCCGAGCACGAGGCCGCCCGCAGTCGCGAACGCGGCCACGGCCCGCATCACCGGGCTGAATCGGGCGATGACGCCGGCCCGCAGGTAGTCGCCGTACGCGAACCCGCCCGGCAGCACGATAGCGGCGGCGCCATCGAGCGACGCCTGCTCGTGCCACAGCTCGACCGGGTCGGCGCCGGCGAGGGTCAGCGCATGGATCGTGTCCCGGTCGCAGTTCGAGCCGGGGAAGACGACCACGCCGACCCGGACGGTCACCGGCTCCCCTCCCCGCCCAGCCGCTCGATCGAGAACGCCTCGATCAGCGGGTTGCTGAGCAGCTCGCCGGCCAGGCGCTCCACGACCGCCCGGGCGGCCGCCTCATCGGCCGCCTCGACCGTCAGCTCCACCCGGCGGCCGACGTGGACATCGCGGACGCCCTCGATGCCGAGATGCCCGAGGCTGCTCTCGACGGCCCGACCCTGCGGATCGAGGATGCCGGGCTTGGGCGTGACGTTGACGGCGAAACGGAACGGGCCGGTCGAATCGCTCATCGGGCGATGACGTCCTCGTGCAGATAGCGGGTGAAGCTTGCGCCTGTGATGCGCTCGTAGGCCTCGATGTAGCGGGCGCGGGTGCCATCGACGACGTCGTCGGGCAGCTCGGGGCCGGGTGCCGTCTTGCCCCACGGTCGGGCCTCGAGCCAATCGCGGACGTATTGCTTGTCGTAGCTGGCCTGCGCACGTCCGGGCCGGTACGCCGCAGCCTCCCAGAAGCGCGACGAGTCGGGTGTCAGGACTTCGTCGACGAGGAGCAGCTCGCCGCTGGCGGGATCGAGCCCCATCTCGAACTTCGTGTCGGCCAGGATGATGCCGGCCCGGGCGACGACCGCCGAGGCGTAGCCGAAGAGGCGAAGCGCAACCTCGCGCACCTGCTCGGCGAGATCGTCGCCGACCAGGCGGGCCATCTCGGCGAACGGGATGTTCTCATCGTGGGCGCCGGCCTCGGCCTTGGTGGCCGGCGTCAGGATCGGCTCGGGCAGGCGCTCGCTCTCGAGCAGACCGGCCGGCAGCACGAGGCCGCCGACGCTGCCGTCGGCGCGGTACTCCTTCCAGCCGGAACCGGCGAGGTAGCCACGGACGACGATCTCGACGGGCAGCACGTCGGCTCGCCGGCAGAGCATCATCCGGCCGCGAAGTCCGGCCCGGTCGAGCGCGATCCGATCGCGGCTGACGGTGCCCGACGCCGGATCGAGCGAGTCGGTCACGAACCATCCGTCCGGCAGATCCGCCGGGTCGGTCGAGAGCAGGTGGTTGGCGACGATGCCGGCCGTCTCCCGGAACCAGAAGCGCGAGAGGCCGGTCAGGATCCGACCCTTGTCCGGGATCGGGGTCGGGAGCACCACGTCGAACGCGCTCAGGCGGTCACTGGCGACCAGCAGCAGGCGCCCTCCATCGACCGCGAACAGGTCGCGGACCTTGCCCGAGCGGACGTACGCGTCAGCGAGCGCCATCAGGTCGAACCTCCAGGGCGTCGAGGCGCGCGATGACAGCCGGCACGTTGCGCAGCAGCATCGCGTCGTCGAAGGCGGCGTCGAGATCGGCGAGCGACAGCCGCTGGGCGACGACGGCGTCGGTGGCCAGCACGCCCTGGAGCGGGATGCGCTCGTCCGCCGCTCGAAGCGCGGCGCGCTGGACGACAGCATAGGCCTCCTCGCGCGACAGCCCGCCTTGCTGGACGAGGGTGAGCAGGACCCGGCTGCTGGCGTGCAGGCCGAGGCCGCGTTCGATGTTCTCCGCCATCCGCTCCGGTCGGACGACGAGCCCGTCGATGAGCCCGGTCATCTTCACCAGCATGTAGTCGAGCAGGATCGTGGCGTCCGGCAGGAGGACTCGCTCGGCGCTGCTGTGGCTGATGTCGCGCTCGTGCCAGAGCGGCTGATCCTCGAACGCGGCGTGAGCGTAGCCGCGGAGCAGCCGAGCCAACCCGGCGATCCGCTCACAGAGGATCGGGTTGCGCTTGTGGGGCATCGCCGAGCTGCCCTTCTGACCGGCCTTGAAGGGCTCCATCAGCTCGGCGATCTCGGTGTGCTGGAGATTGCGGACCTCGGTCGCGAACCGCTCCAGCGATCCGCCCGTGATCGCGATGGCCGCCAGCAAGGCCGCGTGGCGGTCGCGCTGGACGATCTGGGTGCTGACCGGGTCGATGTGGAGCCCGAGATCGGCCAGCACCTCGGCCTCGAGGTCGGGGTCGAAATGGCTGTACGTGCCGACCGGCCCGGAGATCTTGCCGGTGGCGATCTCGTCCGCGGCCGCAGCCAGGCGAGTGCGGTCGCGGGCCAGCTCGAAGGCCCAGCCGGCGAGCTTGAGCCCGAGGGTCATCGGCTCGGCGTGGACCGAATGGGTACGACCCATCATCACGGTGCCGGCTTCGGTGCGGGCCCTCGCCACGAGCGCGGCCAGCAGCGACTCGACGTCGCGCAGCAGCCGCTCCCCGGCGGCCTTGAGCTGGAGCGCCAGAGCCGTGTCGACGACGTCGCTGCTGGTCAGGCCGAGGTGGAGGTAGCGACCCTCGGGGCCGACCGCCTCGGCGACCTGCGTCACGAAGGCGATGACGTCGTGGTCGGTCGTCCGCTCGATGTCGGCGATCCGCTCGACGTTCACGATCGCCCGGCTCTCGATGGCGGCCAGCGCGGTCAGCGGCACGAGCCCCCGGACCGCCTGGGCGCGGGCGACCGCGATCTCGACGCGGAGCATCTGCTCGAACCTGGCCTGATCGCGCCAGATCGCGCCCATCTCGGGCAACGTGTAGCGGCCGATCATCAGCTCCCCCCCACCGTCGGCGAGGTCGGCGGCGCCGGCGGGTCGATCGCTTCGGGCACCACGGCGGCGATGTCGCGCCGTCGCTGCATCCCGGACCAGACGATGGCGTCGGCGGCGCGCTCGGTCCGGATCCGCGCGTCGGCCAGGTCGTCACCGCGGCCGACGACCGCCAGCACGCGGCCCCCATTCGTGCCGAAGCCGCCGGCGGGACGGACGATCGTGCCGGCATGGAACACCAGCGCCTCGGCAGCGGCCGCCTCGAGCCCCGAGATCGCATCACCGCGTTTCGGCGTGCCAGGGTAGCCACGCGCGGCGAGCACCACCCCGACCGTCGCGCCCGGCAGCGCCGGCAGGCGGCTCGGGGCGTCCTCGGGGAGGGCGCCGCCAGCGGCGGCGAGGAGCCATGGGCCGAGCGCGCCCGCCAGGCGCGGCAGGATGACCTGCGCCTCGGGATCGCCGAGGCGCGCATTGCATTCGAGCAGCACCGGCCCGCCCTGGGTGAGCATCAGCCCGGCGTACAGGAAGCCACGGAACGGCGAGCCCCGCCGGGTCAGCTCGGCGAGGATCGGGCGGTGGACCGTCTCGAGCACCCGCTCGACGAGGGCATCGCTCACGTCGGGCACCGGCGAGTAGGCGCCCATCCCGCCGGTGTTGGGACCGCGATCGCCATCGCACAGGCGTTTGTGGTCGCGGGCGGCGGGCAGGGCCACCGCCCGCGATCCGTCGCAGAGGGCGATGACGGTCGCCTCCAGGCCGGACAGCCGTTCCTCCACGACGAGCACGGGACCGGCGCCCGGCTCACCGACCAGGAAGGACGGCAGGAGGTCGAGCGCCTGCTGCAGATCGTCGCAGACGATGACGCCCTTGCCGGCCGCCAGCCCATCGGCCTTGAGCACGACGCCGCCAGCGACAGCGAGCTCTGTCGCGAACGAGACGGCCGCCTCGAGCTCTCCGACCCCGAACGTGCGGGCGCGGGCCATCCGGACGCCGGCCGCCTCCGCGACCTCGTGGCAGAAGGCCTTGCTCGTCTCGATCCGGGCGGCCGCAGCGGCCGGCCCCAGGCAGGGGATCCCGGCCGCGGTCAGCGCGTCGGCGACACCCACCGCGAGCGGCGCCTCCGGCCCGATGACGACCAGCTGGGCGCCGGAGGTCCGCGCCGCCGCGACCACGGCCGTCGGATCGAGCGGGTCGACGTCGCGCAGTCGTCGGACGCGGGGTTCGGTGAGCATGGCATCGGAGCCCGGCGCCACGACGACCTCGTTCATCCCCGGCTCGGCCGCCAGCTTCCAGGCCAGCGCATGCTCGCGTCCACCCGAGCCGAGCACGAGCAGCGTCGTCGGTGCAGCCGAAGGGGTCATGCCGGCACTCCGGCCGCGCGGTGTCGCATCGGGCGCCAGGCTCGTTCGATCGTCTGGGTTCGCTCCGGCCCGACCGACACGAGCACGATCGGCACGCCGGCGTGGTCCTCGAGAGCGGTGACGTAGCGGCGGGCGGCTTCGGGCAGGTCGGCCAGGGCCCGGACGCCATGGATCTCGTCGGGCCAGCCCCCGAACGTCTCGTACACGGGCGTCGCCCGGGCGAGCAGCTCGGCCGATGACGGCCAGGCGTCGACCCGCCGGCCGTCGATCTCATAGCCGACGCAGAGGTGAAGCTCCTCGATCCCGGACAGGATGTCGAGCTTGTTGAGCATGATCGAGCTGACGCTGTTGACGGCCACCGCGAAGCGCAGCGAGACGGCATCGAACCAGCCGACGCGGCGTCGCCGCCCGGTGGTGGTCCCGACCTCGTGGCCGCGGGTCGCGATGCGGTCCCCGAGCTCGCCCTCGAGCTCCGTCGGGAACGGTCCGGAGCCGACCCTGGTCGCGTAGGCCTTCATGACCCCCATCACCTCATCGACCTGGAGCGGCCCGATGCCACCCCCCGTGCAGGCCCCGCCGGCGACCGGGCTCGAGCTGGTGACGAACGGGTAGCTCCCGTGGTCGAGGTCAAGGAGCGTGCCCTGGGCGCCTTCGAGCAGCACGTGATCGCCCTGCCGCAGGGCGTCCTGGACGAGCCAGGTGGAATCGACGAGGTGGTCGCGCAGGCGCTCACCCCAGGCGGTCGCCTGGGCAACGAGGGGACGGACCTCGAAGGGCTCCTCGCGCCCGAACGCCGCCAGGAGGGCGTTCTTCTCGGGCAGCAGGCGATCGAGCTTGCGGGCGACGACCTCGGGCTCCAGGAGATCCTCCATCCGCAGCCCGATGCGGCTCGCCCGGTCGGCGTAGGCCGGTCCGATGCCCCGCTGGGTCGTGCCGACCTTCTCGCCGGCGAGGCGCGATTCGCGGGCACGGTCGAGGGCCACGTGGTAGGGCATGATGACGTGCGCCGAGCGACTGACGCAGACCCTCGACGTGCCGATGCCGCGGCCGGCCAGACCGTCGAGCTCGCCGATCAGGGTCGCCGGGTTGACGACCACCCCGGCCCCGATGACCGACGTGATGTGCGGGTACAGCACGCCCGACGGCACGAGGTGAAGCTTGAACACCTCGTCGCCGAGCACGACCGTATGGCCCGCGTTGTCGCCACCCTGGTAGCGGACGACCATCGCGACCTGCTCGGACAGGAAGTCGGTCGTCTTGCCCTTGCCCTCGTCGCCCCACTGGAGTCCGACGATCACGGTGGCCGGCATGCTAGCGGCCCCCCGGGGCGCGCGAGCTGGTGTCGATCCGACTGCCACGGGCGAACGAGAAGGCCCCGGCCGTCTGGCTCGGGACCTGGATAGATGCCCCCCTTGGGTCGTCGACGGCGCGACGACGGGCGGTCGTGAGGTTGACGTTCCGGCTCACGGGACGGATCCGACGACCCCCTCGAGCAACGACTCCCTCCCAGGGCTGGCGGGCGAACCCGCAGTGTTCGAGGACCGGCCGAGTATAGCAGCGCCCGCAGGCCCCGAAGCCGGTGCGCGACGTAAGTCTGGGGTTAGTCGCGGTGGACCGGGCGCGAGTACGGTCCGCTCGACCCGCCGAGATGAGCCCGCCGGCAGAAGGAGAGCAGGATCGTGAACAGGGTCCTCCTGACCGGGCGCTTGACCCGGGACCCGGAGCTGCGCGTGACCGGCAGCGGCAAGAACGTCACGACGTTCAACCTCGCCACGCACGAGTACGCCGGCAACGGCAAGGAGAAGTCCGAGTATCACACGATCGTGACCTGGGACCGGCTCGCCGAGATCTGCGGACGCTATCTCGGCAAGGGCCAGCAGGTCGCCCTCGAGGGTCGCATCCAGACCCGGACGTGGGACGACGATCGCGGCGCGCGCCACTGGAAGACAGAGATCGTCGCCAGCCAGGTCGAGATGCTGAGCGGGCGGACGAAGAAGGACTACCAGGCCGAGGTCGCGGCCGACTCGCTCGAGGCGCAGGCCGACGCCCTCGAGCCCGGCGAGGCCGACGATGACGCCGACGCGGTCGCCGCCGCGGCCGAGCCGGCAGTCGCCGAGGCAGCCTGACCAAGCGCGGCCACGCGGCCGCCCCACCCTCGCCCGCCTGCATACCG
>Ga0210334_10217380_pt1 | contig 10704 bp, 7 predicted proteins | sample S306metaT_FD_164440 | JGI IMG/M metagenome (GOLD analysis project Ga0210334, IMG submission 164440) | Metatranscriptome of estuarine sediment microbial communities from the Columbia River estuary, Oregon, United States - S.306 (Metagenome... | ecosystem: Environmental > Aquatic > Marine >... | reverse complement strand
TCCCTCCTCCCGGCGCCCCCGCCGCTCCCGCGGCGCCTGCCGCCTTTCCCGGGCCTCGGTCTCCCGGGCCGGGGCCTCCAGGTCGCCGCCGGGAAGCGGCTCCACGGAGATGCGAAACTTGAGCAGCTTCTCGATGTCCCTCAGCCGGTCCATCTCATCGTCGCTCACAAGGGATGTTGCGTCGCCGGACTTGCCAGCCCGCCCGGTGCGACCGATGCGATGAACGTAGTCCTCAGGCGTATTGGGAAGCTCGAAGTTCACCACGTGGGGGAGATCCTCGATGTCCAGGCCCCGGGCCGCCACGTCGGTGGCCACCAGAACCCGCACCTTGTTCTCCTTGAATTCGTTGAGAGCCTTTTCGCGCTCGGGCTGTGTCTTGTCGCCGTGGATGGCGGTGGCCTCGATCCCTTCCCGCACCAGTTCCCGGGCCAGCCGGCCAGCGCCCTGCTTGGTGGCAACGAACACCAGCACCTGCTTCAAATCCTTGGCGCGCAACATGCGCACCAGGGCCGAGCGCTTGCGGTCCCGGGACACCCGGTGAACCACGTGGTTGATGAGTTCCGCCGGCGCGTTCTTGCGGGCCACCTCCACCTTCACCGGTTGGCGCAGGATCTGATCGGCAAGGCGCTTGATGTCATCCGAAAACGTGGCCGAGAACAGCAGGTTCTGGCGCAGGGGCGGCAGCAACCCCAGGATGCGCTTGATGTCCGGCATGAAGCCCATGTCGAGCATGCGATCTGCCTCGTCCAGCACCAGGATCTCGACCCGGGACAGATTGACCGTCTTGTTCTGGGCGTGGTCCAGCAGCCGCCCCGGCGTCGCCACCAGAAACTCCACGCCCGCGTGCAGTTCCTTGATCTGGGCGTCCATATCCACTCCGCCATAGACCACTGCGCTGCGTAGCGGCAGGTATTTCCCGTAAGTCTTGGCGCTGTCGTAGACCTGGACCGCCAATTCCCGGGTCGGCACCAGCACCAGGGCGCGCAAAGGATGCCGAGCCGGCGATGGGCTGCTGCTGGCGAGAGGTTGCAGGCGCTGCAGGATGGGCAGGGTAAAGGCGGCGGTCTTTCCGGTTCCGGTCTGGGCCTGGGCCATCACGTCGCGCCCGGCAAGGACCAGGGGAATCGCCTGGGCCTGCACCGGCGTGGGCTCGGTGTAACCCTCGTCCACCACGGCCCGGAGCAGTTCAGGAGTCAGTTCGAGACTATCGAAAGCCATGGGTCAAGCTGCCGTCAGGGGCCGGGAAAAGTGTTTGCGACACAGAGACTGCGGCGGAGGCGAAAAGTGCCGGGGTACAAGGAACTGCCATGACTTCAGGGATCTCGCCGGGAAGCAGTAAACAGTTCGGGCGCCCGTGGCGCCCGACGCTTCACTTGCCACGCCCGCCTTTGGTCGATGGTGTTGGCTGGGACGCCTTGGCATCCGCCTTCTTCTTGGCTGGATCGTGCGCCCGGGTCTTGCCGTAGGATCCCCGGAACTGCTTGCCTTTGCGGGTGCGCTTGTCACCTCTGCCCATGGAACTTGTCCTTTCTTCCGCTGTGACTTTGATCGAAATGGGGGATTTTACGCGATCGGCGCCCCCCTTTGAAGCCGCGTGCTAGCGGCCCCGGAACTTCGGAGCCTCCTTCGCCAGAAACGCCCGCAATCCTTCCCGGTAATCTTCCGTGTCCAAAAACGCCAGGTTTTCCAGCACCTCGTTCTCCTCCAAGGGACGCACGGAGTACGCCAGGCGGCGAACCAGCTTCTTGTGGGTTCGGGCGGCCAGGGGAGCCCCGTCCGCGATGCGGCGGGCGCTGGCATGAGCCTCTTCCTCCAGACCGGCATCCGCCACCACCCGGTTCACCAGGCCCTTCTCGTAAGCTTCCCGGGCGCCCCAGATGCGTCCTTCCAGCAGCAATTCCAGGGCCGCCGCCGGCCCCGCCAGCTCGATCAGGGCCGCCAGTTCCGAGTGGTACATGGTGAAGCCCAGCTTTCCGATGGGAATCCCGAAACGGGCCGACTCGCCGCAGAGCCGGAGGTCGCATTGGGCAGCAATTTCCAGCCCGCCGCCGATGCAGTGGCCGTGGATCATGGCCAGCGTGGGATGACGGCAGTCGCGAATGGCCTCCAGCGCCGGCCCCACCCAACCGTCGTGATAGACCCGGGCCCGCTCCGGGCTGTCCCGAAGACGGGTGAACTCCTCGATGTCGCCGCCCGCGGCAAACGCCTTGTCGCCCTCCCCGCGCAGCACCACGCAGCGCAGGCTGTCGTCGCCCGAACACTGGTCCATGACGGCGCGCAGCCGCTGCCACATGGCGGCGTCCACCGCGTTCAACTTGCCTGGATTGGCCAGCGTAACGGTGGCGACAAAACCAGCCCGGGACAGGTGGATATCTCCCGCCATGGCGATCCCTAGCCGCTTGCCCGGGTCCTGGGGCTCGCCTGCTCCCGCGCCGCCAGGGCAGCCCGTCCGCACAGGAGATGGGCATGCATGGCGCGCTCGGCGGCTGCGGCATCGCGATCCCGCAAGGCGGCCATCACCTGCCGGTGCTCGTTCAGGGACTCCATCATCCGTCCTTCCACCCGCAGAGAGTGGCGGCGCACCAGTTTCAGCACCTTGCGCAGGTCCTCGATGGCCTGGTTGAGCCAGCGGTTGCCGGCGAGTTCCTGCAGCGCTTTGTGGAAAGCCTGGTTGGCCTCGAAGAACCGCTCCACGTCCGCTGCTGCCGCGGCCCTTTCCAGGCGGTCGTGGATGGCCTCCAGGCGGCGAACATCCGTCGGACCCGCCTTCCGCGCCGCTTCCAGGGCGCAACGGCCCTCCAGGAGTGCGAGCACCGGAAACACCTCGTCCAGGTCCCGGTCCGTGACCTCCGAAACGTAGCAGCCGCGACGAGGCCGCAAGGTCACCAGTCCCTCGGCCGCCAGAACCTTCAAGGCCTCCCGCATGGGGGTGCGGCTGATGCCAAAGGACTCGGCCAGGGCCTGCTCATCAATCCACGACCCAGGGAGCATCTCGTGGGCGAAGATCCGCGTCCGCAGGCGCTCCGCCACTTCCTGGTAAAGCGCTGAGCGGGCAATGGTTTCAGCGGTCACCTAAAGCCCCTTGAAGGCCGGCGAAAAAATCTTGCATTCATAATTATGGATACAGTATTATTGCTGCCGGAAAATGTCAATGGCGCCAAACGGGCCCTTCCGCACAGTGCCATGACGCGCAGCGGGTTAGTTGATACATTGCCCGTTCTCACTGGCCCGACCCGCATTTCGACTGCAACCGTCGCCGCGCCCGAGTTCGCGGCAAACCGGAGGTGATACGCCATGAGCCAATCCGCACCGCCCTCCCCGCCTCCCGCCGATCTGGAAGCTTGGAAAAAGGCAGCCGCCAAGTCCGCCGGCGGCGACGTCAATGCCCTCGACTGGGTGACGCCGGAGGGGATCGTGGTAAAGCCGGTCTACACCGCCGCCGACCTCAACGGGCTTCCCCACACTGATACCCTTCCCGGCTTCGAGCCCTTCGTGCGGGGACCCCAGGCCACCATGTACGCCGTCCGGCCCTGGACCATTCGCCAGTACGCGGGCTTCTCCACCGCCGAGGAATCCAACGCCTTCTACCGGCGCGCCCTCGCGGGCGGCGGCCAGGGCGTGTCGGTGGCCTTCGATCTGGCGACCCATCGCGGCTACGACTCGGACCATCCCCGGGTCAAGGGCGACGTGGGCAAGGCCGGCGTCGCCGTGGACTCGGTGGAAGACATGAAGATTCTTTTCGACGGCATTCCCCTGGACAAGGTGTCGGTGTCCATGACCATGAACGGCGCGGTGCTGCCGGTGCTGGCGGGCTATATCGTCTCCGCCGAGGAGCAGGGCGTGGCCCAGGAAGAACTGTCGGGGACCATCCAGAACGACATCCTCAAGGAGTTCATGGTCCGCAACACCTACATCTACCCGCCCGAGCCCTCGATGCGCATCATCGCCGACATCATCGAGTACACGGCGGGCAACATGCCCAAGTTCAATTCCATCTCCATCTCCGGCTACCACATCCAGGAGGCGGGGGCGAACCAGGCCCTGGAACTGGCGTTCACCCTGGCCGACGGCAAGGAATACGTCCGCACCGCCCTCGCCCGCGGCATGGACGTGGATGCCTTCGCGGGGCGGCTTTCCTTCTTCTTCGCCATCGGCATGAACTTCTACCTGGAGGTGGCCAAGCTGCGGGCCGCGCGCCTGCTGTGGTGGCGGATCATGAAGGAGTTCAAGCCCAAGAACCCGAAATCCATGATGCTGCGCACCCATTGCCAGACCTCGGGCTGGTCGCTCACGGAGCAGGACCCCTACAACAACGTGGTGCGCACTGCCATCGAGGCCATGGCGGCGGTGTTCGGCGGCACCCAGTCGCTGCATACCAATGCCCTGGACGAGGCCATCGCATTGCCCACGGATTTCTCCGCCCGCATCGCCCGCAACACCCAGCTCATCATCCAGGAGGAGACCCACATCTGCAGCGTGGTGGATCCGTGGGCGGGCTCCTACATGATGGAGAAGCTGACCCAGGACATGGCCGACAAGGCCTGGGCCATCATCGAGGAGGTGGAGCAGATGGGCGGAATGACCAAGGCGGTCCAGTCCGGTTGGGCCAAGCTGCGGGTGGAGGCCAGCGCCGCCGAGAAGCAGGCCCGCATCGATTCCGGCAAGGACGTGATCGTGGGGGTCAACAAGTACCGCCTGCCCGAGGAGCACCCCATCGAGATCCGGGAGATCGACAACACCTCCGTTCGCGAGGCCCAGATCGCCCGCCTGAAAAAGATCCGCGCCTCGCGCGACGCCGCCACCGTCGCCAAGATCCTCGAAGCCCTCACCGAGGCGGCGCGGACCGGCCGGGGCAACCTCCTGGACCTGGCGGTGAAGGCCACCCGGCTGCGGGCCACCGTGGGGGAAATCAGCGACGCCCTGGAAAAAGTGTTCGGCCGTTACCGGGCGACCACGGAAAGCGTCTCCGGCGTCTACGGAGCCGCCTTCGACGGCGACCAGGGCTGGAACGCCCTCAAGGACGAGATCGAAGCGTTCGCCGCCGAGGAAGGGAGGCGGCCGCGCATCATGGTGGCCAAGCTCGGCCAGGACGGCCACGATCGGGGGGCCAAGGTGATCGCCACCGCGTTCGCCGATCTCGGATTCGACGTGGACATCGGGCCCCTGTTCCAGACGCCGGAGGAGGCGGCGCGCCAGGCCATTGAAAACGACGTGCACGTGGTCGGGGTCTCCACCCTGGCCGCCGGCCACAAGACCCTGGTCCCGGAACTCATCGCAGCCCTGCGGGCCCAGGGCGCCGGTGACATCGTGGTGGTGGTGGGCGGCGTGGTTCCGGCCCAGGACTATGAGTTCCTGCGCAAGGCCGGCGTCAAGGCGGTGTTCGGCCCCGGAACGGTCATCGCCGACGCCGCGAAGGAAGTGCTGAAGGCGATCCGCACCACCAAGGCTGCTGCCTGAGGCATGACCCAGCCTTTCCCCCACGCCGTGCTGCCGTCGGCCGACCGTGACCTGGTAGAGGGCGTGCTCGCCCGCCAGACCCGGGCCCTGGCCAAGACCATCACGCTCATCGAGTCGTCGCGCCGGGATCACCAGGCCCGGGCCCACGGCGTACTGGATGCCCTACTGCCCTACGCGGGCAACTCCATCCGGGTGGGCATCAGCGGCGCACCGGGCGTCGGCAAGTCCACCTTTGTCGAGGCCCTGGGGCTGCACTTGATCGGCAAGGGCCACCGGGTGGCGGTGCTGGCGGTGGACCCGTCCAGCAGCGTGACGGGCGGCTCCATCCTCGGCGACAAGACGCGCATGGAGAAGCTGTCCCAGGAACCGGACGCCTACATCCGGCCCTCCCCCGCGGGAGGATCCCTGGGGGGAGTTGCCGAGAAGACCCGGGAAACGGTGCTGGTGTGCGAGGCCGCCGGCTATGACGTGATCATCGTCGAGACCGTGGGCGTGGGCCAGTCGGAAATCGCCGTCGCCGGCATGGTGGACGTGTTTGTCCTGCTCCAGCTGCCGAACGCCGGCGACGACCTCCAGGCCATCAAGAAGGGCATCGTGGAAATCGCCGACCTGGTGGTGATCAACAAGGCGGACATCGATCCCACGGCCGCCGAGCGGGCCCGCCACCAGATGCAGAGCGCGCTCGCCATGCTGCGGCCCGCCTCCCCCCGCTGGAAAACGCCGGTGCTGGCGGTGAGCGCCCTCGGCAGCCAGGGCATCGACGCGTTCTGGAAGGAGATCGGGCGCCACCGGGACACCATGACAGCCGGCGGCGAATTCGCCGAGAAGCGCAAGCGCCAGGCCCTGGACTGGATGTGGGCCCTCATCGACTCGGCGCTGCGCGCCCAGTTCCGCCATCATCCGGCGGTGAAAAGCCATCTGCCCGCGCTCACCCGGGCGGTGGCGGCGGGCACCGTGACGCCGGCGGCGGCGGCGCACCGGCTGCTGGACTACATGAAGGAATGACGCAACCCCGGGACGCCCGTCCCGGGACATCTAGGGAGGCCGTCCATGAAGGAAATCATCCGACAACTCGATGAAAAGCGGGCCGCGGCGCGTTTGGGCGGGGGCCAGGCCCGGATTGACGCCCAGCACGGCAAGGGCCGGCTCACGGCCCGGGAGCGCATCGAGCTCCTGCTGGATCCCGACAGCTTCGAGGAATGGGACATGTTCGTGGAGCATCGTTGCACCGACTTCGGGATGGCGGACAACAAGATCCCCGGCGACGGGGTCGTCACCGGCTACGGCATGATCAACGGCCGCATGGTGTTCGTGTTCAGCCAGGACTTCACCGTCCTGGGAGGTTCCCTGTCGGAATCCCACGCGGAGAAGATCTGCAAGATCATGGACCATGCCATGAAGGTGGGAGCGCCGGTGATCGGGCTCAACGACTCCGGCGGCGCGCGCATCCAGGAAGGCGTGGCGTCCCTCGGCGGCTATGCCGACGTGTTCCAGCGCAATGTCCTCGCCTCCGGCGTAATTCCCCAGATCTCCGTCATTCTCGGCCCCTGCGCCGGGGGCGCGGTCTACTCCCCCGCCATGACCGACTTCATCTTCATGGTAAAGGACAGCTCCTACATGTTCGTGACCGGTCCGGAGGTGGTGAAGACCGTGACCCACGAGGAGGTCACCGCCGAGCAGCTGGGCGGCGCCGTCACCCATTCCACCAAGTCCGGCGTGGCCGACCTGGCCTTCGAGAACGACGTGGAGGCTCTGCTGATGGTGCGGCGGTTCTTCAACTTCCTGCCCTCCAACAACCGGGAAAGCCCACCGTCGCGCCCCGGAACCGATCCGGCGGAGCGCCTGGAGCCCTCCCTCGATACCCTGGTGCCGGACAACCCCAACAGGCCCTACGACATCAAGGAACTCATCCGCAAGGTGGTGGACGACGACGAGTTCTTCGAGCTGCAGCCGGCCCACGCCCAGAACATCGTCATCGGCTTCGGGCGCATGGAGGGCCACCCGGTGGGATTCGTGGCCAACCAGCCCCTGGTCCTGGCCGGCACCCTCGACATCAAGTCCTCCATCAAGGCGGCGCGCTTCGTGCGCTTCTGCGACGCCTTCAACATCCCCATCATCACCTTCGTGGACGTGCCCGGCTTCATGCCGGGAACCGCCCAGGAATACGGCGGCATCATCAAGCACGGCGCCAAGCTGCTCTATGCCTACGCGGAAGCCACGGTGCCCAAGATCACCGTGATCACCCGCAAGGCCTACGGCGGGGCCTACGACGTCATGTCCTCCAAGCACCTGCGGGGCGACGTGAACTTCGCCTGGCCGTCGGCCGAGATCGCGGTCATGGGCCCCAAGGGCGCGGTGGAGATCATCTTCCGCAAGGACATCGGCGACCCCCAGAAAATCGCCGAGCGCACCGAGGAATACCGGAGAAAGTTCGCGAATCCGTTCATCGCCGGGCACCGCGGCTTCATCGACGACGTGATCATGCCCCGGGAGACGCGCAAGCGGATCTGCCGCTCGCTGCAGATGCTCCGCAGCAAGAAGCTGGAGAACCCGTGGCGCAAGCACGACAACATCCCCCTGTGACGCACTGGCCTCACCCAAGGACACCCGAATGTTCAAGAAAATTCTGATTGCAAACCGGGGCGAGATCGCCTGCCGCGTCATCAGGACCGCCCGCAGGATGGGCATCCAGACCGTCGCCGTCTATTCCGAGGCGGACAAGGACGCCAAGCACGTCTCCCTCGCCGACGAAGCAGTGCTCATTGGCCCGCCCCCATCCAAGGAAAGCTACCTGGTGATGGAGCGCATCATCCAGGCCTGCAAGGACACGGGCGCCGAGGCGGTCCACCCGGGCTACGGATTCCTGTCCGAAAACTCTGCCTTCTGCGGGGCCCTGGAGAAAGCAGGCATCGCCTTCATCGGCCCCAAGACCTACTCCATCGAGGCCATGGGCGACAAGATCGCCTCCAAGAAGCTGGCCATGGAAGCCAGGGTCAGCACCATTCCGGGATTCACCGACGTCATCACGGACCCCGACCACGCGGTGAAAATCGCCCGCGAGATCGGGTACCCGGTGATGATCAAGGCCAGCGCCGGCGGCGGCGGCAAGGGCCTGCGCGTGGCCCAGGACGACGCCCAGTGCCGGGAAGGCTTCCAGAGCTGCCGCAACGAAGCCCGCGCCAGCTTCGGCGACGACCGGGTGTTCATCGAGAAATTCGTGGAGGAGCCGCGCCATATCGAGATCCAGGTGCTGGGAGACAGCCACGGCAACGTGGTCTACCTGTGGGAGCGCGAGTGCTCCATCCAGCGCCGGCACCAGAAAGTCATCGAGGAGGCGCCCTCGCCCTTCCTGGACGAGAACACCCGCCGCGCCATGGGCGAACAGGCGGTGGCCCTGGCCAGGGCGGTGCGGTACCAGTCCGCGGGCACCGTGGAGTTCGTGGTGGACAAGGACCGCAACTTCTACTTCCTGGAAATGAACACCCGCCTCCAAGTGGAACATCCGGTGACGGAAATGATCACCGGCCTCGATCTGGTGGAGCAGATGATCCGGGTCGCCGCGGGGGAGAAGCTGGCCTTCCGGCAGTCGGACGTGAAGCTGAACGGCTGGGCCATGGAAACCCGCATCTGCGCCGAGGACCCGTTCCGGGGTTTCCTGCCCTCGGTCGGGCGGCTGGTGCGCTACATGCCGCCGGAGGAGGTCGAGCGCGCGGTGCGGGTGGATACCGGCGTCTACGAGGGCGCCGAGATTTCCATGTATTACGACTCCATGATCGCCAAGCTCATCACCCACGGCGCCACCCGGGACCAGGCCATCGCCCGCCAGCGGGAGGCGCTCAATGCCTTCGTGATCAAGGGCGTGTCCAACAACATCGCCTTCCTCTCTGCGCTGCTCCAGCATCCGCGGTTCGTGAGCGGAAATTTCACCACCGCTTTCATCGGCGAGGAGTACCCGAAGGGCTTCCACGCCGAGGACGTGCCCCACGACGACCCGGCCCTGCTGATCGGCGTTGCCTCCTCGGTGCACCGCAGCCACCTGAGCCGCGCGGTGCGCATCAGCGGCCAGCTGCCCGGCCACGGCCGCAAGATCCCGGACACTTTCGTGGTCATCAAGGGCAGCGAGCAGCACGAGGTGGGGGTTAAGGTGATCGACGGCGGCCACCGCATCATCTACCGCGGCGAGACCTACGAGATACTTTCCGACTGGTCCCTGGGCCAGCCCATCTACCGCGGCACCTGCGGCGGCGTGGAATTCACCATGCAGGTGGAGCGGATCGGATTGAAGTACCGCATTCTCCACTGGGGAACCCAGGCGGATTTCCTGGTGATGAACAAGCGCGCGGCCCCCCTCCAGGCGCTGATGCCTTACAAGCCGCCGCCCGACCTCTCCAAGTTCCTCATCTCCCCCATGCCCGGGCTGCTCACCGAAGTGGCGGTGATCCCCGGCCAGGAGGTGAAAGCGGGGGAAAAGCTGGCGGTGATCGAGGCCATGAAAATGGAGAACGTGCTCAAGGCCGAGCAGGACGGCGTGGTGGCGGAAATCCTGGCCAGCGCCGGCGACAGCCTGGCGGTGGATCAGCCGATCCTGCAGTTCAAGTAAGCCGGCGCAACGGCCTGTTGCCGTGCGCGGACCCATGCCAGAATAGCCGCGTCAACCAGCGCAGCGGAGGCGGGTCATGCGGATCGGGGGCGGGCGGGAGAGCGACAATGTCGAGGACCGGCGGGGCGAGTCGCATACCGGACGCGGCATGTCGGTTGGGGGCAGGCGCATCGGCGTCGGCGCCATCCTGCTGGCCCTGGTGGCCATGTATTTCGGGGTGGATCCCGCCATCGTCCTCAACACCGTGGGCACGCCGGCGCCGGCTCCCGAGGCGCAGACCGGGCCCGCGCCACGCCCCCCGGCCCAGGGCGAAATGGCGCGTTTCGTCTCCGTGGTGCTGGCCGATACGGAGGACACCTGGCGCGATCTTTTCCAGCGCGCGGGCCGCGAGTACCAGGAACCCCGGCTGGTGCTGTTTACGGGCGCCATTCCCTCCGCCTGCGGTTTCGGCCAGTCGGCCATGGGGCCCTTCTACTGCCCCGCCGACCAGAAGGTCTACATCGACCTCGCCTTCTACAGCGACCTCCGGGAGCGCTTCCGGGCGCCCGGCGACTTCGCCCAGGCCTATGTGATCGCCCACGAGGTCGGGCACCACGTCCAGAACCTGCTGGGAATATCGGACAAGGTGCAGGCCGCGCGGCAGCGAG
>Ga0210334_10304337_pt1 | contig 10708 bp, 8 predicted proteins | sample S306metaT_FD_164440 | JGI IMG/M metagenome (GOLD analysis project Ga0210334, IMG submission 164440) | Metatranscriptome of estuarine sediment microbial communities from the Columbia River estuary, Oregon, United States - S.306 (Metagenome... | ecosystem: Environmental > Aquatic > Marine >... | reverse complement strand
TCGCCACGATCTGCGTCTCGCTGAACCTCGACTTCTTCATCTGAACCTCCCGGCGCTAAGATGCCAGAAAGTTCTACTTCCCGGTTGTCCAGCAAATGGGGGAGCTTACGGGGGAGCTTACGGCTGCAGCGGCCCTTTGCGGCGCCGACTGCAGTGCCCTATGCGCAAAAAAAGCTTGGGACTAGGTCAAGGCGCAGCTACGGACAAATCTGGGGGGGAGTGCCCGGAGCCGAGGACATGGGGCCGATGTAGGATGTGGCAACCACCACGTTGTCGTACCACTTCCTGTCTACGGCCGATGAGTTGCTCTTGGTGTGTAGCTCAAGCTGAATCTGGTCGATCTTGAGGGTATCCACATCACGGAAGCGCACGTTCTGGAAGTCGGCCACGACCACGCCGTCTATCCAGAGAGCAACACGCCCGTCGCGCTGGCCAGGTGTATTGAGCCTGACCATTAGCTCGTAGCTGTACCAGCGGTCAGTGAGGGGAATGAAGTTTGGGCGCTTCACAAACCCCGACCCAAAGTTTCCGGGCGTGCCGTCGAACGGGAGGACCTTCCCATCGGGATACCAGTGGTCGCCCCAAACATCGCGCTGCTCGGGGTGGTAGATGTACAGGTTCGTATACCCGGGACGCGCTTCGCCGTAATAGATGGAGTTTTCCATGAGCGTGAGAAAGAAATCGACCCCGTTCGGTCTCCTGCCCGGCCCAGTGTAGTTTCCCGCAATGCGGATGCCATTGTGGCCATCGGTCTGGTGATATCCCGGCCCGAACTTGGTGTGGACCCTCACGAAGAGCGTATCCTGCCTCGCGGGGAGGTTCTTCACCAAGGCATTGGAAACCTCGGAGCTGGTTACAGGGAGTGTCAGCTCCGCCGCCTTGCTACCGTTGACGCCCCCGCCGGTCACGATACGCGTGTTGGCGCCTTGATAATAATTGCTCCACTTCTGGGTAAGCTGGCTCGCCGAGCTATAACTCTCGAAATCATCAAAGAAGATAACGCCAGGAGCCGACCCGATGCCCACGTCGCCGGGGTAGTTTGCCGCGATGCCGGTATTGCCCTCCGGCAAAACTTGTTGAGCGTGGGTGCTAACGGTTGCAGATATCAGGGCACTTAGCATAAGCGCCTGTAGAAAGAACCTCCGATTAGCAGACATATGATCGTCTCTCCAGGGAATGCGAAAATTGGGTGGGGCTTGAATGGTCAGCGTGGGTGGAGCGCCTATCAGAGGCACTAGGTACGCAAAACGATCCCATCACCTGCGCGCGCGCCTGGAGCGCGTTCATCACCCGAGAGTCCCCAAACGAGCGAATCGTCTGTGTTACCAAAAAAATGGGCACCAAAAGCGCATGGAACCCGCGCCTTTCAGTCCAAATGGTGCTGCGCAAAGGTCCGGACCGTATTCCGAAGTCACGGACATACGCCCGGAGGAACACTAGCGGGAGGTGAACCGGTAGACCCAGCCCTCAAGGGGTGGGGATAGGTGTATGGCGCGTAATTCGGTCGCGGTACGTCGACGACGTAGTCACGACCGCTCTGAATAAATTCACTCGCAGGGCCACCGCAGGAACCCCATGATTGGTTCGACGTGATTACAAATCCGCCGCTATTATTCCAGAAGCGAATAGCATCAGTGAATTGCCTTGCGCCGTCGTGGTTTTGGCCGATCTGGCGTACGCAAGGGTAAGTTGTGCAGCAACCGCCCGGATACTGAGTGCCTCCACCCGATGCGGCCCGCACTGACAGCAATACTTCGGCTTTGTTGCCCCACATCTGGCCGTTCAGATCCTGAATGAAGTTGTCAAAAACCACGCCAGTTCCTCCCCGAATCCATATCTGCCAGCTTTGGTTGACATTTTTGTCCTGTTGGTTGAATTGGTTATTGTAGATTTCAAAGTGCCGGTTGCCGATTGGAGACGTGGCGAATCCGTGACTATTCCAGCTTGAGTTATTGAAGACGTTGTACCTAACCACTGACCGAGAGGAATCATCCATGTCGATGCCCTGGTTGGTGCAGTTATTAAAGACGTTGTCCTCGACGTAGAGGTTGCTATTGCCGTTGGTATCGCGGATCCCCAACGTGTCTGGGGTGGACCAGGATTGTGAGTCTCCGTGCTTATGTTGTATGACAGACTCATCCAAAGTGCAGGTAATGACGTTCCTGTAAATTACCCCGTTGTTAACCTCCCAGCGGAAGAACCCGGAATTATTGACATTGATCGTATTGTCGTGGATCAAAGGAGGCTTGTTCGTCCAAGACCCAGAAACCAGCCACGCCCTGTTCTCATTGCCACCGCCGTTATGATTGAAAGTGAAGCCACTTATCTCGATGCTAGCGATTGCATTGGTGGAGAGCGTGCCAGCACCTGTCAACGTTACGTTGGTTGCACCAGCGCCCGCACCCTTGAGGTGCACGCCCTTGGAAAGGGAAAGCCCGCTCCAGGTGCAATTCCCCGGGGGAACCAACACCGTGTCCCCATTTGCGGCGGAAATCACGGCGGCTTGCACTGCCGCCTGAGAGCAATCTGCAGCGTTGATAGTTGCCGCCTCAACTGGATAAGCGGTTCCAACCAAAATACCGAGGGCAATTAAGAGCGATACGAAATTGGAGTTTAGCTTTTTCATGACATGCGTCCAGAAAACATTATATGAAGTATCGTTCGGAGCAAGCGCGGCCAGCCATATTTCGGCACGTGTTATTGTCCGCCACCGGGATCCTCACGCGGCATTCTTCCCAGCAAAATTTCGGCCGACGATAGTCTTGGGATTATTGCGTGTCAACAGCGCGCCGATACGCAAGCAAAAACCTATGCCGTTGCAATAAATGATTGTCGCCTAATGGCGACAAATTGCCCGAAAAATTGCGCTTACATTGAGTCTGAACTTGGGTTTTGTCGTTGATTGACGACGGCAATTACATCAATTTCGCACAAATCGGGAAACCCGCGGCGATGACTGTCGCCTCGGGGCGACAATATCGGGATGAGAGAAAAGCCGCGCGTCCACAAAGTGCCAGCGGAGAATTTGCAGCTCTTTGCCTGGTGGATGGCGCCTGGGGATTTGGAAGGCACGCGGATCTGTACACACGGTCGTGTCTAGCCTATCTGAACCGGGTCCAGGTTGTCCGGGAATCACCTTTGGAAACGACCCGAATGCGCGCCGGCTAATCCGACGCAAACAGCCAACCGCCCTCACGAGCTTTGTCCTGGAGCATCTGGTTGACGATAACCGCATCAATCTCCTGCTTCTGGTCGGCGTAGCCGTAGACCAGGGCTGTGTCACAAAGGATATTGACGATGCGCGGAATCCCCCGGCTTGCCTCAAAAATGGCATCGCAAGCCTCGGGCGTAAACAGATCCGTGTGGTCCGGGTTCGAGATCCCCAGACGGTAGCGGATATAGGCCCTCGTCTGGTCGCGGTCGAGCGGCGTCAGGAGAAAGTCGACTGCCACACGCTGGGCGAACTGCCGCATTTCCGGTCGGCGCAAGGTCTCCCGCAGGGTAAGCTGGCCTACCAGGACGGTCTGGAGCAGCATCGTGCGGCCCGCGTTGACGTTGGAGAACAGGCGCAGTTCCTCGAGCACGGCGGGAGAAAGCGCCTGCGCCTCATCGATGACAAGCACGGCGCGGTTCCCGCGTTCCTCCTGGCGCTTGAGGAAGCTGACCAGAGTTTGCTGCATCCCGATCTTGTCCATCCCCTGGTAGTCCAGCCCGAATTCCGAAAGCATCCACTGCATTAGCTCGCTGAACGGTCCGGTCACCCCGCTAATCATCGCCGCCACAAGCCGCGGGCCGGGCCTGCTCAGCAGATAGCGCATGAGTGTGGTCTTGCCCGTTCCGATGTCGCCGCACACCACGCAGAACATGGCACGGTCGCGCAAGCCATAGACCAACAGGTCGAGCGCCATGCGGTGCTGGCGCGAGAGGAACATGAATTCCTCCTGCGGCAGCAGGGCAAACGGCTTGACCTTGAACCCGTAGAACCGTTCGTACACCGGCCCTATCTTCCGCCCTCGAGGAAGCGCTTCAAGGGACCCGGTTCAGGCCAACGAATGGGATCCGGCTCGGGGAGCTCGCGTGACTTGTTGAGCACGACCCCTACCAGGTTCGAATTGTGCAGGAGCTGGCACGAGCGCTCGACGTCCTCGCGGGTTGTCTTGCGTTCCTCGACCAGAAGCATGGTCGCATCCATGTAATCGGAGAGAGCCAGGGTGTCCGCACCCGACAGCAAGGGCGGCACGTCGAAGACGATCAGCCGGTCGGGGTAACGCCCCCGCAACTCGCGGATCATTTCGGCCATCATCGGGGAGCGCATCAGCTCGGATGAGTTCGCAACCGGCGCTCCGCCCGGCAGCAGCACGAGATTGCCGATTTTGGGGTGAATCAGCAGCTTCTCCATTGGAGCGGCGCCGACAAGGTAGTCGGCAAGTCCCGGCCCCGAATCGAGTTCCAGAAGATGGCGCAGGTCCGGATCCCGCAAATCCGCGTCCACGAGAAGGGCGGTGTAGTCCACCTCCATGGCGAAGCTGATGGCAAGATTCAGCGCAACGGTGGATTTACCGGCGCCCTTGTTGGGGCTGGTCACGGCCAGGGTCCGCCAGTCATTCTCCCGCATCTGCATGAGCAGCTGGGTCCGCAGCATTCGGAACACATCGGCGTTTTTGTCGTCGGATACCACGGACACCCGGTGGCGCTCGAGAACCTCGGGCGCGATGTCGACAATCCGCGTGGTGGTGTACTCGATCCGCTCGGGCACCCGAACCGCCGAAGTCCTGGTCGGGGCCTGGTCAAGAGATCCAAAAAGTTCCTCGCTGTGCGCGTTGTCCCGCAGCGTACGTTGTAGGGCGGCAGCAATCTTTTCCATAGCGTGCCTATCCGAGACCGATGCGGCGAAGTACCGACTCCAGCAGGAGCGGCAGCGGCTTAATGAACTGATGGACGGCAGTCAGGTACGCACCGGCGATCAGCAAGGACAGCAATCCGCCCAGCATGATCTGCCGGAATACGACATTTCGTTCCCCCTTCGTCTCGATATAGGGAATTGCGGTCAATACCGGCACCCGGGCGATCCGCGCAAGCTCCAGCGGACCCTTCACCGAAGGATCGATCGCGTCCCGGAGAAAAGCCAAGCCGACCCCGCCACCCAGGGATGCCACCAGGCCCATGAGCAGGATCTGCAGGCGCTTCGGCCTCGCGGGAGACTGTGGCAGATTGGCAGGCTCCAGCACGGTGAAACGTTCCGCCTTGTGGTCCTTCTCCAGCTGCTGGGCAACCTCGGCCTGCATCTGCTTGCCTTTCACTTCGCGGTAGCGCTCCTGGGCGCTTTCATAGTCTCGGGTCAGCTCCCGGTACTCGCGCTCGATTTCCGGGATTTGCAGCAGCCGCGCATCGTAGGTGCGCTGCTTGGCCCGCAGATCGTTCCTGAGGCCGGCTAGCCGGGCAATTTCCCTGTTGGCGCTCTCGATCTGCTTGGTCGTCGCAATGTAGGCGGGATTGTCGGGGCTCTGGACAGGCTCCGCGGCGGACCGCTGCGGTCTCCGCTGGCGAGGCGCTGCCCTGGCTTCGGCCGAACCCAAGGAAGCAATGGAGCGCTTCAGCCGCTGGATGTCGGGATGGTCCTCCGCGTAGCGCTCTCGCAGCGTTGCTAGCTGCGCTTCGAGTTCTCTCCTGGTGCTCGCCACGTCCGCTTCGGACGTTGTCGCGCCAGTCTGGTCCTGCAGGGCGGCGATTTCCCTGCGCATGCGTCGCAAATCGGGGTGATCGGACCCGTAAACCGCGGAGGCGCTGGCGTACTGCGCCTGCAACGCCCGCAGGCGCTGCTCCGGATCCAGGTTCGAGTCCACGGTGGTGCCGGCAGCCACGGGTGCGTTGGGCTTGATGAATGGAAGCTGCGCCTCCAGGGACAGCTTCCGGTCCTGAAGCATGCTGATCTCGGCTTCGATCCGCTGCAACTCGGATTCCGTGCGCTCGGCAAGCTGCAGATTGACTGCCGAGGAATCCGGCGTCCGGCCCGCGTAACGGCGCTTGAACTCCGCGAGCTTCGACTCTATGTCCCGGATCTGCTGCTCGAGCCTGTTCGCTTCCTCAGAGAGAAAGGCCGTTGTTTCCGCGGCGCTCTCCTGGCGGACCTTCGCATTCTCGCTCAGGTACAGCGACACCAGCTCCTCAACGACCTGCTGTGCGCGTTCCGGACTGGGCGATTCGTAGGAGATCTTGAAAGCAATGGTAGTGTTAACGCGGCGCCCGCTGCCCCTCTCCGAGATCGTGGAATCGATAGTGGACAACTGGATATCGCGGCGCATGCGCGCCACGATCTCGTCGCTCGTCTCGCGATCCCGGAACTTCTGGTAGAGGCCGTACTTTTCCACCATCGTCAGCAACTGTGCCCTGGTCATCACCTGTTGACTGATGACCTGGATGCGCTCGTCCGCGAAGCTCGTCACCGTGGACCGCACCAGGTCGGGGGGCACCTCCTGTTCCTGCACCAGAATCGTGGCCGAGGAGCTATATACTGCCGGCAAGCCGAGCGCGACTAGGGCCGCTGCGGCAGCGAGCAATCCCGCCACCACAACAATTTGCACGTTGTGCCGCCGCAGGGTGGCGACGTATTCGCGAATATCCCTTGTGGTTTCGGTTTCCATGGGCCTGCGGGTCTTACGAGGGGGAGAAGTTTACCGTTTGATTAATATAATAATTATATTTGACCGAACACGGGCAAGCAGAAGGGTAGAGAGCGGGGCATTACGGTCCAGTTGACTGCCAAAGGCAGGAGGATGCCGGTCACCGAGATAGTTCAACCCCTGCTTTCGTATCGGGATTACAAACCAGCGTACTCATGTTGACGGGGCGGCGCAATAGTGCCGGATCCTCTGCCCAGTCCACCCCGCCCCAAAGTGCTGTTGGCAGTGCGCGAGCGAGCCCCTCTTGAAACACTAGCAACGCGTTGGCTAGGGCGCCGTCACAAATATGAACCCGGCGAAGCCGAGGAAACGGATTCGGAAGTCCTTTTCCAGACCCCGAACACTTGGTACTCTTGCGCGAAACCACTAACGGACAGGGGGATTTTCGAAAATGATACAAGTTCCCAACCGGCTGTTCCCGGCCATCATCTTGGCCATGTCATTGTTCTCCGGCGCCTTCGCCGCGTTCGCCCAGGCGCCGGGCGATCTCAAGGGAGCGGCGCAGGCCGCTGGCTTTGACCCCTCGACCTATCGCGTGGGACCCGAGGACGTGCTTGAGATTTCAGTCTGGCGCGAGGATACGCTTAAAAAAGAAGTGCTGGTTCGTCCGGATGGCGGAATATCCTATCCGCTGGTAGGTGACGTACAGGCCTCGGGAAAGACTGTTTCGGAGATTCGCCAGGACATCAGCAAGCGCCTGGAGAAATACATTCCCGACCCCGCCGTATCCGTCTCCATCGTCAAGGCGGGCAGCCAGCGCGTCTATGTCGTCGGGAAGGTGAACAAGCCCGGAGAATATCCGGTGGGTCGTTACGTCGACGTGCTCCAGGCGCTCAGCATGGCGGGGGGACTCACGCCCTTTGCCGACAGCGACGAGATTCGTGTCATGCGCCGCGACGGTGGCCAGCAAACCGTGTATCCATTTGATTATGGGCGTGTCGTTCGCGGCGAAAAGCTTGAGCAAAACATTCTCCTTCGCGGCGGAGATGTGGTCGTTGTCCCCTGACGCCAGTGGATCCACTGTATGAGAATTGAAAGAATGGCGTACCGCCTCGCAACAGCCCTGGTCGCAGCCACCGCCGCTGCCGTTCCATCCCTTGCAACGGCGCAAGCCTGGATCATAGAAACCGGAGTTACTGGCGGGGGTGAATACAACGACAACTACTTCTTCACCGAGGGAGGGGAGGAGTCAGCTTTCACTGGAACCATAGCGCCGTTCTTGAGCGTTGCACGCAAGACCGAGAACAGCGACGTTACCGGACTCTTCGCCGTGGGCGGCAACAAGGTCTGGGGGCTTCCCGATTCCTCGGAGTACGTGAGCGTGCGGTTCGGTTTGAACGGCTCATTCCGCGAGGCACGCACCCTGTGGACGGGAAACGCTTCGTTTCTACGGTCTCCGACGCTGCAAAGCGTATCCCGCCCTACTGGAGTCATTCTGGCGCTTGTCACCACCAACACGGGCGCAGTGACGGGTTCCTACGACTACACGCTCACCGAGCGATGGTCGGTCGGCGCCACCGCCGGATGGACCGGAAACTATTACGATTCCGTTGATGGTGGGATCAACGCCGATGCGTTCCAGGACAACAACCAGTACTTCGCCGGCGGCAAGCTCGGGTACGCGTATTCGGACCGGACGGAGTTCACGATGTCGGCGGTGGCGTCCCATTACGACAGCGACATCACCCGCAGCGATTCGCTGACTGCGACGGTGGGGGTTGCGCACCAGGTCTCGCAGCAACTGACCGTTTCCGGCTCGATTGGGGGCTTCTGGAGCGACATCAAGGCCGATGAGTTCCTGCTGCTGTGTCCGACAACGCCGATTCTGTGCGACACCGGAGCCGTCGCCCGTGTTCCGGTCTTGAGCGGCGTCAAGCGCAGCGAAAGCGGCACGCTCTATGGAGGCAACATAGATTACGAATTTACCGAAAGCACGAGGTTCCTCGCCAATGTCTCCTCGGCGCTTTCGCCGGACGGAACAGGCTCGGTATCGAAGACCGAGAATGCGGGCGCCTCCCTCACGCACCGCTTCTCGGAGCTCTTGACTGGCCGCCTGGGAGCGACCTATACCCGCAACAAGTATCCAGTGGCCCTGAGCGGTTCGGCCACCACCGAGTACTATGGAGCCGAGGTCGGCGTTTCTTATCAACTGGCGGAACGGTGGACGCTGGACGCCGCCTACCGCTATCGCAAGGGCAAGTATTCACAAAACAATCTCGAACCGGACTCCAACGTCGCTTTCGTGACCATCGGATACAACTGGCCAGGGGTGCCCATGACAGACTGGTTCGGCGCGCCCCCCGAGGCAAGGGGTGCACCCGGCGCGGGGCCGGTGTTGCTTCCCGAATCCCAGGGAGAGTTGGAGTCCGAACCGGCTCCCATCCCGGAGCGTTGAGCGGAAACATCCTCGCCTTTGGCGATCGTGATTGCGGCGGCAAGCCTAAAGCAAGTCGTTCGCCGAGCCGGAACGCGATGGCCGCGCACGGGGTCTGGGCGGTCCGCGAGCGGTATGTGTCAGGAATATCACATAGGGACGAGCGGCCTTAAGCCCGGAGAGACCGGCAGTTTATTTGCGGCGCCGCAATGTGCTAGGATGGCTTTGAGTCGGCATCGTTGACCGGTGCCGGCCGCCGCTGCGGAAAGTGTAGTTCGCCTCACGGCTAACCAATTCGAAAATCAATAAAAAAGGTGGCCCCCCCATGCCCATTGCTGAAAGCGTTACCCTCGGTAAAGACGTAACGATCCATCATCCCTCTCTTGTAAACCTTTACGGTTGCAGTGTTGGCGACGGGACCAGGATCGGAACCTTCGTCGAGATCCAGAAAAACTCCTTCATTGGTGCCCGTTGCAAGATTTCCTCGCATACCTTCATCTGCGAGGGCGTCACCGTGGAGGACGAGGTATTCATCGGTCACGGGGTGATGTTCACCAACGACCTGTATCCGCGCGCCACGACTACGGATGGCGCGCCTCAATCCGAGGCGGACTGGAAGGTTGTGCCGACGCGAATCGCGCAAGGCGCCTCGATCGGATCCAACGCGACCATCCTCTGTGGGGTGACCATCGGGAAGGGCGCGATTGTTGGTGCGGGCGCGGTGGTAACCAAGGACGTTCCGGATCACGCCGTTGTTGCCGGCGTTCCGGCCAAGGTCATCGGGGACACAAGAAAACGATAGGGAGAACGACAAATGGCTGAAAAATTGATAAATATTGGGGTCGTGGGATACGGTTACTGGGGTCCGAACCTGGTGCGAAATTTTGCCGAAACGGCCGGGGCCAACCTGGCCGCGGTCGCGGATCTGGACAAGAAGAAACTCGACGTGGCGAAAAAGCGCTTTCCGGCGATCACGGTAACGACCCGCTTCCAGGACCTCCTGGAGGACCCGAAAATCGATGCCATCGCCGTGGCCACGCCGGTAAATACGCACTTTGAGCTGGGCATGGCGGCGTTGAAGGCCGGAAAGCACCTCTGGCTCGAGAAGCCCATGACAGAGACATCGTTGCAGGCACGGAAGCTGGTGGAAGAGGCCGAGAAGCGCAAGCTCGTGCTGCTGGTGGACCACACCTTCATATACACCGGTGCCGTTCGCAAGATGGCCGAGATCATCAAAGCCGGCGATCTCGGTCGCATCTATTATTACGACTCGATTCGGGTAAATCTCGGACTCTTCCAGCGCGACGTGAGTGTCATTTCGGACCTTGCCGTCCACGATTTTGCGATCCTCGACTTTCTCCTGGGGGAGCACCCGACGGCAGTTTCCGCTAGCGGAACCAACCATTTTCCCGGAACCCCGGAGAATCTCGCGTACATCACGCTGTTCTATGATTCGGGGACCATCGCCCACACCAACGTGAGCTGGCTCGCCCCGGTCAAGGTCCGGCAGATCCTGATTGGCGGCAGCAAGAAGATGATCACTTACGACGACTTGGAGACCAGCGAGAAGGTCAAGGTCTACGACAAGGGCATCAGCTTCACCGATGACCCGCAGCAGATACAGGAGATGAGGGTCGGCTACCGGACCGGAGAC
>Ga0210334_10052965_pt1 | contig 10716 bp, 12 predicted proteins | sample S306metaT_FD_164440 | JGI IMG/M metagenome (GOLD analysis project Ga0210334, IMG submission 164440) | Metatranscriptome of estuarine sediment microbial communities from the Columbia River estuary, Oregon, United States - S.306 (Metagenome... | ecosystem: Environmental > Aquatic > Marine >... | reverse complement strand
CCAGGCTCCGCAGCCGGCCGATCGCCAAGCTCCGCCGCCGGCCGCTCGTCGTGGCCGAATGCCTCGCGGGTCGCGGCCGGCTCCGTCTGGGTCGTCGTCGGGTCGGTCACGCCCGCCATCGTACCTTCGACCCCGAGGCCATGCGGGCAGGGCGACCGAACGCTAGACTCCGACCGTGAGCCATCCTGCGCTGGGGCTGCCGCCCCCCGACATGACCGCCGGCTTTCCCGAGGCGGCCGCACGCCTGCGCGCGGCGAAGGCCACGATCGGTGCCCGCGGGCTCGAGATCGCGATCGACCGTGACCCGGGTCTGCGGGATCGCCACGACGAGTACGCCCTGCGTGAGCTCCTGCGGGACACGGACATCTTCATCGAACGGATCGCCTCCTCGGTGGCCGCCGACGACCCGATCTTCGTCAGCGAGTTCGCCGATCAGATCGCGCCGCTCTACCGCCGCCGCCGCGTCTCGATGGACGACCTGACGGCGGTCTTCGAAGGGCTCCGGTCCAGCTCGACGATGGTGCTCGCGCCAGCCGAGCAGGCCGTCGCCGACCGGGCCATCGACGCCGGCATCGCTGTGCTCCGTCGCTACCGCCGGATCGGCGGCGACGCGCGGCCGCGCAATCCGCTTCTCCAGATGCTCTACCGGGGCGGCTGAGCGCATGACCATCAAGTGGGTCAAGGTGGATCCGCTCGTCCGGAACGGCGAGCCGTTCCTGTACAACAGCCGACTGACGGTGCGCCAACTGCTCGAGCTGCGGGCGAGCGGCTACACGCTCGTGGACCTGCTGAAGGATCATCCCGAGCTGCGTCCGATGGGCGTCGCGGCCGCCTATTGCTACTCGGCCGACGAGCGCGAACGATACGACGACTTCTTCGAGGCCGACGGCTCCCTGAGGGGACCCGGCTTCACCGAGGCCGAGGCGGCCGGGCTGCCCGCCCAGTACCGCCGTCCGGGGATCGTCGTCAAGGAGCCGACCGCGCCGGTCGCCTGACCCTCGGTCGTCGCGGGCACCTGCACCGTTGGAGCCGCGGGTCAATCCCGACCTCGGTGCTATGATTTAACGGTATGTTCGACGACGCCATGAACGAGCCCACCGCAGACACGGCCGTGGCGGCTGCGGAGAGCAGCGGCGCCACCGGCGCCGGTCCGACCCCCGCCCAGCCGGCCTTTGATCCCGAGCGACGTGCGACCGAGCTGGCGATCCTTGATGCCCTCCGCGCCGTCGTCGATCCGGAGATCGGGATGAACGTGGTCGAGCTCGCCCTCATCAAGCAGATCGTGCTGGGTCCGGGCACGGCCGAGATCAAGATGATCCTGACCACGCCGTTCTGCCCCTACGCCGGCTCGATGATCCAGCAGGTCAAGGAGCAGGCCGAATCCGTGGTCGAGCACGACGTCAAGGTCACCCTCCTCGCCGAACGCTGGGATCCCCGAGAAGCCGGCCTGATGTGGTGAGCCGGACGTGAGCGACGGCCGTCGGCTCCCGTTCGATTCGATCGTCGCGACCGGCAAGGGCGACGACGGCACGACCGGACTCCTGTTCGGTGGGGACCGGGTCGGCAAGGACGATCCCAGGACGGAAGCCTACGGCGCGATCGACGAGGCCGTCTCGGCCCTCGGCATGGCCCGCGCCGAGATCGGCCTGAAGGCCGCCTACGGCGTGTCGACGCCCGGGCTGGGCAGCATCGGCGATCTTGTGCTCCGCCTCCAGCGCGAGCTGTTCGTCGTGGCGGCGGAGATGGCGAGCAACCCTGACGGCTGGGGCCGGCTCGAGGACGACCGCACGCGGGTGAGCCCATCGATGGTCGACGAGATCGGTCGGATCCTGGTCGAGCTCGAGTCGCACGTCGAGATGCCGCGCGAGTTCGTCGTCCCCGGCGAGACGCGCCCCGGCGCGGCGCTCGAGCTGGCCCGCACCACGCTTCGCCGAGCCGAGCGCCGGGCCGTGACCCTGCACCGCATGGGCGCCCTGCCGCCCGATTCACTGGCGCTGCCCTATCTCAACCGCGTCGCGGACCTGCTCTGGGTGCTCGCCCGGGCGGCCGAGCAGGCGGAGGCTCGCCACGCGCCGCCGGCCACGACGCCTCGTCCAGCCCCACCGCGCGGCTAGGCCCGCCGACTTCCTGATCGTCGGGCGCCGCGGAGACCCATCCATCGAAGGCCGCGACTCGAATATCCGCATAGGATTACCGAATCCGGTCGCCCGAACGGCCGGCCAACCTGATCTCTGGAGATACCTCGCACGATGAGCCAGTCCCCGTACGCCAGCCCGGCCCAGCTCGGGGTCCGCCCCGCAGTCCAGCTGTCGGCGGCGTTCCTTACCCAGGCGATGTTCTGGATGTTCATCGCTCTCCTCGTCACCACCGGTGTCGGAGTCACGGTCGCGAACCTGCCGGCCGCGACCCTGAACACGCTGGTCGGCCTCTGGCTGCCGATCGTCATCGGCCAGCTCGCCCTGGCGATGACCCTCAGCTTCGGCATCCGCAGGATGTCGCCGACGCTGGCACTGCTCCTGTTCTTCGTCTACTCGGCGACGATGGGCTTCACGCTCGGCATCATCCTGCTGACGTACGACCTCGGCAGCGTGCTCGCGGCTGGCGCCAGCGCCTCGGCCGTGTTCGCCGGGGCCGCCATCTACGGCGCGACGACGAAGCGGAACCTGGCGACGATCGGCGGCTACCTGTTCATGGCCCTGATCGGGCTGATCGTCGCGATGGTCGTGAACATCTTCATCGGCTGGGAGACGCTCAACTTCGTCATCTCGATCGTCGGCGTCCTGCTGTTCACGGGCCTGACCGCCTGGGATGTCCAGCGCATCCAGCGCGGCGAGGTGGCTGCCTTCACCGGGTCCATGGAGAAGAGCGCCGTGATGGGCGCGTTCGTCCTCTACCTGGATTTCGTCAACCTGTTCTTCTTCCTGCTCCGCCTGTTCGGCAACCGGGGCTGATCTCGGACTGACGAACGGAGGCTCCTCCCGGGAGCCTCCGACGGGCCGGTTCAGGCAGCCGGCGTGGCGGTCTCGGGCGGCCCGGCGATCAGATCGAACAGCGTGACGGGCTCGGTCGCCAGGACGCTGTCCGGCCGACCCAGAAGGTAGCCCTGGCCGGCCGCGAACCTGAGCTCCAGCACGGCCTCGAGGAGGTCCGCGCTCTCGATGCCTTCGGCCACGATCGTCCGGCCACGTTCGCGGGCCAATCCCCCGAGGGCTCGCAGGACCGCCTCGGACGGCTCGTGGTGGGCTCCGGCCCGAACGAGCGAGAGGTCGATCTTCATGATGTCGAACTCGATCGAGCTCATGAGCCGCAGACCGGCGTTGCCGGCCCCGACGTCGTCGATCGCGATCCGCACGCCGTGGCGACGGAGCGTCGCGACGGCTGCCTGCAGGCGGGTGAGATCCTCGACCGCCTCTCGCTCGGTCAGCTCCACGACGAGCTGGGTGGGGGCGACGCCGTGGCGACGGGCGAGGGCGATCACCTCGAGCGGACTGAACGCATCCGACTCGAGGGTGCGTGGCGACAGGTTCACCGCGAGGTAGTCGCCCTGCCGCAGCTCGCTTGCGCCGGCCAGGACTGCCGTCGCGCTGACGACGTCGAGCTCGACCGTCCGGCGAGTCGCCTCCGCTGCGATGAACAGGCTTGAGGGATCCCGGAACTCGACCTCGGGGGAAAGCCGCACGAGACCCTCGAAGCCGATCACGTTCCCCGTCTCCAGCGAGAAGATGGGCTGGTACACGGGCCGCAACAGGTCGCCAACGACGACCTGCTCGATGGCAACGGCAAGCTCCTGGAGCGTCCGGGTGTCATTGGCGATCCCGTGCCGCCCCGGATCGAAGCGCTCGACGGTCGTCCGTCCGTGGCGCTTGCCCGAGTACAGTGCCGCGTCGGCCTGGATGATCATCTGGCGCCGGCCCGAGCTCAGCTCGGGGTACGCCGTTGCGCCGATCGTGAGCGACAGGGCCACGCCGGCGCCGTGGTTGCCGCTGAGGGCCGAGCCGAGGATGTGGTTGGCGATGAGCTCGGCACTGCCCAGGTCCTGGCCCGGCAGCAGGACCGCGAACTCGTCGCCGCCGATCCGGAAGGCGCGATCGCTGGGACGCAGGTTGGCTCGCAGGATCTGGGCGACCGTCCGGAGCACCTGGTCGCCCACGGCATGCCCATGGTCGTCGTTCGTCTTCTTGAGGTCGTCGACGTCGATCATCAGCATCGCCAGGGGCGTCTCCTCCTCACGCGCCTCGGCGACCTGGGCGTCGAGCTCCTCCTGGAACGCGCGATGATTGCCCAGGCCCGTCAGGCCGTCGAGCAGCGAATCTAGGCGCACCCGGTCATAGGCCCGCCGGAGGTCCGAGAGCTCGCCGTCGAGGACGGCGACCTTCCGTCGCAGCCGGCGGACCTGGACCAGGACCACGATCGTGAGCGTCGAGATGACGACGACCAGCCCGGCGCCGATGACCGTGCTCGCCGTCTCCCAGTAGGGGCCGCCCGCCAGGGCGACGAGCGTGCCGACCCCGGCCAGCGCCCCGAGCGCCACGACATACGAGGCGGCGAGCGCGCGGACAGCCAGAGCCTGGATGGCCCGCGGTGATGCCTTGTCAGCCGAGTGAGGACGTTGTATCAGCATGTGGTTGTGGCCCTTGGGACCAGTGTCTACACCCCGGTCCTGGGCTTCGGCACAGTACGGAGGTCCGGTGGCGGCGCATCCGGTGGGGTGGCGAGCGGATGCGAGCGGTGTGGTCGGCGACGCGTTGACGGGGTAGTAGATAGCGGCCTCGGAAGTTGCCGGGCCGCGGTCGCCCATCGACGCGCGGGACATGCCAGAGTGGCGGTCCCTCTGGTAATCCTCTGCGGCCTTTCGCGGGAGGCGGGATGGTAGACAGCTCCGAGCGCTTCGTTGTGATGACCGAGGGAAGGCCCGTCCGCATCGCGGTCCTGCTCCCCGGCCATCCAAGTAGACAGGCGTACCGTCGCGCCATTCGCGAGCTCTCCGCTGTCAACGCAGGCCCGCACGGAGGGATCTTCACACTCGGCATAGATGGCCAGGTGGACGCGCGTTGGATGACGCTACTTCGCGTGATAGACCCAGACGCCTTGTTCGTGCCGCCGGTGCTCCGCAGCCATGGACGGCAACGACGGCTGAGGGACCAGCTCGACAGGGCAGGCGTTGCCCCGCGATGGGTTGCGCCCCTTACCGAGCGGCTGAGCTTCGAGCCCGGTTGGGTTCCGGCAAGAAGCCTGAATGCAGGGGCATCGGCGGGGGATCCGTTGGCGACCGTGCGCCCCGGACTCCCTCGTCGCCTGACCCCACTCCAAGAGGCTCTTCTCGGTCTTCCGCTGCCACCTGCGGATGCGCACGATAAGTGCGGAGTAAGGCCGGCCTGCTAGACCAGGCGGCGTATCAGAGGGGCCATAACGGTGGGGCGGCTTCTTGGGGGAGATGAGCTGGGCCGGCGTACAAATCCCTAGCCGGGGCACGACTCGAGTTGCCTGGGAGTGAGCGCATGGATGAGCGTGTCGAGGTCCGGACGCCAGGGAGGACGATTGCCCGCGTCAACCTCGACGGCCCACCGGAGGGGCGACCTTGCCCAGAGCCACCCATCGGGTACGCGTGGGATGCCTGCGGATCACTCCTGATCGTCCGCCTGCCGCTCAGCGCGGCCGAAGGGGCTCGGCAGCCATCCGGCGCACGCGGCCGTGTCACAGACGCCCGGGGGGATGACCTCGGGTTCTACTACGAGGGCACGCGCGGCACAGGGGCGAGTTCTCAACTACTCATCGGTTTTCGGCGCCCGGCAGCCCCATGGGCCGACCTTGAACTCGAAGCGCTCACGTTCGGGACAGGGGCGTTTGGCACCGAGCGCGCTGCTCACGGCCATTGGATACTTGCGTGGACTGATCAACTAGGGAGCTGAGCGTGGCGGAGCGTGTGACGAACCGGCAGGCGCGGTCGATCCTATCCCTGGTCCTGCTGGGCCTCTGGCTCTGCGGTTGCGCCACCCAACCCAGCGGAGCACCGGCAGTGCTCTTCCTCCGAAATGAGTCAAGCTCGCCAGTGATTGTGCGGATCACCGGGACTGCGGTCACACCGGCGGGCTATCGAATCGACGCTGGCCAGGTTGGAGTCCTCACCGTCAAGGACGTGAGCCCGACCGTGGACCCGAGTGTCACCGTAGAGGTCCTCTCATCGGGCTGCGAGGAGATGGGACGGGCGTTGGTGGCACTGACGAAGAGCGTCATCGTGACCGTGGACGCCGGGGCTCCGCCGTCGATTCACACCGAGTCCGGTGATCTCCCGAGCGCCTCCCCCGTTGGTCCGCTCGATGCAGCCGAGGCCTGCCCCAGCCTCCCCTAGGCCTGGTCCGCGGCGAGATCGTGCCCCATCCGATGTGGTGGGACGCTCTCCGCCGGGTGGCCGATAAGTAGCGGTGGAGCGCCCGTTGGCACGGTAGGCACGGCCCCCGCTCCGCGTGTCGTCGACGATCCCGGCAACGGCCGGCCAGTGGAGCGGCAGCGTCGGGGGCCACAAGGTCGCGGGGTGACCGGCTGAAGAGCCCTCGACTCGCCCACAGAGGCGAGCAAGGCTGGGACAAGGTGATGACCCCCCCCAACTGAGTTCTCGCTCGAACCCGAAGCCGGCGGGCAGGCCAAGGAACACTCGCCCTGTAGCTCGTCGCTCCTCGAGGCGAGTCAACAAGCCGGGACGAGCGATCGATCCGGTTTCCAGGTATGCCCCCACGGCACCTGCAACCACTCCGGAGAGCTCCTCAAGGCTGCGGAGGCGTTTGTACGCGTGGGAGTCCCTCAGTCGAGCCCGGAGCTCCGCGGAGCTCGCTGTCGCAGCCCCATAGACGAACGGGAGAACCTTGGCAGGGTTGTCGGCGACGGCGACCTCGTACTCGGCAATAGTGCCGGGGCGAGCCTCGTCACCCACCAATAGGACGAAGACGTCACAGGAGCGTGCTGCGGCCAGGTACTGATCTTCGGGAGGGCTGCCCGCCGCAACCGCATGGAATTCGAACAGCCACGCATCTGCCAGGTGGAGGGCGCGAATCTCCTCGTACACCCGCTCGCGCAGGTCTTCGAGTCCGTCGATTGCCGAAGAGACAAAGACCGTCGGTCGCCAGCGGACGAGCATGGTCTCATCCTATCGACCTCACCCCGCCCATACGATGGAGCGGCAACTTCGCGCCCCTCCTTCTACTACCCCGGCGACGCGTTGACGGCGCGGTGTCCCTCGGCCTAGACTAATCCCGACGGATTTCCTCGGGATTAGAGGCCTCGACCCCTGAGCCAGCGAACCTCCTACCACGGCACCGGCGCCGTCGCCTTCAGCACCAAGGGCGAGTACGGCGTGCGCCTGATGGTCGAGCTCGGCCGCCGCCACGGCACCGGCCCCGCCAGCCTCGCCGAGATCGCGGCCGAGGAGGACCTGCCGCGGCCCTACCTCGAGCAGCTCGCGATGGCGCTGCGCGATGCCGGCCTGGTCGTCAGCACCCGCGGTGCCCGCGGCGGCTACGAGCTGGCGCGCCCCCCGGACGCCATCCCCATGGCCGACGTGCTCCGCGCCCTGGAGGGCCCCCTGGCGCCGATGATCTGCGCGTCTGAGGACGCGGAGCTCCACGGTCCCGGCTGCGACCGGACGTCCCGCTGCACCGTCAACCTGCTCTGGCTCCGGATCCGCGACGCGATCGCGGGCAGCCTGGAGTCGGTCACTCTCGCCGACCTCGTGCCCCAGCGCTCCATCGCCATCGAGGCGCTCGGGGCCCGGACGCGCGAGCCCGTGACGGCCTGATACAACCTCCCTAGCCGACCCTGGCGTCCACCCCACGGAGTCAAGAACCACTGTGAGCAGCGACCAGCACCTCGTCATCCGCGGCCTCCGGGTCGCGCCTGCCGCCCACCCCGAGCGCGAGATCCTGCAGGGGATCGACCTGACCGTCGGCAAGGGCGAGGTCCACGCCATCATGGGCCCCAACGGCTCGGGCAAGACGACCCTCGCCTATGCCCTGATGGGTCACCCTGCCTACAGGATCCTGGGCGGCGAGATCCACTGGAAGGGCCGCGACATCCTCGCCCTGTCGCCGGACAAGCGAGCCCGGCTCGGCCTGTTCCTCGCCTTCCAGTACCCGACCGCCATCCCCGGCCTCAGCGTCGCAAGCTTCCTGCGCTCGGCGCTCAACGCCAAGCTCCAGGGCATCGACAAGAACCCCGAGGTCGACCCGACCGACCCGACCCGGGGTGGCATCGGCATGGGCGATTTCCGGCGCAAGATGCGCGAGAAGTTCGCCCTCCTCAAGATGGACGAGGCGTTCGCGGGCCGCTACGTCAACGAGGGCTTCAGCGGCGGTGAGAAGAAGCGGCTGGAGATGCTCCAGATGGCCGTCCTCGAGCCGGAGATGGCGATCCTCGACGAGACCGACTCGGGGCTTGACATCGACGCCCTGCGGATCGTCGCCGAGAGCGTCAACGCGATGCTCAACCCTGAGATGGGCGTCCTGCTCATCACCCACTACCAGCGCCTGCTCAACTACATCACGCCCGACGTCGTGCACGTGCTGGCCCTCGGCCGCATCGTCACCAGCGGCGGCAGCGACCTCGCGCTCCGGCTCGAGGACGAGGGCTACGGGCCGATCCTGCGCGAGGCCGGCTACGAGCCGGACGTGCCCGACGAGGCGCTCCACATCCCGGTCGAACCCGAGCCCATCGAGGTCGCCCGCTAGGGCGGAGGACGACGACGATGGCGGTCGAGGCCGAGCCGACCCGAACACCCACCTCCCGCGCGCCCTCCGAACCCGGCGCACTGGACCCACGCGGGCCGCTCGATGCGCAGGCGGTCCGGGCCGACTTCCCGATCCTGTCCACGACCGCCCACGGCCATCCACTGGTCTACCTCGATTCGGCGGCGACGAGCCAGAAGCCGCTGGCGGTCATCGAGGCGATGGACACCTACTACCGCGAGTACAACGCGAACGTTCACCGCGGCTTCTACTCGATCGGTGAGCGCGCGACGGCCGCCTACGAGGCCGCTCGAGCCTCGGTCGCCCGGTTCATCAACGCGCCGTCGGCTCGCGAGATCGTGTTCGTCCGCAACGCCACCGAGGCGACGAACCTCGTCGCCGGCACCTGGGGCCGCCGCAACATCGGCCGTGGTGACGCGATCGTGCTGACCGAGATGGAGCACCACGCCAACCTCGTCCCCTGGCAACTCCTGGTCCAGGAGAAGGACGCCGATCTCGAGTTCATCCCGATCACCGACGACGGGGTGCTCCGTCTCGACGTGCTCGACGTGCTCCTCCGCCTGAAGCCCAGGCTCGTTGCCTTCACCCACGTCTCGAACACGCTGGGGACGATCAACCCCGTCCGCGAGATCGTCGATCGTGCCCATGCCGCTGGCGCCCTCGTGCTGGTCGATGGAGCCCAGGCCGTGCCCCACCTGCCGGTCGATGTCCAGGCTCTCGGCGCCGACTTCTACGTCTTCAGCGGGCACAAGATGCTCGGCCCCACGGGCTCGGGCGGGCTCTGGGGCCGGCGCGAGCTGCTCGACGCGATGCCGCCCTTCCTGGGCGGCGGCGAGATGATCCGCGAGGTCCACCTCCGCCGCTCCGAGTGGAACGAGGTTCCCTGGAAGTTCGAGGCGGGGACGCCGGACGTCGCCGCGGCGATCGGCCTGGGGGCCGCCGCCGAGTACCTCATGGCGCTGGGCATGGATCGCGCCCGCGAGCATGAGCGCGAGCTCGTCGCCTACTGCCTGGAGGTGCTGGCGCGCGAGGTGCCCGGTATCGAGCTGTACGGCCCGATGGATCCTGACCTGCGCGGCGGCGTCATCCCGTTCAACCTGCCCGGCGTCCACCCGCACGATGTCGCCCAGGTGCTCGATCGCTCTGGTGTCTGTGTCCGGGCCGGCCACCACTGCACGATGCCGCTCCATGAGCGGCTCGACCTGGCGGCGACAGCGCGCGCCTCATTCAACGTCTACTCGACCCGCGAGGACGTGGACGCCCTGGTCGCCGGTCTGAAGGAGGTCGTGGCGCTGTTCGGCGAGTGACAGCCGACCTCAGCGCGTGGCCGGACTGAGCGCGGCCGGACTGAGCGCGACGGGCGAGTGGTGCCCCGGGCGCCGAAGCGCCTGGCCCAAGGCCGGGTGACAGCCGGCTCGTCCGGTCTACCACCGAGAGTGGTGGTGTCCGTCGGTCAGGGCCCCTTTCCCTCCATGGTGAACCGGCCGCATCGCGGTCGCTGTCCGTACCACCACCGGTGCTGGTATCTCGGACGAACGTGCCCCGGCGCGCCCGAAGCTCGCAGGGACCCGCCACGCGTCTGCGTCGCCGGGACGCACCCCGGCCGCGACCGAGGCTCGCAGGGACACGCCCCCGCTGAAGCTCACCAATGGAGGGTCGGCCGGGTCAGCCATCCCATCGGATGATCCAGGCGACGATCCCGCAGGGACAACCGCTGCCGGGCGTGCGTGCGGCGACGTTCACCATCGCCGGCGCCCGCCCGGGGCCGAACGTGACGATGGCGCTCCCGAGCGCACGGTGATCCTCGAGGCGACTCGGCGGACAGTCGCGGCTGTCACCGCAGGCGAGTGTTCCCCACGCCTCGACCGAGCGGACGCGGGGTGCTTCATCGGGCAGGCTCTGGACCGCAGCGACGACGATCGTGCGACAACGGACGCTGCTGATGTCGTGGCACTCGGTGGCCGAGACAGGAGGGATCGGT
>Ga0210334_10349811_pt1 | contig 10727 bp, 12 predicted proteins | sample S306metaT_FD_164440 | JGI IMG/M metagenome (GOLD analysis project Ga0210334, IMG submission 164440) | Metatranscriptome of estuarine sediment microbial communities from the Columbia River estuary, Oregon, United States - S.306 (Metagenome... | ecosystem: Environmental > Aquatic > Marine >... | reverse complement strand
CTTCGGGGCGGCTACTATGACCCGTGGTACTACGACCCGTGGTACTACTCTCCGCGCTACTACTATCCGGGCTATTACTACCCGGGATACTACTACCCAGCGTATTACTACCCGAGGTCCTACTACCCAGGGTATTACGGGTACGGCTACGGCTATCGCTCGTACTGGCCGCGCTACCAGAATCCTTATCGGTTCAAGGACGACCGATTCCGGGATGGTCGATTCGCGGATAACAGCCGCAACAGGCGCGCGATCGACACCCGCAATCCAAGCCCAAGCCAGGGCCGCGCCACCACCAACTTGGTGGACTACCGGCGCCGGAGCGTGGACCTATCTACCGGACAGCGTGCTTCAGTTGAGCGATCTCGCGATGCCCAGGTGAGGCGGGTGGCGCCTGCCGACCGGAATTCCGAAGCCCGTCGGGTGCAGTCGGAAAATGGCCGGAGGGTCGCGCCTCAATCGAGCCGGCCGACTACCACGAAGGCCGCGGAGCCACGGCGGGCTACGCCCCAGCGCACCACCCCAAATCGGGCCGAGCCACGAAACGTCGAGCCGCGGCGGGCGACGCCCCAGCGCACCACTCCAAGCCGAGCCGAGCCGCGGCGGGTGACCCCTCAGCGGACCACGCCAAGCCGGGCCGAGCCCCGGCGAGTCCAGCCGAGTCAGTCCGCCCCAACGCGGACTAACTCTTCGGGGCGGCGCGTAACCCAGGCCGAGCGCCGGACCGGCGACTGGTGGACGACTGCGGATCGGACCTCTCCGGCACGCCGGGTGGTGACGGGTCGAGAAGCGCCGGCGACGTCCCGCACGGTGTCCCGCCCCCAGGCGAGGACCACGACTCGTTCGGCTTCGCAGCCGCGGGCGGGCACACCGGCTCGGGCCAGCGCTCCGAATCAGGGTCGGTCGGTGAGCCGACCCTCGGTGTCGCGTCCAGCGCCCTCGGTGTCGCGCGCGCCGAGTAGCCAAGGCTCGTCGAGTCGCGGCTCCGTGAGCCAGGGCCGGGCCCCGAGTCGGAGCGGAGCCTCGTCCGGGGGCGGCAGTCGGCGCCGCAATTGAGCTGAGCCGGGGCGCCGTGAGGCGCACGCAGTTGGGGGCGGTTACGCGACAACAAGCGCAATCGCCCCTCTGTTTTAGGAATAGTGCTTGGCAGGTCCGTGCGCAGCCGCGCTACCGCTGCGACGAGCCTCGGTCGGGTCGGTAGACAATGACTTGGGCGCGTTCGAGCGTGATCAGCCCGCCACCGATCATCTGATCGAGCTCCGGTAGGATCTCCCGGATCCGCTCTTCCGTCTCAACGCATTCCACGATTATCGGTAGATCGACGGACAAGCGAAGAACCTTGTCCGTATGCATTTGGGCGCTGGCCCCGAAGCCCATGATGGCGCGCAGCACTGTAGCACCGGCGTATCCACGGGCTCGGAGCAATTCAACGATTGCCTGGTACAGCGGCTTCCCGTTGTGCTTGTCCCGCTCGCCGATGTGGATGCGCATGAGCATCCGTTCACCCGTCAGTCCGTGCATTGTTGCCTCTCGAATAGGGGCACCTGGCTGCGTTGGGCGTGTCTCAGATGCTGCGACGCAGATCCATGACCGCGTGGGCGCTGGCGATGCCGGCGAACATGGCGGCCAACGCGATGAAGACGCTGAGCGCCGCGTACCATGCCGCTCCTCTGAAGTCCCCGCTCTCCATCAAGCTGACGGTCTCGTGACTGAATGTCGAGAAAGTCGTAAAACCGCCGCAGAAGCCGATGGTGAGCATGCCGCGCATCTCGGGGGACAGGGTGGAGGCATCGGTCGCGTACCGGATGAAGAATCCGAGCAAGAAAGAGCCGACCACATTGACCGTGAGTGTGCCGATGGGAAAGGTGGTGCCCGCGAGGCGCTGCATCCAACCGCCAACAACATATCGGCTGACCCCGCCTATGGCGCTGCCGACGGCGATGTACCAAAGCATGAATGGTTGCTCCAGGTAGGGCAATGACGAGGAAGCACGAGGAAGCGGGTAGGCGCCCTCTCGACTAAATTATGCGGCAATGCTCCGCATTGCGCTGGTCCAGCTACGCCCGTCGAAAGGCGCCTATCGCAAGAACCTCGAGGATCTCGAGGGACTCTTCCGCGAGGTCGCGCAGTGGCCGGCACCCCCGGACGTTATGGCGTTGCCCGAAACCGCGCTCACCGGCTACTTCCTCGAGGGCGGCGTTCGCGACGTCGCCCTGTCGGCGGAGCAGCTCTTCGAGGACCTCTCAACACATCACGCCCAGGCCAAGGCCCCCGCCCTGGACATCTCGGTCGGATTCTACGAGGTGTGGCGAAACCGGTTTTACAACTCCGGTCTGTATGCCTCGCTCGGTGGTTCAGAGCCCGGCATCCGGCACGTGCATCGCAAGGTGTTCCTTCCGACCTACGGCGTCTTCGACGAGGAACGCTTTGTCGAATCGGGGGACAGCGTCGAAGCTTTCGACACGCCGTGGGGCCGGGCTGCCATCCTGATCTGCGAAGATGCGTGGCACTCGGTCATGCCGACCCTTGCGGCGCTCGACGGTGCACAGCTCATCTTCATTCCAAGCGCAACACCAGGACGAGGCCTCAAGCCGGAGGCGGACGGCCAGGGCCGACCGGCCAACCTGCTTCGCTGGGAGCGGTTGACTCAGAACATGGCGTCGGAGCACGGAATCTATGTTGCCGTGTCCCAACTCGTGGGCTTCGAGGGAGGCAAAGGGTTCGCCGGCGGGTCGTTTGTCGCAGGGCCCAGAGGCGACCTCCTCGTCCGCGGGCCTGTTTTCGAGCCGGCAGTCTTGCCCGTGACGCTCGACTTCGAAGAAATCACGCGCTCGCGGGCCGATATGCCTCTGCTGGCCGATCTCGAAATCAAGTGGCCGCACTTGGTGCGCTCGACGGGTGATGGCCGTCCACGTCCGCGGCCGGCGCGACCCGTTCGGCCTCCGCGTGCGCCCACGGCACCCACCCGCGTGATCCGTTCCGATGAACAGGACCCGCTGGCGATCGACGCCGAGCTCACCCGGCGGTGGCTGGTGGAGTTCATCCGCGACGAGGTCGCGCGCCGTCGAGGGTTCGAGAAGGGCGTCATCGGACTGTCCGGGGGTGTCGACAGTTCGTTGGTCGCGTTCCTCGCGGCGGAAGCCCTCGGTCCGTCCAACGTGATCGGCGTTCGCATGCCCTATCGATCGTCGAGTCCCGAGAGCCTGCGCCACGCGCAATTGGTCGTCGACGCGTTGGGCATCCAAACTCGGACGGTGGACATTACCGAGGGGGTCGATGGTTTGGTCAGTGGCCTCGGCGGGGCAGTAAGCCCCACCCGGCGGGGCAATATCATGGCGCGCTGCCGCATGATCACGATGTTCGACCTCTCGGCCGAGCTCCTGGCGCTGCCGCTGGGCACGGGAAACAAGACCGAGCGCCTGTTCGGCTACTTCACTTGGCACGCGGACGACTCGCCACCGGTCAACCCCATCGGTGACTTGTTCAAGACCCAAGTGTGGTTCCTGGCCAAGCACGTTGGCGTGCCGGAGGAAATCGTCTCCAAGCCAGCCACGGCTGATCTGATCCGCGGACAAACCGACGAAGAAGATCTCGGGATTTCCTACCACAAGGCCGATGCGATACTCCACTGGCTCCTGCAGGGCTACCGCGTGGCCGATGTCGTTGCGCGAGGCTTCGATGCACAGGATGTCGAGCTGGTCCGACACCGGCTCGAATCCACCCATTGGAAGCGCCGCCTGCCCACCGTCGCCATGCTGAGCCACACCGCGATCGGCGAGTACTACCTGCGGCCGGTGGATTACTAGGGGAGTTGGGAGTAGTGAGTAGGGAGTGGGGAGAGGAGAGTCGGAACATGGTCCTCCTGGCTTGTGTTACCTTTTGCCCTGATATCGATCCCTGATAACGCTCGCTCCTTCCACTCCCTGCGTTCCTACGCCCTACTCCCTAACCTCATGATCCCTCCCTCTCGCCCCATGTCCTACTCCCGTTCTGAGCTGACCCAGCTGGCGATGCCGCACATGCAGAATGTGCTGGGGGACCTCTTCGGCGGGCAGATCATGGCGATGGTCGATCAGGCGGCCGCGGTGGCAGCGATCCGTCATGCGGGTGGTGCCGCAGTCACGGCCAGCATCGACCGAGTTGATTTTCGGGAGCCCATTCCCATTGGCGCCCTCGTTACCTGTATGGGGTCGGTCGATTACGTCGGCAACTCGTCGATGGACATCACCGTGGAAGTATATGCCGAGACGGTGAGCACCGGAGTCCGCCGGCACACGCATACCGCGCACGTCGTATTTGTGGCAATCGACGAGCAACGGAAGCCTCGGCGCGTCCCGCGTCTCATTCCGGAGTCGGAAGAAGAGCAGGCTCGTTTCGAGCGTGCCCGGCTGTATCGGGAGAAGCGGGGCCGGTCGACGTGAACGGGACTCGGGCCGTTCTCGTCCTGAGTGGCGGTGGGGCCAAGACGGCGGCTCAGGTCGGGGCATGGAGGGCGATCACGGAGGCGGGACTCGAGATCGTGGCCTGTGTTGCGACCTCGATGGGAGCGGTGATTGGGGCGGCGCTGGCCGGCGGCCGGACGCCGGACCAACTCGTCGGCGATGTTCGACAGCTCGGACGTCGCGACATCGCCGCGCTCAATCCCGGCGCTCTATTGCCTGGATTTCGTGCCCGGTCGCTCCTACGGGAGGCGCCACTCCGTCGCACGATCGAGCGTCTCGTACCGGTACGGAGCTTCGACGGCTGCCGAATCCCGCTGAGCGTTGCGGCCACCGATCTCGACAGTCGGGAACTGGTGTGGTTCGGAGCCCGTGGGCGGGACGTGCCGCTCATGGATGCGCTCTACGCCACGGTGGCTCTCCCGCTCTATTACCCGCCGGCCCTGATTGACGGGCGGCGATACGCTGACGGCGGCCTCCGCGCTGTATTACCGCTCGAGGGTGCGCTTGGGGTCGACGCGGAACTCATCGTGGCGGTCGATGTTGGCCCCGGATTCGATGAACTGGAAACGACGGCCCCGGACGCGGTGCCGCGGTTGATCGAGGCGTACAACGAGGCGACCGCAATCCTCATGGCCACGAACACTCAACTCCAGGTCGCGCTCTGGCGCTCTCGGACCGGCGCGACGGGGGGCCGCCCTGCACTCGTGTACATCCGGCCGCGGGTCGAGCGCGGCGCAACCTTCCGACTCAAAGACGTGGAGTCATATGCGGCGGAAGGCTACCGGGCGGGGGCGGCGGCGTTACGGGACTTCAAATCTCCGTCGGGAGCTTGACCACGGAGATTCAGGAGCCAGATTCCCTCGGGCAACCGCGGATCGAGGCTGATCCGGAGCTCTCGGAGCCATCATTGCCATGAGCGACCCGAAGATCTTCACGATAGCCGAGGCCGAGCACACCCTGCCGCTGGTGCGACGAGTGGTGCGCGATCTCACGCAGGAATACCCACGATGGCGGGCCGCGTTAGCCCATTACGAGGTTCTGTCTGGCAAGGCCCGAGCCGAAGATGGTGAGACCGAGGAGCTGGTACAGGCTCGTGAGCAGGTCATGACGCACGCCACCCGCATCAACGCCTTTCTCGACGAACTCGAACAGGTAGGCTGCCTCTTCAAAGGATTCCAGAACGGCCTGGTGGATTTCTACGCCCTGCGCGAGGATCGCCTGGTCTACCTATGCTGGAAGCTCGGCGAAGATCACATCGCCTACTGGCACGAAGTCGACGCCGGCTTCGCCGGCCGGCAGCCGATTGACGCCGCGCTCCTGGCCGAACCAACCCAGTAACCCACGTTCTCTCATGCGCCTCTTCATGCTCTTCGCCCATTGGGTCGGCCTCTCACTCTGGATCGGCGGGGAGGTGGCCAACCTGATCGTTCTGGCTGCTGCCAAGCGGGAAGACCCGGCCATCTTCGGCGCTGTGGCGCGCATCCGCGTCGCCATTCTTCGGAAGGTGGTGGCCCCCGGGGCCCTGGTGACGCTTCTGACCGGGCTGATCCTGACCATTCAGCGATACTACGTCGAGTTATGGCTCGTGGTCATGCAGGTCGCCGGGTTCGTCGGGGCGATCGTGGTGCTGCTCATCGCGATGCCGATGGGTGTGAAGTTGTCGCGGATCGATCCCGTCGGTGAGAGCGTTCCCTACTTTCTCATGCTGCGCGGCCGCCTCACCGCGATCGGCGTGGTTTCGCTGGCCGTGGCCTTGCTCGGTCTCTGGGCCGGCGTAAAGTAGCGCGGCCGGTCTTACACACTCCCCGCACCGGACAGATTCCGCACTTCGCTATCCGTGCCGTGCACACGAGCGCGCCGAGCTCCATGATGGCTTGGTTGAAGGCCCAGGCCGACTTCCCCCGTCTCGGGATGAGCCGACCTGCTGTTTCCCAAAGGAGGGCCAGGTTCCGAGAGTTCTTGGCCCGGGGGTGGAAGGCGCGTCGCAGTACTCGAGCGACGTTGGTGTCGACCACCGGGGTGGCCCGCTCGTAGGCGAACGAAGCCACCGCCCCCGCAGTATACCGGCCCACACCGGGAAGGTGCCGTAGTTGCTCCGGGTCCGACGGGATGATCCCTTCGTGGTGCTCGATAACGGTCCGGGCCAGCCGATGCAGATTCGTGGCGCGCCGGTAATAGCCAAGCCCTTCCCACGACTCTCGGACGGCACGAGGGCGCGCCGCCGCCAGAGCGTGGATGGTCGGGTATTTGGCCAGGAAGGTGTGGTAGTACTCGCGAACGCGTCCGACCTGCGTTTGCTGCAGCATGAACTCCGAGACCGCGATATGGTACGGATCGCGGGTGCGGCGCCACGGCAAGTCCCGTCCGTGGCGGCGAAACCAGCGGAGGAGTCTCTGGCGGAATTCGGAGGCGTGGGGGAGGGGAGGAGGGGTAGACTTCGACGCCATGTTGCTCCAAGATACAGCCTGCCCGGGGGGCGGTCGAGCGCTCTGACCCTCCACCTTCGGGCGTTAGGCCGTTGGCACCTGCACCGCGAGACTCGATGACCTCACTGCTCCTCAGATTCCCTCACGCGATCGGCCGCGGACTCCTCGGCACCTTCGATCACGTGGGACGGGTGAGTCTGCTCGTGGTCGAGTCGGTACGCGCGCTGGGCCAGGTCCGGACCTGGCTGCCGCTGACCCTGCGTGAAGCATACAACGTCGGGGCGGGGAGCCTCTTCATCGTCATTCTGGTGTCGGGCTTTGCCGGGGCGGTGACGGCGCTCCAGGCCGGTTATCAGTTTACCGGCAACATCCCGTACTACGTGGTCGGCAGCTTGGTCGTAGAATCGGTGGTGCTCGAGCTCGGGCCGGTGCTGACCGGACTCATTCTTGCCGGTCGCATCGGCGCCCGGTATGCCGCCGAGCTGGGTACGATGCGGGTGACGGAACAGATCGACGCGTTGGAGAGCCTGGGGCGGTCTCCCGCATCCCATCTGGTCATTCCACGTGTGCTGGCCGGTTTGATCATGGTCCCGGTGCTGGTGGTGATCGCGGACGTGATCGGCGTTGCATCCGGGTGGTGGTTCGCCCGCCAAGTGCTGCCGTTGACTGATGCGGACTTCGCCTACGGCGCCCGCGCCTTCTGGCACACGTTCGACGCATACTATTCCTTGATCAAGGCGTTCTTCTTCGCCGGGTCGATCACCATCATCCCGTGCTACATGGGTTTCACGACCCAACAGGGCGCAGAAGGCGTCGGCAAGGCTACGACGGCCGCTGTGGTGGTGAGTTCGGTCATGATCCTCCTGCTCGATACGCTCCTGGCCCAGGTCCTGTTGCACTAATGATCGAGCTGCTCAACGTCCACAAGCGCTTCGGCGAGCAACTCGTCCTGGACGGGGTGGACTTCACCGTGCAGGAGGGCGAAACGGTTGCCCTCCTCGGCGAATCGGGCACCGGCAAGAGTGTGTTGTTGAAACACATCAACGGCTTGCTGCACCCCGATTCGGGTAGCATCGTCGTCGATGGTAAGCATGTGACGTCGCTCAAGCGGAAGGATCTCTCGGACCTGCGGGCCAAGATCGGCTACGTTTTTCAAAACGGAGCTCTGTTCGACTCCATGAACGTATTCGAGAACATTCGTTTCGGTCTCTCGGACCTCACGTGCTATCGAGACATGGACTACTGCCGGACCCGAGTGCCGGAGTGTTTGCGACTGGTCAATCTCGAGCCCGACGTGGCGAAGAAGTTTCCTGCCGAGCTGTCGGGCGGCATGCGGAAGCGTGTGGGTATTGCGCGGGCCATCGCAGGGCAACCCAAGTACCTGCTGTACGACGAGCCGACATCGGGACTCGACCCGCTGAATGCCGACATCATCGACAACCTGGTCACCCACCTGGCGGACGCGCTCGGCGTCACCAGCGTCATGGTCACGCACGATGTTCGGGGCGCGTTTCGCGTCGCCGATCGCATCGCGCTCCTGACCAAGGGCAAAATCGCGCTGCAGGGCACCCAAAAAGAATTTCTGGAATCCGAGGACCAACGCGTCCAGGCGTTCCTCGAGCGGGATTTCGAAGACACCTCCTACGCGGCCTGAGCTAGCTTATGGATCTCCACTACAAGCAACAAACCGTCGTCGGTGCACTCGTCCTCGCAGCGATCGGGATATTTCTGGTTGGGACTATTTGGCTGAGCGGGCGGAGCCTGACCGCGGGCCGCGCGATCTACGCCAACTTCACCAACATCGGTAACCTCAAGCGGGGCTCGCCGGTGCGAGTGTCGGGCGTGGAAATCGGGAAGGTGGAGAACATCGAGTTCCGCGCGGTAGAAGACGTACTGGTGCGGCTCAGCTACTCCGACCGGGTCCAGCCGATGAGCGACGCCACGGCGCGCGTCGTGTCGATCGGGCTAGTGGGTGACGTCGCCCTGGAACTCGATCCGGGCACCTCAGGCGTTGCATTGGCGCGGGACGCGGAGATCAAGGGAACGGTCGACGGCGGGATCGGCGCGTTGGGCGCTGACCTCGGCAGCCAGGCCTCGACCGTGCTCAAGGACCTGCACGACCTTCTGAGCTCGGGGCTGTCGGACGATCTCCATAGGACGATGGTGGCCATGGAACGGGTGATGAACACGTTCGGCAACGCCAACCGCGGCCCGACGGCGGAGTTGACCGGGGCGATGTCGTCGCTCCGCCGCCTGGGTGATCGACTGGATTCGACCTTGTCCAACCCCGGCTTCAAGCAGGCCCTGACCAACCTCGACACGGTAACCGCCAACGTGGCCCAGATGACGGCGCAGCTGACCACTACCAGCGCCCGGCTCGATAGCCTGCTCAGCGCCATCAACAACGGGGAGGGCACGCTCGGGAAATTCGCCACCGATACCACGCTCTATAAGGGAATGGTGGACGTGTCCCAGTCGCTCAAGGCACTCCTCGACGGATTGAACAAGGAACCGGGGAAGCTCACGGTGCAGCTGCGGTTGTTCTAGACGGTCCCGCCGCGCGCGCTGCCGCCGTCCTCCCGTCACCTATGTCGCTCACCCTTACCTTCTTGGGCACCGGGGCCGCCGTCCCAACGCTCGACCGCAACGTGAGCAGCCTCGCCATCTCACGGGAAGGGGAGATGCTCCTATTCGACTGCGGCGAGGGGACGCAGCGGCAAATGATGCGGTACGGCGTCGGGTTCTCCTTTCGCGAGATCTTCTTCACGCACTACCACTCTGATCACCTCCTCGGGGTTACCGGGCTCATCCGGACGCTGGGCCTCCAGGCCCGGACCGAACCCATGACGCTTTATGGACCGAAGGGCGCCGCGAAGATCCTGGGTGCGATGCTCGATGTGGGCATCGAGCGAACCAAGTTTCCGGTGGAGATCGTCGAGGTGGCTCCCGGCGACCGACTGGCGCGCGGCGACTACGACATCGCCGTCTTTCCCACCGATCACCGGGCCGACACGGTCGGCTATGCCCTGGTGGAGCACGACCGGCTCGGCCGGTTCGAGCCGGAGCGGGCCAAGGCGCTGGGGATACCCGAGGGCCCCGCCTGGGGGCGGCTCCACCGAGGGCAAACGGTTGAACTCGCCGATGGACGGACTGTCGGGCCCGAGGGACTGGTCGGCGAGCCCCGGCCGGGCCGCACGGTGGTGTACACCGGCGACACGCGGCCGCATGAGGCCGTCATCGATGCCGCGCGCCATGCCGATCTCCTGATTCACGAGGCGACGTTCGGGCACGACGAGATCGATCGTGCCATTGGCACGGGGCACTCGACCGCGCTGGAGGCGGCAGAAATAGCCCGCGCCGCCGAGGTCGGCCGGTTGGTGCTGACCCACATCTCGGCACGGTACAGCCGTGAGGCACCAGAGCTCTTGGCAGAAGCACAAGCGGTTTTTCCGGAGACGGCCGTCGCCCGGGACGGGCTCGTGATCGAGGTTGGTTTTCCCGGCCAGGCATAGAGGGAATCGACTGACGCGCGAGATCCCACGGTGACCCGTTCCCGTCCGTCGCCCACCGAACTGGCCCTGCTGGGCCTGTTGGCCATGGCACTGGTCTGGTCGGGCATTCGTCCGCACGACCGGTTCACTTGGGTTTTGGAAGTCGCCCCGGTCCTCGTCGGTGTGCCCATTCTCATTGCCATCTACGGCCGGTTCCGATTCACCTGGCTGGCGTATGCTTTGATTACGGTCCACGCCATCATCTTGATGGTGGGTGGGCACTTCACCTATGCCGAGGTGCCACTGGGATTCTGGGCGCAGGACTGGTTTGGGTTCTCAAGGAATCATTACGACCGCATCGGCCACTT
>Ga0210334_10076710_pt1 | contig 10732 bp, 12 predicted proteins | sample S306metaT_FD_164440 | JGI IMG/M metagenome (GOLD analysis project Ga0210334, IMG submission 164440) | Metatranscriptome of estuarine sediment microbial communities from the Columbia River estuary, Oregon, United States - S.306 (Metagenome... | ecosystem: Environmental > Aquatic > Marine >... | reverse complement strand
GCCGATGTCGCGCACGTCGGCGGCACGTGCCGCAAGGAGCTCGTCGTCGAGCGCCGCCAGCAACTCCGCGGCCGCGCCGGCCGCCGCCCGGACCGCCGCGTCGGGCGTCATCCCGGCGGACGTTCGCGCCACCGCCTCGTCGAGGATGGTCGGATCGGTCGCCATGAGGGCCTGCGCCTCGAAGATGCCGGCATCCTCGTCGCGACCCATCGCCCGCAGCCCGTCGGCCAGTGACTCGAGCTGGGCGGCGGTCGCCTCGGCGGCCGACGCGATGATCGCCGCCGCGTCGTCGTGCGAGGCGATCTCGGTCGCCTCGGTCTCGACCGGGTCGTCGCGGTAGCGCCAGACCGGCCCGATCGCCGCCCCCGGCGCGCCGGGCAGGCCGGCCATGACGCGCTCGCCGGTCACGCTTCGATGTCCTCACCGAGACCGCTCGCGACGAGATCGCGCAGGGCGTCGAGCGCCGCCGCCTCGTCCTCACCGTCAGCGGCGATCCGAACCGTGTGGCCCTTGGAGATGCCGCCGCTCAGGAACGAGATGATGCTCTTCGCATTCACCGCTGGCGTGCCGCGGTCGAGGTTCTCGACCGTGACCACCGAGCTGAACCCGGCCGCGGCCTTGACGAACATGGCGGCAGGTCGGGCGTGCAGCCCAGACGGGTTGCGGATCTCGATATCGATGCTGCGCATGCTGCTCCTTTCGACTGCGACGGGTCAGCTCGGCCGCGGGGACGAGACGACGGCTTCGACGACGCGCTCGGGATGACCTGCCAGGCGATCGCGGAGCCCATGGTCGAGTGAGGCGGCATCGACCAGATCGGCCAGTCGTCGGTTGATCGGGGTCGGCACGCCCAGTCGCTTGCCTTCCCTGGCGACCGCGCCGTTGAGCCAGTCCACCTCGGACGGACCGGTGCCGCCTCGGAGGTGGAGCCGCAACGATGGCATCTTGCCACCGCGGGCACCTCCCACCACCCGGCCGAGCGCTGCCCGCGACACCCGTTCGGGCAGCCGGATGGCGAGCGCCAGCAGACGGGCGTCGCCGCCAGGCAGCGCCACCGCGTTCGTTCCGAGGGCGTGCATCACCTCGAGCGTCTCCGCGAGCTGGCGACGCTCGATCGAGAACAGGCCCGGGTGCGCGTAGACCTCGCCTGGATCGGCGTCGACGAGGGCGCTCGTCGCGTTGCCGACGAGATTGAGCAGCAGCTTCGACCACTTCATCGCTTGCGCATCGCCGATCCGCCGGGCCGGCAGCCCGATGGCGGCCATCGCCGAGGCGAGCTCGGCGATCAGCGGATCCACGGCACCCGCCACCGGCGCCAGCCCGATCCCGCCCCGGCTGCGCCAGTGCACCTCACCGTCGGGCGTTCGCTCGACTGGCGTCGTCAGCGAGCCGGCTACGAGGCCAGCGCGAGGTCGACGCTCGAGGGCCATCTCCTCGGCTCCGACGCCGTTCTGGATCGTGAGTCCGGGGGCCGCCGGCCAGGCGTCGCAGCCGTCGAGGGCGCCCGGGAGGTCGAACATCTTGACCGCGAACACGATCGCCCAGGGCGGGGCCGTAACCTCGCCCGGGTCGCGGACCCGACGGATGGCCGTGTCGTAGCGGCGTCCGTCGCCGTCGGCGATCACCATCCGGTCGTCGGCGGAGGCGGGCCAGGCGTGGCGATCCACGAGGCTGACCGGATGGCCGCCATGGGCGAGCACGCCCGCCAGGAACGACCCGACCGCGCCGGCGCCCACGACCAGGAGCGCGCGTTCGGCCGGCTCGGGCCGCTCCGGAGCCGGCTCGAGGCCCTCGGGAGCCGGCTCGCTCACCTCGCCAGCTTGTCCAATGAGGCCGCAGCTTCGGCCGCGGCGGTCACGGCGTCGAGGTCATCGCCGATGCTGGCCTGGACCGCCGCCACCACGGTCCCCTCGACGACCGGGCCGCCGGACAGCCGGACCCGGGCGGCGATCTCAGGATCCAGCAGCGCGAGCGCGGTCTGGGTCGCCAGCACGGCGCTTCCCAGATCGGCCAGAACGACGACGCCGGCTCCCGCATCGACCGCCTCGATCGCGGCCATGATGGCCGTGGCGTCGGTGCCCAGCGAGCCGTCCGAGGCGCCGCCGGCCGCCGCGAGGCGGAGTTCCGGCCCGGCCATCTGGCGTGCGAGCGCGATCGTGCCCTCGGCGATCCTTGCCGAGTGGCTGACGACGACGATACCGACGAGCGCCTCGCTGTCCATGCGCCAAGCCTACGCGGCGTTGAGGATCGCCGCGAGCAGGGCGACGCCGTAGACCACCGTCACGATGCCCACGACCCACAGCAGGTTGGTGATCAATCGCTCGGTCCGCTTGCCGAACCCGAAGTCGAACAGGATCGCTCGCACGCCGACCAGGGCGTGATAGGTGACGAAGACGAGAAACGCCACCTCGATGGCGACCATGACCGGGTTGCTCAGCCACTCGATGACATCGTCATAGAAGCGCAGCCCGCTGGGCACGATGAAGTGCTGCGCCACCATGTGCAGACCGAGAAGCACGATGAGGACCGCACCGCTGACCACCTGGCCGACGAACGGCGGTGCGCTGCGCGGCCCCTCGTCACGCGATGGCGGCGGCTCGACCGGACGGGTGTCGCTCGTCATCCCGGTCACTCCCCCGAGAAGATGCGGAGCGCTCCGGCGATCGCCACCAGCGCAGCGACGACCATGAGCGCGATGAACATCGCCCTCTGGCGGCTGGCGACGAAGCCGAGCCCGACCAGGCCGACCCGGATCCCGTTCAGGCCGTGGATCAGGAGCCCGGTCAGGAGGAGCACGTCGAGTGCCAGGAAGGGCGGGCTGAGGGCGATGTCGACGAACTGGTCCCAGGCCTCGGGGCCGCGGGCGAGCATCGATAGGATGACGAGGTGCAGATAGAGGTAGAGGACAAGCCCGATCCCGGTGAGCCGGTTAAGGATGAAGGCGAGTCCGCCCATCCGCCGCCCGCGCGGATCGAACCAGCCGGTGGCTCCGCGCCGGCCCTCCTCTCCGCCCGCCGCCGGCCGCGGGCGATCGACCGTCGTGGCCATCAGCTGCGACCTCCCATCCCGAACAGCCGGCGGGCGCGGGCTCCGGCCGCCTTGCGGCGCACCTGCATGATCGCCCGGGCGGGATCCACGCCCGACGGGCACGCCTCGGAGCACTCCCAGGCCACGTGGCAGCGCCAGGCTGCCTGGTCATCGTCCATCAGCCGCATGACCGGACCGGGTTCGCGACCTCGAGGCTCCTCCACGACCCGCCAGGCCGCGGCGATGGCGGCCGGTCCGACGTAGAGCGGGTCGCTGCCGGCGATCGGACAGGCCGACAGGCAGATCCCGCACTCGATGCAATCCTCGTAGCGGGTGTAGGCCTCGACGCCGTCAGGCAGCGCCCCCGGGATGTTCTCGGACGATCGCACGAGTGGCCGGCCCAGCGGCTCCAGGCCGTCGTAGAACGGGTCCATCGCCACGACGAGGTCGCTCACGACGGGCAGGTTGGCGAGCGGCTCGACCGTCACCTCTGAGGCGTCTCCCACCTTGGTGACGCAGGCCAGGCCCTCCTGACCGTCCACCCGCATGCCGCAGGTCCCGCACGAGGCGTGGAAGCAGGAGTGCCGCAGCGTGAGGCTGGGATCCTGGTCGCGCCGGATCGCAACGAGCGCCTCGAGCACCGTCGAATCCGGCCCGACGGCGACGTCGAAGTCGTCGAAGTGCGGGGCCGCATCGCCGGCCTTGCGCCGGAGGACCCTGAATCTGGCGGTGCGGTGTCCTTCGCTGGCTGGGGCGGTCATCGGCGGGCCTCTAGGCAGCCGGCACGACGGTGTAGAACGCGTCGTGTGGCAGGAGGACGGTGTCCCGCGTGCGACATGGCGCGTCGACGCCGAGCTTCGCGCAGACGACGTCCGCGGTCTTCTCGGCCATCGCCCGCAGCGTCGTGCCCTTGCCGCCGGAGATGGTCACGAAGCCCTCGACCCCGTCGGTCTCGCGGTGGTCGAAGCACTTGAAGGTCCGGCTCAGCTCACGCCCGGTCGACGCCTCGCGCGACCCGATCAGCGGGCGGGCGGCGGACCAGGCGGCTCGACGCTCGGCGTGCCTGACCATCGGCACGAGGGCGGAGCCGTTGGCGTACATCATCTCGACGTGGTCCTCGGGGACCCCGAGATCCTCGGGGTCCTCGACCACCCAGGAGCTCGTGCCGACGACCGACAGCCCACGCTGGGGCACGATGATGTCGCCGTCGCCAGACGGGTGCAGCCGGTTGATGACCATGTCGCAGACCCGGCCACGGATCGCCAGCAGGACCCCGGGCGAGGGTTGCACGGGGACGTCGCAGGCCGCCATCCGGGCCACGATCTCGGCCCACGGCCCGGTCGCATTGACGACCAAGTCGGCCGCGATCTCCTCCTCGCGTCCCGAGGTCAGGTCGCGCACCCGGATGCCGTAGACGGTCCTGTCGCGAGCGAGCACCTCCGTCACCAGCGTCCACGGCCGGATGACCGCCCCATTGGCCTTCGCGGTGGCGAAGAAGCGCAGCGGCATCCGCATCGCGTCCATGGTGCCGTCGGGGATCTGGACCGACAGCTTGAGATCGGGATTGAGATTCGGCTCGAGGCTCAGCGTCTCGGCGGCGGTCAGGCGACGGGCCGGGATTCCCGACTCGAGGCAGGCTTCGTAGAAGGCGGGCTCGTAGTCGGCATCCTCGTCGGAGATGGCCACGAAGAGCCCGTCGTTGAGCTCGAACGACCCCGGGCAGATCCGCCGCAGGATCATGTTCTCCTCGATGCACTCGACCGCCGACTCCTTGTCCTTGACGGCGTATCGAGCCCCCGAATGGAGGAGGCCGTGGTGGCGGCCGGTCGTGCCCGAGGTGACCTCGCCTCGTTCGACGAGGGTGACCCGGACGCCCCGCAGGACGAGGTCGTGGGCGAGCGCGCCACCCGTCCCCCCGCCGCCGATGATGACGACGTGGAACGGGGCGGCACCGCCTTGAGGCTGGCTCATCGCGCTCGCTATCCGACTCGGGACCCCGCGGGGCGGGGTCCCGAGTCGATGGTTCTCGCTGGGGTCTACTCGATCCAGCCGAAGGTCCGGGTCACGGCCTTCTTCCAGGCCGCGTACTCGGAGTCGACCGTCGCGGCATCCATGGTCGGATGCCACTCGTGATCCTTCGCCCAGTTGGCGCGGAGGTCCTCGACCTCGGCCCAGTAGCCGACCGCCAGGCCGGCCGCGTAGGCCGCGCCCAGGGCCGTCGTCTCGGCGACCTTCGGCCGGATGACCGGCACCTTCAGGACGTCGGACTGGAACTGCATGAGGAGGTTGTTGTAGACCATGCCGCCGTCGACCTTGAGGGCCGTCAGCGGAACGCCGGAGTCGGCATTCATCGCGTCCAGGACCTCGCGGGTCTGCCAGGCGGTCGCCTCGAGCGCGGCCCGGGCGATGTGGCCCTTGTTGACGTAGCGGGTGAGGCCCGCGATCACGCCCCGGGCGTCGTTCTTCCAGTAGGGTGCGAACAGGCCGCTGAAGGCCGGGACGAAGTAGATGCCGCCGTTGTCATCGACGGTCGCGGCGAGCGCCTCGATGTCTGACGACTTCTCGATCATCCCGAGGTTGTCGCGGACCCACTGGACGAGGGCGCCGGTGATGGCGATCGAGCCCTCCAGGGCGTACACGGCCGGCTGATCGCCGATCTTGTAGCCGAGGGTCGTCAGGAGGCCGCTCTTGCTCGGGACGGCCTTCGTGCCCGTGTTGAGGAGCATGAAGCAGCCGGTGCCGTAGGTGTTCTTCGCCTCGCCGGGCGAGAAGCACGTCTGGCCGAAGAGCGCCGCCTGCTGGTCGCCGAGGTCTCCGGCCACGGGCACGCCGGCCAGATCGCCGACCGCCTTGCCGTAGACCTCGGACGAGGCTTTGACGGCCGGGAGCATCGAACGCGGGATGCCCATCAAGGCGAGGATCTCAGGATCCCAGTCCAGGGTCGTGTAGTTGAACAGGAGGGTGCGGCTTGCGTTGGAGACGTCCGTGACGTGGACGCCGCCGTTCGGGCCGCCGGTCAGGTTCCAGATGCACCAGGTGTCGATGTTGCCGAAGAGCAGGTTGCCGGCCTCGGCCTCGGCACGGGCGCCCTGGACGTTGTCCAGGATCCACTTGATCTTGGGACCCGAGAAGTAGGTCGCCAGCGGCAGGCCGGTCTTGGGGCGAAGGCGATCCGGGCCGCCGTCCTTCTCCAGGGCATCGCAGATGTCCTTGGTCCGGGTGTCCTGCCAGACGATCGCGTTGTAGACGGCCTTGCCGGTGCGCTTGTCCCAGACGACCGTCGTCTCGCGCTGGTTGGTGATGCCGACCGCGGCCAGATCGGCCGCGGTGATGCCGGCCTTGGCCAGCGCGCCTTTGGTGACCTCGACGCAGCGCGTCCAGATCTCGGCGGGATCGTGCTCCACCCAGCCGGGCTTCGGGTAGATCTGCTCGTGCTCCTTCTGGTCGATGCCGACCACCTGGCCGCTGTGGTCGAAGATCATGAACCGGGTGCTGGTGGTGCCCTGGTCGAGAGCGCCCACGTACTTCGTCATGCCGATCTGTGCTCCAGTCGTTCGAGTGATCCTGGGTCGGGTCAGACGCCCGACCACGCATTCGCGGCGGACCGCAGGAGGTATGCGGAGGAGGTCGCCCCTGGGTCCTGGTGGCCGGCGCTGCGCTCGCCGAGGTAGCTCGCCCGGCCCTTGCGGGCGACGAGCGGCACCGTGGCGAGCATGCCGGCTTCAGCGGCCTCCGCGGCGCGCTCGAGGGCCGCCCCGACGGTGGATCCGTCGGCCGCAGCGGCGTTAAGCGCGTCCCGTGCCGGGAGGAGGGCTTCGAGCATCGTCTTGTCCCCCGGCTCGGCCTTGCCGATCCGCTGGACACCCCCGATCCCGGCCTCGAAGGCCGCGGCGAACTCGGCCACGGAGAGACTCTCCTTGCCGGCCGCCGCGCCTCCCATCTGCATGAAGAACATCCCGTAGAGCGGACCGCTGGCCCCACCGACGGTCGACACGAGGGTCGAGCCGATGGTCCGGAGGCAGCCGCCGATGTCGGATGGCGCGATCGTGTCGAGCTTGCCGGTCACCGCCTGGAACCCGCGGTCCATGTTGATGCCGTGGTCGGCATCGCCGATCGCGGAATCGAGCTCCGTCAGGTACGCCTTGTTCGCGGCGACCGTCCCGGCGAAGTCGCGGATCCAGGTCAGGACGTCGTCGAAGGTGATGCTCATCGTCGCTCCGACAGGCGTCGGTCTCGGGTCCGACGCGGTGGCTCAGACGCCCCAGCGCAGGCCGGGTGTGTTGACCGGTGCATCCCAGTAGCGTGTCAGCTCGTCGTCGAGCCGCAGCAGCGTGATCGAGCAGCCGGCCATCTCCAGCGAGGTGATGTAGTTGCCGATCAGGTTGCGCGCGACCGTGATGCCGCGGCCCTCGAGGATCTTGGCCAGGGCGTTGTAGACGACATACAGCTCGACGAGCGGCGTGCCGCCCATCCCGTTGACGAAGGCGAGCACCTTGTCCCCGCTCCGGAACGGGAGGTCGTCGAGGACCGGGATGGCCAGCATCTCGGTGATCTCGTCGGCGCCGGCGATCTTCATCCGGGTCCGCCCCGGTTCTCCGTGGATGCCGATGCCGATCTCCATCTCGTCATCGCCTAGCTCGAAGGTCGGCTTGCCGGCTGCCGGGACGGTGCAGCTGGTGAGGGCCATGCCCATCGAGCGGGCGTTGTCCTGGACCTTCTGGCAGAGCCCCGTGACCGTGGCCAGGTCGGCGCCGGCTTCGGCGGCCGCCCCGACGATCTTCTCGGCCAGGACGGTCGCGCCGACGCCGCGACGACCGGCGGTGTAGAGCGAGTCCTTGACGGCGACGTCGTCGGCGATGACGACGGAGGCGACGTCGATCCCCTCGCCCCGGGCCATCTCGGCCGCGAGCTCGAAGTTCATGATGTCGCCGGTGTAGTTCTTGACGATGTGCAGGACCCCGGCGCCCCCGTCGACGGCCTTCGTCGCGGCCAGCATCTGGTCCGGCACCGGGGACGTGAACACCGCACCGGGGCAGGCGGCGTCGAGCATGCCCATCCCGACGAAGCCGCCGTGCATCGGCTCGTGACCCGAGCCACCGCCCGAGATCACGCCGACCTTGCCCGGCCGGGGCGCGTCCTTGCGGACGACGATGTTGGGTTCCTCGACCCGGATCAGGTCCCCGTGGGCTGCGGCCATGCCGCCCAGCGCCTCATCGACCACCTTGTCCGGGCTGTTGATCAGTTTCTTCATCGTTTCTCCATCGGCGCTGGTCGGCGGCCCGCTACCGGGTGTTGGGGCTCACCCGGCAGCGAGCGGTCGACGCGAGGTTAGGCCCGTCTACATCCCCATCTGGTTGACCCAGACGGTGCTGTAGATGATCGCCGCGATGGCGGCTCCGACGAGGGGGCCGACCACCGGGACCCACGAGTAGGCCCAGTCCGACTGGCCCTTGCCCGGCACCGGCAGGATCTGATGGATGATGCGCGGCCCGAGGTCGCGGGCCGGATTGATCGCATACCCGGTCGTGCCGCCGAGCGACAGACCGATCGACCACACGAGGATCGCCACGGGCAGGGCGCCCAGCGAGGCGAGACCGGCCGTGCTGCCGTTCGTGCCGAAGGTGAAGATCACGAACATCAGCACGAAGGTGCCGATCACCTCGGAGACGAAGTTCAGCGGGTAGTTTCGGATGTTCGGCGCGGTGCAGAAGACGGCCAGCTTGAGGCCCTGGTCCTCGGTCGCCTTGAAGTGATCCCAGTAGTGGATCACCACGAGGGTTGCGCCGATGAACGCCCCGATGAACTCACCGATGAGGTACTGGGGGACTGCGTCCCAGCCGATGCCGGCCCCCTCCTGGAGCGAGCCCAGCGTAGCCAGGCCGACGGTCACGGCCGGGTTGATATGGGCGCCGCTGATCGGGCCGGCCACGACAACGCCGACGAAGACGGCGAAGGCCCATGCGGTGGTGATGACGATCCAGCCCGAGCTGTTCGACTTCGACTTCGCGAGCAGCACGCCCGCGACCACGGCGTCGCCGAGGAGGACAAGGAGCCCCGTCCCGAAGATCTCGGCGATGACGATGTTGGTATCCCAAACCATGCTACGTACTCCCTCATAGCGAAACGCCCTGCGATAGGCATCGATTGGGCTCTGGCGGCGGTGTCCGTCGGCTTCTGCGAAGCGGGGATACCTGGGATCCAAGCCCGGCCCGCCGGCCAGCCCCGAGCGCACGTCCCTCCGACGCTCCTCCTTTCACCCGTCGCGGCGGCGCTGGGCATGCGGCATCAGGGGGCGCCGCAGGGCGACAGGCATCACGGCACGTTCGTGCCTGGACGCTACTCTACGACCGGGAAGCGTCCGCGAATCTCAAGACATCGTCGAAACCGGGCGGCAGCCGTCGCCCACGGCGTCACATCTCGCTTCGAGCGAGCGGAGCGCTCCGCTCGCTCCGCCCACGGTGCCCGTGATGGTCCGCCCGATGGCGGCGAAGAGCGCCGGTCCCGGCGCCATGGGCAGCTCGCCGGCATCCAGGCCAGCCACGGCGGTCGAGGATCCTCGGTGGAGGTTGATGCCGTGGTCACCATCGCCGATCGCGCGGTCGAGGTCGGTCAGCCAGGCGCGATGCCCGGCGACCGGTCCGCCGCCAGGCGGAGCCAGCGGACCGTCAGCGAGGGGTCGATCGTCCTTCATCGTGGGACCAACCCGGCGGCAGCTTCGGCGATGCGGCCGCGCCGTCGGCGGCCGCCAGCACCGTGTCGAGCGAAGCGCCGGAGAGCGCCTCCACCCCGGCCATGACGGCGCCCTCGACGAGCGGCCCGTTGCTCACCCGGACGCGAGCGCGCTCCATCGGCGAGAGCTGCTCGAGTGCCATCTCGAGGGCCATGAAGGCGCTCCCGAGGTCGAGCAGCACGACGACCCCGTCGCCGCCGGATGCGGCGAGCGCGACGCGGACCGCCGAGAGCGCCGCCGGGCTGCTGGTCCCCAGGTTGCCGACGGCCGTGCCACCGGCGACCGCGACCGGGACCGCACCGGCGGCCTGGGCGACCATGGCCCGAAGGCCCCGCAGCAACTCCGGGCTGTGCCCGACGAGGACGAGCGCGACCATCGACCCTCCGCGACTGGACCGGCTCCGTCCGTCTGACGGGACCCGGCGGACGTAGACTGATGCGTCATGAGCATACGAGGTGGCGGCCTCGCGGAGGGGCCGGAGATCGCCGCCGTCGACGGGGCCGCGACGCTCAAGAGCGTCGATCGCTACCTCCGGCGGGCGGCTTCGATCGTCGAGCGTCACGAGTCTCTGCTCGACCGGCTCGACGTCGCGCTCGGCGATGGCGACCACGGGACGAACATGGTGATCGGCCTGCGCACGGTGATCCGGACCCTGGACGAGACACCGGCGGCGTCGCGCCCGGCGGACGCCGGGAGCCTGCTCCGCTTCATCGGCCACGGCCTCGTCTCGAGCGTCGGCGGGGCGAGTGGGCCGCTCTACGGCACGGCGTTCATCGAGGCCGGCTTCTTCCTGGCCGATGCGCAGCGCCTGGACACCGCGACGGTCGCGGATGCCTTCGAGGTCGCTACCCGCGCCCTCGCCCGACGCGGTCGCTGCGGGGTCGGCGACAAGACCATCTTCGACGCCCTCGAGCCGGCGTCACGGGCCGTCCGGGCGGCGGCGCTGCGCGGCGACCCGCTCCCCGTCGCCCTGCG
>Ga0210334_10046879_pt1 | contig 10732 bp, 8 predicted proteins | sample S306metaT_FD_164440 | JGI IMG/M metagenome (GOLD analysis project Ga0210334, IMG submission 164440) | Metatranscriptome of estuarine sediment microbial communities from the Columbia River estuary, Oregon, United States - S.306 (Metagenome... | ecosystem: Environmental > Aquatic > Marine >... | reverse complement strand
CCTGGTGGCGCCGCCTCACGCGGCTCGCCAGCGAAGGCGCCGCCAGCCCGGCCCTGCTCCGGGCCCGGCGCCTGCTGGCCGGCTGGCTCGAGCGGGTGGACCGGCTGCCGGTCCATGACCTGCTGGACCGCATCTATTTCGAAGCCGACATCCTGCGCCGCTACCGGGACGCGGTGCCCGAGGCCATGGTGGAGGCGGTCCTCGCCAACCTCCAGGCCTTCATCGAGCTGGCTCTGGCGGTGGACGCCGGCCGCTACCCCAGCCTGCCGCGCTTCCTGGACGAGCTGCAGGCGCTGCGCCGCGCCGAGGCCGAGGAAGCGCCCGACGAGGGCGTGGTGGGGGAGGCGGGCAACTCCGTGCGCATTCTCACCGTGCACGGCGCCAAGGGGCTGGAGGCGCCCATCGTCTGGCTGCTGGACGGCCACGCCCCGGCTCACGGCGGCGACACCTACCGCGTGCTCGCCGACTGGCCGCCGGAGGCGGACCGGCCGGCCCATTTCTCCCTGGTGACGGTGAAGAGCGAGCGCGGCCGCGCCCGGGACCCCATCTTCCAGCGCGAGGCCGAGCTTCAGGCCCGGGAAGAACTCAACGTGCTCTACGTCGCCATCACCCGCGCCGCCCAGGCCCTCATCGTGAGCGGCGCCCATAACTCCAAGGCCGGCGACGGCAGCTGGTACCGGCGCATCGCCGCCGCCCTCGGCGGCGACGATGCCGGTGCCGCCTACGGCGACGACCTCACGGTCCGCCACTTCCCGGACGCGCGCTTCCTGGCGCCGCCGGTGGAATCCGCTCCCACCGTCCCCGCCGGCGGAATTGATCCACGCCTCACCCAGCCCCTGCCGGTGGGGACGCGCCAGCGGCCTTTCGCCAGCGCCGAGACCGAGCGCGGCCGTCGCATTCACCTGCTGCTGCAGCACCTGGCGCCGCCCGACGCGGTGGATGACGAAGCCTGGCTGCGGGAGCAGCTGGGCGTGGACGACGCCGAGTTCCCGCGCCTGCTGGAGGAGGCCTGGGCCATTCTTTACGCGCCGGCCCTGGCCCGCTTCTTCGACGCCGAGAAGTATGTTTCGGCTCGCAACGAAGTGCCCTACGCGACCGCCGACGGCCAGGTGTGCCGCATCGACCGCCTGGTGGAGTTTGAGGACGAAGTGTGGGTGCTGGATTACAAGACCGGCGAAGCGGCGGACGCCGCCTCGGCCAAACAACACTACCGTGCCCAGCTCGAGGCGTACCGGGGGGCCGTGGGCTCCCTCTATCCGGCCAAGCCGGTGCGCGCCGGGGTCATCCTCGGCGGCGGGACACTGGTTGCCCTGGACTGAACCGTCCGGCGCGGAGCCTCAACAAAAAGCCCGAACCGGTTAACGGTTCGGGTCAACCGCGACAGCGCAGCCTCAAGCGCCCGCGGTATTCGCAATTCGCTGCAATTCCGTCCCGGCGGTTAACGGCCTCGTCCGCCGCCGCCACCACCCCCCGGTCCGCCGTAACCGCTCCCGCCGCCGCCCTGATAGGGTTCATAGGGCCCCTTGCCGGAGCCGCCCTTGCCCGTCTGGGTCTTGGACTGGGTCTTGGTATCCTGGTGCACCCGCTCGCGTTCGCGCTCGCGCTCCTTCTGCTTCGCCTGCGCTTCCTCCTGATGGATGCGCTCGCGATCCCGCTCACGTTCCCGCTCCTGGAGCTTTTCCTGCTCCTCCACCCGCTCACGATCCTGGTCGCGGGTCCGGGTCTGGTCCGCCGCGAATCCGGGCACCGTGCCGACCGCGAAAATCGCCGCGATCAGCGTTGCAATCAGTTTGCGTCCTGTCATGGTTCGCCTCCTTGCCGGGATCTGCCCGGCGAAACCGGGCCCTCGGGGGCCGATGGGGATATGCCCCGGGGACTCCGCGAGTAAACCTCGGCAGCCCGGAGGGTCCCGACTTTCAAAGTAAATATAGAAAGGCCATGGCGGCCGCGCATTGACAACTCGCAGTCCGACGGCGGGTTTCGGAGGCGCGCCCCATTGCTAGAATGGGCACGGAGACCCAGCCGCCGCCATGCTCGAAATATCCAGGCACCTCGCCATTCCCGACAGCGAAATTGAGATCACCTACGTCCGCAGCCAGGGCGCGGGCGGCCAGAACGTGAACAAGGTCGCCTCCGCCGCCCATCTGCGCTTCGACATCCGCGCCTCGTCGCTCCCCGAGCCCATCAAGGAGCGCCTGCTGGGCCTCAAGGACAAGCGCATCAGCAAGGACGGCGTGCTGGTGATCAAGGCCCAGGCCCACCGCACCCAGGAGAAGAACCGGGACGAAGCCCTGCGCCGCCTGTGGCAGCTGGTCCGCGGCGTCAGCGTGGTGCGCAAGAAGCGCGTCGCCACCAAGCCCACCTTCGCCTCCAAGCAGCGGCGGGTGGAGGGCAAGGTCCGCCGCGGCCGCATCAAGGCCCTGCGCGGGCGGGTGGTGGATTAGGTACGCCATCCCGGAGCGGCGCTTGTCCCGCGCCCGCCGTGATCGTCGTCCCGGACTTGATCCGGGACCCAGCAGATACACGGCCCATCCGGCTCTTTTCCCCACCCCAATACTCCGTTTTGATTCAGCGGCCTATGCCGCCGTCTTCATGCTAGGATTGCCCGCACAACAATCCCGAGACGGGCGATGCCCACCGAACAAGAGGCCAGACAGACCATAGACCGCCTGTTGGGGGCGGCCGGCTGGCACATCACCGACCCCGCCCAGGCCAACATCCACGCCGGCCGCGGCGTCGCCATCCGCGAATTTCCGCTCCCCGGCCACGGCTTCGCCGACTACCTGCTCTACGTGGACGGCAAGGCCGCCGGCGTCATCGAGGCCAAGAAGCAGGGCGCCACCCTCTCCGGCGTCGAGACCCAGTCCGCCAAGTACACCGGGGGGCTGCCCGCCTCCCTGCCGGCGTGGCGGAACCCGCTGCCGTTCTCCTATCAGTCCACCGGCGTCGAGACCCGCTTCACCAACGGCCTCGACCCCGAGCCCCGCTCCCGGCCCGTGTTCGCCTTCCACCGCCCCGACACCCTCGCCGACTGGCTCGGGGCGGGCGTCGTTCCTGCGAAAGCAGGAACCCAGGGACTTTCCGCGACTGCCGTCCAGGAAGCCCCCGCCCCCTACCAGGTGGGCACCTTCCTCTCCCGCGTCGGCCGCATGCCCCGGCTGGTGGAAGCCGGCCTCTGGCCAGCCCAGGTCACCGCCATCCGCAACCTGGAGCAGTCCCTCGCCGCCAACAAGCCGCGCGCCCTGATCCAGATGGCCACGGGCTCCGGCAAGACCTACACCGCCATCAACTTCATCTACCGGCTGATCAAGTTCGGCGGCGCCCGGCGCGTGCTGTTCCTGGTGGACCGTGGCAACCTGGGCGACCAGACCCTCAAGGAATTCCAGCAGTACGCCTCGCCCTACAACAACTTCAAGTTCAGCGAGGAGTACATCGTCCAGCGCCTGACCAGCAACACCCTCGACAAGACGGCGCGGGTCTGCATCTGCACCATCCAGCGCCTGTACTCCATGCTCAAGGGCAAGGACCTGCCCGAGGACCTGGAGGAGGAATCCGTGGACCGGCTCGGCGGCCTGTTCAAGCAGCCGGAGCCCATCGAGTACAACCCGCAGATACCTATTGAAACCTTCGACATCATCGTCACCGACGAATGCCACCGCTCCATCTACAACCTCTGGGCACAGGTGCTGGAGTACTTCGACGCCTCCCTCATCGGCCTCACCGCCACCCCCAGCAAGCAGACCTTCGGCTTCTTCCACCAGAACCTGGTGATGGAATACAACCACGAAATGGCCGTGGCCGACGGCGTCAACGTCAACTACGACGTCTACCGCATCCGCACCCAGATCACCGAGGCCGGCTCCAGGGTGGAGGCCGGCTACTCGGTGCAGATTCAGGAACGCGACACGCGCAAGAAGCGCTGGGAACAGCTCGACGACGACTTCGAATACGACCCCAACCAGCTTGACCGCGACGTGGTCGCCCCCGACCAGATCCGCACCATCGTCCGCGCCTTCCGCGACAAGCTGTTCACCGAAATCTTCCCCGGCCGCGAGTGGGTGCCCAAGACCCTCATCTTCGCCAAGGACGACGCCCACGCCGAGAACATCGTCGAGATCGTGCGCGAGGAGTTCGGCCGGGGCAACGACTTCGCCCAAAAGATCACCTACCGCACCACCGGCGCGAAGCCCAAGGACCTCATCAACGAGTTCCGCACCAGCCCCATGCCGCGCATCGCCGTCACCGTGGACATGATCGCCACCGGCACCGACATCAAGGCGGTGGAAGTCGTCATGTTCATGCGCGCCGTCAAATCCCGCGCCTTCTTCGAGCAGATGAAGGGCCGGGGCGTGCGCGTCATCAAGCCCGACGACCTGCAGAGCGTCACCCCCGACGCCAAGGCCAAGGATCACTTCGTCATCGTGGACGCCGTCGGCGTCTGCGAGCAGGACAAGACCGACTCCCGCCCCATGGAGCAGAAGCCCACCGTCAGCTTCGAAAAGCTCATGCAGGCCGTCGCTTTCGGCAACACCGAAGACGACGTGCTCTCGTCATTGGCCGGGCGGCTAGCCCGTATGGAACACCGCATGAGCGCGGAAGACGACAAACAAGTCCGCGCTCTCTCGGGGAGCTTGGGCGTCAAGCAACTCAGCCACCGCATCATCGCCGCCCTCGACCCGGACCGGCACATCGAACAGGCCAAGGTGGATCTCGGCATCGCCCCCGGCGACGACCGGCCCATCCCGGAATCGGCCCTGGCCGCCGCCCGGCACAAGGTCATCCAGGAAGCCATCAAGCCCTTCTACGACCCCAAGCTGCGCGAGACCATCGACACCATCAAGAAGAAAAACGAAGTCGTCATCGACATCATCAGCGCCGACGAGGTCATCGACGCCGGCTTCTCCCCCGAAGCCCTCGACCGCGCCAAGGGCATGGTCCAGTCCTTCGAGCAATTCATCAAGGACCACAAAGACGAAATCACCGCCCTGCAGGTCATCTACAGCCTGCCGCACCGAGACCGCAGGCAACTTAGCGAAGCGAAGAACAGCTCGCCTGCGCCGGAGGCAGGGCGCCTCACCTTCGACGCCGTGAAGGAACTCGCCGACGCCATCGAAAAGCCGCCGTACCTGTGGAACGAATCCCAGCTCTGGAACGCCTACGCCGCGCTGGAAAAGTCCAAGGTCAAAGGCGCCAGCGGCAAACGCATCCTCACCGACCTCGTCTCACTCGTGCGCTTCGCGATCCACCAGGACAACGAACTCATCCCGTTCCCAGAACGCGTCAACGCCAACTTCAAGGCATGGCTGGGGAGTCAGAAAAGTGGCGGCAAGCAGTTCACTGAAGAGCAACGGCGCTGGTTGGAAATGATCCGCGATCATATTGCCGCTAATTTGGGCATTGAACCCGATGACTTCGAATACGCGCCGTTCTCACAACAAGGCGGACTGGGCAAAGTGCATCAGCTCTTTGGCGACAAATTGAACGTGATCATTGAAGAGTTGAACGACACGTTGGCGGCATGAGCATCGAGTCCGATTATGAGAGCTTGGGGCCGGTGCCCAATGGATGGGAGAGCGTCCCGCTCAAGAGTGTCGTAACGAAGCTCGTTGATGGATCGCATAACCCACCCAGTAAGCAGGAAAGTGGACGCCCCATGCTCAGCGCGAGAAATATCGAAAACAACAAGATTGTTTTCGACAACTTTCGCTACATCGCGGACGAAGACTTCAATAGAGAGCACGTCAGGACTCGGGTTGAAAGCGGCGATGTTCTGCTGACAATCGTGGGAACCATTGGCCGGGCTGCTGTAGTGCCAGACGGCATCGATAACTTCACGCTTCAGCGAAGCGTTGCAGTCCTCACACCAAGCAGCGTCCTTCCTAAGTATTTGATGTACCAACTACAGGCGCCGTTTATCCAGCGTCATTTCGAAAAGAGCGCACGTGGAACGGCGCAGAAGGGCGTTTATCTCAAGACGCTTGGGCAGACGCCGATCAGAGTTGCACCACAAGACCAACAAATACACATCGTCGCGGAAATCGAAAAACAATTCTCCCGCCTCGACGAAGCCGTCGCTAACCTCAAGCGCGTCAAGGCCAACCTCAAGCGCTACAAAGCCGCCGTCCTCAAAGCCGCCGTCGAAGGCCGCCTCGTCGAAACCGAAGCAGAGATTGCACGGCGTGAAGGCCGCAGCTACGAAACCGGCGCCCAACTCCTGCAACGCATCCTCGAAACCCGCCGCAGCCAATGGAAAGGCAGGGGCAAATACAAAGAACCCGCCGCGCCAGATACGACCGACCTGCCCGAATTGCCGGAGGGGTGGGTGTGGGCGACATACGCACAGATTGGGGAAGTAACTACGGGTTTTACGCCGCCAACGGCCGATACCGAAAACTTTGGCGGTGATATACCGTTCTTTAAGCCTACCGATCTCGGTGCCGGTGACAACGTTGTAATGGCGCGCGAGTTTCTTTCAGAGAAGGGTGCTGCGAAAGGACGACTACTTCCTGCTGGATCGGTACTTGTGACATGTATCGGCGCGACGATCGGAAAGACAGGTTTGGCTCGCGTCGACTGCGCGACTAACCAGCAGATAAACGCTGTGACCACGGAGCAAGACCTCGCTGAATCAGCCTATGTTTACTCATGGACGGTGAGCCCTTCTGGCTATAAGCAGATACTGGATAACGCGTCAGCAACCACCCTGCCGATACTAAATAAATCCAAGTTTGAGGCTCTTCCAATTCCACTACCACCACTCGCAGAACAACAACGCATCGTCGCCGAAGTAGATCGACGTTTTTCCCTTGTCTGTGAAACCGAAGCTCAAGTCGACGCCAACCTGAAGCGCGCAGAACGCTTACATCAGTCAACCTTGAAGACGGCATTTACCGGACTTCTGATCCCGAAAGTGCGTTAAGGAGTTCAAATGGAGCTAGTTTCTTTCTCGGTCACAAATTACAGAAGTATCACGACCGCATATAAATTGCCCGTGAAGCAAGTGACTATACTCATCGGGCCGAACAATGAAGGGAAATCGAATATCCTTCGAGCGCTCGTTACGGCGCTTGAGGTTCTTCAGTCACTCGGCGGCAGAAGGATTACTGGCGGTCGACTGCGCTCTTATTACGACAGCCGCGAGACATACTTTTGGCCCCACGATTTTCCGATCTCCCTTCAAGAAACAGAACCGGCTGGGGAATCTGTATTTAATCTTGAATTTCGTCTAACTGGCCAGGAGGTTGATGAGTTCTATAAGGAAGTTGGGAGCAACCTAAATGGCACGCTTCCAATCCAATTATCACTTGGTCGCAAAGAGCCTGGATTCCGTGTAATCAAGAGGGGTCCAGGTGGGCCCGCACTCTCAAAGAAAGCGGAAAAGATCGCGAACTTTGTCGCGAAAAGAATCAACATTAACTATATTCCGGCGATCAGAACGGCAGAAGCTGCTGAAGAAATTGTCGCTCGAATGGTTGAGCGCGAGTTATCGGCGGTGGAACAAGATGCAGCATTTCAAGCTGCGCTCACTGAAGTAACAAAGTTACAGCAGCCGGTCTTGGATTAAATATCACAGGGTATTCGAGAAACACTTAAGGAGTTCCTTCCGAATGTGAAACACGTCAGGGTCGCAATCCCTCAGGAGGCACGATCCAGAGCGCTGAGACGGTCGTGCGAAATCATTGTTGATGACGGAACGCCAACGCATCTAGCGAGGAAAGGTGATGGTGTGCAAAGCCTAGCTGCTTTGAGTCTGATGAGGCACGCATCGGAAAGCCGCGCAAGCGGCAAACAGTTGATATTGGCCATTGAAGAACCTGAGTCACATCTTCATCCCAATGCAATTCATCAATTGAAGTCCGTTCTAAATGAAATAGCTAGAACGCACCAAGTAATAATGACTACGCACAACCCACTATTTGTTGACCGCTCGAGCATCAAATCAAACATTATTGTTCACGAAAAAAGGGCGGTGCCGGCAAGAAGCATCAAACAAATACGAGACATACTCGGCGTTCGAGCATCGGACAACTTGCAGCACGCCGAGCTGATATTGATTGTTGAAGGAGAAGAAGACAGGAGGGCGCTTAAGTCAGTACTGGGCTATGAATCAAAAGTGTTGTCGACGGCGTTAACCCAAGGATCATTGGGGATTGAGTCGCTTCAAGGCGGTAGCAATCTGAGCTACAAGTTAAGTCACGTGCGTGAGGCACTATGCCAATCGCACTCATTCTTGGATAACGATGCCTGTGGATTAACGGCTTCACAGCGTGCGCAGCAAGAAGGACTTTTAACACTGGCGGATGTTCATTTCACTATTTGTGATGGGCAGAAGGAGTCAGAGCTAGAGGACCTTTACGACGAAGCCATTTATACGGGGATGTTGCAAAACAAATATGGAGTATCAACGCAATCGCCAAAGTTTAAGGGCAACGCAAAGTGGTCTGATCGAATGCGGGATACATTCAAACACCAAGGTAAACCTTGGTCGGATCAACTGGAGGCGCGGGTCAAGGCAGACATTGCGGAATTAGTGGAAGCAAATCCGGGTGCCGCTCTGAATGTGCACAAGCGAGCAAGTATTGATGCCCTTGTACAAGCGCTTGCCAACAAGTTGACCCAGATTGCAGCTGGTAAGAAGTAATGAACACATCGAGCATCGTCCAAAAGCTCTGGAACTACTGCAACGTCCTGCGCGACGACGGCATGTCGTATGGCAGCTACGTCGAACAGGTGACCTATTTGCTGTTTTTGAAGATGGCCGACGAGCGCACCAAGGCGCCGTACAACCAGAAGAGCCGGGTGCCGGAAAAGTACAGCTGGCCGAGCCTCATCAAGAAAGACGGCGACGAGCTGTTCGACCACTACCGCCACACGCTGGATGAATTGGGCAAGCAGAAGGGCTTGCTCGGGCTGATCTTCAACAAGTCGCAGAACAAGTTCCAGGACCCGGCCAAGCTGCGGCGGCTGATCGTGGACCTCATCGACAAGGAAACCTGGGTGTCGATGAGCGCCGACGTGAAGGGCGATGCCTACGAGGGCCTGCTGGAGAAGAACGCCCAGGACACCAAGTCCGGCGCCGGCCGGCGGGGTAATCAAGTGCCCCGAGGACGGGGGACTGGTGGCCCGATGGCGAAGGAAGGGGTGATGACCCGTAGGTAGTGGGAATGGAAAGGGTAATGAGCGGGGCTCCGTCGTCCGCTCCGGCTTCCAGAATGTTCTCAGAATCGCTACAATTGAAGCGGTATTGAGAACGGCCAGTTCACGCGTGTCTACGAATCCCGTCGATCTGCTTTTCAACGCCTATCGCCGGCAGGTGCTGGGGCTGCTTCTGCTTCGCCCGGAGGACAGCCTGCACGTGCGGGAAATCTCCCGGCTGGCCGGGGTGCCGGCGGGGTCGTTGCACCGCGAGTTGCGGGCGCTGACCGAGGCCGGGCTGCTGTTGCGGGAGCCGGTGGGCAACCAGGTGCGCTACCGGGCCAACCGGGGCTGCCCGATCTTTGAAGAGCTGGCGGGCATTTTTCGAAAATCGTCACTGGAAGGGGCGAGCATGACCACAGGCAATCAGGGCGGTCCGGTGGTTGGCGGAACGATCGTGGCGCCGCACGAGGAACTTGAGCGACTGGCGCGTCGCTATCACATTCGCCGTCTGGCGCTTTTCGGTTCCGCGGCACGGGGTGAGTTGGGTCCGGACAGCGACATTGATCTGCTGGTGGAATTCGAGCCGGGCCAGGCCCCTTCGCTGTGGGCGGAGCAGGACCTGGCGGGGAGCTTTTCGCAGCTCTTCGGGGGGCGGCGCGTTGACATTGCGCCGCCCGGGATCATGCGAAATCCGTACCGGAGAAAGCACATCGAGCGGGATATGAAGGTCTTGTATGAAGCCGCTTGAGAGGGATGCCGCGCACCTGTGGGACATGCTTGATGCGGCACGGCAGGTCAACGGTTTTTCGGCAGGACTCACGGCGGAACAGCTTCAGGCGGACAAGCGCACCGGCTATGCCGTCGAACGGGCGCTTGAGATCGTCGGCGAGGCGGCACGCCGAGTGTCGCAGGAAACCCAGTCCAGGCACCCCGAGATTCCATGGTCCGGCATCATCGGCTTCCGCAATGTGCTCGCGCATGAATACGGCGCGATTGATTACCAGCGGCTATATACGGTGATCTCGGAAGGCGTGCCGGCGCTGATCGCGTCTTTGGAGGCGATTCTGGGTTCCCTTGGAAATCATTCGTGAACACCAACAGCATCGTCCAAAAACTCTGGAACTCTGCCTGCCTCCCTTCGGAAGGCGCAGACGAGTACTGCAACGGCCCACGGCTCGGACGGAGCCTCGCCGGTTCACCGGCATGCGAGTACGCAGGTACTTGCATGAATCCCCGGCTCACCCTGCGCGACGACAGAAACTGAGCAATGAGCCCCGGTGATGTAACAAACAAGCTTTGGCGGTATTGCGATGTGCTTCGGGATGACGGCATGTCGTACGGCGACTACGTCGAACAGCTCACCTATCTGCTGTTTCTCAAAATGGCCGACGAGCGCACCAAGGCGCCGTACAGCCAGAAGAGCCCGGTGCCGGAGCAGTACAGTTGGCCGAGTCTCATCAAGAAAGACGGCGACGAGCTGTTCGATCACTACCGCCACACGCTGGATGAATTGGGCAAGCAGAAGGGCTTGCTCGGGCTGATGTTCAACAAGTCGCAAAACAAGTTCCAGGACCCGGCCAAGTTGCGGCGGCTG
>Ga0210334_10085181_pt1 | contig 10733 bp, 8 predicted proteins | sample S306metaT_FD_164440 | JGI IMG/M metagenome (GOLD analysis project Ga0210334, IMG submission 164440) | Metatranscriptome of estuarine sediment microbial communities from the Columbia River estuary, Oregon, United States - S.306 (Metagenome... | ecosystem: Environmental > Aquatic > Marine >... | reverse complement strand
TGTGGTAGATGGTCTTCTCCCGCTCCATGGGGAACACCGTTACCAGCTCCGAAAGAGGCACGAGGCCACCATCCCGGGTCCGCACATTCAGCTTAAGCAGGTCCTCGAGGCCGCTCTGCCGCTCCGGCGGCAATCCGATCTGCACCGGGATCTCGTATTTCGCCGCCCCGCTGTGGATGGGGGTCACGTCCTCCCCCGCAAGGCCGAGGCGCATGGTCTCCACGATGTCCCGCTGGGCCGCGCCCCGCAGCGCCGCCTTGCCCTGCAGTACCTTCAGGGTGTATTTAGTAGCGTTCGCCTCCACGCTGTCATCTACATCCACGATGTCCGGCGTTTTCTCGAAGGCGGCGCGCACTGTCTTCGCCACCGCCATCTGGGCCGCGTGGTCCGGACCGTAGATCTCCGCCACGATGGGCGCCATCACCGGGGGCCCCGGCGGGACTTCCACCACCTTGACCCGGGCGCCATGGCGCTTCGCGATTTCAACCAGGGCCGGCCGCGCCGCCAGCGCGATGTCGTGGCTCTCGCGGTCGCGCAGGTGCTTCTCCCGCAGATTCACCTGGAGATCGCCCTGCTCAGGACCGCTGCGCAGGTAGTACTGCCGGACCAGGCCATTGAAGTTGATGGGCGCGGCGGTGCCCACGTAGGCCTGGTAGTCGGTCACTTCGGGCACGGTGGCGAGGTACGCACCCATGTCCCGGAGCACGGCCGCCGTGCGCTCCAAGGGCGTGCCCACCGGCATGTCCACCACAACCTGAAACTCGCTCTTGTTGTCGAAGGGCAGCATCTTGAGCACGACCCACTTCACCGCCGCCAGGGAAGCTGCCAGCAGGATGGCGGCCATGACGCCCAGAAACAGCTTGATCCGGTTGCGGCCGCCCCGTTCGCGGTTGAGAAACGGCGTGAGGGCCGCCTGGAAAAATCCGCCGAGGCGGCTCCCGCCGCCTTCCTCGTGGGCCCCTTGGCCCGGCGACGCGAGCCGGAGCGCCAGCCACGGCGTCACGATGAAGGCGATGGCCAGGGAGATCAGCATCCCCATGCTGGCGTTGATCGGGATCGGACTCATGTAGGGCCCCATGAGTCCGGTGACGAAGGCCATGGGCAGCAGCGCGGCGATCACCGTCAACGTCGCCAGGATGGTGGGGCCGCCCACCTCGTCCACGGCTTCGGGGATAACCTCGATCAAGGGACGGCCCGGTTCCAACACCCGCCGGCGGTGGATGTTCTCCACCACCACAATGGCGTCGTCCACCAGGATGCCGATGGAGAAAATGAGAGCGAACAGGGACACCCGGTTCAGGGTGAATCCCCAGGCCCAGGAAGCAAACAGCGTCGCGGCCAGAGTCAGCAGCACCGCGCCGCCCACGATCACCGCCTCGCGCCGTCCCAACGCCACCCAGACCAGCGCCACCACCGACAGGGTGGCGAAGAGCAGCTTCTGGATCAGCTTCTGGGCCTTGTCGTTGGCAGTCTCCCCGTAGTTCCGGGTCACAGCGATCTCGATGCCGTCGGGAATCACCGTGCCCTTGAGCTCCGTGATGCGCCGGATCAGGCGGTCCGCCACCTCCACCGCGTTTTCTCCGGGTTTCTTGGTGACCGCCAGGGTAACGGCCGGAAACTCCCCCGTGCTCCTGATGTCCTTGTCGGCCGCCGCGGGCCCGGTTCCGAACCAGACATAGCGCTCCGGCTGTTCGGGGCCGTCGGCGACCCGGGCGATGTCGCCCATGAACACGGGCCGGCCCTCGTGCACCCCCACCACAAGGTTGCGCACATCCGCCGGGCTGGACAGGAAGGTTCCCGTCTGCACCAGGATTTCCTCGTTGCCGGCAATGAGTTTTCCCGAAGGCTGGGATGCATTGGCCAGCTGCAGAGCGTCGCGCAGGTCCTGGGCGGAAATCCGGTAGGCGTTCATGGCCTCGGGATCCATGAGGACGCGCACCACGTGGCGCGGCCCGCCGATGGTGTAAACCTCCCGGGTGCCGGCGATGCGCTTCAGTTCGATCTCGGCCGAGTGGGACACCTGCTGCAGCTCGAAGGCGCCCTTCCGGGGGTCCGTGGTCCACAGGGTCAGCGCCAGGATGGGCACGTCGTCAATGCCCACCGGCTTGATGATGGGCTCGCCCACTCCCAGGTTGGCGGAAATCCAGTCCCGGCGGGACTGGACCGTGTCGTAGAGGCGAACCAGGGCCTGGATGCGATCCTCCCCCACTTCGAACTGCACCGTGAGGATCGCCAGTCCGGGGCGGGACACCGAGTAGATATGCTCGACACCGGTGATCTGGGACAGCACCTGCTCGGCCGGGGTCGCCACCAAACTCTCCACGTCCCGGGCCGCCGCGCCGGGGAACGGGATGAAAACGTTGGCCATGGTGACGTTGATCTGGGGCTCTTCCTCCCGCGGCGTGACGGCCACGGCGAACAGGCCCAGCAACAGCGCGATCAGCGCAATCAGCGGCGTGAGCTGGGAGCCCAGAAAAAAGCTGGCGGTGCGGCCCGAGATGCCCATGGCGGAAAGTGTTAGAGGCTCGGCGCGGGATCGGCGGCGTGGGTTCCTGGGGGCCGGGAAGCCTAATCCCCGGTCCTGGCGCTGGCGATGCCCGCCTTCACGGGATCCAGGGCGACGTTTTCACCGGGCGCAAGACCCGCCAGCACCTCAATGCTGTTCTCTCCCACTGGTTCCCCGATGCGCACCTGCCGCAGCCTGGGCTTCCCCTTGTCGTCCACCACGTATACCGCCGTGAGTTCGCTGCGGCGGAGCACGGAGGTCGCGGGGACCAGGGTCTTGGTCGCCTTGCCGACCACGAAGTGGGCCCGGGCGAACATTCCCGGATAGACATCCCGCTGGTCCGGCGGGAGATCCAGGCGCACCTTCGTGGTATGGGTGCGGGGATCGGCGCCGGGCTGCACCGTCACCGTGACCGGCTCAACCCAGCGCCGCAGGGCCGGCAACTCGACCTTGGCTTCCGCGAGGGCGCGCACCTGGCGCACCTGACTCTGGGGCACGTTCACCACCACCCGCAGTTCGCCCGGATCGAACCCGGTCATCAACGGCTTGCCGGGGGTGGCGACCTCTCCCAGCTCCACGTGCCGGGCCAGGACGACTCCGCCGTAGGGCGCGATCACGGTGGCATGGTCCAGGTTGTTGGCGGCAATGGCCACTGACGCCCTGCGCGCCTCGAATTGGGACTTGGCGGAGCGATAGTCGGCCTCCGCCCGGTCCAGCGCCGCCCGGCTTACGAACTTCTGCTCGAAGAGCCGCTGGGTGCGCTCGAAATTGGCCTTGGCATTCCCGTAGGCCGCCTCGGCCTGGGCCAGCACCGCCCTGCTTTCATTGAGCCCCTGGCTCGCCGCAGTGTCATCAATGCGCACCAGGACCTGGCCCTTCCTCACCAAGTCGCCGATGTCGAAATTGATCTCGGTAATGCGCCCGGAGATCTGGGCTGAAACCGTGGACTGCTTCGTGGCCTCCACCACGCCATCTGCGGCGTAGGTGTGGGCCACCTCGCGCCGCTCCACCGGGGCTGTCGACAAAGGATCAGCCGCCTGGCTGCTGGCCGCCACCATCAACCCAAGCCAAATCCAGAACCCCCGCACCCTGTCACTTCGAAAGTGGTTCATCATCAAATGCTAATATTTCATCCCGAATTCAAGGGGCAGATATACAACACGCTGAATCGAAAATTCTAATTAATCGGAAAACCCGCAAAAAACCTCCCTCATCATGCCGATGAGCTGGAGGGTGCGAGTATCGCTGACCCGGTAGTAGACGCGGTTGGCATCCTTGCGGGTGCGCAGCACCCCTTTGTCCCGCAGGATGGCCAAGTGCTGGGAAATGTTGCTTTGGGAGGTGCCCACCAGGTCCACGATGTCCTGCACTGCCAATTCCCGCTTCCCCAGAACGCACAGGATCTTGAGCCGCAACGGGTGAGACATGGCCTTGATGGCCCGGGCAGCCTGCTCGATGTGTTCGTCCTTGTCTATAAGTTCCTGCTGGAGCAAGGTTTCCATGGATTTGACCCGATACGGTAACGATGTCAGGTTAGAATATTAGCAAATTTCAGAATGCCTCGACAGCAGGCGGCATTATCCCGCTGCCCAAACGCCTTTATCCGGCAGTCTGGGCCCATTGCCGCGGCGAATTGTAAAAATCAATACGTTCTGATATTGCGTGGTCCCCGGGGCGCGGCTTGACCCCGGTCGGGAACCCGCTGGGTTTGGGTTACCATACCGCCTTTTGAATTTCGGGGATGCCATGAAAAAAGTTGTCCTCCTCAGGCACGGCGAAAGCGTTTGGAACAAGGAAAACCGCTTCACAGGGTGGACTGACGTTGATCTGACCCCCAAAGGCGTGGAAGAGGCACGCTCCGCGGGACGCCTTCTCCGGGACCAGGGCTTTGTTTTCGACGTGGCCTACACATCGGTCCTAAAGCGCGCCATCCGGACCCTTTGGCTGGTCATGGATGAGATGGACCTGATGTGGATCCCGGTCTACAACTCGTGGCGCCTCAACGAGCGCCATTACGGAGCTTTGCAGGGCCTCAACAAGGCCGAGACCGCCGCCAAGTTTGGCGACCAGCAGGTCCTGGTCTGGCGCAGGAGTTATGACACCCCGCCCCCGGCCCTGGAGCCCGGCGACGAGCGACATCCCGGCAAGGATCCCCGCTACGCCGCCCTCGGGAAAGACCAACTTCCCCTTACCGAGTGCCTCAAGGACACGGTGAACCGTTTCCTCCCCTACTGGACGGAAGTCATCGCACCGGCCGTCAAGTCCGGGCAGCAGGTGATTGTCGCCGCCCATGGAAATTCCCTGCGCGCCCTAGTCAAGTACCTGGACAACGTGTCGGACCAGGACATCGTCGGCCTCAACATTCCCACCGGGATCCCGCTCGTCTATGAGCTTACCGACGACCTCAAGCCCATCCGCAGCTACTACCTGGGAGATCAGGACGCGGTGGCCAAGGCGCAGCAGGCGGTCGCCAACCAGGGCAAGGCCAAGTCCTGAGGGAAGGTAGGTCTTGCCAGGCGTCCGGCTCGGCGCGTTACTACTCCTCACCTTTTCCGTGCTGGCCCCGGCCAGCGGGGCCCCGGCTTCCAAAAAGGAGAAGGAGCTGGACGAGCTCCGGGGCCGGATCGAATCCCTGCAGAAGGACCTGGCGGCGAGCGAGGAGTCCAAGGGCGAGGCGGAGGACGCCCTGCGGGAATCGGAACGGGCCATCAGCGACGCCAGCCGCCGGATGTCGGAGCTGGCCGAGCGCCACAAGAAAGCCGACGCCCGCCTTGCCGCCCTGGAGGCGGAAGCCGGCCGCCTGAAATCCGAGGTGGAGCGCCAGCAAGGGCTCCTGGCCAGGTTGCTGCGCCAGCAATACGTGGAAGGCGAGCGGGACTACCTGCGGCTACTGCTCCAGGGCGAGGATCCCAACCAGGCGGCCAGGAACCTTCACTATTACGGGCACATATCCCGGGAGCGCGCCGCTTGGCTGGCGGCCCTGCGGGAGAACCTGGAGAGGCTGGAAGACACGTCGCGCCAGGCGGAGGCCGAGGCCGCCGAACTGACCCGCATCAAGGAAGAAGAAGCGACCCAGCGGGAGCGCCTGCTCCGGGAAAAGCAGGAGCGCAAGAAAGTCCTGGCCAAGGTCTCCCGCGACGTGGCGCGCCAGCACAAGGAGATCGGAAAGCTCCAGCGCGACGAGCGCCGCCTGGCGCGCCTCGTGGAAAGGCTCGCCAAGCTGGTGGCGCCCAAGCCCCAGGCCGCCCCCGGAGTGACGAACGTGCTGGTGCCGGAATCCGTTCCCGGCGGCAAGCCTTTCCCGGAGCTGAAGGGGGACCTGCGGCTGCCGGTCAAGGGGGAACTAACCAACCGCTACGGCAGTCCACGCGTAGACGGCGGCACCACCTGGAAGGGCCTGTTTATCCGTTCGCAGGAGGGGGAACCGGTCCGGGCCATCGCGCCCGGACGCGTGGTTTACGCGGACTGGCTGCGCGGCTTCGGGAATCTCCTGATCTTGGATCACGGCGAGGGTTACATGAGCCTCTACGGCAACAATGAAACCCTCCTGAAGCAGGTGGGGGACGCCGTCAAGGGTGGGGATGTCGTGGCGAGCGTGGGCAACAGCGGCGGCAACCCAGATTCGGGCGTATACTTTGAACTTCGGCACAAAGGTTCGCCGCTTGACCCGTTAAACTGGGTCTCTTTGAAGTAGTCTGGAGTCAACGAATGGGCAACAAACTCAAGCAGGCCGGCCTCGTGCTGACGGGCGCCATCGCCGGCATTCTCATCAGCCTGAACTTCTCGGCGGTCGCCAACAAGGAGGCGGCAGCGCCCTTGCCCATCGAGGAATTGCGCGCCTTCACCGAGGTCTACGGCCGCATCAAAAGCGACTATGTGGAGCCGGTGGAGGACAAGCGCCTCATCACCGAGGCCATCACCGGCATGCTCACCGGGCTGGATCCCCACTCCCAGTACCTGGATGCCGACGCCTTCAAGGAACTGCAGGTGGGAACCCAGGGCGAGTTCGGGGGCCTCGGCATCGAGGTCGGCATGGAGGACGGCTTCGTCAAGGTGATCTCCCCCATCGAGGACACGCCGGCCGACAAGGCCGGGCTCAAGACCGGCGACCTGATCATCAAGCTCGACGACACGGCCGTGAAGGGCCTCACCCTTTCCGACGCGGTCAAGCGCATGCGGGGCAAGCCCAACACCCAGATCACACTCACGGTGGTGCGCAAGGGCGAGGCCAAGCCGTTCACGGTGACCATCACCCGGGCGGTCATCAAGATCCAGAGCGTGAAGTCCAAGATCCCCGAACCGGGGTACGGTTACGTGAGGGTCACGCAGTTCCAGGAGCACACCGGCGAGTATCTGGTGAGCGCCCTGGAGAAGCTGTACAAGGAAAACGGTGGGCCGTTGAAGGGCCTGGTGCTGGACCTGCGCAATGACCCGGGCGGCCTGCTGAACGGGGCCGTGGCGGTATCGGCGGCCTTTCTCCAATCCAATGCGCTGGTGGTGTACACGGACGGCCGCACCGAGGATGCCAAGATGCGGCTGTACGCCAGCCCCGAGCACTACCTGCGGGGCCACCTCAAGAGCGATTACATGCGCGGCCTGCCCGCCGAGGTCAAGTCAGTGCCCATGGTGGTGCTGGTGAACGGCGGGTCCGCCTCGGCCTCCGAGATCGTGGCCGGGGCGCTGCAGGATCACAAGCGGGCCGTGATCCTGGGCACCCAGACCTTCGGCAAGGGATCGGTGCAGACCATCCTTCCCCTGGGCAACAACACGGCGATCAAGTTGACCACCGCCCGCTATTTCACGCCCAGCGGTCGCTCCATCCAGGCCAAGGGCATCACGCCCGACATCGTGGTGGAGGATCCGTCCTTCCCGACCAGCGACTCCAGCCTGCGCGTGCGGGAAGCCGACCTGGAACGCCACCTCTCCAACGGCGACGCGGAGAAAGCCAAGCCCGACTCGAAACCCGAGGCGAAGCCGGCGCCCAAGCCCCACTCCGAGAGCGCACCCGCCCAGCCTGGTGGGGAAGAGGAGAAGGCGGACAAACGTCCTCCCACCGTGTTTGGCTCGAAGGACGACTTTCAGCTCAACCAGGCCCTGAACGTGCTGAAGGGAATGAACGTCCTCCAGACCAGCAGCGCCAAGTAACGCGGCGCCCCTTCGGCGCTCAACAGTTGTCGTCATCCGGCGCGGTTTTCCGCGCCGGATTTGTTTTGGAGCCAGGGATGAACGACCAGCAGCTTCTGAGGTACAGCCGGCACATTCTCCTCCCCCAGGTCGGGGTCGAGGGCCAGGAAAGGCTGCTGCGGGCAAAGGCCCTGGTGATCGGGGCCGGCGGCCTTGGTTCCCCCGTGGCCCTCTACCTCGCGGCAAGCGGCGTCGGGACCCTGACGATCTGCGACGGGGACGCGGTGGACCTCACCAACCTGCAGCGCCAGATCGTCCACCGCACCGAGTCCGTCGGCCATTTCAAGGCGGATTCGGCCCGGGAAACCCTCGCCCACATCAACCCCGAGGTGGAGGTGGTGGCGATCCGCGAGCGGGTTGAAGGCGACCGCCTCCACGCCCTGGTCGAGGCCGCCGACGTGGTGATCGACGCCAGCGACAATTTCCCGACCCGCCACGCCATCAACCGCGCCTGCGTGCGCCATCGCAAGCCCCTGGTTTCGGGTGCCGGGATTCGCTTTGACGGCCAGGTCTCGGTTTTCGACCTGCGGCGCGCGGAAAGCCCCTGCTATGCCTGCCTGTTCCCGGAGCATGGTGAAGCGGACGACGTGCGCTGCGCCGTGATGGGCGTGTTCGCGCCCCTGGTGGGAATCATCGGCTGCGTCCAGGCGGCGGAAGCGCTCAAGCTCATCATCGGCGCCGGGGAACCGCTTGCCGGGCGGCTGCTGCTGCTGGACGGTCTCGCCATGGAGTGGCGATCGGTTCGCCTCAAGAAGGATCCCAAATGCCCCGTGTGCGGCGCCCATTAGGGATCGCGCTCGCTCTCCTCCTTTCCATTTTTGCTCCCCCGGCGCTGGCCGGCCAGTGGAACCCCGGAAGCTACAGCACCTGGTCGGGATTCCTGCTTTATACCCCGTGGGTCTGGCCCTCCCGCGACTACCGGCTATACGTTCCCGACAACCTCGCCCCGGGCAGCCCCAGGCCCCTGGTGGTGATGCTCCACGGATGCAAGCAGGAGCCGGATGACTTTGCCGCCGGAACCCGCATGAACGCCCTCGCGGACCGGGAGGGGTTTCTGGTGCTTTACCCGAAGCAGGATGCGGCCTCCAACATCGACCGCTGCTGGAACTGGTTCGACAGCTTCAGCCAGAACCGGCTCGGAGAAGCCGCCATCATCATGGGAATGGTGGAGGAAGTGGCCGGGGAGTATCCCGTGGACCGGCGCCGGATTTACGTGGCGGGCCTTTCCGCGGGCGGGGCCATGGCCGCGGTCCTGGCGAGCTGCTACGCGGACGTCTTCGCCGCGGCCGCGGTTCACTCCGGCGTGGCCTACAAGTCGGCCACCGCGCCCTGGGAGGCACTGTCGGCTCTGGAAAAAGGCAGCCGAACTGCGCCCGACACCGCCGGAAGGGACGCCTGGAAGTGTTCGAAATCCACCCGCCGTCCGATTCCCGTGGCCATTTTTCAGGGGGAAGCGGACGAGCGGGTGCGGCCCGTCAATGCGGATCACCTGGTGCGGCAGTTCGCCCAGATGGGGGACCTGGCCGACGATGGCCGGGACAATGACAGCGTGAAAGCTGCGCCGACGGCCACCACCCTGGACCAGGAGCCGCAAGGGCACGCGTATCTCCTGCGCGAGTACCGCTACGGCGGAAAGATGATGATCCAGGAAATCCGGGTCCAGGGCATGGGCCACGCCTGGAGCGGCGGCGATGACGCCAAACCCTACAACGACGCGGCGGGCCCGGACGCCACCCAGCTCATGTGGCGGTTCTTCATCCAGCACTCCCGCTGAGGGAATTCACTCGGCCACGGCCTCGATCGGAACGCTGAGGTCCAGCTTCCTTTTCCCCACCAGGTCGCGCAGCTTCACCTTCACCGTGTAAACCCCCACGGGATCCGGCGGATCGAATTCGATCTGCACCGTGGAATAGGCCAGATTCACCATGAAGCGGCTCGGCCGCCGGCCCTTGATTCCCGTCAGGTTCGGCAGCTCGGCGTAAACCCCGCCGTCGGGTCTCAGGATCTCCACGTCGTACGCCACGTCCGCGCGAAGATCGGCGTCGAGGCCGTTGCCGGTGAACACCAGCTCCACCTCCACCAGCCGGCCCTTGGGCACCCGCTCGACGCTCCTGACCTGGGGCATTTCCGAAATGGGAAGATTGGCCCAGCGATTGCGGAACTCCAGGTCGTCGGTCACGAACAGCATGGCGGAGAAGTCCCCGTCCCGGCTGGGAAACGACGGTGCCTGCCGGGCAACCTCCCCGGCGATGTCGCGCAGGACTTCCTGGGCCAGCCCGGCGCGCCGCTCCGCCTCCTCTTTCACCGCGCGATACACCAGCTCGTGCTGATCGGCGTTGGTGGCCAGCGACCACCGGGCCGAACTCCGCAACAGCAGCACCGCGAGTCCGCCGTCTTCCTCGGCCGGCTCGTACTCCAGCACGCCGATGACTCGCCTTACGTAGCGGACATCCCCGGTGGCCATGAATCCCGCCCACATCATGTCCAGGTGGCTCGGGTCCGAAATGGAAAAACTGAAGCGGTCCGGCGGTGGCTTGTCGAGCTTGGCCAGGTCTCCGGCGGGCCAGTCGTCGAGGCGCGCCAGCTTGACCGCCTCGTACTTCAGGCCCGCCAGCCAGAGCGCCTTGATCAGGGGCAACCGCTGCGGGGGAGTAAGTTCAGCTTCCCGGATCCACGCCACCGCCCGCTCCGGATTCGCCCGGAAGATCTCGGAAAAAAAACTGGCCAAGGGCCCTTCGGCACTGCCGGGCCCGAGGACTCCGTCCCCGGCGAGATCCCGGAGCACCCGGACCAGGGGCGCGGTGTCCCGCTCCATGTAGAAATAGGTGAGCCAGTCCTGGGTGGACGGGGCGGGTTCCGTTCCCGCCGCGGGCTGCGCCCGGACGGCTCCGCCCAGCGCCAGCAGCAGGGCGACGAGGACCCCGGCGCCACCGCGAAGAAAAGGCCTCAGCCGGGCAGCAGGTTGGGCCACTGGGCCGGCCAATGCTCGAGGGGATCGCGGCGGAAGCCGCTCTTGGCGAACTGGTGCCAGCGGCCGATCACG
>Ga0210334_10817670_pt1 | contig 10750 bp, 8 predicted proteins | sample S306metaT_FD_164440 | JGI IMG/M metagenome (GOLD analysis project Ga0210334, IMG submission 164440) | Metatranscriptome of estuarine sediment microbial communities from the Columbia River estuary, Oregon, United States - S.306 (Metagenome... | ecosystem: Environmental > Aquatic > Marine >... | reverse complement strand
GGCGAGCGGCGAGCCTGCCCGCCGAAGGCTTGTCGCAGCAGCGAATCCGCGATTGCAGCAGAAGTGCTCATGAATAATGCGGGCTAGAGCGCCAGCGGGTTGTGCAGGAGCGCTTGACTGGGTGTTGGGTCCGGTCGCGGGGTCTGCACCAGTAGTGATCCAACCGCGACCAGCACGGGCAGTGTCCTCCGCATGATAAATTAGGAAGTCAGCTTGGGTCGGCGAAGAGACAGTGCGCTATCGAGGAGCTTCGGTAGCAGTAGTGAGTGTTTTGACCGAGACAACGTGATAATCCGATGTGAACTGCACCTCGACTCGATCAGCGACCTTGAGCGATGAGTCCACGGTGGCATCCTTTTCGAGCTGGTAGAGAACATTCTTGCCGTCCGTCAATTTAGCGACCATGAGCTTGCCGGTCAACATGAGCACCTCACCACGAACATGTCTGAGCGGCCGCGAGGAACTCGCCTGCGACAGGGCTGAGGGCGGCAACAACAAGAAGACGCAAAGCGCGATAAACACTACCCGACGGCGAGAGTCACGGCCTACCCTTGGATCCATAGAAGGCCGATCGAGACAAGTACCTGACTCGATTGCCAGCTCCAGTCTTGACATGGGTCCTGGCTGGTGTGGCATTCACAAGAAGCAGGGGCGCAGCCGTCAGCCGCGCCCCTGCGGGTCGGCTTACTTTCCGCCCTCTTTCTTCTCGTCCTTCTTGTCTTCGCCAAACACAATCACATTACCACCCTTCTTCTCTTCCTTCTTCTCGTCTCCGAACACGACCACATTGCCGCCCTTCTTCTCGTCTTTCTTCTCCTCTCCCGCAAACGCAAAGGGGGACATAATGCCAAGGGTGAAGAATGCAACCAACGCTAGTAGTCCGCTGAGTCGATTCATGGTAACCTCCAATACGTGCGTGAAATGAATATGTGGTTGCGCATGCTCGCACAACCTTTCTCGTGCTTCCTACCAGCTGTCCGGCCGAAAGTACAACGGACAAAAACTGTACTCGGATCGTCCCATTTGTCCAATGCGCACACGTACCCAGTGGAGACACAATTAGCACCATGGTCGGGTAACACCATCGTCGGACTGTGTAATGGTCGGGCTGTGTATCAGGGGCGGAGAGAAAACGATGTCTGACCGCACAGGAGACTCTGGGAGGCTTGAACTTGCGGTGTCGACTCCGGAGGAGTTCGATCGAGTCGTATCGCAAGCCCTGCCGGTTCTTCTGGAACGGGCCAGGAACTATACGAAGCGGTTTATGAGGGAAACCGGTCAATGGTGTGACGACACGGCTCACGAAAAATTCACGTTACGCTGGAGCGCTGAATACGTCGAACGATTTATCCTCTGTGGGCGCAGCGAGGTGCCGTGCCGGCCGTTGTTTCTGCTGGATTCATTCGTCGCCAAACAGCACAGTCAGCCGGACCCGTTTTGCTACCATCCGAACTTGCTCACGCCGCTTGGCCGGTTTCTTGACGGGCTCGTGGCACGGGCCGTGATCAGCCGTGATGCCTTGATCGCACTCTATCACCACTGCTACGGAATGGGGCCGCGAGACGTCATTGCGGTCACGGGTCTCAATGACTCGGAGAGCCAGCGCGTCTACAAGAACTTTCAGCGATGGCGGGACTCCGGCTGGCGGCGGACGATGAATGAGATCGGCCTGACCGATGCGGAACTGGACGAGCTCATCGGACATCAAGAGCGGCATCCGCAACGGCTAAACCATGAAGCGGAGCAAATCATCCGGCTCGCGCAATCTCACTATCGGAAAAGCGAGCCGGATCACTATCCTTGCCTGCTCCGCAGCCAATGGGAAGAGATGTTCTCGGAAGGGTACGGCTGCGATTACCGGCTCTGGCACCTGGTGCTCTGCATGGATTGCGTTCAGACGGCCTGGGATCTTGGCTGTAACGGAGCGATAACCGGCGACAAGCCGAGAGTGGAACTGCACGTACGACCTTAAAAACGACAGCGTATGAGTGGAGTCTCTCTCTGGGAAGGTGAAGGAGGAGGCATGGAAGAGGAAAGAGATCTATCAGAGTATCGGGCACGCCTGCTCAATGGGTTGGAAGTCGGTGCTCGCCGTTCTGCTTGCGACTCGTCCGACTCGATCCAGGTCTTTGTCAACGAACGCCGCGCAGGCCAGCTGGATGGAAGAGGGACCGACGCCACATTCCAGCTCTACAACGACACACGCATCAACAATGTGCAGCTCCGATCGGAGGACGGAGTCCTCCTCGGAGGCCTTTCTGGTCCTGAATATGGATTCAGGACCAGCCGCATTCAGCTGTCACGGGATGCCGTCGAACTCCGCATCCATAACACCGCTCAAGGCGGATCAGCAAACGTCGTCTTCATGCCTGCACCACATCGCTGGCGCTGGCTCTGGCAGACTTTTTCCGGGACTGCCGACACAGCAATCGGGGGTCGGGCCGCCGCGGTTGTCCCCGGGATACGCATTATCGCCCTCACGCAGGCATTGCTGGCAATCATCGTGCTGGGATTGGCGGCCGACCGAATTACTGCCTGGCTGACCCCCGAACGTACACCGCCCACTGGCACACAGGCGGAGGCGCCATGGGCGGCCCCGCTTGTCGAAGTGGCAAAGCTTGAACAGCAACTGGGCGACCTTGCACGGATGCAAGCGAAAACTGCGCACACGGTTCAGTCGCAACAACAAGGCATGGCGCAGTTGCAACTGGCGATAGCCAAGCTCTCATCGACACAGGAAACAGTCGCGTCAGGCATGCAAGCCATTAAGCTGGAGATGGAAAAGCGGAAGAAGGGCGGTGGCCGTGAAACGACGCATATGACCCGTTTGCTCATGAGCAAGGCGCAGATGGAGCAGGAGCAACTCGAAGCCCAGATTCACAGTTTGACCGTGGCTAACGAACAAATGGCCAAAGAGATGGCTGCGCTGGCGCAGCATAATCAGGAGCTCGAAAAGAAGCTGCGATCGGCGGAGCCGGATGTATCAAAAGCAAGTGTCCTGGATCGTGACCACCCGGTGATCGCGCAGGAAGTGGAGGTTTCGCAACAGCCTCCGCGGTCGCAGATTGCCGAGGCGGGGGGGAATGCCCAGGCGTTCCTCTTCTGGGTCAACTTCAGCGAGGGAACCACACAGGAGAGTATCGCCCAGTGGGTAAGTGAGATGCACGGGAGCAGAGGGGTGGTAAACGAAGGTTGGCAGGAAGTCCGGGTCATGAAGCCGCCGATTCCGACGGATCGATTCCTGGAGCAGATCAGAGGAGCACAGATTGTAAAAGCCGTGAGGGTCACTCGATGACGTGTCCCAGCGAGCGCTTCGATGTTTCACATACCGGCCTTCGATCGAGGGCCGGCCATGGAGGAAACCCTCAGCGTTGGCCGATGTTCTCACAACAGAATTGCTCACGGTGGTGCGGAGGGGATGCGCGCGATGGCGATCACCTGTTTGGATCATCTCCTTGATGGTCGGCCTGCATGGTAAGCGGCACATTCCCGTTCTCTCCCTCGCACGATGCGTTTCCCCGTGAAGGGCGCATTCCGTCCGGTCATCACCGTACATTGGCGCTCGGCATGGCTGTCGTCGTAATAGAGAATGACCCAGTTCCGCGTCTTCTTGAGTTCGTGCGCTAACGGGCTGTTTGAGAACAGGGCGGTATAGTGGCGAATGCCTCGCTGTGTGTGCAGAACCGGCAGCCAGGCTTCCTTCTTGGGATTGAAGCGCCGAGGGGCGATGGTCCTGAGCTGGCCGGCCTGGGCTGACTCTCGGTATTCCCGGTCGACGTCCAGCAGTTCCTCGATCGACGGCTCCTGGGTTTCGCGGCTCACGGCTGATGGAGGCGGCCTCCGAACCCGTCCTAGTCTGGCCCACAGGGAGTCGATGATGCCTTGCAGTTTCTTGGGGCCGACTCCTTCAATGTCCGCCAGCCGCCCGTCGTGCGCCGCCATCTCGAGCTGTTCCAGCGTCTGGATATGCAAGTCATCGTGCAATCGTGTTGCGAGGGTCGGTCCGATCCCTGGAATCGACGCAAGAAGCGCCGTTGAGTCCAGCTCACCACGCAAGCGATCCAGCATCGGGAGTCGGCCGGTGACGACGAGCGTATGGATCGACCGAGCCAGGCTCACCCCGATACCGGGCAGGGCCTGGAGCCCGTCCGTGCCTCGCTGCTCGATAATCCGAGAGACGGGGATTTCCAATTGCTCCAATCTTTCCGCTGCGGTCCGATAGGCTCGAATGCGGAAACGATTCGCGCCTTGCTCCTCCAGCAACAATGCCACCTCGCGTAATTTCTGAGCGATCTCGACGTTCTGGGCGATAATCATACTTCTTGGAGAGCGAGACATGCGGGAAAGGCGGGACTTGCGCGACGGGCAGACACGGTATGTCTTGGCTCAATCAACGCTCCCGCGATCTTCAACTCATGATCTCCCTTTTCCCGCACGGCGCGCTTTTCCCGCTCGTCCCGCCCTCACTCGTAGCGTAGCGCCTCGATCGGATTCAGCTTCGACGCCTTGTTGGCCGGATAAAGGCCGAAGAAGATGCCGACGACGAGCGAGAACAGAAAGGAGGCAGCCACTGCCTGCGAGCTGATGATCGTCGGCCAACCGATCGTGCGCGTGAGCAGGCTGGAGATGCCGATACCCGCGCCGATGCCGAGCGCTCCTCCGATTGCCGTCAGGATGACGGCCTCAATGAGAAATTGCAGCAGGATGTGGGTCCGTTTTGCGCCGACCGCCATGCGGAGCCCGATTTCTCTCGTCCGCTCCGTCACGGATACCAGCAGGATATTCATGATGCCGATGCCGCCGACGATCAACGAGATGGAGGCGATGCCCATCAGCATGAGCATCATCGTTCGGCTCGCGCCGGCGATGGCCTTGGCGATGTCCTCCATGGTGCGGATCGTAAAGTCGTCCTCGTCCGAGGGGTGCAACCGATGTTTCGTTCGCAAGAGATCCTTGATGTCGTCGATGACTGCGGGCATGTCGTACTGCGATTGCGTGGCAATCAGCATGACCCCGACGGTCCCAAGGAATTGCGTGCCGAGCACTTTCCGTTCCGCCGTGGAAAACGGCAGCACGATCAGGTCGTCTTGGTCTTGCCCCGTGATCGATTGGCCCTTCGCTGCCAGCACGCCGATCACGCGGAGCGGCACATTTTTGATGCGGATCTGAGCCCCGACGACTTCGTCGCCCGGGTTGAAGAGGTTTTGGACGGCGGTTTTTCCCAGCACGGCGACATTCGCAGCGGAGTTCATATCGGACTGGGTGAAGAAATTCCCTTCTGCAATCGGCCAATTCCGGACATCGACAAACTCAGGGGTTGTGCCCACGACGACCGTGCTCCAGTTCTTGTATTCCGAGATGGCCTGGAGGATCGATCGGTTGGCGTATATGGCGGTTGTGACGCCGTAGACCTTGTGCTCAATGGCTTCCGCATCGTCAACGGTCAGGGTTGACACGGTGCCGAGTCCTCCGCGGACGCCGCCGACGGACGTCGCACCCGGCACGATGATCAGGACGTTGGTGCCGAGACTGGCGATCTCGGATTGGACGGAAGCGGTCGCTCCCTGGCCAAGACTGACCATGGCGATCACTGCGCCGATGCCGATAATGATGCCGAGCATGGTCAGGCCGGCCCGCAAGGGATTGCGGCTGAGAATGCGGAGGGCGGAGAGCAGGGTGAGCCAGAGGAAAGTCATAGATGGTCTACGTCTATTTGGTCACTCTCGTTTGTCGGGTCGTCTAGTCTATCTGGTGTATCTCGTCTTGGGATTCAACCAACGAACCGGGCAGACCAGATAGACGGAACAGACCAGACAGACCACATAAGCGGCCTTGGGCCGTTTATCTCACCCCCCGGCCTGGCTCGAATCCCGGCGGCAACTTTTTTTCTCCCTGTTCATCAGGGGGTTCGATTCCGATGATGACCGCATCGCCTTCTTTCAGCGCGCCGTCCACGATTTCCGTGGAGAGGGAATCGGCAATGCCGATCGTCACCGGCACCCGGTGGACCTGGCCCGTGCGGTCCTGCACCCACACATCGGTCGCTTTGCGATCGATCGGCACGCCCGGCATCCGGAAACGCAGGGCACCGTTCGGAACTCTGAGGGGGTTCTCCTTCTCTTCCGTCACGATCGTGACATTGGCCGTCATGCCAGGTTTGAGTTTGAGGTCTCGGTTGTCCACTCGAATTACGACGTCATAGGTGACGACATTCTGAATGCTGATCGGCGCATTGCGGACCTGCGTGACCACTCCCTCAAAGAACTGTTTGGGGTAGGCATCGACTCGGAAGCTGGCCCGTTTGCCCTCGGTGACTCCACCGATGTCCGACTCGCTGACGCTGGTGTTGACCTGCATCTGGGCAAGGTCCTGCGCGATGACGAACAGCGTCGGTGTTTGAAAACTGGCGACCACGGTTTGGCCCACATCCACGTTGCGTGAGACGACGATACCGTTCACGGGTGAGTAGATCGTCGTGTAGCCGAGGTCCAGTTCCGCCGAAGCGAGGGTCGCCTGTGCCTGATCTAGCTGGGCCTGGGTCACTTCAACCTGGGCCGTGGCATCGCGGTAGGTGGTCTCGGCCAAATCGAGATCGGCCTGCGACACGAAGGCCTGCGGCCGGAGTGCGGCCATGCGGTCTCGTTCCCGTTTGCGCTGCGCCGCCATGTTCTTCGCTTTCGCCAGGTTGCCCCTGGCACTCTTCACGGCGGCGCGGGCTTGGCTCACGCGGGCGTTATAGGGTTGCTGATCGATCTGGGCCAGGGTTTGTCCTTGCGTGACGACGGAATTGAAATCCGCGAAGAGCTTCGCGATCTTGCCCGACACTTGGCTGCCCACCAGGACCGAGACGACCGGATTGACCGTGCCGGTCGCGGTCACGATGGCGGTGATAGGGCCTCGGTCGACCAGCATCGTTGTATACCTGACGGGCGGGGGGCCGGAGGTCAACCAGTGCCACAGTCCTCCTCCGCCGATGGCCGCGACCATCGCGATTCCGACCAGCCAAGCCAAGGGAGGTCGTTTCGGCGGCCTGAGAAACGAGATGACCGAATGCCATCGCCTGTGCGTGGACAATGAGTCCGACCGGTGGTGTGTCGGTGGAGCGGCGGCTTCGCGCGGAACCACTTCAGACACGGGAACATGGCGGGTCGGTTCTTCAGGTTCGATGGACATCGTTAATGGACCGTTTCTATGGGACCATGGGCTGGTCTGTGCAGGAACCGGGTCACGAGGAGTTTACGGCCTTCCTCAACCAACAACAGTGTGAGCGAACCCAGAACGAGCGGCCCGAAAATCCACAACGGCAACGGGCTGGTTCCAAAAATCTCGTTTCCTGTCGGTGTGTAGGCGATGAGGGCGAGGAGGATGAGTTCAATGGCGATGCCCAATACCATGAGTGGATTGGTGCGCCAATCGAGCTTGAAGACCGAGAGGCGATCGGACCGGCATGCTAAAACATTCGCGACCTGTGCCAGGACGATCCCGGCGAAAGTCACCGTTGTCGCTTGCCTATATAAGGGAGAGGACCAATCCAGGGGTGTTCCCCACGTCCATCCGTTGGCGAAGAGATAGAGGAAGAAGCCGCCCATCGCCACTGCCGCCTCGATGAGCCCGAGGAACAGATAGGCCCGCAGCAAGAGGGAAAAGCTCAGGAGTCGTTCGTGTCTCGGACGCGGCGGGAGATCCATGACCTCGGCATGGGGCCGTTCGGTACCGAGACCGAGAGCCGGGATCATATCGGTTCCGAGATCGACCGCGAGGATTTGAGGAATCGTGAGCGCGAGCGGCATGCCGGCGAAGCCGTAGCCGAGGAACGGCACGATTTCAGGGACGTTGCTCGCGAGAATGTAGGTGGAGAATTTGCGAATGTTATCGTAGACCGTGCGGCCTTCTTCGATGGCGTTCACGATCGTCGCGAAGTTGTCGTCGAGCAGAATGATGTCGGCGATTTCCTTGGCGACATCAGTGCCGGCGATGCCCATCGCTACACCGATATCGGCTTTCTTCAGCGCCGGCGCATCATTCACTCCGTCGCCGGTCACGGCGACGACCTCGCCCATGTCCTTGAGCGTGGAGACCACCCGCATTTTGTGGCGCGGGGCCATCCGGGCGAAGACCGGCTCGGCCTCGCCAGGACGGGTAGGCGTGAGGAGACGGCGTAGCGCATCGTCGCTCATCGTTTCTACCTGGCGCCCTTCGATCACGGGGCAGTATCCGGATGGCTCAGTGCGGGATTCTTTTGGCGCCAGCCCGATCTGACGGGCGATGGCCAGGGCCGTGAGCGGATGGTCGCCGGTAATCATAATGGTGCGGACGCCTGCTTGGCGGCAGCGCAAGATGGCTTCCGGCACGTCTTGGCGCGGGGGATCCATCATCGCCACGAGACCGAGGAAGGTGAGGTTCCGCTCCACATGGTCGATGTCCAGCTTCTCGACACCCTGCTCAATGTCACGCATGGCCACAGCCAGGACCCGATAGGCGTGGTGTGCGAAGGTCTGGCTTTGCGCCATGATACGCTGGCGGTCCTCCTGACTCATCGGCGAGCGCGCAGTTTGGTGGAGCATCTGATTGCAGAGAGGTACGAGCGATTCCGGCGCTCCCTTCATGAAGGCCACGAGCCGGCTCTCATGCCAATGGAGGGTAGCCATGCGCTTTCGGTCCGCGTCGAACGGCAGCTCGCCCATTCGGGGCAACGGTTCACGGTGAAGGAGTCCGTGATCTAGCGCGAACTCAACCAGAGCCACTTCGGTTGGATCGCCCGTGACGATGGGACGGCCGTCGGTCTGTCTCACGCGCTTGGCATTGTGGCAGTGGATGATCGCATTGAAGAGCGGCGCATACTCCTCGGCCTCGATCGCAGTGGTCACGCGTCCGGCGATCACCAGACAGCTTTCCTGCACCTCGACTTCGAGATGGTCCACGTAGAAACGGGCCACGCGCATCCGGTTCTCGGTCAGTGTCCCCGTCTTATCCGTGCAGATCACGGTCGTGCAGCCGAGCGTTTCGACGGAGGGTAAGTGCTTGATCAAGGCGTTGCGCTTCGCCATGCGCTGGCTGCTCATCGCGAGGGCGAGGGTGACCGTCGGGAGCAGGCCCTCGGGCACATTGGCGACAATGATGCCGATCCCGAAGATGGCGCTGATCCAGAAGCCGAGCCCCGCCCACAGTCCGACGGCGAAGAAGAGGCCTCCCATCGCAAGCGAGATCGCGGCGACGATACGTGTCACCGTGATGATTTCCTTTTGCAGGGGACTCAGGCCCGTCTCGACCGCCGTAGCAAGACCGGCGATCTTGCCGAACTCCGTCCGCATGCCGACCGCAAACACGACCGCCTGGCCGTGGCCGGACAGGATCGAGGTTCCGGCAAACACCAGATTCGGAATGTCGAGCCAATGCCCGTCTTCCTCCGGTGCCGCGATCCGCCGTTTCGGTTTCGACTCGCCGGTGAGGGCTGCATTGTCCACCCGCATGCCGGTTGCCTCGATGAGCCGCGCATCCGCCGGTACCCGCTCGCCTTCTTCCAGAATCAGGATTTCGCCCGGGACGATTTCACTGCGCGCGACTTCAACCGGTTGCCCGGCTCTCATCACCCAGGCTTTGTCCGGCAAGAGGTGATGCAGCGCTTGGACAGCCCGCTCCGCCTTGTACTCCTGGAGGAAGGCGAAGGCGGCATTGATGACGATAACGCCGAGGATAGCCCATCCAAGCGTGGCCATCCCTTCGCCAGGTTTCATGTAGTCGGCGGTGAAGGAAAGGCCGGCGGCGATCCACAGTAGGATGGCTAGGAAGTGGGTGAAGTGGCGGCTGAGCCCACGCAGCAGGGAATACCGGTTCGGCTCTATCAGCACGTTCGGCCCGAACTCTCTCAACCGCCTGAGGGCTTCGTCCGATGTGAGACCGCCGCTGCCGGTCTCCAGTCGCTTCAGGACGTCTTCCGCCGAGAGCCGGTTGATGTCGTGGTATCGGAAATCAGGCACGCGCGCCTCGCACGATCAGGATCGAGCAGGGAGCATGTCGCAGCAGGCTTTCGGACACGCTTCCAAGCTGGAGCCGTTCCTGATTGGTGAGGCCGCGCGCTCCCACGACCAACAGATCGGTCAGGCCGTCCTGTGCCAGCTTCATAATATGGTCCACGACGTGATTCTGCTGTACGACGGTGAAGACCGCGTAGCCGTCTTTTAAAAACTCTTCCCGCATACTGGCCACCATACGCTCAGCCCGTTCGACCGCAGGACGCAAGAGGGCTTGCTGGTCAGTCTCGGAGACATAGCTGCCGGCGAGTTCGGTGAGCGGAGATTGCACGGAGGAGTAGATCGTCACGTTCGCCTCTTCCGGAAGGAGCCCCCCTCTCAGGAATCGCGCCGCCTTGCGCGAATGTTTCGAGTCATCGACGGCCAAGACCACGCGGCGCAGCTGGGGCATCGGTTGTTTTACGACGAGTATCGGACAGGCCGCCAGCGCGGCAACCTGCCGCGCAATGCTGCCGAGGAGAAACCCCTTGATGTCGCTCAGACCTCGAGTGCCCAGTACGATCAGATCCGACCGCTCCTGAGCGGCGCGCCGCGCGATGGTGGAAGCAGGAGATCCGTGCAGCAACAGGGTGCGCACCGCCGTGCGGGGCCGCATTGCCGACTGACTCAACGCCACTTCCGCATGGCCGGCGGCGCGGCGTAGGATCTCTTCCCCGGATTTCTCCAGTGCCGCCTTGGCGCCTCGATAGGTCGCGATATGTGGCGCGCCGACGGGTTTC